>Ga0182030_10004931_pt1 | contig 28436 bp, 29 predicted proteins | sample 812S3MmetaG_FD_121299 | JGI IMG/M metagenome (GOLD analysis project Ga0182030, IMG submission 121299) | Permafrost microbial communities from Stordalen Mire, Sweden - 812S3M metaG (Illumina Assembly) | ecosystem: Environmental > Terrestrial > Soil > Wetlands > Permafrost | place: Sweden... | reverse complement strand
TCGCAAGGACACCAATCAGGATTACTTCCTGACAGCGGTGATTCACGACTCGTTCGATTCCACTTACCGGCAGAACCAAGAGAAGTCTCATTACTATAAGAACACCTTTACGGCCATACCTAAGACCGTTCCGTACCGGCCTCCGCGCGATACGCCCCGGCCCATCGTCCACGGGGTGCAGCCAGCGTTAGTAGTCGGCAAAGCGGGCGAAGAAATCTGGGTGGACAAGTACGGTCGCGTGAAGGTGCAGTTCTATTGGGACCGCGTGGGCAAGAAGAATGAAGACAGTTCCTGCTGGGTTCGTGTCTCGCAGATCTGGGCGGGGAAGAACTGGGGCTGGATGACCATTCCGCGTATCGGCCAGGAAGTGCTGGTCGATTTCCTGGAAGGCGATCCCGACCGGCCCATCATTGTCGGACGCGTCTACAATGCCGAGCAGATGCCGCCCTGGGATTTGCCGAAGAACCAGACGCAATCCGGCATCCTCACCCGCAGCAGTAAGAGCGGAACCGAGAAAAACGCCAACTACATTCAGTTCGAGGATCTGACGGACTCCGAGCAGATCAACATCTGGGCCCAAAAAGACATGAATACTCATGTCGAGAACAATGACGATCAGAAGGTGGAACAGAACCGGACCATCGAGGTGGATGGCACGCACACCGAGAAAATCGTCAAAGACACCACCATCACCATCACCGAGGGCAATCACTCGACGACGGTGCAGACGGGCAATCAATCCATAACCATCAATACCGGCAACCAGACCACTCAGATCGACAAAGGCAATCAGTCGACTACCCTGAGCATGGGGAATCAATCGACTACCCTGAGCATGGGGAATCAATCGACGCAGCTCGATCTGGGAAATATCTCTGTCAATTGCGACCTCGGCAGCATCACCATGGAGGCCATGCAGTCGATCACCCTCACGGTGGGCGGCAGCAGCGTCACCATCGATCAAATGGGGGTCACCATCGAGGGCATGATGATTACCATTTCGGGAGACGCCATCACGGAGATCTCCGGCGACGCTCTTCTGGATCTGAGCGGCGGTATCACGCTGATCAATACTTAATATGACCGTCAAGGAACTCAGTGAAACCGCGGGTGTGAGCGACGCCGCGAAGGCGTTGGTGACCGAGCAGTCCACTCCCGCCAGCTACCTGGACAGCCTCGAGAAGGCGGAACTGTATCAGGACGCCATCCGTTTTCTGGCCTACAAGCTGCCTACCGACGCCGGCGTCAAATGGGCCAGCGTCTGTATCAGAGAGTTGAGCTCACCGGAGAGCAAAAAGGAGAAAGACGCGCCTCTCGACGCTGTCGACGCATGGGTAAAGACCCCCAGCGATCCTGCTCGGCGAGCCACCAAAGACGCTGCCGACAACGTGAAAAAGTCGGGTCCATCCAAGCTGGTGGCGATGGCCGTCTTCATGAGCGGAGGCAGTATGACGCCGCCGGGAAGTCCCGAAACTCCACCCCCGCCATATGTCGCGCAAAAGATGATTGCCGGCAGCATCCTGGTGGTGGTGGTGAGCCATGAGCCGCAGAAGGCCAACGAGCGGTACAAGCAAGCGCTGAAAATGGGCAAATTGTTGGATGGCCCGGCGACGTAAGGTCAGACCTCCTGATCTCATGGAAATTTAGATGAGCCCGGCAGTGGCGATATGTGCGCTTCGTGTGGCAGGCAATCTTGCCTGCTGGCGGCCTTTCAGGCTGCAGGCGGGCTGAAAGCCGCCTGCAGCCAGGATTGGCTGCCACACAACAGCGTTGCGGATCAACTCAATTTCCCCAGCCGCCAAACTCGCTGAGGACGAGATCAGGAGATCTGAAGGTGGGGCGGACGCCCTCGTCCGCGCCGGACCCCCAGGTCCGGCATGCCGAGCCAGGGGGCTCGGCGCGGGTCAGGGGACCCGCCCTACCGTGAAGTTTGGGTGCTCCTCTATCGCATTCCCGCCGCGACCCGCGGCTGCGCTTCCGCCGGCGAACCCTTAATCTCGATACCGCCGCGCCCGATCCGCAATACAACCTTGTGCGCCGGCGCGGGTGCCGTGAGCGCAAACGCGCTCCTCGCCAGCCGATGCCGAAAATCGCCGTCGAAATCGCACGATACCGTGCCGAACTTACTCTTCGCGTCGATGGAGTACTTCTCAGTCTCCGGCAGCAGCACCACGATATCCCCGGCGTGTCCGGTCGCTTCGATATCGCCTGCCACCCCGCTGACCATCACTTCGCCGTTCTCGTGCTGAATCACCAGCTTCGAATTCCGCGGCACGCGCAGATGGTACTCCATCGAGACCCCGGCCATCGGACCGAAGGGATGCCTCCAGCGGCTGTAATGCGGCAACGTGGTCGAGATCTCCAGTTCGGTGTCGGACTTGCGATCGGTAGTAACTTTGACGGCCTCCACCCGCTCGGTAGCTTCGGCCTGGTCTTTGGCGCCGTACAGTTGGTCCGGCGTCTTGATCGCCGTGAGCTCCACCGTGGGCTGATCCCAGCCTTCTATCGAAAGCTCGCCATAAGAGTGGTTGACGTGGATCGTGCCACCAGGCTGAAAAGGCACCTGCTGGGTGTTGGTAACTGCAATCAGCTTCTTATTCCCAACTTCGCCAAACACCGGCGCCGCCATTGCTACGGCGGCCGCCACCAAAATCGCACTCAACCGTTTGCCCGTCATTTTGTGTTTTCCTTTTGCGTGCGCGCGTCCTTCACCATACTCAGAAACCGGCGCGCCAGTTCGTGAATCTGCGCTTCTTTTCGCTTGGAAATCGCTTCCTCCGGAATCAGTTGCCCGCCGATTCCCAGCGCGCTCGCTCCGGCCAGAATAAAGTCGCACGCCGTCTGCTGATTCACGCCGCCTGAGGCAATCAGCTTGACCTGGGGAAGCGGCACCTTCAAAGTCCGGATGTAATGGTGGCCTCCCAAGGCATCGCACGGAAAGACCTTGACGAAATCCGAACCGGCTTCCCACGCCGCGATCACTTCGCTCGGTGTCATTGCGCCCGGGAACACCACAACGTCGTTCTTCAACGCGAATTCCACCACTTCCGGCACAAATCCGGGGCTGGTGAGAAATCGCGCGCCGGCGTCCAGACAGCGCCGAGCCGTCTCTGTATCCAGCACCGTTCCCGCGCCAATCACCATGTCGGGAATCGTCTTGCTCATTTCGGCAATCACGTCGCAGGCCTTGGGCACGGTCATGGTGACCTCTGCGACTGGGATGCCCGAGCGAAACAAAGCTTCCACTGCGAAACGCGCGCGCTCGCTGGCCGATACGCGAATCGCCGGCAGGATTCCGATCTCTTCGATGCGCGTCCGTACTTCAGCTTTTGTCAAAGGCGGCTCCTGGTTTCTCTACTACGGTTATCGCGCGCCGTCACTTCCAGCGCCTGTGTAATAGGATACCCCGTCCCGAGAATCTCGCCTGTTTCCCGCCGACTTTCATGTCAGCGACTTGTGGGGCAGGCTTTAGCCTGCGGCGGACTTCAGTCCGCCCGTCCCCGCGTTCGACATTCCGACTTCCGACAGCCCCGTCAGGGGATGTCGAGACTTCATCGGACCCTCAGGGGCCGCCCCTGATTCCCCAATCGCGTAGCGACTCTTACTCAGTTTTTCCAGAAGGGGCCGGACGCTGGGCCGTTCTTGATCGTGATACTGCCGCGTCCCATGCGCAGCAAGATCCGGCGCGCCTGCCCTTCCCCGGCGTGAACGAATTGCGTACCGACCAGGAACTGCTTGTGCCCGCTGCCTGCAAAATCGGACGACACGCTGCCCAGCCTGGTGCGCGCGTCGATCGAATATGGACCCGGATCCGGCAGCACCACGATCATGTCGCCGGTGTGGCTATCCACTTCGACGTCTCCCGCGACGTCGCTCACCCACACATAACCATGATCCTGATGCACCACCAGCTTCGAATCGCGCGGCACGTGGACCGTGCAATCCACCGTCACGCCGAGCGTGGTCTTCTTCGGCATGGTGAAGACGATCTGCCGCGACGGGAGGATCGAATAGGGAAAGCCGTGGCGATCCGGCAGCGTCGTCGAAATCACCAGCTCCTTATCGGAGCGCCGCTCGGAGACTACACGAATCTGTTCGAGAGCCTTCGCAGCGTGGTCCTTCTGTTCGGGCTCCAGGAAACGGTCGGTCGACTTGGTCACGACGACCTCCACTTCCGGTTCATCCCAACCTTCCACCGTCAGATAGCCGTACGAATTATCCAGACGAATCGTGCCGCTTGGCTGGAAACTCACATGCTCCGTGCTGGTCACTTCGGATGACTGCCTGGGCGCCTTCTCAACCGGCCGATCCGCTGCGCCGATCATGCCCAGCGAAAATAAGACCGCGACTAGCGGGCGCCTCATAACCCGGCCTCCTTTTGTATTCTGCGCGCTTCCGCCACGATCTTCGTATAGCGCCGCGCCAACTCGGTGATCCAGCCCCGCTCGCGGCGCCGTATGGCATCCTGATGAATCAAGTCGCGCCCGATGCCCAGCGCCACCGCACCCGCACGAATGAAATCCATGGCGTTCATCTGATTCACGCCGCCCGACGCAATCAGCGGGACTTCCGCAAAAGGCCCCTTGAGCGCCTGGATGTAGGCGGGGCCGCCGTTCGCAAAGCACGGAAAGACTTTCACGAAATCCACGCCAGCCTTCCACGCGTTCGACACCTCGGTGGGCGTCAACGCACCCGGGAAGACCACCACGCCGCTCTTCAGTGCAAACTCGATGATCTCCATGTCGAGTCCCGGCGTGGTCAGGAAGCTCGCCCCCGCATCCAGGCAGCGGCGCGCCTTGTCCGCGCTAAACAACGTGCCTGCGCCCACCAGAACGTCGGGGTGATGGCTCGTCAGTTGGCGAATCACCTCAGTGGCGCCGGGCACAGTCATGGTCACTTCGACAATGGGGATGGCGCTCTCGCTGACCGCCTCCGCGGCAAACAGAGCGTCTTCAGCGGACGAAACGCGGATCGCCGGGATGATCCCGACCTCCTCAATACGCGCGCGAATTTCTTCTCTGGTCATCAAAGCAGGTTCCTCGTTCCCGCCGCCTGGCGAAGCTGTTCCAGCGCGCTCAAATATCCCGCTATCGCCTGGCGGTAGGCGAGTTGCGTGGCGCGATACGTGCGCTCGGCGTCCAGGAAATCGAGCAGCGCAATGGCCCCGCGCCGGTAAGCGTACTCGCTGATGTCGCGGCTCTTCTGGGCCGCATCGAGATACTTCGATTTAAGCAACTGCACGATCTTCGCGGCTTCCTGCATCCCCTCGTAGGCATCTTTCACGTCGGTCAGTACCTGCCCACTGGCTGCCTTCTGCTGCTCTTCGGCTTGCCGGATGGCAATCCGCGTTTGCGCGATGTTGCCCTGGTTCCGGTCGAAAATCGCTAGCGGAATGCTGAACGACCACGTCGCGGTACTGATGCCGTTGACGTGCGAGTAATTGGCCGAGATGGTAGGGTCCTGCTTTCCATTGGCCTTGGCGAGCGCATACTGGCTGTTGGCGGCGGTGATGCCTAGCACCGTTGCCCGCAGGTCCGGACGATTCTGCAGCGCCTTCGTCTGCAGCTCGTCGAGCGTGACTACCAGCGGCTTGTATTCGAAGTCGCCTGTGATGTCGTAATCGGCAGTCACTTGCTCGTAGCCCAATTGCTGACGGAGATCCGACAGCGCCTGGGCCTTGTTCAGCGACGCCTGTTCCACGTCCTGCTCGAATTGCAGCAGCTGCAGTTTGATCTTCAGGTAATCGTTCTCGCTCATCGCGCCGTCCTTGTATTGGACTTCGCTGATGTCGACGGTCTGCTGAAAGCTCTTCAAATCCATCTGCGCGAGCTCGAGGGTCGACTGCGCCAGTTGCGCATTGATGAAGAGATTGCCCACCTGGAACGAAAGACCGCGCTCGTTGTCGGCCACCTGCGAGCGAGTCACCGCAGTAACGTCCTTGGCCGCTTGGAGGCGGCGTGCCCGCTTGTTGCCGCGTTCGATCAGATAACTCAACCCCATGTCTGCTTCGGTCGACGCTTGCAGGTAATCTGCCACCGACGTGCCTTGCTGGCGGGTGAAGATCGGCAGGTATTCCCAATCGGTGAAGAGTGTTGGATTGGGGCGCAGATTTGCAGTGATTTCCGCCGCTTGATTCTGTTGGATCTGGGTCCGCGCCGCTTGCAAGGTATGGTTATGCTTGATGGCCATCTCGAGGGCCTGATCGAGAGTGAGTTTCACAGGCCCTTGGGCGAAGGCAGTCGAGATCAAGCCGACCAGACACGCGAGCGCTGGTATCTTCCGGATTCGTGTGGCAGGCAATCCTGCCTGCAGGCGGGCTTTCCAGCCCGCCGGGCCGCCTGAAAGGCGGCCTGCAGCCAGGATTGGCTGCCACACAGCAGCATTGCGATTCATCTCAATTTCCTTCGCATGGCCTGGATCTACTTCTTGTGTACCTCTCATAGCCCCTTACAAAGCCTCCGGCGCGGGAAGCGGATCGCCGTCCCGCGCGATCCAAACATAAAACGTAGGCAGCAGAATAATACTCAGCAGCAAATCGGAAATCAGGCCGCCTACAATCACAATCGCGAAGGGCCGCTGCGAGTCCGAGCCGATATCGTGCGACAGCGCCGCCGGCAGCAGTCCCAGAGTCGCCACCAACATGGTCATCAGAATGGGACGCAGCCTCAGGACCGCGCCATCCACCGCCGAGTCCTCGATCGAGTGTCCTCTCGCCCGCCGTTGATTAATGTACTCCACCATGATTACGCCCGTCTGCACCGACACTCCAAACAGCGCCAGCATCCCGACGCCCGACGACACACTGAGATAAGTTCCCGTAATCATCAGCGCCAGGAAGCCGCCCACGCGCGCCAGACCGACGTTCAGCAGAATGAGCAGCGCCCATTTGTACGAGCGGAACATCGTGTAGAGAATGATGAAGATCACCAGCACCGTCAGCGGCACCACGATAGCCAGCCGCGCTTCCGCCCGCTTTTCGCTTTCGTACTCACCTGACCAGTCGACGCTATAACCCGGAGGCAGCTTCACTTTGTCTTTGATCAGCTTGGCCGCATCGCCCACCGTCGTCCCCAGATCCCGGCCCCGGACGTTGAACGTGATCGCGATGTAGCGGCTGTTGCCCTCCCGATAAATGTCGTAAGCACCGTCCTTGACCTCGACGTGTGTCAGTTGCGCCAGTGAGACCCGTTCTCCCGAAGGCGAGAGCAGGCGCACGTTTGCGATAGCCTGCGCGGTATTGCGAAAAGACTCCTGGTATCGTACGGCCACGTCGTACCGCTGTTCGCCAATCAGCACCTGGCTCACCGCGTTTCCGCCCACCGCCGTCTGGACCGCGTCCTGTATGTCGGTCACGTTAATGCCAAAACGGGCCGCTTGTTTACGGTCGATGGTCAGGTTCAGATTGGGCTGCCCGAAATCGCGCAGGAGTTTGACGTCGTGCATGCCGGGGATCTTCGACATGAGGACCACCACCTCTTCGCCCTTGGCCTCCAGCGTTTTCAAGTCATCGCCGAAAATCTTGAGCGCCAGCGACCCCTTGGTGCCGGTCATCGTCTCTCCCACGTTGTCTTCAATCGGTTGTGAGAAGTTCCATTCCGCTCCCGGATATTTTTCCAGCGCGCGATTCATGGCGGCGATCAGTGCCTCTTTGTTTTTATGAAAGACCGGCCGCCACTGATCGTGCGGCTTCAGGTCGACGAAGTATTCCGTGTTGGAGAACCCGCCGGTATCGGTTCCATCGTCGGGCCGGCCGACCTGCGAAACTACCGTCTTCACCTCCGGGAACGACGCGAAAACGTACCGGCACTGATTGGTGAATTTTTCGCCCTCCGAAAGACTCGTGCTGTTCGCCAGCGTGCCGCGCGCCCAGATGGCGCCTTCGTCCAGGTGCGGTAGGAACTCCGCGCCAATCACTCCGCCAAAGCCCAGGTAAACCGTTCCGGAGAGCGAGATCAAGGCAATGCACGCCACCACCCAGCGATGCCGAACCGCCCAACGCAAGCGCCGCCGGTATTGCTCCACCAGGAACTCCAGCACATAATTGTGCCGCTCGCGGACCCCCTTGCGGAAGAACGTGGCCGCCAGCACTGGTGCGATGAGAATCGAGAACGTCATCGCGCCCAGAAGTGCCAGGGCGACCGTCCAGGCCATCGGTCTGAATAACCGGCCTTCCACGCGCTGTAGCGTGAAGATGGGCAGATAGGCGGTGATGATAATGGCGATAGCGTAAAACACCGGCCGTTGCACTTCATGGCAGGCCTCTCGGATGATCTCCGCGGTGGTTTTGGGAGGGCCGACGGCGACGCTGCGATCTTTGTTCAGATGCCGGATGATGTTCTCCACCATCACCACCGCGCCGTCCACTACCATGCCGAAATCCAGCGCGCCCAAGGAGAGTAGATTGGCCGGAATGTGCGCCAGGTCCAGCCAGATGGAAGCAAACAGCAGTGAGAACGGAATCGTCAAAGCGACAATTATCGCGGCCCGCGCATTGAGCAGGAACAGGAAAAGAATGACGCTGACCAGAATCATTCCCTCGGTCAGGTTGTGCATCACCGTGTGCAAGGTGAAATGCAACAGATCGGTGCGGTCCAACATGGGCACCACCTCAACGCCTGGGGGTAGGATGCCATGGTTGAGGTCATAGACCTTCTTGTGGATCGCCTCGAGTGTGGGCTCTTCTTCGGCGCCTTTGCGCATCAGCACGCCGCCCTGGATGACATCCGGTTCGTCGATGATGCGCCCGTCTTCCATGTGGTTGGCGCGAGCCATGTGGCCCAGCCGGATCTTGGGTCCTTGCGCCACCAGCGCGATATCCTTTACTCGCAGCGCGGTGCCGGTTTGCGTCTTGAGCACCGTCTGCTCGATGTCGTGCACGTCGCCGAAAAGCCCCAGCGCGCGCACGTTCATCTGCTGCATGCCCTCCTCTACGAAGCTGCCTCCGGCATTGATATTGTTGTTGGCAAGCTGCTGCTCCACCTGGCCAATGCTCAATCCATACGACACCAGTTTGTTGGGATCCACACGCACCTGATACTCGCGCACCGTGCCGCCGAAATCGGAAACGTCGACCACATTCGGAACGGACTTGAACTGCTTCAGCAGCACCCAATCTTCCAGCGATCGTAGCTCCATCAGGTCGTACTGCGGATTGGAACTGCGCAGGGTATACCAATAAATCTGGCCAGTGGTGCTCCAGTCGGTGCCGATCTGCGGCTGCAGGTTCTGCCCCGGAGGCAGATTGACCTGGGTGAGCCTTTCCAATGTTTTCTGGCGATTCCAATCGTTCACCGAGGTGTCGTCGAAGATCATGATCACGAACGACAGGCCGAAAATGGACTCGGAACGCAGAAACGTCATATGCGGCATTCCCGCCATTTGGATTTCGATCGGAATCGTCACTTGCTGCTCGACTTCTTCGGCCGATCGTCCTGCCCATTGGGTAATCACCGTCACATAGTTATCGGCGATATCGGGATACGCCTCCACCGGCAGGTTGTGAAATGAAATGGCCCCCCAGCCGAGCAGTAAGACGGCAATCGCCAATTCCACGAACTTGTTGTTAAGTGCGAAGTCTACCAGAGCGCGAATCATTTGCTGTTGTCCTGTTTTGCCGCTGCTCTTATTGAGCCAGCACGTGGTCTAACACCAGCGCGTTGGTCACTACCTGTTGTCCGGGTTGCAGCCCTGACTTGACCTCCTGCAGGTTCAAGTTATCCGCTAAGAGATCTCCGCCGACCACCTCCAGGCGTCGAAACTTATTGCCGGGCGCTGGAACATAAACGAAATCCCGATCGTGCACATGCAAGATGGCGGACGCCGGAACGATGGTGTGCATCTCGCTGGTCTGCCCGCGGAACGTCGCCTTCACGAACATCCCCAGCCGCATGAATCCGGGGTTCTGCACCTCGATGCGAACCTTGGCCGTGCGAATATTCGGATCGAGCAGCGATCCGATGTTGCTTACCGATCCCCTAAAATGACGGTCCGGATACGCGTTCAGCGTAATGTCTGCGGTGTCGCCCATCCGGACTGTAGCCATGTCGTTTTCGTAAACGTCGCAGATCACCCAGATTGTGGAGAGATCGGAAATCGTGAACGGGCTTGGCGTGTTGAATGCCTGAATCGTCGCCGCAATCGTGACTTCCTGATCGGTGATCACTCCCGAGACCGGCGCGAAAATGTCCACCATGAATGCCGGCTTGGCGTGGTCGTTGCCGAGCAAACGGAGATGCTCGGCCAGCGTCTCCACGGCGATCTTGGCCTTCTCTTCCGTATCCTGCGCGACCTGCAGATCGTTCAGGGCGATTGCGCCGTGATCGTACAGGTCTTTGGAACGCTCGTATTGAGTCCGCGCGAGAACTTCATCCGCCACGGCCATGCGGTAATTCGAATAGCCGCCCGAGACATCGTCGCTGCGAATGGTCAGCAGCAGCTGGCCCTTTTGTACCGTGTCGCCCAGCCGCGCGTGAATCCCCACCACGCGCCCGGAAGCCAGCGAGACCACCGGAATGTTACGCGCGATGTCGGGAGTCACCGTCCCCGTCACCACCAATTCCGAAGTGGTGGGATGTTGCGTCGCCGTAGCCAGTGGGAACTGCTCCGGGTGATCCACCGAGAAGAGCGCGGCGTCCGGCGCGGGAACCACATTCGCGGCCGGAGGCGCTTCGGCAGCCTGATCCCCGTGGGCGGTGTTGCAGCCCGAAAGCGTCAGCAGGAATGCAAGCGACATGACTAACACCGTGAGTGACGCAAAAGTAGCTTTCATGAGAAACTCCAAGAGCAAGGATAAGGTGGACAGCATAAGGAGCGCATAAGCTCCTCAATCAAAAATGCGATGCGCCTGATAGAACCTCTCTATACACGTTCGGACACGGTGGAAGCGGTCTCCCGAAACCGATAACCAAAGTGATGTTCCGTCAGCAGGTACTCAGGTGAGGAAGGGTCGTGCTCCAGTTTTCGCCGCAACTGATGAACGAAAGTACGCAGGTACTCCAGTTCCTGGCCGTATCCGGAGCCCCATACGACATGTAGAAGTTTCGAATGCGGTACGGGCAGTCCGCGATGGCTCATGAGGTAGTGCAGAAGGTCGAACTCCTTGGGCGTGAGCCGCAGGAGCGTCCCCGCTTTTCGCACCGTCCGGCGCCATGGATCCAATTCGATTTCGCCCACTACGATCGGTGCTCCGTCCTGGCTGGCTGCCGCGTTGGCGCGCCGGACGGCGGATCGCAAACGCGCCGCCAGTTCCGGAATGGAAAAGGGTTTGGTGATGTAGTCGTCGGCGCCCGCGTCCAGCGCCTCGATTTTCTCGGCTTCCGAATCGCGTACCGTCAGCATCAGGATCTGCAGGTGCGGAGCCAGTTTTCGCAACTCCCGGCATGCATGAAGTCCGCCGCCGCCCGGCATGTTGGCATCCATCAGCACGGCGTCGAATCGCCGAACCTCCACTTCCCGCACCGCTTGCTCTCCCGTAGACGACTCGGCGATCTCGAAGCCCAGCGCCTCCAGAGTTCTGCGCAGCACCAGCCGCAAATCGCAATCGTCGTCGGCAATCAGAACACTACCGTTGAGTGCAGTCATGGCCTTGAGTTCCCTCGCGCCGCCAAGGGCAGGGCAATGGAAAACGAAGTTCCATATCCCGCCAGCGGCTCCGCCCAAACACTCCCTCGATTGGCGTTCACAATCTTCTTGACAATCGACAACCCCAACCCCGTGCCGGCCGAAACGTGTTGCGTTTGAGGCGCTCGATAATACCGCTCGAAAATGCGCTCGCAGTCGTCCCCCGAAATCGTCGGGCCTTTGCTTCGGATCGTGATGACCATACGCCGCTCCTCCGGTGTCACAAAAATGTCGACCGTCGAACCCGGCTCGGAATATCGCAGCGCGTTGTCGAGCAACTGCGCCAGCGCACTGCGGATTTGTTCGCGGTCCGCGAGAACCGGAGCCTCTTGCGGCGGGCCGGTCACCTGAAATCGCCGGCGATCGTTCTCATGCGGCAGTCTGGCGATGGCATCGCGTGCCACGTCAGAGAAGAGTACCGCCTCCCGTCGCGGAGTGAAGTGCGCGCTGTCCAGGCGGGCCGTCATCAGAAGATGCTGCGCCAACTGGTCCAGCGTGGTAGCTTGCCGGTCGATCACGGTGAGAAGGTCGGTTTGCAACTCCGTCAATCCGCCCACCGCAAGCAGTCCGGAACTGGCGGTTCGTACCACCGTCAGAGGGGTTTTCAATTCGTGCGCCAGCGCGTCGAGCACGGCCGCGCGCGATTGTTCCGTTTGGCGCGCCGCCTCGGCGCGAGACTCTCTCTGCGCCGCGCGTGCGCGCTCCAATGCGATTCCGGTAAGCGAGGCCAAAGCGGTTGCGGCCGGCGCACTCATGGCGGCGCCGGTGAGGCCCAATCCGCCCATGGCCCGCGTCCCCACCCGCACCACGCAATACCAGCTATTGGTCTGTTGGTCGAGCGAACCGGCGCCCAAAGTGTACGCCTCGCAAGTTCGCTGTTCCGCATCCTCCGATGCCAGTCCGCTCTGAAATGCCGTCGCCGGCACGGCATCGAAGAGCGTCACCGTGTCCAGCTGGAAGGTCTCCCGAATCAACGCCGCGATCGGACCTCCCGGCTCGCCTGCGCGATTGAGCAGAAGAATGCGCCGCGAAGTCTCGTACAGCCGCTCCATCTCGCGGCGGCCGGCGACCGCTTCCGTCGCGACCGTCCGCAGGTTGAGCGACAAGCGGCTAATCACCAGCGCGGTAAACTCGAATGCTCCCAGGGCCACCCAATCCTCCGGGCTGCTGACGAAGCTGAATATCGGGGGAACGAAGAAAAAGTTGAGACAGCCGGCGGCCACTATCGAAATCACCGTGGCCTGCCAAAAGCCGCCGTAGAGCGCGGTTAGAACTACCAGCACCAGATACAGGAATCCCGTGAACGGGAACCCCTGGCCAAAGTGGAACGAAAACCACGTAATCGCGCAGACTCCCGCCAGTGCCACGCCACCTGGCCGCAGTCGAACCAGCGAATCGACTGCCCTGCGCACTCGCTCGTGGATTCCCAAGGCCATCTCGGGCGAACCGATCTCCGAACACTTCAGCTGCATCAGAGTGCCTTCCGAGTTAGCCGAACTGGCGAATGAAAAGAGCATAAATACCGGCGCGACGCGACGTCAAATCTCCAGCTTGCCCATGAACTCCATATCGCTCAACTGGAACGTGTGACCCACCACAATCCGGCCGATCTGCGCCTCGAATCGCACCTGCCCGTCCTTCTCGCCGATTTCCGCGGACAGAGGAAATACGTAAGCCACCACCACGCCGCTCTCCAACTGAAATACCTCGACGCTGATCGGCTTCACGTCCCGCTTCCCGTCGCGCTTCAAGACGGCCAGACCCTTTAGGGGTTTGCCCAACTCTTTGGGATCGCCTTTGAAAACTCCGGGAATGCCGTAGACCGCGATGCGATAGCCCTGACCGCCCTCCGCGGGAGCCTCGACTGCGTGGGACTTGAACTCCGCGATGCGAATCGGTAGAGCGCTCTCCCACCGCAGTTTCAAGGTAATGTCCCGAGGCTGGGACCGGAGGCTTCGGTCGTTGCCTCCGGCCCCCGAGAAAATATTGGTCGACACCTTTGGGCCGCTGCCCTTCGGGTCCACTCCCTCATTGCCGACGCCGGTAGGCTGGCCCATCTGTCCGGCATCCCGAAGCTGATCTTCGGTCAAGCGGCGTGTGACAACTGCCCTCACCTCCTTTGTCCAAGGCGATGTAGTGAGGACCTGTTGGACATCCTCATCGTTCCACTGGGCGGACGGTTTGCTTTTCCAAACGGGGTCCGCCGCCGTGAGGCCAACCGCGGCCACAATCAGGCAGATCGATTGCTTCCAAAGGTTACTCATGTTGCAACTCCTTCCCCCCAACTTTGATCCTGAACTGTGGGGCAGACTTCAGTCTGCGGCGGGCTTTAGCCCGCCCAAACGAAAGCCTGCCCCACCAATCCTAATGTAGGACATGCTTTAGCTTGTCCCGGCGAGCGCAGCTCGCCCGTTCTTCCAGTCACACTGTGTCTTCCAAGTCCCGAGAGGATTTCAAGGGTGACGCCGTCGCCTCAGAACTTCACCATCACGCCGATGGAGAGCTTCGTTTCGCTGCGCCGCAGGTCGGGGAACCAGACTCCGCCCGAACTCGCGCAGGCCGAGGTCGCGGTCGGGAGATCGCTCGCGCCGGACGGTGAGCCGCTCATGCAGGCGAACTGCCCGGGAGCGCCGTTCGTTCCACCCACAGGGAATCCGGGAGGTGTGACGCCGCCTCGTCCCGCGAAGTACGGGACGTCCGAGTGACGATAGCCAACTTCCGTCCACCATGTGATGTACTGCCTCGGCATGTATTGGAGAGTGACCGTGCTATCCCACATGTGCGCCCTTTGTCCGGGAACCTCGGTGAAATACGGCGAACCGGTGACCGCGTCGGCCCCGTTGATTGGCGGTAGAAGCGTCAGGTAGCGGCCCCAGTTACTCATCTCACCGCCGCCAGTGGTAACGGCAAATAGATCGTGGTGGAACCAAATGCGGTTATAGAGCATCCACCCAATGAACGAGTCCTTGTTCTTGCTGGGTGCGCCGGTGCACTGAATTCCACCGCCGTATTGGCATCCCGCATCGGCCGTGAGGGTCATAGCCATCTTGGAGACGCCGAGGTTGTCGTGTTTGTTATAGTACCTAACTTCGATGCTATCGTCGGTGTGAAGACGTTCCGTGTGGGGGAGCCCGAGGTTATCCTGTCCGTAGCCATATTGGTTCGCGACCAGCTTGAACCACTCCGTTGGCTGCCATAGAAACTGTCCTCCCAAGCCCGGATGACCATTGTACTTGGCGTACGACTGCCATCCGTTGATGAACCAGGGCTCGATTTTAATCTTGTTGGTAGGGAACCACTGCAGGCGTACACCGTTAAAGAACCAAGGCGTATTCGAGGACACATACGACGGTTGGTAAGTCCAGTTATCGAAGTTGTAATAGCTGAACAGACCGATGTACGAGACGAAGATCCCCGCATCCACGTTAAGCCCGTGATTCACGTTGAAGTGATACCCGCCCCAAGCTTCCGAAACATATTTGTAGGCGCCGCGGAGGTCCCATTGGCCGACTGCATAACTGGCGTCATTGCGCGGCGTGGTGGTGGCAAACATGCCGAACATGGTCAAGACCCTGCCGCGAACGTTTTGCCAGTGGAAGTCCCCACCGAAGCTGGCCTGCTCGATCTGCACTTCACCCGAGCGGAATGACTCGGTCGCGCCCACGATCGTGTGGTCCTTTGGCTGGTTGAAATCCTCCATGTAGTTCGTGTCGAAGCGGATTTCCGGGGTGAAGAATTTCGTATCCAGCACGGTGTCTTTATTGCGCGATGTGGCATTCATCCAGGTGAAGTCGGCAAAGGCGAACGGCGTGAAATTGTCGACGGCGGGACCCGCGTCGGGAGCCGATAAAGCGTCCGGCAAGCTTGGCGCGGGTGCCGGGGCCGGAGCGCTCTGCTGCGGAGCGGGCGCTGGAGTTGGAGCGGGTGCAGGGGCCGGTGCGGGTGCCGCGGTAGCCGTCGGCGCCGCTGCCGCCGACGGTGTGGGCGCGGCTTCCGGAGCGCTGTGCGCTTTCATGAGAGCCGCTTCCAGCACCGCGATCCGTTCCTTCATTTCCGCCAGTTCCTGCTCGATGGCGGTAGTTGTCGGCGTGCTGGCCGCAGGCGATGTGGGCTTGTCCGCCGCCGCCGGCTTGTCCGCCAACGCCGGCTTATCCGCCAACGCTAAAATAACCTTCGGCCGTACGGTCTGTCCCCGCCCGATTTCCACAGTCGTCGCCGGTGGACTGGACAGGCCTTGCTTGGAGGCCGAGATCTCGTAGATGCCGGGGGTGAGACTGTCGGCGGCGAACACCCCATCGCTGTCGCTCACGACCTTGCGGTCGTCAGATCCATCGAGATTATGGATCGCGACGCTTGCCTTGGCCACCGGTTTTCCCCCGATGTCCAAAGCAACTCCGCGCACGGAGCCATAACCCGGCGTATCGGCGGCGTGCACCGCCGGCAGTGCTAGTCCCGCTAGCATGAAATAAAGCATAGTTCCGCGTATGTGTTTGTGGCTGATCATAGCTGTCCCTTTCACCCTGAGCAGGACGGGTCGTGGTCTGTAGATATTAGACGGACGCGGTCTGGTATTTCGGATGAGTGTACTGTGCAACATGTAAGGAAAGCATAAGGGACGAATCAATGTTTTCTATATCGTTCATCACCCCATGCCTTCAGGTATTATGCAAGCAAGTATAGGGGGCCAAGGATTCGGAAGATGTAAGTGATTTATAAGGAAGTGATAAAGCCCGCCGTCCTATCGACGTCATTTTGGCTTTTTCGTGAGGCAGGCAATCTTGCCTGCAGGCGGCCTTTAGGCCGCCGTTTTCGATACGCGGCGAATGTCTCGGGCTTCAGCGCCACCCCTTGGATGCAGGCGAAGCCGTAGAAAGTCGGACGCAAGCCCGGGCCCCAGGGTTGAAGCTCGCCCCAAGTGGCGATCGACCGAACGCCGAGCAGGCCCGCCCAGGAGCTGTCAGGACTTTACCGCCCGAAGGGCGCGCTCCCCACTCCCATCAAGCGCGAAGCCCGTGTGCCATAATTGAGCCAAGTTCACTTGCCGGAGGGGCGAAAATGAACCACTGGGCACTGTGTCTCCTCGTCGGAGCCGTCGCCGCCGTCCACCTGGACGCTCAGACGGGCATGGGCGGGACTCCCACCACCGGATCCGGCGGACAAACCAGCGTACAGGCGAACCCCAATATCGGTAGCGGCGCCCGCGGCCCCGACACTTCCCGCCCCATCGACATCACCGGCACCGTAGTAATCGAAGACGCTTCAGCCGTCGCCCAGAACGTCACCATCGAGCGGGTCTGCAGCGGCATGTCCCGTACCGTCGCCTACACCGACGCTAAGGGCCGCTTCAGCTTTCAGTGGGGCGACCGCAATACCGTCGTCGCCGACGCCGCCGATGCCGGCTCCGGTTCGCGCAGTGCAGGCTTCGGCAGTGCGCAATCCGCCGGTGGCGCCAGCCCCCTGGCCGCCGACCCATTCGGCAACCGCATGATGAATTGTGAGCTGCGCGCCGCCATGGCAGGCTTCCGGTCCGATGCGGTCAGCCTGTTCAACAAACAACTCGCCGAGAACTCCGATGTCGGCGCCATCGTCCTCCATCGCATCGCCGGCGTCGAAGGTACCTCCGTCAGCGTTACCTCCGCCATGGCCCCCAAAGACGCGCGAAAGGCCTATGAGCAGGGCTTGCAGTCGCTCCTCAAGAACAAGCCCGGCGATGCCGCCAAGGAGTTCGAAAAAGCCGTCGCCGCCTATCCGAAATATGCCGACGCCTGGATGAACCTGGGCAAGCTTCGCCTCCAGCGGCAATCCGTCGAGCCCGCGCGAGCCGCCCTCAAGAAGGCCATCGAGTCCGACCCGAAACTCGTCGCGCCCTACGTGGAGCTCGGAATCCTCGCCGCCAAGGACGCCAACTGGCAGGAGTCCGCCAAGTACCTCGATCGCGCCCTCGAACTAGACCCCGTCGACTTCCCGCAAGCCTGGTATGCCGACGCCGTCGCCAACTACAACCTCAAGCAGTACGACGCCGCCGAGAAAAGCGCGCGCAACGCCGTGAAGCTCGATCCCCGCCACGCCAACCCGCGATCCGGCTATCTGCTCGGGCTCATCCTCGCCGAGAAGCACGATTACGCCGGCGCCGTCACCGAGTTGAATGAGTTTCTGAAACTCGCGCCTAATACCCCCGATCTTGCCCAGGTGAAGGAGCAGCTCGCGGAGTACCAGAAGCTGGCCGGGTCCAATTAGGCGCGCCTTGCGACCAACCGTTGTCGCCATCGCGCTCTGCGCTTCTCGCCATCGCGCTCTGCGCTTCTCGCCGCCGCGCAAGACGCCAACGATCTTCTTGCCCGCGCAGTCCAACCGATTCCCAGCCAGCCCGGCGAAGCGGTGAAGTTGCTCCCACAGGCCCTCCGCATCGATCCCGGCCTGCCTGGTCTTCGCTATCGGCTTGGCCTCGCCTACACGCCGTCGGCCATGAGGCGGCCGCCGCCGCCGAATTCCGCGAGGCCGTCGACCGCGCCCCCGATTCCGCCGCCGCGCACAACTACCTCGGCATCGTGCTGTTCGAATCGGGCGCCCCGGTGCCCTGTATGGTTAACTTACCGTCCCTTCTGCAACGTCCGGATAATCTCCGTGAAGTAGGGGTAATCTTCCATCAAGTGTGGATTCCCCGAAGCCGCCATCGCCCGCCGCACCTTGCGAATCAGCGGCAGGTCCTCCGCGCCCATCACCGTCACCATATCGCGCTCGCCATCCGGCACCTTCTCCACTAATTCCAGAAACGGCTGGAAGTTTCTCTGCTTGACGGCGGCCTGCAGTACCGCCAGTATCTCCTCGCGGGTAGACTTGGGAGGATCGCGGCGCGCAAAAATCGGACGGTTCTCCATCAGCGATTTGGCGCCTGTCTGCGTTTCCGCCGAAAAGCCGCTGAGGTCCACTGACCGAAAAGCATCGTCTGCCTCCGGCGTCGCCAGATGCCCCAGCAGCGACAGCGCCAGTTCGCGCTGCGGATGTGTCGGGTCGTTCGCAATCTTCAGCAGTGCCGGCGCGGCCAGAGCCTCGTCCATGCTCCCATATAAGAAGAAGGCGCCCTCCGGACGTCGCGCCAGAAACGCGTGTTGCGGCACGGAATACGACGCGCGCGGATAGCGCATCCAGCGGTCCGCCGCGCCCGAGATGTCTACATCCGCCAGCGCCAGAGCAGTCAGCCGATCGATCCAATCCGCCAGCGCCACATCGTTCAGATCGACCAGCTCGCAGCCCCGCAGAACCAGCCGATTGGCGCGAGCGGAGTGATCGTTCTTCGCCAGCAGACCGCCCGCGTCGAAGAGAAACCAGTGGTCCGCATCGGGCGCCTCCATCTCCGCCATCAGGCAGGGCGCCATTTCCGTGGGGTGCTCCCCCACCAGATTCCACACCTTGTCCATGGCAGTGGACTTACTCGCCCGCTGATCCTTAGTTAACTTCGAAGGCTTGAAGTTATAAGTGGATTGCACCAGGGAATGAAGCTGGGCACAGGCGCCGCCTTGCGCGAAGCAGGACATCTGCGCGAACCCGAGAAGAACAGCCGCTCGCAGAACAGCCATGAGGAAACACTTTACCATCTGGCGCGTACCACCACGCTCCACCCGCGTAGTGCAACGCAGTTCATGTAAACACACCGCCGGTTGCCGTGGCGTTCACTCTGGCTTCTAATCTCTGCCCCCCCGCTGGTAGGACATGCTTTAGCTTGTCCAAGGCGAGGCGAGCGCAGCTCGCGCGCGCTTGAGTCACAGATTGTCCAATCCGACAGCCGTCGGTGGCAGAGTTGACTCCTGACTCCTTGTTCACATGAGTCTGCGCGTTTGCCTCCCGAGTCGCGTCTTACAATCGAGATGCTGCCCCTACTCACCGATCTTCGCCATGCCCTGCGGAGTCTCCGCCAATCGCCGGCATTTGTCTTCATCGCCATCTCTTCCCTAGCCTTGGGGATCGGTGTCAATGTCACCATCTACAGCGTAGCCCGCGAAATGATCCTCGACGATCTGAGTGCCCGCCGGCCAGATCGATTGGTGACGCTTGGCGCCGCCGTCAACACCGCCCAATACCGCGACCTCAGGGATGCCGGTGTCTTTCAGGAACTGGCCTTCGATACCGGACTCGGTAACTCGGACTGGCACACCGGCGGTCGCCGCGAAATTGCCTGGCAGATGACCACCAGCGCGAATTTCTTTGACGTCCTCGGCGTCAGCAGTGCGATCGGCCGGCTGTACTCGCAAGCCGACGAGGGACTCCCCGCCGCCGTGGTGAGCAACGGCTTCTGGCGCCGGCGTCTGCACGCCGATCCCAGTGCCATTGGCCACCCGATCGAGTTAGGCGGCAGGCTCTATACAATTCTGGGTGTGCTGCCGCGCGACTATCGCAGTATTCTGCGGCACGCCATTTCCCCGGAAGTACATTTGTTGGCCGGCAAGGACCCCGGCCGTTGCCAACCCTTCGGGCGGCTCCGCGACGGATTCACCCGCGGCCAGGCGCGGCAGGCATTGGTCGCCGCTGGCCGCAACATCGCTTCCCGAAACATCGGCGGCGAAGACTTCGCGAGGCAATTCTCCAGCCTTCGGCCCATGGCTGGTTGGGCCGCGAATGCGGCCGGCCTGGGCGACGATCGCCGCTTCTTCGTGTTCTTTGCGATGTTGTACGGTACGGCGATTCTGCTCGTCGTAATCGGCTGCTCAAACGTAGCCGGATTGATGCTGGCACGCGGCGTCACCCGCCAGCGAGAACTCGCCATTCGAAAAGCGCTCGGCGCTAATCGTTTTCAGGTGGCACGCCTGCTCCTCGCCGAAGGACTCGTGCTCGTGGCTTTGGGCGCCGCCATTGGCCTGATCGTCGACGCCTTCCTGCGGAATTGGCTGAGCTCTGTCCGCTGGCCGTCGGCTTACAACGTGCCTTTCGAGTTCCATTTTCAAAGCGATCGCGGCTTGTTCCTGTACGCGTTGGCAACCGCCCCGCGCTGCAGGTGGTTGTGTCGATGGTGCTGCTGACGCTGGGGGCGCTCTTTTGCCGGACCTTCTGGCGGGTCGCCACTGTCGATCCTGGGTTCGACGTTACTCACACCGTCATGGCAACCGTCTGGCGGCCTGCCGGGCCAAGGCTTCCGGATCGCGAAGCCTGGAGTTGGCGCGACGGAGTGGTGCGCCGGGTGAAAGAAATACCCGGAGTGATCGGTGTAACGTCGATCGGGACACTACCGTTTATGGGTGAGCTGCCCCAGGATTCCATCGGGCGAAACGGAGATTCTGTCGATGCCTACTCCATGGGCGCGGGAGAACAGTTCTGCCAGGTCCTCGGGATCTCCATTCTGCGCGGCCGCGACTTCGAGATCGCCGACCGCACGCGCCAGCCGGTACCGGCTCTCGTGAACCAGACCCTGGCGCGCCGATTGTTTGGCTCCGCCGACCCGCTTGGCGCCGAACTACAGGTGGGGCGGGAACGGAAGCGTGTTTTGCGGATCGTCGGCGTCATCGCCGATACCAGAATGCGCACCCTCGGAGAAGATCGTGCGCCGATGTTTTTCACGCCATACCACGACACCCAGATGATCGTCCGCACCGCCGGAGATGCGGCGCATTGGATCGAGCCGATCCGCAACGCGCTGTCCAAAACCGACACCGGTTCCGCGCTCGATATCCGGCCGTTGTCAGAGGCCGCCGCGGGCGTCATATTTCCGATGCGGGTGGCAGCGGCATTCGTGGGCTCGATGAGCGGCGTCGGCCTCGTATTGGCCCTCAGCGGTCTTTATAGTTCGGTCTCGTATGCCACCCGTCGGCGAACCCGCGAAATGGCCATTCGCGTCGCGGTAGGAGCCACCGGCGCTGAGATCGTTTGGACCGCGATTCGCGACGGTGTCGCGGTTCTCGCTTGCGGAGTGGCCGCGGGCCTTCCCCTTGCGGTCCTGGCCATCCGGCCTCTCACCGCCCTCTTGCCGGACGGCTTGGACCCGTGGAATCCTCCGATGTTCGTCGCCGTCGCCGTCCTTCTGCTCGCCACCGGCGCCGCCGCGGCCTGGATACCCGCCAGCACCGCTGCCAGCGTCGACCCCTCAGGTGTGTTGAGGCAAGACTAGCCGACGCTGCCCAGATCCCCGTTTCCGAGGCGTTTGCAGCCGAGCGGTTCGACGAGTCGAGCATCCGACCAGTGGATCCCCGGACCCCGGCGCGTTTCCCGGGAGTAATCGTTATCGTTTCCACAAGGGGTCTTAGCCCGAGTGATCTCGCTCGCGATGCTCTGCCCCTGTATTCTGGTAATGGCTCATGTACCAGGTAGTGATCGACACCAACGTAGTTGTCGCCGCGTTGCTCTCCAACCGTGGAGCGTCTCACCGCCTGCTGCGGTTGGTGGGCGATGATCGCTGGCGCCTCAATCTCTCCGTACCCTTGGTTTTCGAGTATGAGCAGACACTCAAGCGGGTCTGCACGGGGGGAGATCTGAGCAGCAGCGATATTGAGAGCGTGGTGCACTTTCTATGCGCCAACGCGAGCCTCCGACCGATCTTCTTTCTTTGGCGTCCATTTCTTCCCGATCCCAAGGATGACTTTGTCCTGGAACTGGCTGTCGAAAGCCGAGCCGATTTCGTAATAACCTTCAACACCAGAGATTTTGCGGGTGCCGAGCGCTTCGGCGTTCGAGTAATCTCACCTCGCGAATTCCTTGCGATAATAGGAGAAACACGATGACGCTCAACGTGACAGTACCCGACACAGTTTACCGCCAAATTTCCGAACTGGCGGAGCGGCAGCAGGTTTCGGTGGAGCGAATTGTGGCTGCAGCCTTGGCCGAACAGCTTTCCGGCTGGAGCCGCGTTGAGCGAATGGCTGAACTCGGCAGTCGCGAACGCTTCCTAGCCGCGCTGGACAAGGTTTCTGCCGCCGAACCGGCCCCCGAAGACCGGCTTTAGCCCGCGCAGCGAGAGCGGCCCCTCTGTCGCCTCCCGGGAAATCGAAAGGTCGAATTCGGCGGCTTCGTATGCCAAGCGGCGGACGGCAGCGAGCCGGAGGTTAATAGTCGAAGACGCGTAGTGCGCCTGCTCAAGGGAGATGCGGTAGCGGGTGACGACGGTCTTGTTAAACGCCAAGCGAGGCTCCGAGCAGTACCAGTCGATGAACTCCCGGATGGCGTGATCATATGAGCGCCGCGAACTCAGAGAGGCGAGGCTGTTCAGGACGGCGGATCTTGACTGCTCCAGGTCGGGCAGGCGGAGAACAGTTTTGGGCGTGCGTTTGCGTTTGGTTCTAGACATGTTGCCATTCTGCCCTCAGGCACTCTTGACGCACCCAAAGCCCCGCCTATCGTCGCCTGGGCCCTTTCGCAGAACCGGACTTTTGGCACCTGTCGAATCAGTTCGACGGCTCGGGGTGAACCCCGGATCAACTGCGACAAGCGGAGTTCGGGTATCGTGGAGGCAGGGTATGCGATCAGACACCTCCGTTCCCAGGCTCCTCCCGAAGAGAGTTTTGGATCAAAAGACAGGCGCAGTGGACATCGACTACTACTGGGACGGCAAGCTGGCTCCCAAGGTCCACATCACAGGGAAGCTCGTCGACAGACTCTCCGGCTACTCCCTGATCAAGAAGGACCTGGACAATGCTCTCAAGTGGATGCGTCTAGCCAAAGCGCTCGCGAATGAGCACCGCCCCGCTGGCGAGGGCGCTTACCTCGAAACCAAAAACAGAGATGTGTTCGACCTTGTAAAGGCCTATTTTGTCGCTTCCGTGACCTTCTACGCAAAGTGTTTCACCGAAACTGCCAGGCGACACGCGCAGGCATCGCGCGCCTGGTTAGACCCGGGATTTCTCTCGGCTCATGACTCTTGTATGAGCTACCGTAACAATCTCGCTGCACACAGCGGTGATAAGGAGTTCGAACTGGCAAAGACCTACGTGTTGATTAACCCGGAAGAAGGGAAGAAGACGATTTCATCCCCTACCTCCCGACAATACGAATGCAACATGACATTGCTCTAAATGGCGACGAGGGATCGGGATTTGTGGAGCTGTTTGAGCATGTCGTAGGCAAAGTAGCCGAGAGATACGATCGATTGGCGCAGAAGTTGATCAACGACTCGATCGTCCCTTTAGGAGCCGGATACTGGAGAGCTGTCGCCCAGGCAAAAGAGTCTGTCGACCTTTTACCACCTGGAAAGAAGACGCCCTAGAGACGGCGTGCCTCAGCGGCTGCACATGGCCAAACTGCGCGATGCCGCTGTCACCCTCCATGGGCAGCGACACGCGATTGCTACAGTCAACTCCAGATTCGCTGGATTCTCCAGCTACCGAGTTCCTGGAAGTCCCCACGGATTACTCCCCATAAGTCGGCTTGCAGCCTCCAACGCCCTACAAACTCGCGATGATCGTGTCACGTGTCACGCCTTTGTGCTGGGCGACGGTCCGCAGGATGGAAATGAGCGTTCCAAGGCGGAGTGGATTATGGTCTGGAATGGCGATCCGATGGTGGGTCGGTTCTGCGGTCTCCAGAATAATGTGGCTACCAACCTGGTGCACCTGAGCATATCGCCATCGCCGGCACAGGATATCGGCGAGGTGCACTCCCGAGATATTGCGAGGGACTTTCATGCGACGGACAGGATCTCGTCGCGTACCAGGCGGAGGCGAATCCGATCGGGTCGGGGTCGGTCGAAGAAGAACGCAGCCGTTGCCTCCAGCACGTTCTTACGCAACTGCTCCCAGGTATCCCCTTCGGTGAAGATGTCTTCGGTAAGGCATTCGGCGCAATAGCCGCCGTCGCTTTCCTGGACAACCTCAAACACCAATTCAGGCATACGTCCATGATACGCCAAGGTTTCTCGGGGCGTGGCATCAGATTACTCCCCGCAAGTCGCCTTGTGGCCCAGCAACTTTCCAATTGCCTGCCCCTGCCGAACTGAAGCCGGTTAGCTACGCGTCAAGCAGAGGATCCGAGCTCCCCATAGCAGTGAATCCTCTCGGCCGCATCCACATTTGTGCTAATGTAGGGATGTCTTTGCCAGCCCCGCTTATTGCGCACACTTCCACCTCGCTCGGTTCAAAACACCGCTCCTGTTTGATCTTGCCGTTCGCCGCTCTGCAAATTCAGAAAGAAGTCAAAAGTTGAAAAACATTTTTGTAGGTAACCTCAGTTTCGGAACCACCGAGGATACGGTGCGCTCCATGTTTGCGTCATACGGATCGGTCGACCGCGTCAACATCGTCACTGACCGCGAGACGGGACAACCCCGCGGCTTCGCGTTTGTCGAAATGAACGCGGACGCCGAAGGGAACGCGGCAATCAGCGGCCTAAACGGCAGAGACGTCGATGGCAGAGCGCTGAACGTCAACGAAGCTAAGCCGAAGGGCGAACGCGCACCGGGTGGCGGCGGAAATCGCGGGAACGGCGGCGGCTCGCGGCAAAGCCGCTGGTAGGCTTGGATCAGTGACGGGGTGCGGTACCGAACGTACCACAGCCCCGTTAATTACCACATACACATTAAGGAAAATTTTGCCAAAAGAAGATTCAATTGAAGTCATGGGCAAGGTAGTCGAGAAGTTCAGGGCTGGAATGTTCTCCATCGAGCTCGATTTAGGTCTAGGAAAGACCGTCCTCGCAACGATGGCCGGAAGACTCCGGCGGAACCGCATCAAGATCATGAACGGCGATAAAGTCTCACTGGAGCTGTCGCCCTATGACCTGACGAAGGGCCGGATCACGTACCGGCACAGATAATTTCCTCCCACAGCTATTCTCGGCAGCTACGGTTTGGCGATCGAAAAATCAGTCATACCGGCGGGCGACGCCGTTTCTTTGCTTGACGGCGCTCCACGTGGACCGTCGCACATTCCAGAAATCGTGCTGATCTCACCGCGGCACGTTCGTCTCATGGGCTTCGCGCGCCACCGGATTAGTAACCATAAGTCGCCTTATGCCAGCCTATCCGTCAACAAGAAACAGCGTTCTCCTTTCAAACGCCGCTCCCATCAGCCTTCCTCCGTGAAAGGGGCTCCATCGCATTCGCTGCTATGATTGAACCGGAGGGAATTCAGTGCGCTACACGGTCATCTTGGAGCGGGAACGAGACGGCGGATATGTCGCGAGCGTGCCGGCTTTGCCCGGCTGTGTCTCCCAAGGCAACAGCCGCGAAGAAGCGATTCGGAACATCCACGAAGCCGCGGATCTATACCTCGATGATTGCATTGCCTCCGGTGACCCAGTGCCGACCGAAGCGGGCAGGGAATACCTCGAACTCACAACCAGCGTCCACCAGTGAAGCTGCCGACGGATATTTCCGGCCAGGAAATGATCGGAGTGCTGCTCCGGGCCGGGTTTGGCATTAACCGCCAAAAGGGCAGCCACATCGTCCTCAGGCGCGACGATCCGTACGCCGCCTCAACGCGCAAAAGTCCACCGGACCCCGCTCTCCAGAGGGCAAGGCCCGATCCTCCATGAATGCTCTCAAATCCGGCATCGATGCCAAATCTCAAATCATCCGCGGCGAAAAAGCCGCCAACCTGGAAACCCTGGCCGCCGAATACTACGACCGCTTCCACCCCACCGCCCCCGAACAGCGCATGCTCGTCGACACTCTCATCGATTGCGAATGGCTCCTCCGCCGCTTCCGCGTCTGCGAGGCCCAACTCTGGGAGCACGGCGCGGTCGACTGCTTTATGCCGAAAGACGAAATCCGAGTCGGGCAGGCCTACCGGTCCGATTGCGATTATTTCGCCCGCCTCCAGCGCCGCATCGATACGGCCCACCGCAATTACCGCAACGCCCTCCAGGAACTCCGACGTATCCAAGCCGCAGAAACGCCCGGCCCCGAGCCCGCAACTGCAACCAATCAAATCGCTAAACCACAAAACGGCTTCGTTCCGCCAACCGACTACGTAATGTCCCCCGTCTCCCCAACCGACGTGGCGCAGGCACTCGTGCCTGCCGGCGCCGACACTCCTGTCGGCGCGGGCGAGCGCAGCTCGCCGAACCGATAGGAGCGCAGGCGCGCCGGGAATCCAAGGCCAGACGGCCGACCGCATCGACCTTTGTACCGCCCGCGCTTCCTTCTGTATTCTGTCTCCTGACTTCTGTATTCCATATCGCGAAGCGATATCGCGTGTATTCCATATCGCGAAGCGATATCGCGCCCCAACGCGCGTGCAGTATCATAAACCGAGCGTCCATGCGCCACGTCGACATCAAAGGCCGCACTCCCAGCGAGATCTCCCAAAGCCGCCGCAGCTTCCTCCGCACCGTCACCGGAGCCGCCTCTGCCGCCGCTTTGTTCGGCCCTTCCACCCTCCTCGCGCACCCCGCCCCGGCCAATCGCAAAGCCGTAGTCGTCACCTTCGGAGGCGGCGCCCGCGACGACGAGACCTTCGCGCCCGATGGCCAGGAGAACATCCCGCACCTCCTCCACGACCTCATCCCGCAGGCCACCTTCTTCTCCAACGTCGTCAACAAGGGCATCCTCGGCCACTACGTCGCCACCGCCAGCATCGTCACCGGCGTCTACGAGACCTTCAACAATTTCGCCGCCGTCTCCCCCAACAACCCCACCGTCTTCGAGTACTTCCGCAAGGACCTCAAGCGCCCCGCCACCGACGCCTGGGTCGTCGCGCCCAGCAACGGATTCGCGCGCATCGGCGAGAGCGGCCACTCGCTCTACGGCCCGGGATTCGGCGCAGGTGTCATCCTCCCCAAGCGCCTGCTCTCCGCCGCCCTCTCTTCGCAGACCGATGGCGCGCGCTATCAGCACCTCCTCCGCGATAATTACGAGACGCCACTCTACGCGCCCTCGCTCGCCGGCCGCCAGATCGAGCTCGACCAGATGGCCGCCATCCTCAAGCTTTCCGTCGACGACTTCGTTGCCCACGCCGCCAACCTCGTCAGCCCCGACGAACTCTCCGTCTATATCGCCAAGCAGCTCATGCGCCAGCTCGCGCCCAGTCTCCTCTGGGTCACGCTCCACGACATCGACATCGCTCACTCCGGCACCTTCTCCCTCTATCTCGATGGCATCAAGCGCTCCGACCGTCTCTGCGCCGAGCTCTGGCAAACCATCCAAAGCAACCCCGAGTACGCGAACCGCACCACCATGTTCATCCTGCCGGATTTCGGCCGCGACTCCGATCTCGATTCCGGCGGCAACGGTTTCCAGCACCACCGCACCGGCGACCCCGTTTCGCGTACCACCTGGATGCTGGCCCTCGGGCCCGGCGTCAAGCAGAACGTCGTCGTCGATCGCCGCATCGAATCCACTGACCTCATCCCCACCCTCGGCGCCTACTTCGGCTTCGACGCGCGCTTCTCCTCCGGCAAGCCCGTCGCAGAGGTGGCCTGAGCCATGCTCCCCTCTCAACTCACCGCCGGGAGCTTTGCCAAGTACCCGCCGGAAGCCCGCCAGCTAGCCACCGAACACATCGCGCTCCTCCGCCGTCTGCCGCTCGCCTTCCTCCCGTTGCTCCTCCGCGAGCTGATCGTCTACGACTGGAAATTCCCCGCCGAACGCACCGAGCTGAATCGCCAATTCCGCTATCTCGGCGCGCTCGCCGATGCTCCGTTCCAAATCCCCACCCTCGGCGCCTACTTCGGCTTCGACGCGCGCTTCTCCTCCGGCAAGCCGGTCGTGGAGGTGGCCTGAGCCATGCTCCCCTCCCAACTCACCGCCGAGAGCTTCGCCAAGTACCCGCCGGAAGCCCGCCAGCTCGCCACCGGCCTCATCCCCACCCTCGGTGCCTACTTCGGCTTCGACGCGCGCTTCTCTTCCGGCAAGCCCGTCGCAGAGGTGGCCTGAGCCATGCTCCCCTCTCAACTCACCGCCG
>Ga0182030_10004929_pt1 | contig 28444 bp, 19 predicted proteins | sample 812S3MmetaG_FD_121299 | JGI IMG/M metagenome (GOLD analysis project Ga0182030, IMG submission 121299) | Permafrost microbial communities from Stordalen Mire, Sweden - 812S3M metaG (Illumina Assembly) | ecosystem: Environmental > Terrestrial > Soil > Wetlands > Permafrost | place: Sweden... | reverse complement strand
TGGTCACGCCGCCTCAGCAAAGATTACGAGCTCCGACAAACATCGGCTGAAACCATGATCTACATCGCTTTCGCCCATCAAATGCTCAGAAGATCCAACTAGTTTTTAAACAGGTTCTTAGAGGGCACGCGCTTTCAGGACCGCGTGGGCCGCGAGAACATGATGCCCAACATTCAGGCCGCCCTCGACCGCGCCCGCCAGATCCACGAAACCCCACGCCCGGCCCTGGCCAGCTGAATTCCTTTCACACCGCCGCGGCCAGCGCCGATGCTCTAGTCTTGAGTGGGAGCAGGGGAGCGGCGGATGGACCCGGACCAGACCAACAGCAGCGCAACAACTCCCGCCGAGGTGTATACCCGCCGCCTGCGTGAGCTGCACCGCGAGCAGGCCGCCGAAAGCCGCCGCGAGCGCCTGCTCGGCTACTGCAAGCTCGCCGTTGCCGCCGTCGCGCTCATTGCCGCGCTGCTCTTCCTCCACTTCCTCCACCATCTTGAATTCCTGCTCGCATCCGTCGTGGCCTTCCTGATCCTGGCCGTTCTCCATGAGAAACTCCTCGCCCGCCTGCGCGTTCGCGCCCGCGCCATCGGGTTTTATGAGAGCGGCTTGGCCCGCCTGGAGGGCCGCTGGGCCGGAACGGGCGAGAGCGGCGAGCGCTTTCTCGATCCCCTGCATCCTTACGCGCGCGACCTCGACCTGTTCGGCGCCGGGTCGCTCTTCGAGCTGCTCTCCATTGCCCGCACCCGCTCCGGAGAAGAGACGCTCGCCGCCTGGCTGCTTGCCGCTGCGCCCGTTGATGAGGTTCTCGGCCGCCAGGCAGCTGTCCGCGATCTCGAAGGCCGGGTCGGCTTTCGCGAGCAGCTCTTCTGCCTGGGCGAAATCGTGCGCCAGGGCCTGCATTCCGAACCGCTGGCCGCCTGGGGCGAACGCGCGCCCGTCTTTTCCAGCCGCGCCACGCGGATCGCCACCAGCACGCTGGCCGTTCTCTGGCTGCTCTGCCTCGCCGCCTGGATCCGCTGGGGTATCGGTGACCTGGCCCTTGCCGCAACCCTGCTCAACGTCGCCTGGGCCCACCGGCTGCACAAGCGGATGGAGCCGGCGGCCGAGGCTCTGGAGCAAGCGGCCGGCAATCTTGAGCTGCTCTCCGGCATTCTCGGCCTCCTGGAACAAGAGCTGTTTCAGGCGCCCCGTCTCGTCGCTCTCAAGTCCTCGCTCTCTCGCGACGGCATCCCGCCCTCCGCCGCCATTCGCCGGCTGGCGCGCCTGGTCGAGTACATCCGCGCCCGGCACAGCCTGTTTCTGCGTCCGCTCGACATGGTGCTTTTCTGGAGCGCCCAGCTCACCTTTGCCGCCGAGAGCTGGCAGCGGGAGTTCGGCCCCGCGATCCGCTCCTGGCTCCGCGCCGTGGGCGAACTGGAAGCCCTGACTGCACTGGGCGGCTATGCCTACGAGCATCCGGCTGACGTCTTCCCGGAGTTCGTTGTCCCGATTGAAACCGTTCCTGCAGCCGAAGCCGCACATGCAGTCTTCGACGCCGAGCAGATGGCCCACCCCCTGCTGCCCGCGGCCAAAGTCGTCCGCAATGACCTCAGGCTGGGCGACGGATTGCAGCTCATCATTCTGAGCGGCCCCAACATGGCCGGCAAAAGCACCTTCATCCGCAGCGTGGGCGTGAATGCGGTACTGGCGCAGTGCGGCGCTCCGGTGCGCGCCGCGCGGCTGCGCCTGACACCGCTCACCGTGGCCGCATCTATTTGCGTTTTGGATTCGCTCTCCGGCGGCGTCTCCCGCTTCTACGCGGAAATTCACCGCATCAAGCTCATCTCCGAGCTCACCCGCGGCCCACTGCCGGTACTGTTTCTCCTCGACGAGCTGCTCAGCGGCACCAACTCCCACGACCGGCTGGCCGGCAGCGAGTTCATCGTCCGCAGCATGATGGAGCGCAATGCCATCGGCATCGTCAGCACCCACGACCTGGCGCTCACGCGCATCCCGGATTCGATGGGCGCCCGCGCCGCCAACTGCCACTTTGAAGACCGCTTCGAGGCCGGTCAGCTGGTCTTCGACTACAAGTTGAAGCCCGGCGTGGTAAAGACCAGCAACGCCCTCGAGCTGATGCGCGCCATCGGTCTGGGCGTCGACAGTCGCGCCTTATAGTTCCCACCAGTCCAGCGCCAGCATCCGCGGGTAGTAGAGTCCGGCGCGAATCACCGCGTCCGTGCCGTGCAGATTGCGCAGGATATGTGCGTAGGCCTCCAACTGCGGCGCAAACAGCCGTCGCAGCTCCGGCAGTGCCGCGGCGGCGTCCACATCGGCGGGGTGGGCAGTCTTCAAGTCCACAATCCACCAGGCTGCCGTGCCCTCGGCCTGCGCTTCAAGTCCGGCGCGAAACACGCGGTCTACGCGGACCCCGGTCAGTCTGCCATCCACGACCCCAGTCCAGTTCGCTTCACTCTCCGCTTCAGGGTGGGGCGCAAGAATCCACTGGGCAACGGGGTCGCCGGCCGCGCTGAGCGTGAGCCGGAGCGCATCGGCGGCAACGCGCGTTGCCTGTGCCGGGACGAGGCCGGCAGCCCTCGCCTGCGCCGCAATGCGCGGCTCAAAGCCTTTGAGCTGGGCGCACGCAGCTTCCCAATTCGCCGACGCCCGCAGTCGGGCTAGCTCTTCAAACAGTGCGTGCACCGCCGTGCCCAGCGCGCGCGACACAGCTCCACCTTCGTGCCGTATGTAGAGCAGGGACGCGGCCGCCTCGCGTAGGCCATTTGCCGCGGCGACCATAGCCAACCCCGGCAGCGGCGGGGCCACGTAATCCGCTCGCAGACGCCGCAGCTGTGTCGGCCGCATCCCTGGCATCGCAATCAGCTCGCCGGAAGCGGCGATGCTCTCAATCTCTGCATCCGTCTCCGCGCTCTCCGTCGCCTCCGCCTGCCGCGCTGCCTTCCACGCCTCGAACTGCGCCCCCACTTCAGCCTCCAGCCCCGGCCACGCCGTCTTCAGCAGGCTCTCCACGGGCTCGGACAAGGTCATCTCGCCGCTGGCGTCCGTCTTGTAACCGGCACGGGCGAACAGGTGCAGCTCGTCGCGCGCCCGCGTCGCCGCCACGTAGAGAATGCGCCGCATCTCCTGCGACTCCCGCTCGCGGCAGACGCGGTCCACCCAGAGCTTCGCCTGGCCTGAGTCCGTGCCTTTGGAGGGCAGTGGCGCAACCAGAAACTCGGTGATTGCGTGTGTGTCTGCCGCTTCGTCCTCACTGCCTGGCTCCACGCCGCGCTCCAGCCACGAGAGCAGCTTCTTGCTCGCGCCCCGCGTCTTCGCCTGCAGGTCGGGAACGAACACCACTTCGAACTCCAGCCCCTTCGACCTGTGGATGGTCATCAGCTGCATGCCGCAGTCGCTCGATGCAGCGGGATCGGGCAGGGCGGTCAGTTTGTCGAGCGCGGCCGTGAGCGCTGGCCCTACCAGGTCCTGCTCGCCCGCGGGCAGCCGGTCCAGGCAACTCCACAGCAGGTCGAGGTTGGCGCGCGCCGTCCGGTCGCAGCAGTCCGCACCGCCCAGGCTCAGCCAGATCTGCTCAAGCAAGGTTCCGGCCGTGGCTGTGGGAAGGCTCGTGCGCAGCACTGGCCCCTGGGCCACCGCCGCCAGAACCCGCTCCGCGGCCATCCTTCCTGCGTCGCTTAATAAGCTCAGCCGCTCGGCCAGCAGTTCAGGCACGGGCCGCGCCAGCAGCGCCGGATCGTCCGCGCTGGTGAGCCGGTGCAGGTCGTCGAGCGTGAGCCCGCACCACGGCGCGCGCAGCACCCCCAGCCAGGCAACGCGGTCCTCGCGGTTGAGCAATGCGCGCCCCAGCGCCAGCGCATCCAGCACCTCGGGCCGCTCCCCCAGCTGCTCCAGATCCACGGCGCGGAAGGGAATCGCCGCCTCGCGCAGCGCCGCGGCAATGGGAACCAGCGACGCCCGCGTGCGCGCCAGTACGGCGATGCGGTACTTCTGGCCCGCGGCACTGGCTGCGGCCATCCGCGCTTGGTGCGCGCGTATCAACTCGACGATTTGCTCAATCTGCGCCGCCTTGGCCGCCTCGTTTTCTGCCTGCTTCGCAACACCGGATCGCGACCGGCCCGCGCTCCTGGGAACAAACGCGAGATTCAGCCGGAACGCCTGGCCACCGTCCTGTTCCACAGCGCGCGCCGGTTCGGCCGCCGAGAACCGCACCCCGCTCCCGTCGTCCTCGACAAACACCTGGGCGAATGTCTCGTTCAGCTGCTCCACCAGCGGCGGCGTGGTACGGAAGTTTGCCGTGAGCGCAACAAAGTCCAGCTGGAGTGGCTCGGAGTTGGCAATCTCCAGGCCAATCTCCTTCACGCGCGCGAACAGCTCCGCATCCGCATCGCGGAAGAAGTAGATCGACTGCATCGGGTCGCCCACGGCAAACAGCGTGCGCCCGCTGCGGTCGTCCCATGCGCCAATCAGGCTGGCCAGTAGCTGATGCTGGCACCGGCTGGTGTCCTGGAACTCGTCCACCAGCAAGTGGCGAATCCCGTCTGCCACGGAAATCGCCGCATCCGTCGGGGCGCCGTCCTCGCCTTTCAGCACGCTCTCGGCAATCTGCGCCACCTCCACAAAGTCCACTTTGCCCGCTTCGGCAAACACAACCTTGAGCTGGCCGGCAGCGTGCCGCAGCAGCGTGAAACAGGCCCGCACAATCTCCCAGTCGTCCTCTGGATAGCGTCCCGGCGGCAGCTTGCGCACCGCTGCGAGGCTGGCCTCAAGGACAGGAACCGCGGACATGCGCGCGATCAATGCCGCGAACTGCGCCTTCTCCGCTTTGCTCTCCGGAGCAAACCCCAGATTCTTGTCGATACGCCTGCGGAATCCATTGTCCTTCGTCAAAAGTAGTTCGCAAAGGCTGGCAAACGCCTCGCGCCCCTCCTCAATTGCATCTGAAGTCGTGAACGGCGCGTTCGGCAACTCCGCCAACTCGGCGAGTTCGCGGTGCAACTGGCCGCCGGTCTGCGAGCAGGCAAACCGCGCCAGCCGCAGCGCCTCTTCGCACGCTCCCTCCGCCTTGTCGAGCAGCCCGCTCGCCCGCGTCAGCCCCTCGCGCGCCGCGTTGGCAAACGGCCGCTCCAGCCGCGCGCGCAGACCCTCCCAGTCCGCGTCGCCGCTGAAGACAAAATCCTGCATCCAACGGTGGCGCTGGCCCAGCATCTCCACCAGCAGATCTTCGAGCTCCTGCCAGCCGTTGTCCCGCCAGCCCAGCAGCAGCTCCAGCGCCGCGCACACCGCCGACCCCGGAAGGCCGATCTCCTCCATCGTGCTGCGCGCGGCGCGCCGGTAAAGCTCCGCCGGCTGCTCGGCAACCTCCAACCCGCCACCCAGCCCGGAGAGCAGCGGCTGCTGCAGCGCCAGCTCGCGGCAAAACGAGTCAATCGTGGAGATGCGCAGCTGCGCCGGCAGGTCCAAGAGCTTCCATTCGCGCGCATGCGAGTGGTCGAGCGCCCGTTGCGCCAGCGGCGTTGGCTCGGCGGCGCGCAGCTCATCCAGAATCCGATTGCGCATCTCCGCTGCCGCCGCGTTGGTGAAGGTGATGGCCACCACCTCGCCCGGCTCGTCGACCCTGGCCAGCAAGGTGAGGAAGCGCTCGGTCAGCAGCGTCGTCTTGCCCGACCCGGCCGGAGCCTGCACCAGAATCGAGCGCGACGGGTCAAGCGCCCGGTCGCGGGCGTCCTGGTCGGGAGGCGCAGTCTGCGCCGCGCTCTTACGCATCGGCTTCCTCCTCGTCCGCCTCGTCTTCGCCGCCCAGCGCCGCCGCGCTCTCCTGGATGCGGCAGAGGCTCTGCAGCCCGCAGCGTTCGCAGGTCTTGGGATAGTCGCGTGGGTCCACGCCGGCGCGTCCGGTGCGAAAGTCCCTCGCCAGATCCTCGATCGAGTCCTTCCACGCGAGCAGCATCTCGGCAGTGAATGGCTGCTTCACCAGCGCGCTGCTGCGGCCCAAATCCGGCAGCAGTGTGTTGACCGCGTCGCCCACGCGCCCCGCAAAGCTCAGTTCGCCTGCGCGCAGCCTGGCAAACACCAGCCCACCCAGTTCCTGGTCCGCGTCGAGAGCAAACCCCGCATAGAGCGGCAGCTGCACGTCTTCAGGCCGGGGCGGTTCCCACATCTTCGGCTTCACGTCGCCGGTCTTGTAATCGATCACCAGCACTGACCCATCGCTGAGTCGATCCAGCCGGTCCAGCCGCAGGTCAAACTCCAGGCCTTCCAGCACAACCGTCCGCTTGCCCTCGGTTTCGATCACCTCAAACGGCACGCGCGCGGTCTCATACTCGAGCCACGCGCTCACCAGGCGGGTAAGCCGCCTCTGTTCCAGTTCCAGATAACCGGCCGGCATGCGTTCGCGAACGCCCGCCGGCAAGGCCTCCGCGCAGGCCCGCTCCACGTGGCCGCGAACCCATGCCTCACGGTCCGCAAGCGCCGGCAACTTGGCCTGGGTGCGAATGCCATGTTCTCCGCCGCCCCAGACCGCGTGCATCACCGCATGCAGAAGCTGCCCGCGCTGCGCATGCGTCAGTCCGGCCTGCGCCGGCTCCCATCCCTTCGCGCCCAGCCTCGCCGTCGCGAAGGCCTGGAACGGGCACTGCGACTGGGCGGTCAGAACCCCCGCTCCGCCTTGCACCTTGCCCGGCGGGCGCTCGATCCGGCTGAAATCTTCGACAAGAATCGTCCGCAGCCCGGCGTCGGCCTGCAAGTCGTTCCTCAGAGCCACAGGCGTTCCCGCAATCTGCGTAATCAGGCGCGATGGCCGTGCCTCTGCTCCCTTCACCTGCCTGGCATAACTGAAGTGCACCTCAGCCGCAGAGGCCAGCAGCCGCGTGGTCATGGCCTGGGCCAGCTCCCAATCCAGTTGCGGGCTGGCGTGGGGCATTTCCGCCTCGCGCTGCACCTCGGGCGGTAACAGCGGATGCGTCGCCCCCGTTGCCGGCCACGCCGTCTCGCTCGCGCCCAGAAACCACACCGCATTGGCTGCAAGCCCGGCGGACTCGGCAGGACCCGCAATTTGGATCGGCGCCTCCCGCGACTCGGGCGCAAACAGCGTTTCATCGAGCGTTCGCCGCAGCGTGGAAAGAAATTCCGGCCAGTCCATGCGCCGCCCATCAATGCCCAGTGATCCGGCCGTCTCCAGCGCCTGCTGCCAGCGCCGCGCCGCCTGGAACTCCGCACTCCCCAGCGACGAGCCCTCGCCAAACCGCAACGTCTCCAGCAGCTCCGGAACCAGCTCGGCCCACTCCAGCGGACTCTGCAATGACCGCGCGGCTTCCAGCCGCCCGCTCGCTGCGCGCACGCGGACCACCCACGCCGTGGGCAGGGAACGCTCCTGCGCCCGGCCGGCGAACGGAGCCGAGAACGCCCCCGGACCCAGAAACGCGTCTCGACCCAGAAACGCCGCCGGACCCAAAAACGCGTCGAGCGTCCACTCCGGCCGCTCCAGGCCGCGCCGCCGCAGGGTCCGCATTCGCGCCTCCAGCGCCGCCTGCTCCTCGACCGCCGCGCTTGCATATCCAGTCCCGAACAGCCAGTCAAGCTCGTGCTCGGCTACTGGGTTCGTCAGCCAGCGCAGCAGCAGATACGCCGCCCCGGCCCATCCCACCCGGCTGAGCGGAACTCCCAGCGAAAACTCAAACTCCGGCGCTCCCAACGCGCGCAGAAATGCGCGCTCCATCTCTCCGCGCCGTTGGGCCGCATCCTGACTCACCACCAGAATTCGCGCCTCGGGATCGTCCACGAACCGCGCGTGGCACCACTGCGCGCAGGCAGCCAGCTCGGACTGTTCGTCTGCCGCTTCGTGAAATTGAACCTGCTCCGCCGCGGACCCTGTCTCGGCTTCCCGGCACGCGCCCCACGCGCTGAAGACCGCCCGCTGCACTGGCAGAGTCCGGTCGAATCCAGCCAGCAGCAGCGCCGGAAGCTCGCGCCCAGCCCCGTTTTGCGTCTGATTATCGAGCAGTGCAAGCAGTTCCAGCGGCAGCCGCGCCGGGCTCAGCAGGTTGCCCGCCCGGCAGCGCTCGTCAAACTCATCCAGCCAGCGGCTGAAGTCCGCCGCGTCATTCTGCCAGCCGCTCCGCTCCGCCTTGCGCAGGTAACGAGGCGCATGGCTCGCCAGCAGGCCGTGCGCGTCCATTGCAAGGCCAGCCAGCCGGTAGCGCGGGCCCTCCAGCAGTGTCGCCAGCCTGTCGTCCGAGGCCGCAATCCCGGCCCACAGCGCCCGCTCCTGCGCCGGGTTCAGCAGCAGCCGCCCGTCGACGCTGCGCGCCGTCCATTCCGCGCGCACAAAGCTGTTCCAGTCCTGAATCCGCGGCGCATTCCAGGCTGTGAGCCCCTCGGCGCGCCGCGCGCGGTTGTAGACCAGCCCAAGCGCCCGCGCCGCCCGCTCGCTGGCCGTAACCACCAGCCCGCCCTGGCGCAGCCACGCATCCATCTCCATCGCCGCCCAGGCTCCCATTCCAGCGTTATACGCTGCCTGGCCGGGGGAGTGCCATTCCGCCCCGCACGGCCCGCCTGCGATCGCGGTTGTAAACTAACTCTGTGATGCGCCGACTACTTTGCTCTTCCTTGCTAGCTTTGGTTGCGCTGGCCGGATGCCACTCCAACCAGCCCAGCGCCGCCGCATCCCCCTCCGCGCAAAACTTCAAGGTCTACAAGCTCCGCGGCAAGGTCGTCTCCACCAGCGCCGCCACCGGCGAGGTCACGCTCAACCACGAGGCCATCCCCGGCTTCATGGAGGCCATGACCATGCCATACAAGCTCAAGGACCCCTCCATCCTCAGCGCATTGCACCCCGGCGACGTCATCACCGCCGACTTGCTCGTCTCCCAGGACGCGAACGCCGACGTTTTGCTCGATCACATCGTCGTCGTGGCCCAGGGCAAGCCCGACTACAAGCCGGCCGTCTTCTACCACGTGCCGGCACCCGGCGACCAGGTGCCCGACTTCAAGCTCCGCAACCAGGACGGCCGCGCCATCCACCTGGCCGCGTTCAAGGGTAAGGCGCTGCTGGTCACCTTCATTTACACCCGCTGTCCACTTCCTGACTTCTGCCCTCGCGTGACCCACAACTTTGCCCAGGTGAACAGGGAACTGGCCGCAACGCCCACCGTCTATGCAAAGACCCACCTGCTATGCGTCAGCTTCGACCCGGAGAACGACACCCCCGCCCGCCTGCGTGCTTACGGCGCAACCTACATCGGCTCGGACGCCAAGGACGCCTTCACCCACTGGGACTTCGCAGTTCCAAGTCAGCCGGTGCTCAAGCAGATGGCACAGTTTTTCAACGTCGGCATGAGCGGCGCCGCAGACGGAAGCATCACCCACACGCTCTCCACCACGCTCATCGCTCCCGACGGGAAAGTGGTCCGGTTTTATCCGGGAAACGAGTGGACCCCTGAACAGCTTGCGGCTGACCTGAAGGAAGTGCTTGCCGGGAAGAGTTGAGTGGGGTATTATTTTTGGAGCAAATAGTGCGAGCTTCGAACTTAAGAGTCCAAACCTCAAATCGCAGAGACGAAGCGACCTTTGAAATCGAGGCCACGCAGAGCTGAAGGGAAAGGGCCTCGGCCCCCACATCGGGTGCGCAAAGACGAAGGGCATGGGCTTCAGCCCGTACATCTGGCGATAAATATCAACGGGGCTTTACAGGCCGTGGAAAAATTCATCGGGAGCGGCAAGAAGTGTCAGGGCATGACTTCAGTTGTGCCACAGATATCTCTGGAGTGAGTTGGGCTTTAGCCCCTGCGGGAATGCAAAGTTGAAAAGGGAATCCCCCTTCCGAGAACAATCAATCGCAGCTTCGATCGAAAGCAAGGAGAACGCAATGAGCAACGGGCTCGAAATCAGAAAGACTGCTGAACTGGACTTTTTATCGCTGGGCGCATTGGTTCACCGCCTCGATCCCGGAATCATCCCCTTCCGCAAGGCCACCTCCTGCCAGATCCACGTCTCCGGCGGCGAGTTCAATGTCGCTGCCAATCTCTCCGACTGTTTCGGCCAGCGCACCGCCATCGTCTCCGCCATGAGCGACTATCCCATCGGCGATCTGATCGCCGAGCGGGTACGCGCCATGGGCGTCAAGCCTTTCTACAAGCACTTCAAGCACGACGGCGTCACCGGCCCCAACATGGCCACTGTCTATAGCGACCGTGGCTACGGCGTGCGCGGGCCGGTCGTCTTCTATAACCGCGCCAACGAAGCCGCCGCACAACTCAAGCCGGGCGACTTCGACTGGAAGACCATTTTCGCGGGCGGCGTGAAGTGGGTCCACTGCGGCGGAATCTTTGCCGCGCTCTCGCCTACCACCGCGCCGTTGGCCGCCGAAATGATGCGTGAAGCCAAGGCCGCCGGCGCCGTCACCAGCTTCGATCTCAACTTCCGCGAGAAGCTGTGGAAGATTCACGGCGGCAACGAGCGCGCCGTAGAAACCATCGCCACCATCGTCGAAAACGTCGATGTTCTAGTCGGCAATGAGGAGGACTTGCAGAAAGGCCTCGGCATTCCGGGCCCCGAAGTCGCGGCCAAATCCAAGTTCGATCCCACTGTCTTCTTCGCCATGATCGATAACGTGGTCGCCAAGCACAAGCACGTAAAGGCCGTGGCCACCACGCTGCGCGAAGTGCACTCCACCAACCGCCACAGCTGGAGCGCCGTAGCCTGGATTGACGGCAAGACCTACGCCGCGCCCACCGCCGAGCTCGACGTGCTGGACCGCGTCGGCGGCGGCGACGGCTTTGCCGCCGGCTTCATCTACGGCCTGCTCAACGGCGAGTCGCCCGAGCAGGCGGTCAAGCTCGGCTGGGCCCACGGCGCCCTGCTTACCACCTTCCCAGGCGACACCACCATGGCCACCCTCGATCAGGTCCGCGCCCTCGCGCAGGGAGGCTCCGCCCGCATCCAGCGCTAGCAGCCATAGCGCAGACTCATCACTCCCACGAGCCCTGTCATCCTGAGCGACCGTAGTGCAACGAAGGGAGTCGAAGGACCTGCTGTTGCACTTCGGGATTTACCTAGTGGACTTTCGCCTCCGGACCCCTACGTAGGGTCACCGATTGCAGTGGCACCAACGCGGGTGCCCCAGGTCTCGATTTTGAGACCTGGGAAAGCACGGACCAACCCCAACCCTTTTGCATCAACCCGCCCCCGCGTCGCATCTCTCCAACTGGTATCCTTGCCTTGGATTCACGAGAGAGGTTCTGTTTGGCAAAGTTGACACTGGTTTTTGCAGTTCTGCTGGTTGCTCTGGGATTGGCCGGTTATCTAGGCACCGGCAGCCTGCATCCCACCGCATTGATCCCGGCCTGGATCGGCGTCGCGCTGGGCATCTTCGGCTTTCTCGCCATCAGCCCCAATGAGGGCCGCCGCAAGCTGTTCATGCACATCAACGTGACCATAGCCCTGCTCGGCTTTATCGGGTCCACGGTCGAGGCCATCCGTGGCTATCTGCATGCCAAGTCGCTGGGCGTCGAGCCGGACCAGATCGCGCTGGCCTCCAAGGTCACGCTGGCCGCGCTGCTGTTCATCTACGTCATCCTCTGCGTGCGCTCCTTCATCGCCGCCCGCCGTTCAGGAAAGGTCTAGCTCTTGGGCACCATGCGGAGCGGCAACCTGGGCATGGGCGGCTCGCGCGCCGAGCGGTCACCGCGGCACGGATCCTCGCGTGGTGGGCAGGCCGATCAGGCCCAGCGCAAGCCGGATCTGAAGAAGATGGGTCCGCAGGTCTGGGGCCTGGTCAAGCCGCGCCTCGGTCTGCTCACGGCCGGCCTCTGCCTCATGGTCGTCAACCGCGTCGCCGGCCTGGTGCTGCCTTACACGTCAAAAACCCTGCTCGATAAGGTGCTCTCCACGCAGCATCCGCATCCCGATCTGCTGCCTAAAATCATCGCGCTGGTCTTTACCGCGATGGTCGTGCAGGCCATCACTTCCTTCTCGCTCACCCAACTCTTGTCGAAAGCCGGCCAGCGCCTCATCGCCGAGCTGCGCCGCCAGGTGCAGCGCCACGTAGGTCTGCTCTCCGTCGCCTACTACGACGAAAACCGCACCGGCACCCTGGTGGCCCGCATCATGACCGACGTGGAAGGCGTGCGCAACCTGGTGGGCACCGGCCTGGTCGAGTTTGTAGGCGGCATGCTCACCGCGGTCCTCTCGTTCCTCTATCTGCTGCACCTCAGCGCCACGGTCACCCTCACCGTCTTTGCCGTCATGGGCGCATTCGTCTTCGTGCTGCAATACGGCTTCAAGACCATCCGTCCCATCTTCCGCGAGCGCGGCAAAATCAACGCCGAGGTTACCGGCCGGCTCACCGAGTCGCTGGGCGGCGTGCGCGTCATCAAGGGCTACCACGCCGAGGAGCGCGAAGCCAGCATCTTCGGCGTCGGCGTGGAGCGCTTGCTGGCCAACGTCATGAAGTCGCTCACCATGACCAGTACCCTTGGCGCCGCGTCCACAACCGTGCTGGGACTGGTCTCGTCGCTGGTCATGTGGCTGGGCGGCAACAGCGTCCTCAAGGGCACCTGGACCATAGGCGACTACTTCAGCTACAACATGTTTCTCGCCTTCATGATTGCGCCGGTCTTCCAGATTGTGAACATTGGCACGCAGTTGACCGAGGCCTTCGCCGGCCTCGACCGCACCAACGAGATCATGAGCGAACTGGAAGAAAACCAGGCCCCTGAGCGGACAGAAAAAATGCCGCCGATCAAGGGCACGGTTCGCTTTGAGAATGTCGAGTTTGCCTACGAGCCAGGCAAGCCGGTGCTGCACGGCATCAGCTTCCTCGCCGAGCCGGGCACGGTCACCGCGCTGGTCGGCTCGTCTGGTTCGGGAAAATCGACCATGATCAGCCTGGTTTGCGCCTTCCACTCGCCCACCAGCGGACGCGTGCTGGTCGACGATGTGGACCTGGCCCACGTCGACCTGAACACCTATCGCTCCCAGCTCGGCGTCGTGCTCCAGGACTCGTTCCTCTTCGACGGCACCATCCGCGAGAACATCCTGTTCTCCCGCCCCGAGGCCACCGAGGAGCAGTTCCTCTTCGCCTGCCGCACTGCGCGTGTCGACGAGTTCGCCGAGCGCTTCCCAGAGGCCTACGACACCATCGTGGGCGAGCGCGGCGTCAAGCTCTCCGGCGGGCAGCGCCAGCGGCTCTCCATTGCGCGGGCCCTGTTGGCAGAGCCGCGCATTCTCATCTTGGATGAAGCAACAAGCTCTCTGGACTCCGAGTCGGAAGCCATGATCCAGGCTGGCCTCACCAAGCTCATGGAGGGCCGCACCACCTTCGTCATCGCCCATCGCCTCTCCACCATCCGCCGCGCCGAACAGATCCTGGTGGTCGAGGGAGGGCGCATCGTCGAGCGCGGCAACCACGCCGAACTCTTCGCTCTCGGCGGCCGCTATTACGACCTCTACACCCGCCAGCACGGCCTCGAGGCTAACCTCTTCCTCGCGCCCGGCGAAGGCGACGTGATTCCCGCTTAGCAGCCGCAGGCCGACTGCACAGCACGCGGCCTGCACGCTGTTTTTCTCCCCGGAAAGGTGCGCAAGCACGCCCGCGGGCCGTTGTTTGCCCGGATTGCGCACCTGGCGTGCCGCAAACGAACGATCTCACGGAAGGGAATCGCGTCTCATTTATTGACACGCCATCCCATTAAGCGCACACTGACGAAGAAGCCACTTGGCGAAATGGAGGACCACAATGCGAGAGTCCGCTCCCCAAGGCACCTACAAAGTTCAAGCTCTCGACCGTGCTTTTGCCGTGCTCGATCTGCTGGGCGAGAGCGAGACGCCGCTGGGCCTGGCGCAGGTGGCTTCTTCGCTGCAACTGCACAAAAGTACGGCTCACCGATTCCTCATGGTCCTCGAGCGTCACCGCATGGTGGAGCGGACTACGAACGGCAAATTCCGCCTCGGCCTGCGCCTGTTCGATTTAGGCAATCGCGCCATTGAGCAATACGACTTGCGCGAGCGCGCCCAGCCCCACCTGCGCCGCCTTGTGGCCGAGACCGAAGAGACCGCGCACCTCTGCATTCTGGAGGCCGCGCGCGTCATCTACATCGACAAAATTGAGCCGGCACGCTCAGTGCGCATGATCACCCGCATCGGCGCCAGCAATCCGGTGCATTGCACTTCGGTGGGGAAGGCGATTCTGGCGTTCCTGCCGGAAGATCGCGCTGCCGACGTGCTGCGCCGCACTCGCTTCGAGCGCTTCACCACTCGCACCATTCCCAATGCTGAGGCCTTGCGCGTGGAGATGGAGAAGACCCGCCGTCGCGGCTACGCCGTGGATGATGAGGAGTTCGAAGAGGGCCTGCGCTGTATCGCCGTTCCGCTGCTCGACGCGCAGCGGCTCCCGGTCGGCGCGGTCAGCATCTCCGGGCCGTCCTTCCGCGTAACCGCACAGAAGCTGCCTTCGATCGCCAACCACCTGCTGCAATGTGTGCGCGGCATCTCTGCCGACATGGGTTACACCTCGGCCGGGCGAGGGAATCGCGCGGCCTGGTCCGCATAACATTTTGGCGTACCGCGGGCCGTCCCGCGAGGCTAACGCTTCGACCAGTTGTTCTCGTCCAGCCACTTGAAAATCACCGATTGCCAATCGTCGCGGGCCAGGCGGAAGAAGCCATGATCGCCCTTGTCGAAAATTATCATGTCCACGGGCACATGGTGATGGCGCAACGCTTCAAAAAAGAGGATGCTGTTGTCCACATCAACAATCTGATCGTCAGCCGCATGCAGCAGCAGCGTGGGCGGCGTCTGCTCCGTCACCTGCAACTCGTTTGAGAAAAACTCAACCCGCTCTTCTGCCGGCTGCTCGCCCAGCAGGCACCGCCGCGTTCCTATATCCGTAATGCCGAGCTTCATGCTGATCACCGGATAGACCAGGACCATGAAGTCGGGGCGCAGGCTCACGCTGTCCGGGTTGTCGATGTACGCTTTCTCAAAGTGAGTGCCAAGAGTTGCGGCCAGATGTCCTCCGGCCGAAAATCCCATCACGCCAACCTTCTTTGCGTCGAGCTTCCATTCTGCGGCGTGCTCGCGCACCTGGCGCACTGCCTGTTGCGCATCCTGCAAGGGGCCAATCGACTTGTCATCCATCGTCTTGTCGCTCGGCAGCCGATACTTCACAATGAATGCGGCATAGCCATGGTCCTGCAAATTTCTGGCCACGCCATCCAACTCCATCGCAATCGACAGCCCCGCATAGCCGCCGCCGGGTAGCAGGATGATGGAGGTTCCATTCGCTTTCGCCCTCGCGGGCAGGAACGCTTCAAGCGTGGGCCGCGAAACATTCTTGATTCCCTGCATAAAGCCGGACGGGCCTTCCTCATCCGGGGTGGGCCTGGAATTCGGTATCTTGCCGTCGTAGAGGGGCATCGTCTTTGCCGGCGGGGCAATCGAGTCGACCGCAGTCACCATGAACTTCTGCGTGATCTGATCCTTTGGGACGTTCTCCTGGCCGGGCAGCAACGCCGGTGACAGCGCCATCCCGATCAGCGCCAGCGAGCCGGCAAATCTATAGTTCATTTCCACTCCCTCTACATTGATCTCTTCTGCTTGGCGTCGAAGGCCTATATTCTGCGCCATTCCATTCGACAGGCGTCTCTATTTGCCACGATAGCTGCGTAGACAGACACCTCGCCCCCGCAAAATTGCAGAAAAAATCTTCAGCAAATCGGCGGAAGGGAAGAAAAGCAACTATAGCATTCAGGCCGTGGCCGCTGGATAAGAACGCTATAGCATTTTCGGAACTAGTCAAATGTGCGTAACGGTGCCTTTGTACGTACCCTAGAATCTCCAGCAGGAAAACCGCCATCGGCATCTCCAGATCGTCGCCTGGCAGGAGGTCTTCCCGGCATGAGCCTCGTCATTGACCGCACGGACAGAGTATTTGTCCCAAAGGCAAAAAGCCAAACCGTCCCCGCTGATCCAAAAGGGAGTTCCCCGGCTCTGTCGGGGGATAATTACTCCCTTTGCGGCGCCGCTCGACCAGGCTGCGCCGCAGCTACCGGGCGCTGTGGCCCACGCGCCTGGATCCAGTGTGCCGCCCTCTCAAGACGCTGCGAGCCAGCCGCGCCCGCTCTATGCATTCGACGGCGTTCCCGTCATAGTCCCGCTTGGCGGGCAGCCCGAACTGCCGCAGGATCTCGGCCTCTCTTCGTATTCCTTCGATGTGGAGGCGATTCGCCGCGACTTTCCTATCCTGCGCGAGGTGGTGAATGGCCGTCCGCTGATCTGGCTTGACAACGGCGCTACCACCCAAAAGCCGCAGTCGGTCATTGACCGGCTCAGCTACTTCTAAGAGCATGAGAACTCGAACGTGCATCGCGCCGCGCATGAGCTTGCCGCGCGCGCAACGGGCGCTTAGGGGTGTGAAAGGCCTTGCGTGCACTCTCGAATGAATTCGTGGGGGAACTCATACTGCATTACGGAAACTGCGTGCGAGCAATGAAGCTGCATGACTGTTCATTTTAGGACAGTGTTGTCCCGGATTCTCCTGCTACGGTAAGTGTGGTGCTCCGGAAGTGCGCATCATAAAGGACCGGTTGGACAGCTCGAAGTTAGCATCGATCCGAATACTTGATCTTGGAGGAAATGACCTTGAAAGTTAAGACAATTGCTGGGGATTCTAAGAAAGTGTCTCGTTCAGAACTGATCGATTTGTTGAATCAGGACCTGTCGCGCGAATACCAGGCGATCATCGGGTACGTCGTCTACTCACAGGTCATAAAGGGTGCTGAGTTCATGAATATCGCAGGTGAGCTTGCAAAGCACGCTGCACAGGAACTCGGTCACGCCCTGATCATCGCCGAGCAGATCGACTATCTTGGTGGCATGCCGACGGTTGCAGCCAAAACCGTCCGGACATCGGAAAAAGCCACCGAGATGTTGCAGTTCGATCTCGACAACGAAACAGAAACAATTCGAAATTATCGCGAGCGAGTCCGCCAATGCGAAGAATTGGCTGAATATGCGATGAGCGAACAAATTCGCCAAATTCTCATCGACGAACAAGATCACCAGATTGCTCTGGCGACTGCTCTGGGCAAGAGCGTGCCCCCTGCGCGTAAATCCCTCTGAGCCTGAGTTGTTCTGAAGAGTCTGGACTCACGGTTTTTGAACGACCTTTTGCACTTGGCCGATTTTATTTTGGAGCGTCCCAGCTATTTTTTCGCCGGCACCCTCGCCTTCCAAGTTGGGATCGTTCGTCACATGACCCACCTTCTCCTTGATCGCGCCTTTCACTTCGTGAATCTTGCCTGCGACCTCGTTCTCAGTACTTGGCCTCATTTTGTTGCCTCCTCAGCGTCGATTTCAATTCCGGTGCAAGGTGGCTGATCCGCGGAATAGCAACATGAGGCACCAGAGGGACAATTCTAGAAAAGGCGAATGCGGATGTCTGTCCCCCTTAAGGCACCTTCAAATCCAATTTGCTGGTTTCGGAGTTAAAGGACGAGCTGTAGATGCGGCAAGAAATCCAGATCCTCTGTGAGTTTTCGCTAGCGCCGCGTAGTTGAAAAGCCGGGCCTATTTCTTCTAGTGGGCCCTGGCAAAATGGCCAGGGACCGAAACGGCGCATTCACCATGTCACCGAGGACGTTGAATTTCACCAGCTCTTCTTGATGAGTGTATCGAATGCGAAGCCGCCATTCGGGTCGCGAGTGGCGCTCAAAGCCACTCGAGGTGAGACTCGGTACTGGCCCTGGATGGTCTGGCTCTGCGTGGAAGCCACGTTGGTTGAAAAATTCACAAAGAGATTTCCCGTTACCCGCTGTTGAATTGTGATGGTCGCCCCCGGTGGTCCCTGGCTGCTGCTGCCGGCCAATACCGGACTTATGGAAAGCTGTGAGATACCGGCAACTTTGGAGACACGGCTGGTAACTTGACTGGAGACCTGCGATGCAACCATGGATTCGGCGGCCTGATTGGTCGGCGTTGCAGCGGCGGCGCTCGCTTCTGTAGTCGCCCCGAAAGCCAAAAGATTGATGATATCGGCGGAAGGCAGAGAGGGGTCGGAACTGTACTCCGTGCGCAGCTGTTCGATTGGCCCATTGAAGCGCAGGTTGATGCTGTACTGCTGGATGCTGGTGGTTAAGGCCAGGTTGACCACCGGTTCCGTCTCAGAGGGATTGATGAATTGGATGGTGCCGCCATTTAAAACGTACCGGTTGCCGTTCAGAATGATGTCTCCGTCGGTAAGATTGACACGTCCAAGAATCACAGGCTCCGCCGCTGTCCCGCGCACCTGAAGATTTGCCGAGCCGCCAACGCTCAGAGTTCTGCTGACAAGATTCACATTATTTGTCGAATGCAACGCTATATTGAGCTGCAGATTCTGAGCGAAACCCTGTGTGGGCGGCGCGGCCACACCGCCTGAAAACTGCCCGGCAAAGCTGCTGAGATCGAACGCCGGCGCAAATGAGAGATCGGAGAGGTTCACTGACCCGCCAAGCATTGCGTTGTCCGGTGAACCCGCGAGCCTCAGATTCGCGTCCACGCTCTCTCGCATCCCCTGCGGATAAAGGATGCGAACACCCTTCGCAGCTAACCCAAGATCGAACTGAATGCCCGGCCTGTACGCAATCCCACCCTGCGCGGTCAGCGTTCCTCCCCCGATGGCGGCCTGAAAACTGGCGATGTTAAGGCGATCCTTTGTCACTTTCAGAACACCATTGCCATGCTGCAAAGCAACTGGTAAGTCGGGGGAAGCAAAGTTAGCGTCAACGATTTCAATCTGGCCGTCTAGATCGGCTCTATCCGAAGGACCGTGAGAATCTATGTTGAGCCGGAGTTGACCGGAGCTCCTGACATCCGGATCGAACAGTTGCGCCAGTTGTAAATTGACCGTACCGACAAGTAACAAGAACATCGGCCCATTGCCGGTCGTGGGGATGGATCCCTGGAACTGCAGATCGGTGTCCGTCCCGTGGATCGAAGCGCGCTGAATATCCACGATTCCGTTCTTATAGTCGGCGCGTATCGGAGACGCTGCGGCCAGCTGGATAGTATTGCCGTAGGCCAATTTGAGAACAGGGATAATGACATGAGCTTCGAGCAGGTCTTTCCTCTTCAGCGGACCATGAAGGGTCGCATGAACTTCAGTTTGACCTGTAACATCGGCGGCTTGATCCGGAGCGTAGATGGCAAGAAGAGGCTGCAGTGGAATCCCCTGTGTGTCCAGTGACGCGTCGGCAAGATAATCACCAGTCAAGTCGATCTTCGCCTTCGCTTGAATGGACGTGTTCACGGCCGAGGTTGTTAATGTCGCGTTGGCCGCGTGATTGGCAATATTCATTTGCAGGTTGAGGCCTGTCATTGTCTGCGATTGGACCACGAGGGTCGGGATCCGTACTGTCGCGTCCAGCTGCGGATTGTCGAAGGATCCCTGTCCCTTCGCGTTGAGAGCGAGTGTGCCTGACAAAGCAACATTTCTCGCCTTCAGAGCTTGCAGTTTATCCAGTTGAATTCCATTGGCAGTCACTTCGGCGACGTAAGTTTTCTGTGCAGGCCAAACGCTGCCTTTGCCTTGAATGCTTCCCGCGGGAAGCTGAACAGATAACTCACCCTTGACTTCCTGCCCGTCTCCTGAGAAGGTCAGCTTTGCCGAACGGACAGGCTGTTCATAAGCTGAGACATTGGTCAACGACACGCTGCCGTTTCCTACGGGGTTGAGCTCGGTGCCATGCAGTGTTAAGCCGGCATCAAGTGTGCCCGTGATCGGAATCTGCTGGTTCGCCAGCTTTGCGAGATCGGCGATGTTCAATTGCGACGCTTTGAGATCGATTTGAATTGGACTGATGTTCGTAAACGACCATTTCGACAGGCCGGTTCTTGCGTTGAATGTAATGCGGCCATGCGATGCCGGCTCAAGATCGCCCTGTTGCAAGCTGGCCAGCGATGGGCTCAGATCGACGTGGGTTCGTAGAACCTTCCAGGCCGTCCCCTTGAATTGAAGATTCGAAGCTGTCAGTTGTCCAATCAGATGCAGAGCGGCCGTCGAGCCCTGCACCGATCCCCGAAAGGAGGCCTCCCCGGCCAGGCCGAGGGGTTGAAGCGGATGCTCGGGCGAAGACGGCCGGAAGAGAACCGAAATAGTTTCCAATTCGCGAAGATCGTGCGCCTGCAGTTGCAGATTCAGCTTGGATCGCGTGCTCACGGCGCCGTCCATGGTCAGATCAGTCTGCGAGGTGCGCAGATAGCTCTTGTCCAGCGCTAATTCATTATTCTTCGCGGTATAAGTGGCGTGGATCGCACTCTCTACTGGAATGGCAGAAGGAACGGGGGCACCAGGGTTGGGCGCAGATGGCTGGTTGCGAGTGACATGGCCACCTGAGACCTGTCCGTTGATGGTCGCGTCCGTGTGCGCTACGAGATCGTCAAGAGTCCTCCCCCATGAAGCCGTGGTATCCGCATTCAATTTTCCAGACGCTGTGACGTTGAGTTGCGATGCGGAGGTTCCAAGAGCGCCAGTAAGGTCGGCGAGTGACACTCCGCGCAATGCGGCATTCAGGTTAGTATGTGAGTTTCCGCCGATGTCCTTCATCGTTCCTAGCGCCGTGACTTCACCCCCCAGAAGATTTGCGTGGAAAGTGCTAAGTGTGGCGATGCCGTTTGCAAGCGAATAGTGCCCGGTTAGATTGGTGATCTCACCGCGGATCGCCGACGTTCTCATATCGAGACGGCGGCTGGACAGATCCCCTTGCAATACGACAGAGTCAATGGCGGGTAGATTCGCGTCTTCCTGGTACTGCATGGAACCGGTAGTCTGGATCGTTCCCGCGGGTATGGATGGATTGCGGAGCTGAGCGGCGATCTGGCTGCCATCGACAGTAACATCGTAATGGGCCTGTACATTGAGATTACTATAATTCTGCAACGTGGCCGATAGATCTAAATGCGAAGCGCCAACGGTGAGCTTGCTCCGGGTAAGATCAAATCTGCTCGGATCGGCCTTGAACTCTGTCTCGAGATTGTGAGTTAACGGCTGGAATGTGCCGAAGGCAACGCGACCGTCGGAATAGTTCAGCTTTCCGGAATACTCCTTGAGGAAACTATTAAAAGAGGATCGGAACTCCACGTTACGCAGGTCGATCGCGAGAGCAGTTGGTTTGTCGTCGAAATAGACCTCTCCCTGATCGAGCAGGGCATGCCGGATGCCGAGGTCGAATACGCTTGTGCTGCTGTTGCCACTGCTTTTGAACGTGGGGATATTCGATACGCCATTGTCGTCGACGAAGACGTGGATAATTGGGCGATCGATGCGCAAGTTATCGAAATACCACGCCCGGTGCAGGATTGAGACCACGCGCACTCCGGCTTCAATATGATCGACATGGAGTAACGGCGGATCGGGATATGGAGTTGCTCCGTCTACGGTAACGCCATAGAGGTCCGCACTCAGGGTCGGCAGATGCAGGGCAAAGTCCTGAAGTTGGACCCGAACGCCGAGACTTGTGCTCGCGCTCGCCTCCACCTTGCGAATGAGGTAGTTATGAAAGCGTGAATTGTTAATTAAGACCACAATGGCGACGCAGGCCAATAGAGTTAGCGCGGTGAATCCAACCCAGGTCCATGCGGCCACGCGCAACCAAAGAGGCCGGGGTACGCGCCGGCGACGATTGAGTCGATCGCGCCAATCGGGTGGTAAGAACGAAATGCTCATAAGCGCCCTCACTCAGAATGCTTGTCCAATGCTGATGAAGTATTGTGTCGACATGATTCCTGGAATTGGATTCAGATTGTGTCCCACATCCACCCGAATGGGACCTACCGGCGTCGCATACCGCAAGCCAAGGCCGATGTTGTTGCTGTAGAGGGAAGTGAAATCGTGGAACCCCACGTTGGGGAACACGTTGCCCCCATCGTAAAAAACGACGATGCCCAGACCCTTCTTGAAGGACAGGGGGATACGGGCCTCGGAGTTGATCAGCAGTAACTCGTTGCCGCCGCTGGGCACCGTGATAGTGCAACCGGGGGAGGGGCAGCCATTGCCTACAATTGTTACGGGCCGCTGGGGTCCGGCGCCGTCCAGAGGAAAACCGCGCAACGAGTTGCCGCCTCCGGTAAAGAATTCCTCACTCAGAGGTACGAAGCTGTTGGCAAATGGCTGCGCCAGTCCGATTCGAAGGCTATTGGCCCACACAATGTTATGAAAACCTTGCTTGTAATAAGCCGCTTGCCCTGTAAGTTTGGCAAAGTCGACACTCGATCCGAGCTTTGTGGTGTTGAAGTCCAGTTCGACGGACTGGAGAACGCCTTTGTGTTCATCCAGAGGATTATCACGGGAATCGCGCGTGACATTGGCGGCCAGTGTCGAGAGGCGCACATGCTGATCCCGCGTCGGCACCAGAGCGGGAATCTCAATTCTGGTCAAATCAGTCTGGCTGAAACTGTAACGCAGAAATAGAGTGTCCTTGTTCGCCTTGTCCAGGCTTCGCTGAAGCTGTGAACTGGCAAGTTCTTCCTGCGCGGAAAAAATCGGGTTTTCTTCGTTGCGCTCTGCGGAGACGGAGGTCGTTGCCTTCCACCGCGACCAAAGAAAGTTGGGAACGATATAGTAAGCTGCGCCGCGCTGATCGAGTCTTCCCGCGAAGCCGGTGAATGAGAGCGAGTCGCCCTTCCCGCCCACGTTGTTGCGCGTGTATTGAATTGTTCCCCTAGGGCCGTAGAAGGTTGTCTGGCTGGTGGTAAATCCTGACGGGAGACCGATCGGAGGTAGATTTGGAAGCGCGACGGTCCCGCTTGGTATGCTTCCGCCGCGATTGATGACTTCAAAACCAAAACCGTAGGTCAGGTCGTTTCTATTCGCTTCGTGTACCTTGACCAGTACGTCTTCCTTGGTTTGCGTGGTTATCTCCCGTTTGGGGTCGACCTCTGCCCAATCGAACACACCGGGATGGTCGTAGAGCTTGCTCCCGGCGACAAGCAGTTCCGATTCGGTGAGCGGCTGACCCGGCTTGATTCCCGATACGTCCTCATCGATCAAGCGCTGCTGTGTATGGGCCCGTCCCAGGGTAACCATGTCTCCAGCATCCACCTTAGGTCCCTCGTAGATGTGGTACACAACCTTGATGTGATGAGGATCGGCCTTTGAGACCTCTGCGGCAGTTTCGCGAAAGCTGGACGTCAGATATCCCGCTTCCAGATAATGCACAATGATATTGGCACGATCTGCCTCGACGTGAGATTGGGAATAAGGTTGACCGGCGGCCAGCTTCAAGCCCCTAGGCGCAAATTTCGATTCGGGGAATGTGTCATCTCCGTCGATGACGATTGAATTTACAATGTCGCGCGGCCCTTCCGTCACGCGGAAAGACACCTGGACGTCTCCGCCGCGATTGACCACACTGGATGCAACTTTGACGCTGCTGAAGCCTTCGGATTGATAAACAGCGGTAAGATTTTTGACACTGGATCGCACCAGCCGATCGCTGAACTTGCCTGGAGAAAATAAGTGAGATTTCTCCACGGCGAAATGCGGAGTCAATTCCGAACCGGGCAGCTGCGTGTTTCCCGATACCGTCACCGCTGTCACCTTGTGCTTTTTCTCCTTCGTGATTTGATAAACGATAGAGTTGTCTGTTTTCTCCTTCTTCAGTTGGGCGTCAACCTTTACGTCAAAAAACCCTTTGGCCTGGAAATACGACAAGAGCGCCTGGCGGCCTTCTTCCATTGATTCGTCGTCAGCGCCAATTCCCTGATAGACGGGTAGCAGAGACTTGCGGGTCCAGCTCCAGACATGGGCGCCTTCAATCGCGACAGCAGTCTTGGGCCCGGGGTCCACGCTGAAGTGGATGTCCGCGCGGTTTGTGTCTGCGTGGTACTGTGCCCCGGCTAGCTTCACCTGAGCACCCAGCCGCCCCTGCTTCTGCAATTGGGACTGAAGGTATTGAATCGCCTTGGTGAGCGTCGAGTAATGATAGGTGTGCCCTGGACGGATCGCCGAGCCCCGTGCCCGTGCCAAGAATGTTTGCAAGCTATGAGCCAGCGCCGCGGCATCCTCAGGCGTGGTGTCTACGATGTCAATGACGCCGAACTTGGCCTGATGTGCCAATGTAACGTGGAAGACGATATTGGCGAGCCCATGTTGAGAGTCGACTTTGACTTCCGCTTTCACATCGGACTGAAAGTACCCCTGCTGTTGAAAGAACGTGGCCAGGGCTTGCCGGTCCTGTTCCACATCGGTTGCAATGAATGGAGTTTGGGTTGGGTAGTTGGCAACCTGAACGAGTCTGGAATAATTGAATCGCTCGGCCCCCGGGAATTGGAAGACTCCGAAGTACACGGCGGGTTCCAATACCAGCAAGACACGAACCCCATCCGCCTCGGCTTCAACCTGAACCCGAACCCCGTTGCACTTCCCGGTAGCCTTGAGTGCGGCTGCGGTCTGATCGACTTTGTCTTTTGAGAACGGTTGACCGCTTTGCTGCACGAAAAGCGATGCGAACTGAGTGGAAGTCGATTCCGGGCGACCTGCAACCTCAATTGCCGTCACGTTTTGCCCCTCGTATGACGAAAGCATCTGCTCGGTAGAGGGCGCGGTGGCTGCGACCTCTTTGGAAGCCGTAGGTGCGGTCTGTGCGGAAGCTTGTAAAACCGCGAGCCAAAGCAGACACAGGAGGGTCATGGTGAAGACGATCGTCTGTGGCCCCGACCGCATTTGCCGCGGAACCGGGAGTTGCGAGAGTCGGCGAATGCGTGTTTGAGGGCTAACCATTCCACTGCTTGGTCAGATGCGCTATGAGGCGGGTGGGTTTGATCGTGCGCCGGGAATCGGCTCTGGCTCAGGCCCATCGTGCGGTTCTTAGCCGGACCGAGCAATCCGCCATGCGATCAAACCGCATCTAAGTGAGTACGACGGTTCGTTTGCAGGCAACTCATGGACGTCAAGGGTTCCTTTATCCCCGAGGCTTGTTCCACCAGCGTTGGGCCGCTCAGCCGATACGAGAAGAGAGTCAGCGAGCTTGTGTCTCACTCCCCATTGCACTCGCTGTGGAATCTGCAAGGTGTTCCGATCCGGGTAGTGGCAGTGCGAACCTGGAAATCACTGATTGCCGATCGGCTCTTCGGACACGCCGCCGAACTCGGCTTCTACTTCCTCTTCGCGCTTTTTCCAACGCTCTTGAGCGCCAGTTCGATTCTCGGCTTGGCGGCTCGGTCGGCGCACCAGATTTACGATAGGCTTCTCGACTATCTTGGACTTCTCATTCCCACCACTGCCCTCGGCACCGTTCTTAAGACCTTCAATGAGACCACGGCCGCAGCCACATCCGGGAAGATTACCTTTGGTCTGATTGCAGCGATTTGGTCTGCGTCCGTAGGCATCTCAGCTATCCAGGACACGCTGAATGTGGTGTACAAGATTCAGGACACCCGTTCCTTCATCAGAGCCCGCATCTACGCCATCGGACTTACCATCCTGCTTACATTGATCGTTACTGCCGGGCTTGCCTCTCTGTTGGGCGGGGATGTTGTGGCTGCCTTGGCCCAGCGGTTCATCGATTATCGTCTTGTGGCGATTGCCGCTGCCGCCGCGGCCAGGCTCATCGCCTGGTTCATAGCAACCGCTCTCCTTGCATTGACATTCGCTGTCATTTATTACTGCGCTCCGGACGTTAAAACCCGCTGCTGGCATTGGATCACCCCAGGCGGCGCCATCGGAATCCTGGGCTGGCTCATCGCATCTCTGGGTTTTCGTGTCTACATCCATTTCTTCAATAGCTTCTCCCTCACATACGGTTCTCTCGGCGCGGTAATCATCCTGCTGACGTGGTTCTACATTACGGGCCTCATGCTCCTTTTGGGCGCGGAGATCAACAGCGAGATAGAGGCCGCAGCGGCGGAGACGCGGATCAGCGCGTCCAGCGCTGCCGTGGGCACAGACTACGCAACGAGCTTGATCACCTTCCCGAGCAACACAAGGAACGGGTGAAGAGCTTGATGCGGGCAGCGTGGAAGATGGAAGCCATGGCGGGCATCCACAATTTGGCCGAGTGGCCGGAACGAAAGTGTCCTTCGGCTGCGGCCAGCCTGCGCGCGGGGCTGGAGGAATGCTTCACCACCAACCGGCTGGGTGTGCCACCCTCATTGCAACGCGGCCTGGCGACGACCAACATCATCGAGAGCCCGCATGCTGGAGTCCGCATCCGAACTCGCCGCCTCACAAACTGGCAAAATGGCCCGATGGCCCGGCGCTGAATCGCCTCGACCTTCGCCTCAACATCGGTCGCACTTCGCGGTGCGCCGCATCCTTGCCACTCCGCCCAAGAAGAAATCGCCCGGACTCTTCAATTACGCAGCACTGCCGAAAACTCACAGAGCTCCTGCTTCGGCCACTGCACGAAGTCGATCGAAGCCGGCCGAACGCGGCCAGCCATGAGCAGAATCAAGCAAGTTGGAGTTGGGTGTGGTGGGCAGGGCAGAAGACCAGGATTCACGCTCGCGCGGAACGGGTAGCAGGCTTCCCGATGGCCGGTGCGGCCTGGGCGGGGAACCCGTTGCGGACCGACTCGGTCAGTCGCGGCTGATCCATCTCCCTTTTTACGCGGGAGAAAATCTCTCTTTCAATCTCGATCCGGCTTTTCTTTTTCATGAATCGGCCCTTCTTTGAACGATGAGCATTGAATTACCGGATCGACATCGGAGCCGACCTTCCGCCGGCCATCCCGCAAACAGGATCAAACAGCACGTGCACGTGCTTATTCGGCAGCCGCGTTAGCGGCGCCACCGCGAATATCCCCAGCCCCCGCCTCCGAGCAGAAAAAGCACCACTAGAACAATCAAGATTGTTGACATGTTGTAACCTCGCTCGCAAGAGGAAGCAGACTCGCCCTTGTAACGACTGTCCCACTTCTTCCCTACACATGATCCTAAGATTGGCCGAGACGGTTGTCTGATCACATTGGACCGCCCCGAGCGGAATCAAGCTCAGGCTGAGCGCACCAACGTGAGTCAGCTGCAGCTTCCAAATGCTCTCCAGTTCCTGCGGGGTGCTTCCGCGATTCCGACCGTCTCGGAGCAGTTGCCAAAGCTGCATCAAAACAGACCTCAGCACTGCGTCCGATCAGCACATAATAAACAACTTGAGCGGATCAAATTGCATCCCATTCACTAAGCGTTAACATGCGATTCACAATATCAGGCGGGTTATGAAGACTGAACAGCTCCGGAGAAAAGCCGCCCTCGGCCAGTCGTTCGAAGGCAGAAAACTAAACATCGAAAGCGCGACCGCCAGTTACGAGGGATGGATGCGCAGTTGTACTGCGGTCGTCTCGTCCGACCTTCGGTCGAAACACGAGCAAATGAAAGAGAACCCATTCCAGTTCTTGAGGGGCACCTTCTACAGGTGGGCTCAACTCTGGCCGTCTATCTGCGCTGAGTTGTGTGACGCACCTAAGGTTCTCGCGGTTGGGGATCTGCATGTCAATGGCTTTGGAACCTGGCGGGATGCCGAAGGCCGCCTCTGTTGGGGTGTCGACGATTTCGATGAGTCTTACCCCCTGGCCTACACAAACGACATCGTCCGTCTGGCCGCAAGTCTGAAGATCGTGATCGATGCCGGTAGCCTGTCCATCAGGTTTAAAGACGGATGCGGTGCAATCCTGGACGGATATCTGCAATCACTGCGCGAGGGCGGATGTCCGATCGTTCTCGCCGAACGAGAACAAACGCTGGATAAGCTGGGAGCGGACAGCTTCAAGCCGCCCTCTGACTTTTGGGGGAAGCTAAACCGCTTGCCAACTGTCAGGCACTCGCTTGCCCGCGACCTGAAGCATGCATTGGAGAAGACGCTGCCTGACCCGAAGATGGAATACAAAGTCGTCCGACGTGAAGCCGGGTTGGGGAGTCTTGGACAGAAACGATTCGTAGCAATCGCCAGATGGCAGGGCGGCTTTATTGCCAGAGAAGCAAAGTCGATGCTGCCGTCTGCCTGCTCCTGGTTGAATGACCAGATAGGGCATCGTCAGTCCTACTACGAGGAAGCGATTAGCTCTGCGATACGCTCTCCTGACCCGTTTCAAGTGATCGAAGGATCATGGTTGATCCGGCGCCTTTCTCCAGATTCAAATCCGATCGATATTCAAAGCCTGCCTAAGCATCGAGATGAGCACATGCTCCTGCATGCGATGGGCTCTGAGACTGCAAACGTCCATCTGGGCACGAAAGGTCAGGCGACCAAGATTCTGAACGACCTGCAAAAGAGGAAATCGAATTGGCTGCGGGATGCGGCCGCGCGAATGGCGCGAGTCGTCGAAAAGGATTGGAAACTCAATAGGAAGTCCTGAGAGCACAGACGCATGGATGAACTCATTTTCCGCTTTCTGATTGGCGGCACGCTCGTGTCGGCTTTTGCGTTAGTAGGAGATGCCGTTCGTCCAAAAAGTTTCGCTGGCCTGTTTGGCGCTGCACCGTC
>Ga0182030_10004928_pt1 | contig 28457 bp, 28 predicted proteins | sample 812S3MmetaG_FD_121299 | JGI IMG/M metagenome (GOLD analysis project Ga0182030, IMG submission 121299) | Permafrost microbial communities from Stordalen Mire, Sweden - 812S3M metaG (Illumina Assembly) | ecosystem: Environmental > Terrestrial > Soil > Wetlands > Permafrost | place: Sweden... | reverse complement strand
GGCGCGGAGCTGTTCTACGAGTCCCCGTTGCACCTCGTCCGCGGCGACGGTGTTTGGCTGTACGACCCGCAGGGACGGGCATATCTCGACGTGTACAACAACGTGCCGCATGTCGGACATGCCCACCCCGGGGTGGTGAGGGCGATTCAGCGGCAGACGGCCCTGCTCTCGACGCATACTCGCTATCTGCACGCCGCGGTGCTCGACTACGCGGAAGCGCTGACGTCCCGCCTGCCTGCACATCTCGACGCCTGCATCTTCGTCAATTCGGGCAGTGAAGCCAACGACGTGGCCTGGCGGATGGCCCGGTTCGCCACGGGCCGCCAGGGGGCCGTGGTCATGGCGCATGCCTACCATGGCATCACCGATGCGGTCGCGTTGCTCACGCCCGGCGCGGGGCAGCCCGTCGATCCGCGCGTCGTCACGCTGGCACCACCGTCCGGCCGTCTGCGGGCTGCAGATCCGATGCCGGCGGAGGCCCTTGCGACGGCAATCGCGGATGCGGAGGCCGCGGTGCAGAGCCTGGCAGGGCGCGGCTTCGTTCCGGCGGCGTTCTACGTCGACTCAGGCCTTACGAGCAGCGGCATATTCGATCCGCCAGGCGAGTGGGGCGCCGCCGTGACCGGGTGTATCCGGGCGGCAGGTGGGTTGATCGTCGCCGATGAGGTGCAATACGGCCTGGGTCGGTCGGGGTCGCATTTTTGGGGATTCGAACGACGAGGCATCTCACCCGACATCGTGACCCTCGGTAAACCCGTGGGCAACGGCTATCCGATGGGTGTGGTGATCGCGCGGCGGTCGCTCATCGAGGCCTTCCAGGCAAAATTCGGGTTCTTCTCGACCTTCGGAGGCAATGCCGTCGCCGCGGCCGCGGGGCTTGCGGTGCTGCGCGCGATCGACCGCGAAGGCCTGCAGACCAATGCCGACGCGACGGGACGATACCTTCGCCATCGGTTGCAGGGCCTCGCCGACCGCCACGACTGTCTGGGTCAGGTGCGGGGCGCGGGCTTATTGCTGGGTCTGGAAGTCAAGGGCGCCCATCCGCAAACCGCGAAGGTAAGCACCCAGGAAATCGTGAACTCGCTGGCGGCGAACGCCCGGGTGTTGATCGGCTCGGAAGGTCCCGGGGCCGACCTATTGAAACTGCGGCCGCCGATGGTGTTCCGGGAGGAGCATGCCGATCTGCTCGTGGACGCCATCGGCGCAGCCGCCACGGCGGTCGATGCCCGAGGCCGCTGAATTGCCGGTGCGCGCGCCGTCCCGGCGCGCGCACCGAACGATCCCGCTATCCGCCGATCAGCCGCTGCAGCTCGGGAACGATCTGGAAAAGATCCCCCACCAAACCCACGTCCGCCACTTCGAAGATCGGGGCTTCGCCGTCCTTGTTGATGGCGACGATGGTGCGCGCGTCCTTTATGCCCGTCAGATGTTGGATCGCCCCCGAAATGCCGATGGCATAATAAATCTCCGGGGAGATGATCTTCCCGGTTTGACCGACCTGCATTTCGTTGGGCGCGTAGCCCGCATCCACGGCGGCGCGCGAGGCTCCGACCGCGGCGCCCATCTTGTCGGCCAAGGCATAGAGAATTTTGAAATTCTCGGCACTCCCCAAAGCGCGTCCGCCAGACACGACGCGCCGTGCGGTCTGCAGATCCGGTCGATCCGTGCCGCCCGATTTGGCGCCGACATAGCGCGTATGGGTGGGCAGCGCGACATTCAGCGATCTCGATTCCACGGCGGCATTGCCGCCGGTGCCCGCCGCCTCGAACGAGGCGACGCGCACGGTCGCCACCAGTTTGCGCGCACCGTCCGCCTCGACCGTGATGATGGCGTTGCCGGCATAGATGGGGCGCCGGAAGCGGTGGGCGCTCTCGACCGCCATCAGGTCGCTGACCTGTCCCACGCCGAGCAGCGCGGCGACCCGCGGCATGAGGTCCTTGCCGAAGCTCGTGGACGGTCCGAAAACGTGCGAGTAGTCGGCCGCCAGCTCGACGACCTGGGGTGCGAAGCTGGCGGCGAGCGGATGCTGGTTTTCCGGCCGGTCGACACGGAGCACCGTGGTCACGCCGGACAAGGCAGCGGCCTGCGCCGCCACCGCGGCGGTATCGGCGCCCAGCAGCAAGACGGTGATCTCCGCGTCGGGAATCTTTCCGGCGCAGGTGACGCACTTGGCGGTGGCAGGGTTCAAGTTCTTGCCGTCGTGCTCGCCGACGATGAGTATTTTTTCCATCAGATCAAACCCTTCTTCTTGAGTACGTCCACCAATTCGCTGACATCTTTCACCAAAACGCCCTTCTGACGCTGTGCGGGCGGCTCAGTCTTCACGGTCCGGAGCGACTGTCCCACGCTCACGCCCAGCGCATCCAGCGACGTCACGTCCAGCGGTTTCTTCTTGGCCTTCATGATGTCCGGCAGCTTCACGTAGCGGGGCTCGTTCAACCGCAGATCGACGGTAATCACGGCCGGCAGGTCGACTTCGATGGTTTCGAGGCCGGCATCGACTTCGCGGGTCACCACGGCCTTGTCACCGGTGATCTCGACTTTGGAGGCGTAGGTTGCCTGCGGCCGCTCCCAGATCGCCGCCAGCATCTGGCCCGTCTGATTCGCATCGTCGTCGATCGCCTGCTTGCCGAGAAAAATCAAATCCGGAGTCTCCTTTCTGGCCAGGGCCAGGAAGGTTTGGGCGGCGGTAAGCGGCTCCACGGCCGCATCGGTCTGGACCAGGATCGCCCGGTCCGCGCCCATCGCCAGCGCGGTGCGCAGCTGCTGCTGGGTCTCCGAGACGCCGATGCTCACGGCCACGACCTCGATGTTTCCGCCGCGTTCCTTGATGCGCAGCGCCTCTTCGAGGGCAATTTCGTCGAAGGGATTGACGCTCATCTTGACGCCGTCGAGCATCACGCCCGTGCCGTCGGGCTTGACGCGAATGCGCACGTTGTAGTCCACCACGCGCTTGATACAAACCATGATCTTCTGCATTGACACTCCTTAGGCAGCCGCTTCCGGCGCAGCCGTCATCCGCGCCCCGGCCTGTTGTTCAGTATACAAAGCGGCCATTTTAGCGGCGCCGGCGCGCAACTTGGGCAAAAAACGTTCGACTCCCGCCTTCGCGGGAATGCTAGCGACGGAAAAACGCACCGCGAGCACTGCCAGCAAGCGGTCGTCGGTGTGCACGGGGACGCCCAAACTCACCTCGTCGACGAGTCGACGGGTTCGGGTGGTCAGGGCGTAGCCCTGAGCGGTGATATCCGCCAGCATCCGGTCCAAATCGGGCCTGTGCGCGCGCGCCAGGGCATTTTCCTCCTTGTTGGAGCGCGCCAGCGCCTCCAGCAGTCTGTCGCGCTCGGCGGCCGGACAGAAGGCAAGGTAGGTGCGGCCGGCCGCGGTGGTCAATAGCGGCGCCCGATGCCCCGCCGAGTAACGTTCGAGCGCCAGAGGCGTCTCGTGATCGGTGGTCGCCCGCACCGTCATGAGCGTACCGGACAGCGTGGAAACCGACAGCGGCCAGACGGTCTCCCGGCCCAGTTCGGCGAGGAGCGGCCGTGCGACCTGTGTTACCCAGGCCTCGTCTTCGAAGCCGCCGCTCAATCCGCGGACCAGGATGGTCAGCCGATAGCGATCGTCCGCAGGATCGCGGATCACGACGCCGCCGTCGCACAGCGTCTCCAAGATTCGGTACACGGTGGTGCGGGGAAGCCGTATTTCCTGGGCAACCTCGGAAACGGTTGCGCCGTCCCGCAAATTGAGTACTGTCAGCGCGTCGAGACCGCGGATGAGAGCGCGGATAGGGCGGGTGGATTCCATGAAACCTCGGTCGGCGGATGAGATTGGTGAATGAACGGCACGCGCGATGGTGCGCGCGGCGGGCCGGTCCGGCGGCTCGGCCTGTATACGCTAATCATTCAGCCGATAAGTGTAAGCACCGCCGCTCCGCTTGTCCACCTTGCGGTCAATCGCTACACTGAGCATTGATGACCCGATATTTTCTCAAGCGGTTGGCGGGTGCGATTCCAACGCTGTTCATCATCATCACTGCCGCCTTTTTTTTGATGCGCGCAGCGCCTGGCGGACCGTTCGATCAGGATCAGACCCTTCCCCCCGAGATTCTCGCGAATCTGCAGAGCGCCTATGGTCTCGACCGGCCTTTGTGGGTCCAATACGGACGCTATCTCGACGCCTTGGCGCACGGGGACTTCGGGCCGTCGTTCAAGTACAAGGACTTTTCGGTCACGGAACTCATCGGGCAGGGATTCCCGGTGACGCTCGAACTCGGGGTGGTTGCACTGTGCGTGGCGCTTACCATCGGCATTCCGCTCGGCACGTTCGCGGCCCTGCGTCACAACTCCGCGGCCGACCACGCCACGATGGCGGTTGCGGTGATCGGCATCGCCGTGCCGTCGTTCGTCGTGCTCCCGTTCCTGGCGCTCGTGTTCGGATTGTATTTACGGTGGCTGCCCGTCGCCGGGTGGGAGCCGGGTTCGATCCGGCACCTGGTGCTGCCGGTCGTCGCCTTGAGCCTGCCGCCGCTGGCCACCGTCGCCCGGATGACGCGCGGGAGCATGCTCGAGGTCTTGCGCAGCCATTTCATCCGGACCGCTTTCGCCAAAGGACTGCCGCTGCATACCGTGGTCCTGCGACATGCGCTGCGGCCGGCGCTGTTGCCCGTGGCCGGCTACCTCGCCCCGGCGGTGGCCTCGATCATGACCGGATCCCTGGTGGTGGAATCCATGGCGGGGCTGCCGGGCATCGGCCGCTATCTGGTGCAGGGGGCGCTGAACAGAGACTACACACTCGTGATGGGCATGGTGATCATCTATTCGACCTTGTTGATCGCCATGGGTCTGGTGGTCGACCTGTTGTATCTCTGGCTGGATCCGCGCATCAGGTTCGGCCGGTGACGGCACTGCATCGGCTGACGGCAAACCGGGCCGCGGTGTGCGCCTTCGCCATCGTGTTCCTCGTGACCGCACTCGCGTTCCTGGGTCCGTTGTGCAATCCGAACGACATCGAGACGCTGGACTGGGCGCATGTCGCGGCGGCACCGGGACGGATCGGCGCCCACTGGTTCGGCACCGATCGCCTGGGACGTGACCTCTATGCACGCACGCTCGAGGGCATACGCGTGTCGCTGGCGGTGGGGCTGGTGGCGAGCGCCATCAGTCTGGTCGTCGGCATCGCGTATGGCGCCGTTGCCGGTTACCTCGGCGGTCGGGCGGATCAATTCATGATGCGCTTCATCGAGGTGCTGAGCGGCCTGCCGCTCATATTCTTCATCATCTTCCTCACCGTGGTATTCGGCCGCAGTCCGTACCTGTTGTTCCTCGCGATCGGGGCGGTGGGTTGGCTGACGATGGCCCGGATCGTGCGCGGCCAGACCCTGAGCATCCGACAACGCGAGTTCATCGAGGCGGCCGTGGCCTCCGGAGCCGGTCCGGCGCGCATCATCGTCCGGCACGTGGTGCCGAATCTGCTCGGACCGGTCATCGTATACGCCACGTTGACGGTGCCGCAGATCATTCTCTTCGAAAGCTTTCTGAGTTTCCTCGGGCTGGGGGTTCAGGAACCGCATGCCAGCCTGGGCACGCTCATAGCCGAGGGGGCGGGCGAAATGGAATCGGCTCCATGGATATTGCTGGTGCCCGGCGGATTCCTTGCGTGTCTGCTCCTCTGCCTGAACATCCTCGGCGACGGGTTGCGCGATGCGCTCGACGTGGGCGGGGAGATCTAGAAACGTGACCATACTGGCGATCGACGACTTACGTGTGCATTTCGACCGCCGCCGCACCCGGCTCCACGCCGTGCGCGGCGTGTCTCTGGAGGTGGCGGCCGCCGAGTGCGTCGGCATCGTCGGCGAATCCGGATCCGGGAAGACGCAGATGTTCATGGCCGCCATGGGTTTGCTCGCACCGGGAGCGGAGGCCGCCGGCAGCGTTCGTTTCGAGGGAACGGAGCTTCTAGGGGCGAAGGCCGCCGCATTGAACCGGGTCCGCGGGTCGCGGCTCGCCATGGTGTTCCAGGATCCGATGACCTCATTGACGCCCCATTTGACGGTCGGTTCGCAGTTGTCCGAAGTCCTGGTGACCCATGCGGGCGTCTCCTGGCCGTCTGCCGAAAGCGGCGCGCTGCGCATGCTGGAACGGGTGCGCGTGCCCGAAGCGCGGCGTCGGCTGCGTCAGTACCCCCATGAACTGTCGGGCGGACTGCGGCAGCGCGTGATGATCGGCATGGCGCTCTTGTGCGATCCGGCGCTGCTGATCGCGGATGAGCCGACCACTGCGCTCGACGTGACCGTGCAGTCGCAGGTCATGGATCTGCTCCGTTCCATGCGCCGGGAAATTGGCATGGCCGTCGTCCTCATCAGCCATGATCTCGGAGTGGTTGCCGGTCTGGCAGACCGCATCGTCGTGATGTATGCCGGGCGGATCGTGGAAAGCGGTACCGCCGGAGACATTCTCGAGCGCGCGCTGCATCCCTACACGGCGGCACTGCTGCAATGTGTCCCGAATCTGCATGGCCCGCGGCTTCACCGGATGCCAAGCCTGCCCGGCCAGCCGCCGGACCCCGGGACCGACGCGCCGGGCTGTGCCTTTGCTCCGCGCTGTGCGCATGTCACGCAGCGCTGCAAGGCGGAACGCCCGTCGTTGCAGATCGGCCCCTCCGCGCACGCGGTCGCCTGTCATTACCCGCTGCCGGCATGAGCGCCGCGCTGTTGTCGGTGCGGGATCTGCGCGTGCGGTTCGGCGACGTCGAGGCGGTCAAGGGCGTGAGCCTCGATCTGAACGGGGGCGAAACCCTCGGTCTGGTGGGCGAGTCGGGCTCCGGCAAGTCGACGCTGGCCCGCGCCATCCTGAGGCTCGTCCCCGTATCGGCGGGAGAGTTGCTTTGGCGCGGCGAGGATATGCGGGCGTGCGTGGGATCTGAACTGCGCCGGCGGCGCCGCGACCTGCAAATCGTATTTCAGGACCCGCTCGCCAGTTTGGATCCGCGCATGTCCGTCGGAGAAATCCTGGCGGAGCCGCTGCGGATCTTCGAACCTCGCCAGGCCGCGGCGGAGCGCCGCGGCCTGGTGGGTGAGATGCTGGAGCGCGTCGGTTTGTCGGCGGACATGGCGGCGCGCCATCCTCACGAATTCAGCGGCGGCCAATGCCAGCGCATCGGAATCGCGCGGGCCATGATGCTGCGGCCGGCACTGCTGATCTGCGACGAGCCGGTGAGTTCGCTGGATGTCTCTGTCCAGGGTCAGATCGTCAATCTGCTCGGCGACCTGCAGCGCGAATTCGGCATGTCGATGCTGTTCATCAGCCACAATCTGGCAGTGGTTCGGCACGTCAGTCATCGCGTCGCCGTGATTTTTCGAGGGCGGCTGGTCGAGACGGCGGACCGTGACACGCTGTTCGCAGCGCCGGCTCACCCCTACACGCGGGCGCTGCTTGCCGCGGTCCCGGATCCGAAGCGGCCGTGGACCGCGGCGGAGCCCTCGGTGGTCGAGGAAGCGGTGGTGCCCCCAGGGTCGGGCTGTCCCTACCGTGACCGATGTGCGTATGCCGCGCCGGCGTGCCGCGAGTCGGTGCCGGCGCTCGAAGCCGTGGCACCGGGCCACCGGGCCGCGTGCCACCGATGGCGCGAGGTCGTGTATTCTTGACAGCATGAAAACGAACGACGTGCGGGCGAGCGACGGTCTGGCCAACGTACGCTACGAGATCCGCGGCAAGCTGGCCCGGCGCGCGCTCGATCTGGAGCGGCTGGGCTACGACATCGTGTCGCTCAACATCGGGAATCCCTATGCGTTCGGCTTTCGCACGCCGGAGACCATGCGGCTCGCGATGATCGAGAACCTGCGTCACAGCGAAGGCTACGTGCATCAGAAGGGCATCTTTCCGGCGCGCGAAGCCATCGTGATGCAGCAGCAGGAGCGCGGGGTGAAAGGGGTGACGGCCGAGGAGGTGTTCATCGGCAACGGCGTGAGCGAACTGATCGATCTGACGTTGCGTGCGCTGTTGAACCCGGGTGACGAAGTGCTGGTGCCAAGTCCCGACTATCCGTTGTGGACCGCGGCCGTCAATTTGAACACCGGTCGCGCGGTGCATTATCCCTGCCGGCCCGAGCGCGCATTCGTGCCGGATCCGGAGGAGATCGAGGCGCTCATCACGCCGCGCACGCGCGCGCTCGTGGTCGTCAATCCGAACAATCCGACCGGTGCGGTCTATCCCCGGGCGACGCTCACGGCCATCGCCCGGCTCGCCGAAAAGCACCGGCTGGTGGTGTTGTCGGACGAGATTTACGATCAGATCCTGTACGACGACGCCGAGTTCGTGCCGATGGCGACGCTGGTGCACGGTACCTTGTGCTGCACGATGAGCGGACTTTCGAAGGTATACCGGGCGTGCGGTTACCGGGTGGGATGGGCCGTGTTTTCCGGCGACGTCGAGAGCGCAGCCGGCTACCTGAGCGGACTCGAGCTGCTGAGTTCGCTGCGCCTTTGCAGCAACGTTGCCGGACAATGGGCCGTGCAGACCGCGCTCGGCGGCTACCAAAGCATCAAGGAACTCACCCGTGAGGGAGGCCGGCTCTACGAGTCGCGCCGTACCATTCTCGACAGCGTGGGCCGCAGCCGCTTTCTCAGACTCGCCCGTCCGATGGGGGCTCTGTACTCGTTCGTGGAGGTTCGCGGTGACGTGCTGCCGCAGTTCGACGATCAGGCCTTTGCGCTGGAACTGCTCGAGAGCCGGCACGTCCTCGTTGCACCGGGCGTAAGTTTCAACGTCCCGTACAAGAACTGCTTCCGCATCACGAATCTGCCGGAATCGGACGTGCTTGCCAGGGTGTTCGGCCGCATCGAGGAACTGCTCGAATCGCAGGCCGTGGCGGTCCCCGTACGACCCGTAATTGCCGGCGCGGCCGCACTCCGCTGAACGGTCTCGCCGGTGCGCACGCGGTCTTCGAGGCGACCGCCTTGGGATGCACGGTCCTCGCCCCGAATTCGGAACTCGCCGCCGCACTGTCCGACGCCGTCGAGCGGCTGCATGTCGCGGCCGGCCATGACATCTGGTCGACGGCCCGAATCCGGGACTTCAACGGCTGGCTGCGCGACCAGCACGCCCGGCGGCAGCTTGCCGATGGGACACTTCCCCGTTGCCTCAGCGACCTCGAGGAGCGCGAACTCTGGCGCGTCGTGATCCGGGGCAGTGCGGGCGCGGCGGACTACCTGGAACCGTCTGGCGCGGCGCGCGGTGCACAGCGCGCGCGGCGCGCGATCATCGAGCATGGCATTCCATGGGCTGAACTCGATGCCCAACCGGGCGACGAATCCGTGGCGCTCCTGGAATGGAATCGCCGCTTCGAGCTACTTTGCCGGGAACGTGATTGCATCGCCGCGGACCAACTGCTCACCACGCCGCCACCGCCGGGCGAAGGGCTGGCGTTCATCGAGAGCCCGATCTGGCGGCCGGTCGCGCGCGACTGGCTGCGACGCGCCGGCGCCCGGATGTTGCTGGCCGCCGTCGTGCCGGCGACCAGCCAGCCGCTGCGCCTGCAGGCGGCCTCGCCGGACGAGGAACTCGCCGCGGCCGCGGAGTGGGCGCGGACCCGGTTGCATGCCGGTCGGGATTTCCGCGCCTGGATTTGCATTCCCGATCTGGCGCTGCGCCGGCGCGACGTGGTCGACGCCTTCGATGCGGCCTTGGCGGCGCAGCGGTTTTCGCTGCGATCCGGCGACTCGTCTGTCCCGTATGCCATCGGTGGCGGCACGCCGCTCGCGGACTTTCCACCGGTGCGGGCGGCGCTCGGCCTGCTGTCGGCGGCCCACGGCGCGCTGACCTTCGAGGCGTTCAGCACGCTGCTGCGCAGCCCCGAATGGCATGCGTCTCCGGGGGACGCGTGCGCGGCCGCGAAGTTGGACGTCACGCTGCGCACCCGGGGGGCGAGTGAGGCCACCTTGCGCCAATGGCTCGGGCTCGGGGGACGGCTCGCGCGCGAGAATGGTTCCCTCGCGCCGGTTGCGCTGCAGCGCCTGGGTCAGGCGCTCGAGATTCTGGAGCAGGAGCGCGGCGCCCAGCCGTTGAGCCGGTGGGTGGCGGTGTGGGTACGGGCATTCGAGGCGGGGCCCTGGGCGGAGCGCGGGCGCTGGTCCAGCAGCGAATATCAGGCGGCCCAGCGCTGTCGCGAACTCCTCGCCGAACTGGCCGCGGGCGACGGCATGTTCGGCAGCCGTTCGGCGGGATCGGCCATCCGGCTCCTGCAGCGGGCGGCGCGCGACACGCCGTTTCAGTCGCAGACCGGCATACCGCCGATTTGGGTGAGCGGCCAGGTGATGGACCCCTGGTTGACTTACGACGCCGTTTGGATCGCTGGCTGCGGGGAGGATCGCTGGCCGCCGCCGATCGACCCCGTGCCGCTGATTCCGGTCCCGCTGCAGCGCAAGCATGGGTTGCTCGCCGCCGGCGCCGACACTCAGCTCGAACTCGCCGCGCTGCTGCAGTCTCGTTGGCGCTTGCGCGCGGCCATCGGCGTCTACAGCTGCGCCGATGCGGGCGACGGCCGGGCGATCCCGTTGAGTCCGCTGGTGCCTCCGGGCCCGCTCGCGTCGACACTGCGGGTGCAGCCTCAACCGCACTGGCACGCGCTCGCCGCCCGGGCTCCTACGCTCGACAGGCTCGATGACACGCGTGCACCCCCTTTCGGACCTGGCGAGCGCACGCACGGGGTGGCGACGCTCCGGGCCCAGTCGTTGTGTCCATTCCGGGGGCTTGCCACCCGCCTCGACGCCGCGCGTCTGGAACGGCCGACGCCGGGCTTCAATCGCAGCGAGCGCGGCACCATGGTCCACGATGCGTTGGACTTCATCTGGTCCGAGCTCCGGACGTCGACAGGACTGGCCGCGCTGACGAGCGAGAATCGGGCCGCTCTGATCGACGCCGGGGTCGGCCGCGCCATTCGCAGGCAATGCGAACGGCGCGATCCCGGCGAACGATGGCGACGCCGCGAGGGTCCGCGTCTCGGATGTCTGCTGGAGAAGTGGCTACAGACGGAACGGATGCGTGAACCCTTCGAAGTCGAACGCCTCGAACAGGACGCGGAGGTCGCACGGCACGGCGGTCTGGAATTCAATATCCGCATAGACCGCATGGACCGGCTGCCGGCCGACGGTGGGCGCGTTCTGATCGACTACAAAACCGGAGCCGTGAAGGCCGATTGGCGCGGAGACAGGCCCGACAACCCGCAGCTCCCCCTGTATGCGCTGCTGCATCCCGAGGCCTTGGTGGCCGTCGCCTACGGGAAGGTCGATGCGGGCGAATCGGGCTTCGTTGCGGAGGCCGGGCGTGACGGGATCTTCAAGCCCCGCGGCAAGCGCTCGACCCTGGAGGGTCAGCCGGATTTTGCCGCTCTCGTCGGGGTGTGGTCGCGGCGGATCGACGCCCTGGCCGGTGAGTTCGCGGCCGGACATGCGGCCGTCAGCCCGACGCTCCACGCCTGTGGCTCCTGCCATCTGCAGTCGCTGTGCCGCATCCCCTCGGCGCTGGCACCCGATACGGATGTCGAATGAGCGTCCGGCCCGTCGACGATGCCGCACGTCAACTGGCGATCACCGCCACGGGCTCCGTGCTGGTTCAGGCGCCGGCCGGTTCCGGTAAGACGACGCTGCTGGCGCAGCGCTACCTGCGTCTGCTTGCCACCGTCGACGCACCCGAGGGAATTCTGGCGCTCACGTTCACGCGCCGCGCCGCGCAGGAAATGCGGGAGCGGGTCTTGCAGGCGCTGCAGGCGGCGGCCGCAGCGGCGTGCCCTGTCGGCATGAATCCGCAGACTTGGAGCTTGGGCGTGGCGGCGCGGACGCACCTGGCGGCACGGGGCCTGGATCTCGAACGCCATCCCTCGCGTCTGCGCATCGAGACGATCGATGCGTTCAATTCCTGGCTCGCCGCACAGCTGCCCATCACCGCCGGCGCGGGTGCACGCTTAAATCTTGCCGCGGTGGCCGGCCCGCTCTACGAGGAGGCCGCGCGGCGCGCACTCGCTCACGACGCCGACGATTCCTTCGGCGCCGCTGTCGACCGCGTGCTCGCGCTCGACGATCAGCGCTGGCACAGCCTCGTGAAGCTGCTGTCGGGGATGCTGCCGAGCCGCGACCGCTGGCTGCCGCTGCTCGCCGGGCGCCTGCGCGCCGCGAGTGCGCTCGATGAGGAGCAGCTGCGCGAAGTCAGACGTCACCTCGACGAGGATCTCTCGCTGCTGGTGGGGCGAACGCTGGCCCTTGCGCAGGAGGCCATCGGCGGCGAACGTCTGCCGGTGTTGTCGGCACTGATGCATGCCGCAGCGGGCCGGCTCGCGGCGCCGGGCTCGAGCCTCGGTCCCTGGATGGACGACGACTCCGAGCTGCGACCGGTCTCGCAGGATTTCGCGCGATGGCGCAGCGTGGCGCGTCTGATGCTGACGGGCGAGGGCGCATTCCGCAAGCGTCTGACCAAGGCCGAAGGGTTTCCGCCGCAGGCCGGGGACAAATCCACGATGCTGGATTTGATTGCTGAATTCGAGCGCGACCCAAAAATCCTGCGTGCGCTCGTCGAGATCCGGGTGTTGCCCGCGCCCCGGTATGACGATGCCCAGTGGGATCGGGTGCGAGACGTCGCCCAGGTGCTTGTGCTTGCGGCCGCCCAGCTCGAGGACGTGTTCCGCGAGCACGGAACGGTGGATTTTCCGTCCGTCTCGATGGCGGCTCTCCGTTCACTCGGTACCGCATCGGCGCCCACCGATCTCGGTCTCAGGCTCGACTACCGGCTGCAGCACATTCTGGTGGATGAGTTTCAGGACACCTCGAGCGCACAGCTCGAACTCGTGAAGCTGCTCACCGCGGGCTGGCAACGGGGCGACGGACGCAGCGTGTTCTGCGTCGGGGATCCGATGCAGTCGATCTATGGCTTCCGGCAGGCTGAAGTTCGCGCCTTTCTGGAACTTGCCGAGGAGGGCGTCGGAGACGTGCGTTTCGAAGTGGTCCGGTTGCTCAGCAATTTTCGTTCCGCGCCGCCACTGGTGGACTGGATCAATCGGTGCTTCGCGAGGATCATGCCGCGCGCCGACGATCGCGAAAGGGGAGCGATTGCGTTTCGCCCGAGCGAGTCCGCACTCGGGCCATTCCACCCCGGCGGCACGGCGTCCGTCCACTCCGTCAGTCTGCGGGGCTTCGCGACCCGCCGGGACGAGGCGGACGCGGTCGCCGATGACATCGCGGCACAATCGGCGCTCCATCCGGAATGGCGCATCGTGGTCCTGGTGAGGGCCCGATCCCATGCGCGCGACATTGCGGCCGCACTGCGCGAGCGCGCGATCGCATTCCGCGCCGTCGACATCGAGCCGCTGCGGGATCGGCCGGTGGTACGCGATCTGGTGACGACTCTCTGCGCGCTGCTGCACCCCGGGGACCGCACGTCGTGGCTCGCATTGCTGCGTGCACCCTTCAGCGGAATGACGCTGCCCGATGTGCTCGAAATTGCGCGCGGTGCGCCGCTCGTGTGGGAGGCGCTCACGAGCGACGAGGTGATAGGGCGCCTGAGCGCCGATGGCCGGGTCCGTTGTCTGCGGCTGCGGGCGACGCTGGAAGCGGCCCTGCGTGTCCGCAACCACGGCACACTGACCCGCTGGGTGGAGCAGACCTGGATCGCACTCGGCGGCCCAAGCTGCGTGGGCGGCGCAGAGGATCTTCACGACGTGCGAACCGTGTTCCTCCGCCTTCGGGAACTCGAGGAACGCGGACTCCCGGACGCCGCGGACCTCGCAGCAAGCTTCGACGACCTGTTCGCGGCACATCACGCACCTGCCGCTGTCGAGATCATGACGATCCACAAGTCGAAGGGGTTGGAGTTCGACATGGTCGTCGTGCCTTCTCTGGAGCGCCATATTCCGCACAACGACGAGCAGATGCTGCTCACATTCGAATTCTCACGGGCCGGCCGGGACGGCATGGTGATGGCCTCGCGACCCGGAGTGGGAGCCGACCCGGATCCGCTGTTCGAATTCCTGCGATATCAGACCCGTGATGCGGCGTCGCTCGAGGCGGACCGGCTGCTTTACGTGGCCTGCACCCGCGCGAAATGGCGGCTGTCGTTGACGGCGACGACCGGCGCGGACGAGGTCGAGGTCCCCGCCGCGGCCAACGCCGGCCCAGAGCACGGCGAACGGCCGCCTTGGCGGCCCCACGCTGGTAGTTTGCTGGCCGTGCTCTGGCCGGTCGTGGGGTCGGAGTGGCACATCGCCCCTTCGGACCGGCCGGCGCGCGAAGCCGGGCCGGTGCCGCGCGGTGGCCCGCTGCGCCGGGTGCCGGACGGCTGGACGTGCGACGCCGCCGCCGTCCTGCGCGCGTCGGCTGAAGATGTGGATCCACCGAGCGCCCGGGAGGAGATTCCCGTGTTCGACTGGGCCGGCGAGACGGCGCGGCGGGTGGGCACTCTGGTCCACGCCGAACTGCAGCTGCTCGATATCGAGGCCGCCGGCGAGGCCGAGGTGCGGGCGCGGGAACCGCTGTATCGGCGCTGGCTCGCATCGAACGGCGTGCCGGCGGATCGGCTGCGCGACGCCAGCGGGAGGGTGCTCGAGGCCTTGATCGCCGTGCAGCGGGATCCGCGTGCGCGCTGGATCCTGCGGCGTGGCTACCGGGAAGACCTGCGCGAGCAGGCATTCACGGGGCGCGTGCAGGGCGGATTGGTGCGGGTGGTTTTCGACCGCAGTTTCGTCGATCAAGACGGCGTGCGCTGGGTGATCGACTACAAGACCAGCCACCACGGCGGCGGCAGCCTCGATGAGTTCCTGGATCGTGAAGTGGAGCGCTACCGCGGCCAGTTGGACCGCTATGCCGCGCTCGCGGCGAAACTCGGTCCGCAGCCGGTCCGGGTCGGTCTGTACTTCCCGCTCATGCGCGCGTGGCGTGAATGGGATTCATCGCAGCCTGTCTGAGACGGAGGCAGGCCGTTGGCCCGTCAGGCCTGATCGCCGCGGATTGCCGACAGGCCGCCGAAGCGTCGTTGGCGCCCGGCGTAGTCCGCCAGCGCGTGCGCAAACCGGTCTTCGTCGAATTCGGGCCACAGGCAATCGGAAAAATGCAGTTCCGCGTAAGCGCTTTCCCAAAGTAAAAAGTCGCTGATGCGTCGTTCGTTGCCGGTGCGGATCAACAGATCCACGGGTCCGGTGCAGCGGGCGGAATGGTCGACGTCGTTCAACGCCTTTTCGAAGTCCGCGGCACACAGCTCCGCACCCTCGGCAAGCTGGCTCGACGCCGCCTGTGCGGCCTTCAGCAGACTGTACTGCGAGGAATAGTCCACCGCCACCCGCAGGTGCATGCCGGAACAGGAGGCGCTGAGGCGTTCGCTTTGTTCGATCGAGCGCAGAAGATTCTCGCTGAGACGGTCGCGGCGTCCGATCACGTTGACCCGGATCGATTGATCCACGCAGCGGCGGGTCTCGCTGAACAGATACTGCCCGAAAAGCTTCATCAGCGCGCTGACTTCGGTCGGCGGGCGGTTCCAGTTGGCGGCCGAGAAAGCGTAGAGAGTCAGCGTCTCGACGCGGGCCTTGGCCGCGGCCTCCACGACGGTGCGGACCGCCTTGGCGCCTTCGATGTGGCCGGCCGTCCGCGGCAGACCGCGCTGCGTGGCCCAGCGGCCATTCCCATCCATGATGATTCCAACGTGCATATAATATTTTAGATAACTTTGCGAGATAGAGAATGTTAACCAGTCGAGAAAATCACGATCAAACTCGACGGGTGGCCTTGATCACCGCCTCGATGTGCTCGAGGTAACGCAGCAGCGCCTTGCGTCCGACGGCCGTGATGCGGTAGCGGGATTTCGGCCGGCGCGCCTCGAAGGACTTGGAGCACGCGATATAGCCGGCCTCCTCGAGCTTGCGGGCGTGCGCACCAAGATTGCCGTCGCTCACGTCGAACAAGGTCTTGAGTTCGTTGAAGGTGAGCTCGTCGCTGGTGGCAAGGGCGCTCATGATGCCTAGCCGTACCCGCTCGTAGATCAGCCGGTCGAAGCCGCCGTCGTCGATCATGCGGACGGTCTGCGGGACCGCGAGCGGCTTCGGGGCCGGTTTGCCGTCGTGCGACTCGGCAGCCTCGTAGCGCTTGACCACGGCGGCCTTAGTCCTCATGGCTCACCTGGCCCAGCAAGGCGCCGAAAATCGTGTGCAACGCGCCGAATCCCATGCCCAGAATCAAATTATGAAACCTGACCGGGGATCCGAAGGCTAGCAACGCCAGCAGCATGAAAACCGCACCCATCATGCAGATCAGGCGCATGGTCCGGGGCAACGTCACCGTGCTGGCCGATAGGACGGCACAGCCGTACAGCAGGAGCCACATGCCGGGAATGAGACTGGTCGACGCGACCCGCCACAGGACGAAAGTGAGCACCGCGCCGGCAAGCAGGGCAGGGCAGAGGCACAGGAGAAATTTGCGCACGGGGCCCAAATACCGGGCGTGACCGCCCTGCGCGGTCTCCCGGGCCATCATCGCCCCCCCGAGCACCAGCGCGAGGGCGGCGGCGACCAGCCAGATCGCGAGCCAGTGAGGAGCTCCCCGCGGAAGCGAGGCGGCGACGGCGGCCAGCATGCCGATGGCGCCCATGACCACACCGGCCATCCCCGGCACCGCCATGGAGCCCGATGATTCGATCGAATGGCGGATGAAGGCGAGGGTTCCGAGAGCGCGGCTTTCGATCGGAATTGGGGTGTGCATGCCGGAACTGTAAGGCAGCTTTCGCTAAACGGTCAAGTACTCTGCGGAATAGAGTGAACGGCGTCACGAATCAGTCGCGATGCCGGCACAGCGTGTCAGAATCTGAATTCCATGTCGATCGGAATGCGTCCCGCCGCATCCGGAGCGTGCATTCGTCCGAGAGAATCGATCTGGCTGCGCAGCGCCGCGGGTGCGTCGGGCCGCGCCTTGACGGTACCGGAGAGCGTGCCGGTGCGCTCCGCCGGGTCGAAATGCACGGTCGCCATGAGTTCTACGGGGCCGCCGGTGTCGCCGAGTTCGACACCATCCGCGACGCGCAGCACATAGCCGCCGATATCGGTGCCGTTGGCGACCGTCGGGGTCGACAAATCCGCAACCTCGAGAGTCCCACGCGCGGACTCAAGGCGTGCGCCGTCACCGCCGGGCGCATCGACGAAGATCGCCCGAATCTCGTCGAATGTGAAGGTCGTCGAACCGCGCCAACCGGACGCGATATCAAGGGCCGAGAGATCCTGGATCGGACCACCGCCGTGCACGTTGTGGGCGGTGAGCCCGCGCCGGTTCACGTCGACCGTGCCGTCGACGACGAAGCCGACGTCGACCCAGTGTACGTCCGCCGCGATTGTGAGCGTGAGCAGCGACATCGGATGCAGCCGCCATTCGAGTGCGCCGGCGCCGCGCCCCTGGATGATGAGGCTGCCGGCCGAGCCATGCCACAGGCCGCCGGAAAAATCGTCGGCCTGGATGACGGACGGAAGAATGCGTTTGATGAGCGATGCCGGGAGCGCGATGACGACCACTGCGAGCACGGCGAGCACCACGACCGGAACCAGCGGCCGGATCAGGGACCCCCGGGCCGATGGCCGGGCCGATGGCCGGGCCGTTGGCCGGTCCGGCGGCCGGGGCGGTTCAACGCCTCGCGGGCGTGAACGTGATGTTGGCATTGACCACTCCGGGCTTGGCGGCGCGATCCAACGAGATGGATTCGATCCCCAGCCCATAACGCTCGTCCAGCGTGGCCAGCCAAGTGACCAGCGTGTCGAAGGGCGCGGCCTCCAATTGCACGCGCACGCCGGCACCGCTCGGTTGGGTGCCGCGCAGCGCGGCGCCGAGTCCCGCCTCACGTCCAACCCGGTCCACCAACACCACGGGTGCCTCGTGCGTGTCGAGCGCGAGCGCGCCGCCGCCGGAAAGGACCTCGGGGGCGTTGATCCGCATCCAGGCGAGATCCTCGGTGTGCGTACCGCGGAGCCGGGCGGCGCTCGACACCGCGGCGTGCAAGGGCAGTAAAATGCCGCCGAATAGGATCAATGCGGCCAGCACCAGCGCCCCCCAGAGGACCACCCGGCGTTCACGGGCTTCGAGACCGGCGTACCAAGTTTGCAGTGCGCTCATCGGTGCGACTTCGCGCCGGCGCCGCGAACCTGCATGTGGGCTTCGACCCCTTCACCCACGGGCGTCGAGGATTGGATGTCCGCGCTCATTCCCTGCTTGACCAGCAGCTGCGAGAGCTGCGAGAGGGCGGCCAGACTGGGAGCGGTCACTTTCATGTCGAGGGCTTCCTCGTGGTAGCTCAGGGAGTCCACGGTGGTGTGCGGGACGGACGCGACGGTTGCACCCAGAGCCTGCAGCATGCGAAGGAAAGTCTGCGGTCCCGGACCCGAATGCCGGATCCGGTCGAGACGCGCCTGCATCTGCCGGCGCGCGTCCTGCAGCGGTTCGCCCGGCATTGCGGCCGCGAACACCTGCGCCATCTGGGTGTCGAGGAGCACGTTGTCGCGCTTCGCCTGTCGCAGCTGTATCGCTTCCGCCGCGACATGCACCGCAAGCAGAACCACCGCCAAGGCCGCCACGGTGCGCCAGCGACGCCACCGGACAGTGTGATCGGTCGCCGGGGTGAAGTCTCCCTGGAGCAGGTTCACGGCATCCGTGTTGAAAAGATCCCGGGCCAGCCAAGGCAGTGGCCCGTCCGGCAACAGCTGGATTTTCAGCGACGCAAACCGGTCGCCCAAGGCTTCGAACTCGGCCTGTATGTCGGCCCAGTCCTCGCGGGTCGCGTACAGCAACGCGTGCTCGGGCGTCGTCACCTCGGGCGGCATCGGTGCCTCGGGCGCGGCGTCCGCGAGCGGGTCGGCAATGACGCCCGCCACGATCAGCGCCTCGGTTACCGGGGCGAGCTCGACGGCGAACGGAAGCCGGCCGGGGCGTCGCACCGACAGCCGCCCGCGCTCGTACCACAGCACGGTCTGGCCTGGATTGTCCGGCAACAGCGACATGTCGGCGTATACGGCCACCGGCTCGATGCCGGCGGTCGTGAGGTCGGTGAGCCATCCCTTGAGCACCGTACGCGATACGACGGCGACCGGGGTGCCCCCGCCCGCCCGTCGCCTGCCGAGCGCGAACACCAACTGGTCGACGTCCTCGGTGAGCTGATCCTCGAGGGCGAACGGCACGGCGCGGGCGAGCTTGACGCCGCCTCCGGGCGGCAAGTCGGGTTCGGCCAGCAAAATCTGGGTCGCCGGGGCGATGACGACCACGCGGGACGAGCGGGCGACCGCGGCGGCCAGGGTTAGAGGACCCCGCTGCCGTGCGGTGGCCGGAACTCCGGCTTCGTCGATGGTCAGCCACTCGGTGTCCAGGGACCCCGGGGCGGGCAGGCGTAGCAAGAGTGTCGTGGGCATGTGCTTACAGGGTCCCGAACGTGCGCAGCAGGGGCGTTACCTTACCACTCGGGCTGCCATTCGAGCCTGTTGACAAAAGACTGTACAAGGTGAATTCCGTGGAGCCGAGGGTGATGTGCGTGGTGAGCCGAAAAAACGTGGACTTGTCCGAGTAATATTTCTGCAGGTTGGGGGTGGGGTCGCCCTTGGTGATGTTGCCGATGGCGGGCAGATCCGGAAAGCATCCTGTCTTGCGGCCCGCGGTCAGCACTTCCGGTGTGTACTGTTCGTCGTACATCGTGGTCGAGATGCTACGCAGCACGGGTCCCGACGCGGTGCAGATGTTGATGAGGGCCGCCGCGGTCGGGAGTGCGGTGACATACGGGGCGATCTTGCGGTAGCGGTCGGCGCCGAAACCCGGCATGTTGAGCAGTTCGGTTGGCGTCATCATGGGCCAGTTGCCCGTGCGGTAGGGCGGCGTCTGCGACGTGTAGACCGCGTCCTCCGCGCCGTCGGGACTGCCGGGCTGATCGTCGGCGTCGATCCAGTCCCGGGCGATGCCGGCCCATTTCTCCTCCAGTCCCACGGCGTTCAATAGGCGTTGGAACTGCGCCAGGGGTACCGGGTCGGGAATGAACTGCCGCGGGGACTTCGGGTCGGGTATGACAGCTCCGAGATTGTTCAGATTGAAGCGGCCCTGCATGTCCTCGAGCGAGGCCTGCAGGGTGCCGATGGGCTCGCCCTCCGGATTGTTGTCGGGGGTCAGAGGCAGTGCCTGGGTGGCCTGGGCCCAGGGCTCCGCGAGGGTCACCGGCTGGCCTCCCTGAACCGTCTGCACCAGCACGTCCGCCGCCAGAGCCTCAGCGCCCATTGCGAAATGCAGCGCCTGCTCCGATGCGAGGACACCCACGGTACGCTGGCGCTCCAGCCAGCCGTCATAGGTGAGTTTGGTGGCGAGAATGGTCGCGAGCGCCACCAAAATGAGCGCGATCAGCAGCGCGACGCCGCGCTGCGAGTGCGGTCCTGCGGTCGGGCGCAGGCGCCTCATCCGGACACCTCGATCAAGCGGCGGATCCGGCCCCAATCCTTGAATTCGATCGTCACTTCCACCGCCACGGGCCGGTCCGTCGACACGGCCTGCTGCACGGTCGTGGCCGCCGGCCATTGGTTCTGCCAGGCTTGATTGCTGTCGAGATAGCGGAACTGGATGGTCTTGACACCGCTCAACAAATCCTGCGTCACCGGCTGGGTGCCCTGGACGATGTCCAGGGACGTCGTGTAACTGCGCTTCAGCACGTCGTCGACCAGCGCATATGACACCCGTTGCAGCGTGCTGCGTTGCTGTCCTGCGGTGTTGGACCAGCCGCCCCGGGTGAATTCGGCGAGTTCGAGGGAGTTGCGCGTCGTGCTGCTGGACGATGACTGGAAGCCGGGATCCGAATTGAAATGCATGGTCGAGTTCGCCCCAAGGGCGTTGCCCCCCGCATCGGCGGTCGCAGCGCTGGTGCCGTTGCCGGGCAGGCCGTGCAACGCCGGCAGACGGCTCTGCCCCAGCTGATCGCGCACCGGTCGCGGGACCATCTGCGCAAAATCCATCACGAGCACACGCATGCCGAACTCGATTTCCCGGGAGCGCTTGAGCGCTTCCTCGGTGCGCTCCGCGGATATCCGCGCCGCCCGATAGGTGCCGTAGCCGAGGGCCGACATGATGCCGAGTATGAGAAGCGCCACGAGCACCTCGATCAGCGTGAAGCCGCGCCGGTCGTGCGGAGCGGTCGCCGGGCAAGGGCGGCGACGGACGGACACGCTCATTGGGACCCCGTCGCGGGCGTGGTCGTCGGCGTCGTCGTGGCAGGATTGGCGCTGTTAGTCGGGTTCGCGGAGCTGCCGCCCACGCCCGCGCCGGTCGCGGTGCCGGTCGCGGTGCCAGTTTGGCCGGCCGCCACCGCCGCGGTCGCGGCGCCGGGCTGCCCGCTGCCGAGAGTCCAATTGGTCGTCGTGGTGCCGGGGACGCTGAGGGAACTGCCGAGGAAGGTGGAGGACTCCGCCAGCGCATTGCCCTTGGTCTTGGCATCCCCGGCATACACCCTCACGACGACGCGCTTCATGGTGGCGATGCTCGTGTCGAAATACCGCGTGTCGTAATGCCAGCGTCGGCTCGCAAAGTCCAGTTCGCCCACATCGGTATTCTTGCCGAATTTGTTGGTGTTGAGCCGCACTTCGGTCAGCCGGTTCAGCGCGATCCATTGAGCCAGTGTCTTGTCGCGCAGATACCCGCTGGTGCGGGCGGCCCCGCTCACCGCCACCATGAGCGCCGCGAGTCCCATCGCCACGATCATCAGTGCCACCAGGACCTCGACCAGCGTGAAGCCTCGCGGGCGGCGGGAACTCATGGGCGTTTCACCGGCTGCTCCGAGCCTTCCCGCGCGATCTTGCCGAGCGCATTACCGGTCACGGAGGCCTGGGCGTTCGTCTCGTCACGGCGCAGGGTGAGCCGGAACGGCGTTCCCTCGCCGCTGGCGGCAATGGCGACCTGTGGATTCGGCAGCGATTGCTTGTCGGCGAACCGAGTCTCGGCCGGCTTCCGGACCACGGTCTGCGAGTCGAGCTGCAGCTGGAAACTGAGACCCTTCGGCAGTTCGCGGCGGCGGAACTCGCGTTCCTCGTTCATCTTGAGCCAGCGGTCGCGCACCGAGTCGTAGACCTCGAAATCGTAGGACGTGGGCTCGATGCGCAAGCCGAAGTCGCGGCCTTCGAGCAGCGCCCGATCGTGCAGAAGCCCGAGCAGGCCCTCCATGCGCCGGGTCTCCTCGTCGAGTTGTGCGTCGCGGCCGGTCACGCCGATCGACAACACCGCCAGGGAAATCACGATCGCCATGATCACGACGACCACGAGAATTTCGACCAGCGTGAAGCCCTCGTCGCGCACGCGGCGGCACCGGAGGACGGGCGGGTTATCTTTGATCGAGCGTGGTCGTGCTGATGTCGGCGTCGTAACCTTCGCCGCCGGGCTTGCCGTCGCGCCCATAGGTGATGATGTCATAGTCGCGCCCGTCGGTGCCCGGGCTGGCATAAACGTAAGGGTTGTTCCACGGATCCTTCGGCAGCGACGGCAGGTAGCCGCCGGAGCGATAATTGGTGATCGACGGGTCCGCCGGCTGCCGGACGAGGGCCTGCAATCCCTGTTCCGTGGTGGGGTACTTGAAATTGTCGAGCCGGTACAGATCGAGCGCCGTCTGAATGGCGCGGATGTCGCTCTGCGCGCGCGTCACCCGCGCCTTGTCCACGTTCTCGAGAATCTTCGGCACCACGAGTGCGCCGAGCACTGCGAGAATGACGACCACGACCATGATTTCGATTAGGGTGAAACCGCTCTGCCGATTGCGCATGTTGACCTCGGAAATTCGTTCAATGATACCAAAATAGGCGGCCCCTGATGCCCCGGGAACCGGTAAATCGTCTGGCGCAAGTTGCCGCCGCTCTTCAATGGGATCGCGGCCGCTGGGTTTGGTTGCTTTTGATCCTCCTGCTGCTCGGTATGGTGTTGGCTTTGGGCGACAGTGGGAGCGCTTTGCTGCGCTATGACCGGGGCGCAATTGCGGGCGGTGGCTGGTGGCGCCTACTCACGGCGCACGTGGTTCACCTCGACGCCCATCACCTTGCTTTGAACGAACTGGGTTTGGTGCTGATGTGGGCGTTGTTCGCCGCCGACTACGACGCCGTGGACTGGAGCCTGATCGTGCTGTCCGGGGCGCTTTGCATCAGTTCGGGCCTGTGGTGGTTGAGTCCCCGCGTGGAGTGGTACGTGGGCGCCTCCGGAGTGCTGCATGCGATCTTGGGTGCCGGAATCGCCAGGCATCTGGTACGGCGCGATTGGGATCGCTGGATATTGCTCGCGGCGCTCGCCGCCAAACTTTTGTACGAGCAACTCGGCGGTCATGAACCGCCGCTGGTGGTGGTGGACGCCCACTTGTACGGTGCCCTGGGAGGTTTGGCCGTCGGTGCTGCACTCTCCGCGCGTCTCGCTATAATCCGGCACCGTTCAAGCGAGTAGAGGCGACTCACATGTCATGGGCATTCGTGTTTCCCGGCCAGGGTTCCCAGTCCGTCGGCATGATGAGCGCGCTGGCTGCGCTCTCCCCGGTGATCGAGTCGACCTTTGCCGACGCCTCGGAGGTGCTCGGCTACGATTTGTGGCGGCGCTGCCAGGAAGGGCCGGCGGAGGCGCTGGGCGCGACGGAATGCACGCAGCCCGCAATGCTGGCGGCCGGTGTCTCGACCTATCGTCTCTGGCGGGAGCGCGGCGGCGCGGTGCCGGCCATGATGGCCGGGCACAGTCTCGGGGAGATCAGCGCGTTGGTCGCGGCCGGCTGCCTGGACTTCAAGACGGCCGTCGACCTCGTGAGGTTTCGCGCGGAAGCAATGCAGACCGCCGTGCCGCAAGGCGAGGGGGCCATGGCGGCAATCCTCGGGCTCGAGGACATCGATGTCGAGGCGGCCTGTCAGGAGGCGTCTCTTGCGGGGGTGGTCGAGGCCGTCAATTTCAACTCCCCGGGCCAGGTCGTGATCGCGGGCACGGTCGCGGCGGTGACCCAGGCCGTCGAGGCGGCGAAGGCCCGGGGCGCGAAACGGGCGATGCTGCTGTCGGTGAGCGTACCGGCTCACAGCTCGCTCATGCGACCCGCCGCGCTGAAGTTGCAGGAGCGTCTGGCCGTCACCCCCGTCGGCGAGCCCGTGGGGGTGTCGATCTACGGCGTGGACGCCTGTGTCCATTTGCGGCCCGACGAGCTGCGCGCGAGTCTCGTGAAACAGCTGCAAACACCCGTCTATTGGGCGGCCACCGTGCGCACGATGATCGCGGCCGGCGCGACCCGCATCATCGAATGCGGCCCCGGCAAGGTCCTGACCGGCCTGAACCGACGGGTCGACAAGAATCGTGAATTGAAGATGCTGGCGCTCGAGGATCCGGCTTCCTTGAGCGAGGCGTTGTCGGTTCCCTAGGGTCGGATACGCAGGAGGATCTTTCCATGTTGAACGGAGCAGTCACGCTGGTAACCGGCGCATCGCGCGGCATCGGCGCCGCCATCGCGGCACGCCTCGCGGGCGACGGCGCGCGCGTCATCGGCACCGCAACCACAGCCGAGGGTGCGGCGCGGATCACCGAAGCGCTTAAGGGTAGCGCCGGTCGCGGCGCGGTGCTCGACGTCGCGAGCCAGGAATCGATCGACGCGCTCATCGCCGACATCGACGCGCGGGAGGGTCCGGTGGAGATCCTATGCAACAATGCCGGGATCACGCGGGACATGCTGCTGCTGCGCATGAAGCAGGATGATTGGGATGGGGTGCTGCAGACGAATCTCGGCTCGGTGTTCCGGCTGTCGAAGGCGGTTCTGCGCGGGATGACGAAGGCGCGCAGGGGACGCATCATCAGCATAGCCTCCGTGGTCGGACTCACCGGCAACCCGGGGCAGGCCAACTACGCCGCGGCGAAGGCGGGCATGATCGGATTCACGAAATCGCTGGCCCGGGAGGTCGGATCGCGAGGCATCACGGCGAACGTGGTGGCCCCCGGCTTCATCGACACGGACATGACGCGCGGTCTGAGCGAGGGTCAGAAAACGTCCTTGAACGCTCAAATCCCGCTGGCCCGGCTGGGCCAACCGGCGGACGTCGCGGCTGCCGTGGCGTTCCTGGCATCGCCGGAGGCCTCCTACATCACCGGAGAGACGCTGCACGTGAACGGCGGGATGTACATGCCGTGAGGCGCCAGCCGGCAGTCTTTCCACCCCAAAACCCGGCGTTTGTCAAGGAGCGCTCCGGGCACCGGCAACCAATTGATCGCCCACGGTAGCCGCCGGGGTCGCGTTCACATAAAATACGCGCCCTGCCGATATCGGAGGCTGGCCGCGAGCCCTTGTCGAGCGGCGCGTTTTCCAATAGCTATCCCGAAAGGACACCATAAAGATGAGTACTGTTGAGCAGCAAGTTAAGAAGATCGTGGCCGAGCAGCTGGGCGTCAAAGAAGAAGAAGTCACCAATGACGCCTCGTTCGTCGACGATCTGGGCGCGGACTCGCTTGACACGGTTGAACTGGTGATGGCGCTCGAAGAGGAGTTCGAGACGGAGATCCCGGACGAGGATGCCGAGAAAATCACCACCGTCCAGCAGGCCATCGACTACATCAATTCGCACAAGAGCAAGGCATAAGCACCGCCTCCGGCGCGGGCGGCCGGCAGGGCCGCCCTGGATCGCCCGGGTCTGCATGAGTGCGAACGCTGCTTTGAGGAGTCGCCGTTGAGCAAACGACGCGTCGTGGTTACGGGTCTTGGGATCGTATCGCCCGTCGGCAACGACGTTGCCACCGCATGGGGCTCCATTCTTGCCGGGCGCAGCGGCATCGGTCCGGTCACCCGGATCGACACCACCACGTTTGCCACGCATTTCGGTGGAGAAATACGCGAGCTCGACATCGGTCCGTACATCAGCGCCAAGGATGCGCGGCGCATGGACGCCTTCATGCAGTACGGCGTGATCGCCGGCATGCAGGCGATGCGCGATTCGGGCCTCGTGGTCACCGAGGCGAATTCGGACCGCATCGGCATCCTGATGGGTTCGGGCATGGGCGGCCTCGAATCCATCGAGGAGACCTACGACAAATATCTGGAGACGCATTCGCCGCGCAAGGTGTCCCCGTTTTTCATTCCCGGCAGCATCATCAATCTGGTCAGCGGGCATCTGTCGATCGCCTTCAACATCACGGGGCCGAACCTCGCGGTTGCGACGGCGTGCACCACGTCCACCCACGCGATTGGGTTAGCGATGCGGTTGATTCAGCACGGTGAAGTGGACGCCATGCTGGCGGGCGGCTCGGAGATGGCCACCTGCGTCACCGGCATGAGCGGTTTCGCACAGGCCAAGGCCCTGTCGCAGCGTAACCACGACCCGCAGGGTGCCAGCCGTCCCTGGGACAAGGATCGCGACGGCTTTGTCATGGGCGATGGCGCGGGCGCCATGATGCTGGAGGAATACGAGTCGGCGAAGGCGCGAGGCGCGAGGATTTACGCCGAGCTGATCGGCTTCGGCATGAGCGGTGACGCGTACCATGTGACCGCACCGCCGGAGAACGGCGAGGGGGCCCGCAAGGCGATGGTCAAGGCGCTGGCCGACGCCGCCATCAATCCCGATCAGGTGCAATACGTGAACGCCCACGCGACGTCCACGGAGCTGGGAGATCGGGCCGAGACGACCGCAATCCGGCGCGCGTTCGGACCAGCGGCGGACAAGCTCGCCGTCAGTTCCACCAAGTCCATGACGGGGCATCTGCTCGGTGCGGCAGGGGCGGTCGAGGCGATTTTCTGTGTTCTCGCCCTGCGCGACCAGGTGGCGCCGCCCACGATCAACCTCGACGAGCCCGGTGCGGGCTGCGATCTCGACTACGTGCCCAAGCAGGCGCGGCCGATGCCTCTCGAGTACACGTTGTCCAATTCCTTCGGGTTCGGTGGCACCAACGGTTCGCTCGTCTTTCGCCGCACTTGAGCAACATGGCCGTTCCCGGCTCGTGATGCGCGCGCACGCGGCATCGGCGGATGCGGGCCGGCGGTCGGAGATGCGATGAGACGTGGCGTGCGTCTTCTCCTCGCGCTCATGCTGCTGCTGGCGGCGGCGGCGGCCGCGCGCGAGGGGTGGGTGGCCCTGCGCAGTCTGGATGAACCCTTGAACGTCGCGGTGCCGCTGCAGATCAAAGTCCCCGTCGGCTCGCGGTTCGCGCGCGTGGCCGCGGACCTCGCAGCTCGGGGCATCGTCGCAAGGCCTCGGGCGTGGGTGCTTTACGCGCGCTGGAAGGGGGCCGCCAACACGATCAAGGCGGGAGAATACGAGATCGAACCCGGGATGACGCCGAGACAATTGCTCGACAAGATCGTGAGCGGGCAGGTATTGCTGCACTCGCTGACCATCGTCGATGGCTGGCGGGTCACCGATCTGCTCGCGGCCATGCGCCGCAACCCGGACATCGTCTCGACGCTTCCGCCGGCCGACCCGGGCATCATGGACAAGCTGGGTCTGCCGGGTGTGAATGCCGAGGGGCAATTTCTGCCGGAGACGTACCGGTTTCCCACCGGAACGACCGACCTGGCCCTGCTGCGCGAGGCGCATGCCTCGCTGGCGCGGGTGCTCGACGCCGCATGGAAAACTCATGATCCAGCGATACCCCTGCACGACGCGAACGAACTGCTCATCATGGCGTCCATCGTCGAGAAGGAGAGCGCTGTGCCGGAGGAACGCCCGAAAATCGCCGGCCTGTATCTGCACCGGCTCAGCATCGGCATGCGGCTGCAGGCCGATCCGACCGTGATCTACGGTCTCGGCGATGCCTACGACGGAGATCTGCACACCGTGGATATGCGCACCGACGGACCCTACAACACGTATACGCGCACCGGACTGCCGCCGACGCCAATCGCGCTGCCGGGCGCCGCCGCGATCGAGGCGACGGCGCATCCGATCGAGACCGACGCCCTGTATTTCGTCGCATCTCCCAAAGGCGACGGGAGCCATGTCTTCTCCGCCACGCTCGAGGAGCATAACGCGGCGGTCCAAAGATACGTGGCGCGGCAGCGGCAGCGCGCCGCGGAGGCGGCGCGATGAGCACCGCGCCAGGACGCTTCCTGACGTTCGAGGGGATCGAGGGGGTGGGCAAGACGACCCAAGTCGCGCGCCTGTCAGCCGTGCTCGACGCCGCCGGCATTCCCCACCTCGTGACCCGGGAACCGGGCGGCACGGTGCTCGCGGAAGATATACGTGACCTGGTGCTCAAGCCCCGTTCCGAAGCGCTGCCGCCGTCGGCCGAATTGCTGCTGATGTTTGCGGCCCGTGCCGTCCATCTGGCCAACCTCATAGAACCGGCCCTCCGGGCGGGCACGTGGGTGATCTGCGACCGGTTCACGGACGCCACTTACGCCTATCAGGGGGGCGGACGGGGCCTCCCGCGCGAGGACATCCGGCAGCTGGAAACCCTCGTGCAGGGCGGCCGGCGACCGGATCTCACCCTGCTGCTCGACCTGCCCGTCGAG
>Ga0182030_10004925_pt1 | contig 28477 bp, 18 predicted proteins | sample 812S3MmetaG_FD_121299 | JGI IMG/M metagenome (GOLD analysis project Ga0182030, IMG submission 121299) | Permafrost microbial communities from Stordalen Mire, Sweden - 812S3M metaG (Illumina Assembly) | ecosystem: Environmental > Terrestrial > Soil > Wetlands > Permafrost | place: Sweden... | reverse complement strand
TTGCTCCAGCAAGATCAGGTCGGCGTCTCGAGCATTGCGTGCCTCAAAAACTTTTACTCCGGTCGTTTTAATCAAACTGGCCAGCAGCACACGAAAATGCGAATCGTCATCCAATACCAGGACTGACGGAACGATTTCCTTCGGCGCATCAAAATTCATCTAGCCCTCACAATTGGTGACCGGAAAGACGGTCAATTTGGCTCATCATATTATCGCGCATCTCACTCAGTCTTGTTTAACGGCTCAATTGGCACAAGGGGTCTGATAAAGTGAAAGCTTTGACGATTTTGCCTTCAAAAAAGTGACATCAAGTTCTGCAGTTGATACGATAAAACGACGGAAAAGCGTTGCCAAGCGGCAGCAAACGACTTTTGCCATTGTTCAGTGCGTGGCTGTTGGCGTTTATATTCTAGGGATTGTGGAACATCTTAAATGGGTTCACCTCGGGCCCCACCGGTCAAGGTCCTAAGCGACCCGTGAACGCTCTCTGGAAGGTTGTGCAAAACATCCTCAATGATGCATCAGCACTGATCGTCAGAACGAATTCTGTATCAACAGCCCTAAAATGAATCCTCAGACACTAGAAACCAATACTAAAAAACAATGGAAAGCATTTGCCCAATTTGCAAGAAACCGTATGACGGAGTCGTCTGCTCGCAATGTACTGTGACGGATTTAGATGTGAGTGGTTTGATGGCATCTGAAGGTCTACAAGTTGAGTCAGCCGAAAATTCCGAGGATGCAGCAACCGCCTTCCTTGTCGACCTGGTTTCTAATCGCAAAATACCAATTACAACGCCACATTGTAAGGTCGGGCGCGATGACCTGAACGACATCGTCATCAGCGGTGACCAGTCCATTTCTCGCTTTCACTTTGTCATCAGTAAAGAGAATAATCAGTACCTTGTTCAAGATGGTAAAAGTCGTCACGGCACTTTTCTCAACGGCAATCAAATCTCCGAACCAGAACCTATCCACGACGGCGACGTTTTAAAAGTGGGCGTGTCTTTATTCTGGTTTGTGATCGAATCAGCAACCGGTTCTGCTAACAGCAGCAAAGGGCCAACACAAGTATGGGCTGGGCAGGATCTCGAATTTATGGTTCCCAATTCTGACGAGGCGGTAATCTCTGGCAAAGATATAGAAGCAACAATGGCTCTGCCGAAAGTGGCACCGATCGAAGTGAATGCAGTTAAGTCAGAAACTCCCGAAAGCAAAGTCGAGTCGAAATCCGACAATGGCAAGAGCACTTCGACTTCTAAAAATGGAAAAGGGAAAAACGATTCTCGCTCCAAAGCCGAATCAAATAAAGCGGATAAGAACAAAGAATTCGATGGCGAGACATTCAGCGCAGATCCCAATTCGCCTGAACAAACTCAATCTTCGTTGCTGAACGCAATCAGTGAGTCCATTCAAGGGGTTGGCTCCAATTCCAGTGCCACTGAAGCAGCTCTTGAAGCCAAAGCGAACAAAGACGAAGACAGTCAAGACAAAAATGCCGAAAATGCCTCCAAACCAGAAGAGAGCAAAGGCAGTGCCAAGATGGATAAATTGAGAAGATTCGATCCTGATTCTTTGATCAATCGAGATGAAGAATACGCCCTCGGTAACTTTACCTTCTTTGAGCCACTGACCGGGCAAACAGCCGGTGATGAAGCAGCAGTTCACATTGATCCAAACCAAATCGATAGCAGCGCGACAGCCGAGTTCGTGCCTGATGACGCAGCTGCTCATGAAACTCAGGAAGCTGCAGCAAACGCGGCTGCCATAAGTGGGCACGAAGAAGAGCAAGCTGAGCCTGATACGTCGGTTAAGGCTGAAGCCGAAACGGCAGAAACTTCAGCTGTCACCGAAATTAGCGCTACAGCGGAAAGCGAAGCAATAGAGACGGCAGACAAATCTGCAGAAATTACAGGCCAAGATGAAAATTCTACAACCACACTGGATAAATTTGCCGAAATCGTCGGCGAAGCAAGTTCTCCAAGCGATGCGAAAAAGGCTGATGAAGAGCGTCTTGAAAAAGAAGAACGAGTAGAATTATCAAAAGTAATTGGTGAAATTCAACCGAACCAACCAAATCAAAATGACCAAGAAGGCTCCGAAATAGCCGAGGTCAGCGCGGAAACGTCGCAATCGAGCCAAGAAGAAAAACACACCAACGGAGCAAAAAGCGCAATGAGCACAGTGATTAAATCTTCCGGCGTAGTTCCAAACTGGTGCAAGAAGTACTTCTCTGGCGAACTTGGCAATTTAAGCAAAGAGCTAAATGAACTGAATGAGCAGGTAAAAGCGACTCAGCAAAAGATTCAAGACGTTCAGTCAAGAGTGGCTCTGACTCGCGGTCTGCGTAATGTGTTACTGTCATCGCAAGGTGAGGAACTCGTTGAAGGCTGCAGCAAAGTCTTAAGCTTGCTCGGCTGGGAAGTCAAAGTCTCTGACGATGACAAACATGAATTGCGACTCAATGGTGGCGAAAAAGATGTATGCATCGCCAGCATTGTCTGGACCAACACCCAGGCCGACAGAACTCATCTGGCGCAACTTTCCATTTCTCAAACACGTTTCTGGTGCGAACAAGGCACTGAGCCAAAAGGTATTCTGATTGTCAGCAGAGCCTCCGATTCTGAGCCTGAACAATTGAGTGCTGCCGACTTCAATTCGGAGCTTGCAGATTATGCCAAGAAGAAAAATGTCTGCCTGATGACGACTCTGCAATTGCTGTCTATCTATAAAGAGGTTGCTCTAAACAAGGGCCATGTCGACAAAGTCCGAGAGAAAATGGCAGAAAGCAACGGTTGGCTCGAAGGTTTCACGCTGGAGCCAGGCGAATTTGTAGAAGAAATTGAAGAAACAGTGGCTGAGGAAAAAGAAGGAGTTTCACCAAACAAACTCAGTTCACTACTTTCAGCCTAAAGACACAGCTCAAAGAGTACTGGGACACCCCATCATCGTTCATCGCTCAAACTCTGGCTTTCGTTAACAGCGTAACCGGGGTAGACATCCCTGTAAGAGATAACAAAAAAGTGGCACTGCTTCGATTGAGCGCCGCCTAACGCCTAAACGGATGTCGAAGGTTGCAGGATGGACTGGCAAAAAGCCTGCACAATTTTAAAGCTCTTCACTAGAGTCTCCAGAATCTGTCGCGATTTGTGCCAATCCGCTCGAGCCGCGTCATTTTCTAGAAGTCTTGCCGGCTCAGCCATGCTTATGGCACCTACGGCGGCGCTGGCCCCTTTCATTTCGTGAGCAGCAGCTTGCAGTGCGCGAACATTTTCATCCTCAATGGACTTTTGCAAACGCTCAATCAAATCATTGCTAGAGTCGATAAAAATTTGCAACAGCTCGCGCGCGCCTTCTTCTCCGCAGGTATTTTGAAGCGAATCCCAGTTCAATGGTGGCACACCGTCAACGCCAGCGGCACTACTTTTGGTGTTTTGATCAATGTCCATACTCAAATCGCGATGCTCACTATTTTGCTCCATCACTTTTATATTATCCCCAGAAAGAACCGATTGTTGTGCGAGATTTTCATATTGATTTTGCTCGTAACGGAACCACCGCAGCAAAACCTCTCTTAGTTTATTGGTAGTTACTGGTTTACTGATGTAATCGTCCATGCCAGCCGCTATGCATTTTTCACGATCACCTTCCATAGCGTGAGCGGTCATGGCAATAATAGGAATGTGCCGCCCAGTTAAGGTTTCATTGCGCCGAATGGCGCTTGCTGCCTCCAGTCCGTCCATTTCTGGCATCTGGCAATCCATTAAGACGACAGAATAAGAGAAACGATTAACGGCTGCAACAGCTTCTTTACCATTACCGACGACATGAGCAAAAAAGCCAAGCTCCTTCAAAAGCAACAATGCCACCTTTTGATTGACGGCATTGTCCTCAGCCACGAGAATAAGACCGGTTCTGACAAAAGGTGTTTTGTCGCTATTGGATGGTAGAACAACGTCGTGCTCCGGTTTATGCGTTGGCACTTTATTTAAGACCAGTGCCATGCAATCAAAGAAACGTGATTGCTTAATGGGTTTTACCAGGTAAGCCGAAAAACCCGCCTCAACAGCTTTCTCACCGAGTTCTGTACGCGACGAAGATGTACAGAGAATCAATTTCGTCGAATTTAAAAGTGGATCTTCTTTGACCAAGTCAGCAAGAGCAAAACTCTCCGTGTCCTGCCATTCGACAATAGCCAGATCAAAGGGAGTACCGGCCCGACTTTGTTGCTGGATCAATTCATAGGCTTCGGCCGCCGTTGTCACGCGCTCACAGTTAATGCCCCAGGATGTAATGTAGTCCTGCATCACTTGCCCGGCACCATCAAGAAAATCAACAACCAGGACCCGAGAATGTTCAAGCTCTGGACAGCCCCTTTCTTCATCGTCAGAGTCAGAATCAGAAAGCTCGAGAGGTACGTTGAAAAAGAATGTTGAGCCTTTACCTTCAGCGCTACGCACACCAATTTGGCCGCCCAGCAATTCGACGAGCAAACGGGCAATAGAAAGACCTAATCCAGTGCCACCATAACGTCTAGTGATGGAACCATCGGCTTGTGTAAACGGTTGAAACAGCCGATGTACTGTTTCATGCGCCATACCAATGCCGGTATCGCTCACTGCAATCTTGATTAGATGTCGCTTGGCGGCAGCCTGTTCAAGAGTGACTCTGACAGTTACTTCACCGGCATCAGTGAATTTAATGGCATTACTGAGCAAATTCAGTAAAACCTGTCGCAGACGTCCAGGGTCGCCTCTCAGGTGCCGATGAACCTCTGGCGCAACAAATGTCATCAGCGAAATATTTTTGGCTCTTGCTTGATCTGCCACCAGTTCGGCAGTGCCCTCGATTACTGGCAACAAATCGAAATCCAGGATTTCCAACTCAATCTTGCCTGCTTCGATTTTGGAAAAATCAAGAATGTCATTGATAATGTCTAGTAAAGACGCGGCTGAATTATGGATGATTCCTGCTATTTCGTCTTGCTGGGAATTGAGCTGAGTGCGCATTAATAAGTCGCTCATGCTAATTACGCCATTGATCGGTGTGCGAATTTCGTGACTCATATTTGCCAAAAATTCAGATTTGAATCTTGAGGCTTCTAAGGCCTGGTCTCTCGCTTGTTCAAGCTTAGTAGCTAGAGATTTCAGCTCGCGATTGGCCACAGCAAGCTCTATGACCCGTTTCTCCAGAGCTTCATTCAATCTCTCAATTTGCTCTTGCGCTCTTTTTCTTTGCTGTACACTGCGCAAAAGCGAGCGCACGCGCGTTACGATTTCCGCTGGGTGGAAAGGCTTGAATAAATACTCATCAGCGCCAGCTTCCCAGCCCCTCAGCATATCTTCCCGTTGAGTCAATGCCGTCAGCAATACCACCGGCACCATAGCGGTCTCGGGCTTGCTTTTGATTTCACGACAAAGAGCTAGACCGTCAATGCCTCTTTGATTCACCGCAGCCAGTACCAAATCAGGTTTCCACTCAAAAAGATCGTTGGCTGCTTGATCAGCTGTTAAAGCCACTTTTGCTTGGCACAAATCGCTGAGCAAATGCACCACATAGGCAGCAAGATCAGCGTTATTTTCTGCCACCAGAACCTTGGGCAGCTTTTGCAAATGTTGTGTCTGCTTGCGGATTTCCAAAGGGAAATCAGTGGGGCGCAACCTAGTCGCCTCAATTAAATCAATCGGACGAACCAGAGTTTCAGAACCTACAGTGGCTGGCAAATCCACAAGTGGAGCATCAATTGTCACTTCAAAACGACTACCTTTGCCAATTTCGCTGCTGATTGAAACTTCGCCGCCAAGCAGCGCACTAAATTCTGTGACCAGAGCAAGGCCAAGCCCCATGCCCTCCAGACGGCGCGAGGAGGCTTCGCCAACCTGACGCAATTCTTGAAATAAACGTCTATCTTTGATGTCCACTATGCCAATGCCGGTATCAATGACTATTAGTTTTGCCCGACCATCATCAATGCGAATTAAAACATCGACCTGACCATTAACTGGGGTGAACTTGACGGCGTTTGAGATTAAATTGAAGGTGATCCGCTCGAATAAATAACGGTCTAAACTGACAATTGAAGGGCCTTCGCAAGCAGTGAAACGCATCTGTATCAACTTACGCTCGGCAATCGATTGAAAGTCCATCACCACCGAAGAGATTAAAGCGCAAATATCGACGGGTTGACGGCTGACTTTCAATTCGCCAGTCTGAGATTTAGAAAAATCAACAAAGCCGGCCACCATTTGCATGAGCTTCACAGAATTTCCATGAACAGCCTGAAGCAAAGCGGTTTGCTCTTCGCTTAAAGAACCATGCTCGCCCATCAGCAAGGATTCTAAAGGCGCCAACATCAACGCCAAAGGCGTCTTCAATTCCGCCGAAATATTGGCTATGAACTCGTTTTTAGCCTCTTCCATAGACACTCATAGCGAAAATTTTGCCCTGTCATTTACGTATCGACATAGACCCCAGTCTTGATCTCATGCCCATTATTAAATCGAAAATCCTCACTATTAGCGCAAGCCGTTTCGATCAGAGGCGGTTCTAGTCGGCACCGAACCGTCAAACTTACTGGCTTGCTCATCCAATTTTGCGACCTTGCGCATAAATTTCTCAGCAACAGATGGAGGCATGCTGGGCGTAAGCGATATATACATTCTGTAGTTGTGACTTGCCTCACGAAGGTTCCGGGCATTATCGCTCGACAAAGTAAAAGTAAGCTTTTCCAGCGACTGCGCTAATCCTAGCCTGGCATCGGGATTACGAGGATCACCATAAATAGCATCATGAAATTTCTCAGCCGCCGGCAAGAAATTACGTTTTTGCAAATAGTCCTGAGCCTGGTTAAAGGAAGACTTGCCATCCTCACGGGCTCGAGAAACGACCTCCAAACCTTGTCTACCTCTGGTGTCGGAGTTAGGAAACGAAAGCGCTCTGCGGTAGGCGGCTTCAGAAAGATCCAGATCACTGGATGCCAGAGCATTGTCCGCTATATTGAAGACCTGAGCTGGATCGACTGACTCGTTAATGGCACGTCGAAATTGCTCGTCTGACTCCTTAAAATTGTTGAGGGCAAGAAGAGCCTCAGCCAGAGCCGCTCTCTCTTCTATAGTCGTGGGTACGCCCATCGGCGTCAAGCTCGGTGCCTGACCAGATAAAGCAAGCAATGCAGCTTGCGCGTAGCGGATTTGCAAATTGGTAGGATTGGCTCCAGTAGCTTGGCTCAGCAAATCTCTCGCTTTATTATAATCGTCCGCCTTGAGAAATCCGCCAGTCGATTCTCTCAATGAGCGCACATAAAAAGCTCGAGCTAAACCGCGCGCAGCGTCTCCGGAAGAAGGTATTGTCGTGAGCACAAATTCGTAGTCAGCTATAGCCTGAGTGACTTTGCCCAAGCGAATGTTCGCATCTGCAATCGCTAAATGCAAAGCTACATCAGAGGGAATCGCTTGCAAGCCCTGCCTGAGCTTAACAACTGCATTGAGAACATCGCCACGAGTCATGAAACTGGCAGCCAGTGATAAATAACCTTCTGGATTGTCGGGACGCAAGCGAATCGCTTCTAAAAATTCACGCTGAGCTGCCACTGACTCTCCTAGCTGCTGTTCAGCCTGACCATAGGCAATATGAAAAGCATCGTTATTGGGATTCTTGTATATCGCCATGCCGTATTCGCGTACAGCTTTGTCGAATTGGCCCTGCTTGGCATACATTTGCCCCAAACCAAAGTAGGCCGTGGAATTATTAACGCTGATAGAAATAGCACGCCTCAGATTTTCTTCGCCGACGCTATATTTGCCTTGTTGTACTTGAACAAAACCAAGATAAGCCCAGGCGTTTGCGTATTTTGGATCCAATTTGGCAGCACCAGCAAAAGCCTGTTCAGCTCTGTCCAGGCGTCCTTCCTCGCGATAAACTTTACCCAACAAATAATGCGCCTCAACCACTCGTGGATCGGCATCTAGGGCTTTATTGCATTCACGTCCGGCTTGCTTGAGCAAAGCACTTCTTTGCTTTTTATCTGACTCGCTGGTTGCTTGCAGTCGATTCAGTGACGTCATCGCCTTGCCGCAATGCGCAACTGCATTATTGGCGTCGATTTCCAAAACACGATTAAATTGAGCATCGGCTTCATCGAGCTTTTGCTGCCTGCCAAGAGCCATCCCCATGCCGGCCAAAGCCTCAACATCATTTGGAACAATGGCAATAATTTGCTTGAAAACCTCAACCGCTTCAGAATATTTTCCATCCACCATCAGTTGCGAAGCCGCACGCATTTGCGCACTAACATTAGGAACTGCTGGTTCAACAGCAGCCTTGGCTTCCGGAGCGTCCTCAGTTGCACTGGTTTCAGTTTGCGTCGGCTCGTTAGCGGTCCTGGTTACTTTGGCAGGTTTAACGGGCGGGCTCGAAGAAGCAGGGCTGGGGGCTGCTTCTTCTTGAGCTACTGCCGCTGCGCATGAAGAAATTTGGGCGTTCAATAGGACCGAGGTGATAATTAAAAAACGTGAAAACAATAGAGAAGAAGCCCAACGGTGCTCATTTTTTTCCATTTTCACTAATTTATCCAAACCTTTGCTAACTAAACTCAGTTTCAAACTACGCACTACAAAACATCTTGACTAAGCCCCAGAAGGTCTCACGACTGCGCCCAGGTAAGCGGTCTTTAGTCTAAACGGGAAGTCCCGCAAAGAGAAGCGAAATTGCTGCATATGAACGGATTTAACCGAGTCTGAGCACGACATTTTACGTTAATGAATCATGACACAAAGTGCCTTGCAACAAATCGCCACTGCCAACAATTTCGTCATGGTTCTATGCCAGTGAATTCCAATAGATGATAGTGCTCACAACTAACGAGTCTGATACCAGAAGCGAATCACAATTTGCAAATAGTGATGAACGACCGCAGTTCACAAAACGCTTGATCGAAACACGAAATTGGCCACTTATTGACGACAAAGAAAGATTTCCGTAAACTTACAACGTCTCAAGAAAGCTCTGATATACTTGCCCGCATTATCGCTTCCCCCAAGAGCAGGTAATAGGTAGCCAAGCAGGTTCCGACGGCAATCACAATTCCGCGTGACAGATCTGCCAACCGGTCCAGAAATTTGCTCGACGCGTGAAAAACAGACGCGCAGAGGGGTTGTTTTTTATGAGCAGCGAAACAAAGATACGCGCGCTAATAGTCGAACATAATCCGACGGCAGCCAATTTGCTACGCCTGAATTTAATTCGTCGAGACTTTGAAATCGAATGCCTGCCCACATTGCAACACGCCATTGCGCGAACCACGCTTACGCAAAGAAAAGAGCAGCCACAGCTTGATATCATTTTGCTCGATCTGTCATTGCCAGACAGCGAAGGTATCGCCACTTTCCACGAACTTTATCGTCATGCAAGCGCTATTCCCATCGTGGTTATGTCCAGCCTGACCGACCAGAATCTGGCACAGGAAGCCATTTCCAGCGGCGCTCAGGACTTTCTCATTAAAGGTATACCCAGCGCTGAGTCTGTGGCGCGCTGCCTGCGTTATACAGCCGAGAGACAACGTTTCGAAGTGCAATTATGGGAAAGTGAACGCCTGACCAGGCTGATCATAGAAAACGCGCACGATGCCTTTGCCTCGATTGATGCAGGCGGCCTAATCACTGGCTGGAATATCCAGGCGGAGAATATTTTCGGCTTCTTCCGCAAGGACGCAATCGGCAAATCCTTCGTTAACACCATCATTCCAGCCGATTTACGAGTGTTCTTCAATCAACAAATTGAAGCATTTCTTGCAGGCACTCGAGGCAATCTCATCAACAACCGCGTGGAGATGGCATTATTGCGCAATGGTGGACAATTATTTCCCGCCGAAATTGCCATATTTCCTGTCACCATCGGCAGTAGCTACACATTCTGTACGTTTGTTCACGACATTAGCGAGCGGAAATCAATTGAAAAACGGCTTCAAGCAGCCAACGAAGCGCTCGAAGATCTTCTCAACGATCGCCTCAACCAAGGCCAAGTCGACCAGGGAGGCTTAAACTTAAGCCCTTCCGCCTTGCGCGACATACAAGAACCACTGGAAGCCCTGCAAGGCTATACGACTGCGCTGCAAAATCATTGTCGGCAGGTTGCAGACGAAGGCGCAGTGCGATTTGCCCAGACGATTGCCAGATGCGCCAGTCAAATCCATTCAGCTCTTACGTCCTCATCCATACAGTCGAGCGCGATTAGAACGTCACTACTTTTCCCGCCAAGCCAGTCGAAAAGCTCGTCCATAGCCGGTCCTAGCACCGTTCCTTTACCCAAAGACTCAATTTCAAAATAAGCGTCGTCCACAATAGCAGAAGTCAAGGTCATCACCAGTGGTGCACCTTTGTCTTGCCGAAGAGACGTTACGCAAACGTTGGCTTATCTGCCCTAACGATAAAAGCATTCTGCTTCATTCAGCCCCAGCTCTCGTAAATTTAATAAATCAGAACGACTGGTCTGGAAATCGGCACCAAATCAAATGCTGCTAGTACAAGATATTCTCAGAAAGTTATTTTCATTTTGCATTTGTGAAATTTTTGCGAAAGGCGATTTGCCAGTTACGAAAAGCCCAACCCAGTATACACTTCCGAGAACAGTAGTTTAGGCAAGAACGTTTTTCGCACCAATCCGTCACCGACAAATTGACAAAAAAAAAGAAAATTTCCCCATGAAACTGCATTTTGGGCGATTACATTCTCCGCATGATCTGTTAGAGTACGGACATGAAGAAGAAGAAATTTTCAATCCCCGATTCACAAGTCACCGCCCTTGGTCTAGCCTTACAGCAAAGACGATTGGAAGTTGGTTTGTCGCAAGAAGATTTGGCCGAAAAAGCCGGTCTTCACCGCACGTATGTAAGTCTAATCGAAAGAAAATCCTGTAATTTTTCGATCAAGATTTATATGCGTCTGGCTTACGCACTTGAAATAGAACCAGCCGAGCTAATGCAAATGGCTGAAGGCTTAGTCACTACGAAGAAGCGCTGATCATTTAAGTTCTCTGCTAGCTCGTTTGAGTAACGCAGCAATAAATGATTGCCTTTACCAGAACTGATTAAGTCCCAAAATATTTCAATAGACAGAATATCTTGTCATTAACGCGCGGCACTTGTGCCGTATCACGTTAATATAAGCAAACTATGTCATGGACGAGCCAGAGCGACAATTCAAATAACGTGACCAAGACACTGGCAAAAGCTGGTGCTGATCGAACACGTCCATTAATCAAATTTGGACTGTTGAGCAGCGGTCTTGGCATAATCAATCGTGGCTTCGAGCTGACAACAGCTCGATGGTATGAAGCTGTACGCCAAAACAAAGCGCTGGACACCAAGTTATACTCTGGTGGTCCGTATCCTGGTGCCTGGAAAACCTTCAGCATCAAGCGTGATTACTTATTGAATTCACCACTGAAGGCATTTTTTACGACCAGACAGCGTGGCTTCTGGGAGTTTTGCTATACCATCGAACAAATTTCCTTCAGCATTTGCCTGCCTGATCTTCTCACCTGGCGCCCGAACGTTGTCTGGACAAAAGAAGTACCGCTTGCCCATTTTCTACTGGCATACAAATATCTTTTTGGCTTGAAGTACAAAATCATTTTCGCCAATGGTGGTTCCTTTGCTCCCACCACGTACAAAAACTTTGACTTCATCCAGCATCTACATCCCGACTCTTTTGTCGAAGCCGAAGCAATCGGCATCCCAGCTAATCGCATGCAACTTCTGCCAAATTGCGTCGCTTACGAGCAACCGACCTTAAGCAAAAAAGCACTGAGGGCAAAATATGGTTTTGCTGATTCCGACTGGATCGTTATATGCGTAGCGGCCTGGAACTCATTCCAAAAGAGACTCGACTATTTGATTGACGAAGTTTCTGCAATCGACGACCAAAACGTCAAATTGTTTTTGTGTGGTCAGCCAGAGCTTGAAACTGCCGAGCTACAAAAACGGGGTCACGAAAAACTGGGCGATCGCGTCAGCTGGAGCACATTGAAGCCAGTCGAAGTTTACGAAGCCCTTGCTCTGTCTGACGTTTTTGTATTACCCAGTTTTCGCGAGGGTCTCGCCTCATCGATTATTGAGGCGGCAATGGCCGGCGTGGCTATCATCAGTCATCCACATTCAGGTGGAAAATACATTCTGCGCGACGATGAATGGATGCGAGATTTAAGTCAGCCCAATGCGTTAAAAGAGCGTTTGCTCGAAATTCGAGCGGACGGCGTCAATCAGGAAAAACTAGCTAGCTTGCAAAAAAGCTGTGTTGAGCGTTTTTCTGAGCAGGCTCTAAGCGACCAGTTTGTGGCGATGATTGAGAAAGTAGCATCTCTTTAGCCCTGCCTCTCAAGCTTAGAGCGCGAGGATCTTTTCTATATTTTGCGCATCATTTTTTAGCTGTATTCGCCTATCCGCATCAGAAAGTGAAGTAGTCAAATTCTTCTGAACAGAAGTCAGCAGGTTGCGACAGAATTCTGAATTCCCTACGTTAAGCAACTGCCGAAAATGTTCAAGAGCTAATGTGGTGTGACGCAGCGACGATTCCTGCGCTTTATCCACACGCCAAAAACCTTTCAGGGCGCCATTGCGCAAATCTAGAGAACGATCACAACCTCTTAAGATCCAGGCAAAATCATCAAAACTCAAACCGTACGCCTGAGCCACCAAAGCATCGAGCGCTGCTCGTAAAGTGAGGCGATGACCTGAAGAAAGTGAATGGAAAAGAACACTATCAGCTTCAAAAGTATTCAGATAATGCAGCAATTGCAGCAGTTCCCGAGCAAAGCGACGATGACTGAAGGAAAGACCCGAAACAATAAGTAATAAATTCAAATTACCAGCGAGCTCATTTAAGTCCGGCAACGGGCAGTCCTGCAGCAAATAGAAATTGATATTATTGCCGGTCATTTTTGAACGCAAGACGAAGTCGAAAACAAAACTGTTGAGACAAACTAAAAGCGCCAGATTGTGCGGCAAACTTTCACCGGCCTTAAGAACAGGAACAGAGTTACCACAAGGAACTCCACTCAAAGCGGCGGCTATCATAGTTCGCACATTAGTGCTTGAGCCGACTGCAAGATAACCAATTTTGATCGAATTCAAATTACTGCGTTTTCTTGCCACATCCAGGGCAAGCAAATACTGCGACTGAATCAAACCACTGCCGTCCACATTAGAGTTCCAAACAGCCGAGCGACCACTACCGCTAACATAAGCTTTCTGCCTGAAATCGAATTGCCCCAGCATTCGTCCTTCATAAACCGGCAGCAAAACGCTGTCGATCTCACCTATTTCGACAAACCGATCGCCTGCCTGGGCAAGCACCATATCTACACTCAAAGAATTTGACTGGCCTGCAATTTGCCATTTACCTTTAATAAAATTACCGTATTGATCGCAAATATATCCGCGAGCAAGCGCATCCATCCTGGTTACAAAGGCGGTGGAATCATTAGTCAAATCAAATTCTCGTTTGAATTTTATTTCCGCACCATCTTCGAAAATTGATTGCGCCAAAGGACTACATTGCGCATAGATCTTTCTCAGAATTCCTAAATCACGTTCATCGTTTACTTCGAGAAGGCTGCGCCATTTCGGTGAGAAGGTTTGTAAATCGACAAGAGGATAAACAAAAGTTGCAACCGAGCCAGGCATAGACCGGGAAGCATTGAGATTGCCAAAACTCACTTTTATTTGTCCAGCGCTTTTCCTTTTGCAAACTGAAAAAACGCAAAAATTAAAGGATGGATGAATGGCAAAAGTTTGATCTCTGTTTAAATACGAAATAATTTCAAAGACGTCCGCTTCATCGAAAACAAGGTCGCGCAGCGCCTTAGTTCCTTGATCGGTATAAATTCCAGAAGGAACAATCAAAGACATACAACCATTGCTCGCAAGCAGACAATAAGCCAGTTCTGTGAATAGTTTGTACGAATTAAGATCAGAATTACCCTGTGCCTTAAAAGGCCGGTTGATACCATATTTGGTTTTGAGATATCTCGCATGCGCGCCTGAAACTCGCAGATAGCGGTTGAAGCCTTCAAAGAAATTTCTCTCTGCCTGCCAGTGACTTTTCAATGCTGGAGATTTCTGCAACATTTGCCCTTGATGAAGTTCGCTTTCTATCAAGCCAATCGCCTTGTACCTTTCGTCATACGCCGAAAAAAATTCTCTGGCATTAGGTTTTAGCGTCTCCCATGGGGGATTGCAAAGAACGGCGTCAAAGCCACCCTTGCCTGCAACTTCTGCAAACTCAATTTGCCAGTGAAAGATATTAGATTCAATATATTCAGCACTTGCAAAAGCATCAAAACAAATTCGATCCAATTCGCCTTTTTGCGTCAAGGCACCATCGTCTTCAGTCCAGCAACCAAGCAGCGAATTGCCCACTTTAAGATGTTTTTTCAGTCCGGGCAAAGCTTTTAAAGTGTGACTGCGCAGTTTCACTGAACAAAAAAAGGCAAGCACAAAATAAGTAACATCGGCTGCAATTTCGTCTAAATCAACTCCATATAAACAATTTTCAGCAATTTCTTTCCAGCAAGCGCCTTCTATCTTTTTTGTCAGAAAGTCGAGCGCACAAACAAGAAAAGCTCCTGCTCCCATTGCCGGATCAACGATTCGAAGAGCAGTAATATGAGCAAGTTGAAGAACTTCACCTGTTTCCTCGAGCTTCAATTGAAGCAGCTTCTGCAAGGCGGAATGAGTCGCCACCTGGGTCAAATTCCTGGGCGTAAAATATTGACCACGCTTGCGCTTATTATTTACAGAAGGCGTCAAACACCAACCTGAACCATTAATTTCCAATCGAAACGACGTCAAATGTTCATACACCGACATAAGCCAGAAAGCGCCAGAAAGGGCATCTTCGCAGGCGCTGAGTGGAATCTCTTGAAGCAACTCTTCACTTAAACGCCTTAGGTCGAAACTTTTCAGTGCAACGCCCTCGCTCCAACCGGCACCACCAGTGGTATCGCCCACAGTAGCATCAAAGGAAGCAATACTTTTTTGTAAAAGAGATTTTGCGCAAAGTTCAATTAACAGCAGCTTTGCTTGTTGTGCAATTTTGCTTTCGCAATAAGCATTTGTCCCAGCCGCTTCAGTTCTACAAAAAAGGCTCGCAATTGCAAGCAACTGAACTCTTCCAAAAACTTCTGGTTCGCTCATAAAATTCAGTCCGCACGCCTTAGTGACGTCAAGCTGGCTTACCCCAGTACCAGCCCTGTCCATAAGGCACGCCGATATCCACAAGCATTTCTAATTCTTCGCGCTCTTCGATTCCTTCAGCAATAACGTCAGCGCCAAGTGAATTGACTACTTTTACCAATCGCTTCAGCAAGCGTGCTTTAGAGGGCTCAGAAGCAATACCAGTGACATATTTGCGATCAATTTTGACAATATCAGGCTCGAGAATAATCAGACTTTCAAGCGAGCTGCGACCAAAGCCAACATCATCAATTGATACCAGAATTCCTCTTTCTTTGAGAGAGAGCACATGATCGCGCAGATAAGCGGGGTCACCGATGAATTGCTGTTCGCTGATTTCAACGCAGTATTCTCGCGCCACACCATCATCTGGAAACAGCGTCATCAGACGATCAATAGGTGTGTCAATGATAGTGGACGGGAATAAATTGACGTGAAAACGCGCTTTTTGGTCGTACTTGGGCAGTACACATGAAGCAAGACATGTCTTCAAACAGCGTAAATCAACAATGGTAAGAAGGTTATTTTCGACGCTGATTCTAAACAAATCGTCGGGCATTTCAAACGCGCCGGAAGGACCGCGGCTGAGAATTTCATAGCCCACAACTTTTTCTTCGTCCAATTTAAAAATGGGCATAGAGACGGCTCTAAAGCAATCGCCTTTTCGGAGCAGATCGGTTAAATCGGTCAGAGCCTCACGATTGGGTTCATGCTCTTTTTTGTCTTTTTCGCTGATTGATACGCGGTTTTTGCCAAGCATTTTACTTTCACGAACAGCCAGGCGGCAAAGTGAAAGCACTTCTTCAATCGAACAAAAATCATATGGCAAAGCGAGCACACCAAGACTGGCAGTAACGCGGATAGTTTCTGTCGCCAGTCGCAACGGACTGTCAGCGACAGCCAGTCTCACTTTTTCGGCGACAAGCATACCTTCAGCCAGGCGCGTGTCAGGCAAAAGCATCAAAAATTGATCGGAACCAATGCGGGCGATGTGGTCTGTCGGTCTGAGAGTATCGCGCAATCTTCCCGAAATTTCTCGCAGAACAACGTCACCAACAGCGTGCCCAAGAGAGGCATTAATGCGATCGAAATCGTCACAGTCGAGTAAAGCTGCAACAAGATTCCAGCCCTGACGCTGCGCCCGACTGAATTCACTTTGCAGCGCACGTTCGAGACCAATACGATTGAGAACTTCAGTTAAGGCGTCGACATTGGCCAGAGTTTCCAGCCTGCTAGTTGCAACTTCCAACCGTAAAGTGACGTCTTTGAGGGCCTCTTCAACACGCATCATATCGACCGCATGCTTGAGCGACTGCACAAAAGTTTTGGGATCGAGCGAACTTTTTCGCAAATAGTCATGGGCGCCAATTTTCATCGTGGCGGCAGATGCTTGATCTTCATTGCCGCTCGATAAAACAACCAGAGGAACCTTACCGGCTAATTCCTTGACCTGATTGAAAGCGGCAATACTTGCTGAACCGGCAGAAACAATGTCCATGACAACGAGATCGGCGCCGCCTTCATTGAGCACCTTCAAACCATGCTCAAGAGTCTTCGTCCGCTCCATGGCAAAGCCTGCAGCAATTGCCGCGGTCAGGACAGTTTCTAAGACCTCTGAGCCTTTCCCATTCTCCTCGATTAGCAAAAGTCGAGTTTTAGTGGGATCTATGGTTGTGTTGCCGACCATTAACTAAGGATTCCTTGGATTGAAGTATTGAATTCTAAAATATCGCCTGAACCTATCTGGCAATGTCTTTCTTCTCTGGTCCTCTACAGTGTTATGCCCACCATAACACCCATACCCATGAAACATTATTGCTATGCTCAAGTTTTCTCCTTTTTTGTCAAATCATGTCTATATTCAACTCTTTAGTCTGAAGTTGCAGGGGCAAGTCAGGGCCACTCAGGTAAAATTGTCCGACTAGTTTAGAGTAACAGCTGAGCGCTGTCCGGTGAACAATTAGAAGTCCAACTGCCAGAATCGAGCGAAATCAAGTGACTGAACAGCCAATTATCGTCGAGCCCAAAGAGCCTCAGCCCGTCCCTGCCCAATCAGCTCAGTCAAATCAAGTCAGTCAAATCGGCAAAAGGCTTGCGGCCGTTGCTTTCGGCTTATTGTTCTTGTGGCTTGCCTTCAAAGATTGCAATGTCAATCAAATCTGGAGTTACGCTAAAGAAGTCTCGCCAGTCTATATGGGACTGCTTTGCGTTTGCGTCATTATCGGACACCTCTTTAGAGCTTGGCGCTGGCAAATACTTTTGCGACCGCTGACTGAACGCAAGATTTCACTATGGAATTGTTTTTGCGCCGTGATGATCGGTTATGCGGTCAATATCGTCATCCCTCGAGGTGGCGAAGTGGTGCGTCTTTTATCACTCAGTAAAAGTGAAGACCTTCCCTGGGCCGGCGTTTTACCAACCATGTTCATCGACCGGCTGCTCGATCTAGCCGTTTTATGCTTGATTTTTGGCACGTGTATTCCGGTTTTGCCGAAAGCTTTGCTCGATAAAATGCCTTTTTTGACAGGCGGCGGCGTGCTCATGATTATCGGCAGCTTGACCATGCTCGTTTTACTTCCCAGAATGGCCGATTTCATCAATATGATTCTGTCCATCAAAAAGCTGCGAGCGCTCTTGCCGCAAAAATCGGTCACCTTAGCTGAAAGCCTGGCCGAGCAATTCAAGATCGGCACCAAATCTTTAACCGACGCATCGTCTTATCCAGCCATAGCCGGTTTGAGTTTCGTCATCTGGTTTACTTATTGGTTAAATTGCTATCTCGCCATTCTGGCGTTCCATCTGCAATCTCAAGTCAGTCTTCTGCAAACATACATTGTCTTTGCGGTCGGCTCAATTGGTGTACTCATACCTTCTCCAGGCTCGGTCGGTAGCTATCACTATTTTGTCAGTCAGGGTCTCATACTTTCAGCTGGAGTGAATAAGGATGAGGCTCTTGCTTACGCGACAGTGCTCCATATCATGGCTTTTGTCGTAGCCATTTGCATTCCCGCTTTCATCTGCGTCGTCGTCCAATCCAATCAAACAAAAAAGACGGCAGGGGCAGCCAAGTAAAGACTAGCTCAACGGCAAAGACAATTACTCTTCAACTCCTCAAGATTCTCTTGTGCCAAATCATCAGCCATCAGTTAGAGTACTAACAGTCGAGAATTAATCAGTAGTCTAATTTCGACGTAGTGGAATTAACAGGAGTCTGACGGTGCTTTCTCTGGGCGGCTCAAATTCGGTCAAAGATGATCCGGAAAAGCGTCCTAAACGCGCACTGGTTCTGTCTGGTGGCGGCTCACGCGGAGCCTATGAAGTCGGAGTTGTGAAGGCTCTTCTAGAACGTGGCATTGAATTCGACTTTGCTTTTGGCACGAGCATCGGTGGTATCAACGCCGCTTTTATCGCCTCAGGCAATTTCGATCGATTGGAACATCTCTGGAACACCTTGCTTGGCACAGACATTTTTCGTATGCCCACTATCGATCAAATCCGCCTGCTGTTAAATGGCAGCCGCTGGGGATTGCTTGATACGGCACCACTGGAGAAAATTCTCTTTAAAGAATTGAATCTCCAAAAATTCAAGGAAAGCAGTATGAAGGTCGGTTTGCTCACCACCGATCTGTGCACGCTGCAAACACGGGTAATCACCACAGATGAAATTGAATCGCTGCCCGAACTCGTCGACGTTCTAATGGCATCATCAGCGATACCAATTATATTTCCTTCGCGCAGTCTAAATGGCGAAGGCATGTGGATGGACTCAGGATTGGTGCGCAATACGCCAATTCAAACAGCAATTAATATGGGCGCCAAAGAAATTTACACCGTCATGGTGCAAGCTGATAATGATGGCATCTGTCCCCAAAATATTTTGCAAGTGCTCACACGCTGTGCCGATATTTTGCTCTACGCATCTGCTAAAGACGGTATCAAGCTGGTCCAGGAATACAACAAAATCATCGATCAAAACGCCAGTCCCGAAGTTTTGCACCACAAATTGGGTTTAAAAGTTTTCCAGCCGGATCGTAATGTCATTCTCGATATGCTGGATATCAAGCCAGTCAGCTCCAAATATCTCATGCGACAGGGCTACGAAGATGGTCTTAAACAGTTAGCCGAGCAAGACATTTAAAAAAGGTCCTCCGGAATACAGCCATGATTGCAAACGCCAGAAGCGTCTGAGCGAGCACGCCCGCAATAGTTACGCCGTAGATTCCAGAAAATAGTGAGCAGTTCTTAAATATGACAGCCAATCCCAGTCGAACCGGAAGGACAAAAATAATTTGCAGGGCGGTCGGAAGTAACGTCTGTCGAGCCCCTTCCAAAGCGCCTGAAAGAATGCAAGTGATCGCAAAAAACGGCCACGCGTATGACCCAAGCGCTATGACCTGAGCTGTTTGCTCAAGTAAAGCATGGTCGACACAGAAAAAACCAACTAACAAACGTGAGGCAAATTGAATCAGAATTACAGCGACAGATAGCGCAAAACCGGCTGTTATCGCCGCTTGAAATGAAATACGTGCAGCCCAAATAGCCACACGTTTAGAACTTAAGCTGTGATGCCATCCAATAAATGGAGCTACGGTGAGAGCGATTGCACAGATTGGAACAATTTCAAGAGCTTCTTCCAATCTCGATTTTATAGCCCAGGCAGCTTCTAAATTGTGAGCCTCAGGCAGCGTCGAAATAATGAACAAATTCAACATGCTGCTGCCAATCAAGCCAAGCTCGCCGATGACCACGGGCAATCCAATGCTCAAAACTGAGCGCGCATTAACTACATGTGCTGACCAGTGGCTTCGGCAGTAAGTATGATTATCAAAATTTTGTAAAAGCGGCTTCAATAGAAAAAAGCCCTGGCACGCTGCAATCGAGCAAGCAATGGACCAGGCTGCAGCCAGTATAGTCAAATTGCAGAAACCCAAACTAACAAACAAATTGCTTGCTGCAATTTCGACGAATGCAGCTGTCCCCCACAACCAGACGACGTTTTTGTTTTTGTTAGTCGCTCTAAATATGGCACACTGCGCTTGCATGATCGTAAAAGGAAGATTGCTGAATGAACAAATGAAAAAATAATCCGCAACCGGCGCTGCAGTGTCACTCAACCAGTGGGGATGGCCCTTTAAAACAAAAGCCAGAACTAGCGCCACGAAAAGCAAAATAAATCCCACTACTGCGCTGATGCAGAGACTATCGACAAGGAAAAATTGTTGATCAGAAGAATCATCTTTAATGTGTTTAGGCGAGAATTTTGCTGCCAAACTGATGGCGATGCCCGAACAAAGCCCGGTCGTTGTCAGTGTGACGAGAAACCACAGCGGTTCGCAGAAACTCATCGCCGCAAGAGCCGTCTTGCTCATTTTGCCGGCAACATAGGCATCGTTCAAACCAACCAGAGTGGAAATTCCGAGCGCGATGAGGACAGGCATTGCCGGCACGAAAATTACCTGGGCCATTTTTCGGGCTCTCCGGAATATTTTTCCAGACAACGCTTGAACAGCGCAAAGCATTACCAGACTATAGTTTGGCTTGATGAGCATAGAATTTTTAAACCACCGTTACCACGAATCAACGCGGTAACGTTACCACGAATCAACGTGGTAACGTTACCACGAACAAACGTGGTAAGCTAGTAGCGAAACCAAACAGGCACAGAATCAATTTGATGGCGCATGAAAAATTCAGCTGGCTCAATTTTCTAAATGAGTCATGCACATGGCAGACGAAAGCTCAGGCAGAGCAATTTTTTTCGACGATCTCTGGCACCGCGGTGAAATTGACACCAACAGAAATTTCATTGCTGAGCAATCTCGAATCATATATGCGAGACCAGCTAGCGGCCATACACTTTGATCGCAAGCTAGATTTTGAATATCTAAATAAGCGTCTTTCAAAAATTCACTTGCAGTTAAGAGAAAAGAAAAGCACAGCAAGGCATAGTAGTTTTCCGTCATTGAGCCCTCAGAGCGACATCAAGACTAAGCCACTGCAACAAATTCTTGACTCTGTCATTTTTCAATTTGCTTATTTCTTGGGTGAAACGGTAGATGGCGAGACCCCGTATACGGTGGAAAGATGCGAAGCTCTTTATAGAAAACAGAATTTACAAGAGAGCACAAACTTCTACAAGAAATTTCGCTCACTGGAAAATTCCTGGAGAGAGGAAGTTCTTGACGACTCTCCAATAGCGCTTGAATTCGAACGATGCGCAGATTTTTTTATTTCCAGCGCGGGTACCAAGAGCACTAAATTTTGCAGTGATATCTGCCGATTTAATTCGTTTGCAGTGCGAAAGGAGATTGAAGTTCCAGGCTATCAAGCTGAAAAACAACGCAGATATAGAGAACGTCAAAAAACTAAGTCTTAATTCAACCGACCAGATAATTAGGCAACGTTGAACCAGTTTCCTTAATTTGCGATTGGCGACCCATAATTTCAGCTTCTCTAGCGTGCATCAATTTAAAGGAACGCGATTGCGCACCAAGATGTAATTTCGCTAAGTTCAAAGCGACCACAAAATACTTTTTACACAATTCGCGTTCTTGTAATCTACCGTAGGTTTCAGCAAGATTGTAGTAAAGGTGTGGCAGCTGTTTATAGAGCGGTCCAAAAGCGGCAGTGCCAGCTGATATTGCGTGCTCAAGTAAATAAGCCGCCTCTTCGTAGCGAGAGCCATAGATATAGAGATTAAACAAACTACAAAGAATTCTTTGCACGTCAGAGTCTGACCAATCGTTGTTTGTGACGTGATTAAAAGTGATGTTCAAACTTCTGATGGCGAGATCAACTTCACCCATCTTAAATGTATTGAAAGCCGCGCGCAGGCAGCGTTGAGATTTCATTGTTCTTAAATCAACTTGGGAGGCAGGTTTGAACAGGTGAAGCACAGACATAAGTGTCAAATTCTTGTTCAAGATTCATTTCCAGTACAAAGAAAAGAATTTGAGCGAGCGCGGTTACAGACACCGGCGAAATCAATATAGATCTCCCGGTCCCGCCGTCAAAGTGTTCGACGGTCATACAACCGAGCATTGAAGTAGTCATAAGGAACTCCATGGAAACCGTGTTTATGTTCGGCGCAATCGGTTTAAGGAGTGACTAAGACGTTAAGATAATCCCTGTCGCTCAGATGCATGTGTTTTTCGCCTTACAAAGAAGCCCTATTGAAGCTAGTTTAACTTCACAAGCGGCGGCATTAGTCAAAAACTCCAACGCTTATTCTTTTGACAAACTAAACAAAAATGAGTTGAACGACCACCCACTTTGACCCGTTCTATAATAGTTGCGCAGACTCGGCACTTTTCGCCATCACGACCATAAACAAAGGCCTCGTGCTGATAGCGTCCGTTTATTCCTTCAGCGCTGGTATAGTCGCTGAACGTAGTGCCACCTGCTTCGATGGCACGCGTTAGAACAGCTTGAATCGTCTCTGTCAATTTAATCAGCTCGTTCTTCTTTAAAGAACCAGCTGCTCGCAAAGGATTAATGCCAGACAAAAACAGCGCTTCGTCTGCATAAATATTACCAATACCGGCAATTATTCTTTGATCAAGCAATGCAGTCTTTATCACTTGCTTGCGATTTTTTAAAGACGCTTGCAAAACATCTGCCGTTAATTGCTCGAGAGGCTCTGGCCCCAGTTCCGCTAGAGTCGGAATGACCGCTTCAAAACTCTCGCCTTCTGGCACATACCAAAGTCGACCAAAAACGCGCATATCAGAATATTGAATCTGGCGGCCGCTCTTTAGCCTCAAACGCACTCGCAAAAACCGGTCAGGTTCTTTGTCACCGGGCATCACTATCAAACGTCCAGACATCCGCAAATGTACAGCGAGACCCGCTTTCTCATCAAGCGAAATCAAAATATATTTGCCACGACGACTGACTGAGTCGAACTCATGCCCGATCAACGACGAGCTGAAAGTTTCGATATCAGGATACTCAACCGAGTCACTGCGCAGAACCTCGACACCGGTGATGGTATCGCCCATGATGTTTGCACGTAGCCCGCGACAAACGGTTTCGACTTCCGGTAATTCAGGCATACCATACCTCAGGCAAAATAAAAGGCTGCCGCCAAAATAGCATAAACGGCTAACAACTGTACGCCTTCCAACCAGTTGCACTCGCCGTCAGTAGCAACGAAAGAGAGAATGATCACTGAGACAACAACCGCCAGAACTTCTACTTCCGAAAAACAAAGGTTCATTGGCTTGCCCATAATAAAACTGGCAAAGACAATAACTGGAGCCACGAACAAAGCAATTTGAGCACCTGAACCAAGAGCGATGTTAATTGAGAGATCCATTTTATTCTTCAACGCCATCGAAATTGCCGTTGAGTGCTCAGCGGCGTTGCCAACAATAGCGACGAGCACTACCCCGATAAATAGCCGCGACATGCCGAAAGCGGTAGCTGCACCTTCAACAGCATGTACTAAATATTCGCTCAAGACAGCTACGGCTACAGTCGCTACCAGCAAGACGGTGATTGACTTAGACAGCCCCCACGCTTTTTCTTCTTTTTCCTGTGGTTGTACAGGCGCAATCTCATCAACCGGTTCTTCTTCAGCTGGGTGATGAGATTGCACGGAAATGTTTTCCTTTTCAGAATCAACGTCCAGCGAAGAATCATCCTCGCTATCGCCGAAAAGCTCCTGGCTAGGTTCGTCTAAACTTTTGTCAGAACCACTGTCTTCTGCTTCTTCTTCGTCGGGAAATTCATAAAGATGTTTGTGAGTTTTTAGACTGAAATAAAGACTCGCCAGGTAGGTCAGAAATTGCACTATCGAAATAGCCAGAGCAAGGCGTTCGTCATTTCGTCCACCGCCATGCGCGCTACTTAAATGAAAGACAGCCGGGACACACAAACTGATTGCAGCTAGAGCAAGCAACGTAGCAGACGTTGTTGCTGCTGTACGATTGAAGGTTTGAGTCTGGTAACGCATTCCGCCGGCGAGCATGCTGCCACCGAGCACAAGCAAGATGTTGCCGATAATTGAACCTGTTATGGAGGCTTTGACAACGTCTATTAGTCCTGCGCGCAACGCAGCGATAGCGATGATAAGCTCACAGGCATTGCCGAATGTGGCGTTGAGCAAACCTCCCACACCAACACCTACTCGGACAGATAGATATTCGGTAGCGCGCCCCATCAGCCAGGCAAGAGGCACAATGGCCAAACAGGCTGTCAAAAAAATAAATGTCTCGGACAAATTGATCGCTTTGCCGATGATTGGCAAAGGTATGAACAAAAGCATCGTATAAAAGACTGTTTCGAGATTCCAGGCAAATTTCATGCAGATAGAATACCCCGTCTGGACTTTCACAAACGCGCACTTTCTCACAAAAAAGCGGTAAAAAGAAAAAGCGCAATGAGTAATAGAGCGAATACACAGAGAAAACAAAATGAAAGAAACCGCAGGCACTCTGCTCTACAGAACGAGCGACGGAGCAATCGAGATTCTGCTGGTACACGCCTCAGGAAATTACAATAAAAAGGCAGCATGGAGTATTCCTAAAGGCTTACCCGAACCAGGTGAAGGTTTAGAAGAAGCTGCCAGACGCGAAACGCTCGAAGAAACTGGCGTAGTTGCAGGGATTTTGCGCTCGATTGGTTTTATTGAGTACACCAAGAGCAAGAAACGCGTTCATGGCTTCATTGGTGAAGCTCCAGCCGACGCAAAGCCTTATAACGCTTCGTGGGAAGTAGACCAGGCCTGCTTTCACGAATTAAGTCGAGCAAAAGAAATCATTCACCACGACCAACTGGAACTGATTGAAAGACTGGAGTCAATACTTTAAAGCTGAATAACTTTCAATAATTCCTTTTTTGACCTCAACCATCGCTCGAGACATGGACCATTTTTGACTTTCGCCCTTAGCTAAAATTTTTCTCGATCAAAACATTACGGCGCCCCTTAGATATCCTTTACACACCTCATGTAACATTAACGGTAACAATTTATGTTATCCCTCTGCCCAAAAGGCTAAAGGAGTTACTCCAAATGGTCTCCGTCAAGTCAGCGCCCGAAAGACCCACAATGGAATGCCAAACCGAGCATTTTCTAATGGCGCAGCGCCAACTAGATGAAATTGCCCTGGAAATGGGCCTCGATATGGAATTACATGAGCGTCTGCGCTATCCCAAGCGAGCCCTCATAGTTGCTGTCCCAGTCCGTATGGACGACGGCACTGTCAAAACATTCACTGGCTATCGCGTCCAGCACGACACTACTCTTGGACCAGCCAAAGGCGGTCTGCGTTATCACCCAGAAGTGAATCTGGGCGAAGTATCGACGCTGGCCATGTTGATGACATGGAAGTGCGCTTTGATGGGATTACCATATGGTGGTGCCAAAGGCGGTATCAAATGTGAGCCATGGAATATGTCAGTAGGCGAACTGGAAAGAATGACCAGACGCTACACTTCTGAAATCATCAATATCATCGGACCGGATAAAGACATTCCAGCACCCGATATGTATACCAACGAACAAACGATGGCCTGGATCATGGATACATACAGCATCAACGTCGGTCACACTGTTCCCAGCGTGGTGACTGGTAAACCAGTGTCAATTGGTGGATCATTGGGACGTCACGAAGCAACTGGAAGAGGCGTGGCATTCTGCGTCAGGAAGGCTGTTACTCACTTCAAAATTGCTGGGGCTTCACCATCGGTTGTGATTCAAGGATTCGGCAATGTCGGCTCTATTTCGGCCAAAATTCTGCATGAATTCGGCTTCAAGATCGTGGGCGTCTCCGATGTCTTCGGCGGCATTTACAACCCCGACGGTATCGATATTCCAAGACTGCTGGCCTACATCACAGAAATGGGTAAAGTAGCTGGATTTGCAGGCACGACCAATGTCTCCAACTCAGAATTGCTCGAACTACCTTGCGACGTTTTGATTCCAGCCGCTCTCGGCAATCAAATCACAGCGAAGAACGCACCAAATCTGCGCTGCAAAATCGTTGTTGAGGGAGCCAACGGTCCAACTGAACCAGAAGCCGATTTATGGCTGCACAAAAACGGCATTACCGTTGTGCCAGACATTCTCGCTAATGCCGGTGGAGTGACGGTCAGTTACTTTGAATGGGTGCAAGGCATGATGCATTTGTTCTGGACAGAAAATGAAGTCAACTCCAGACTGGAAGAAATCATGAATCGCGCTTGCGATCAGGTTTTTGACATGTGCACAAAGACCGGATTGCGCCCACGTATGGCCGCTTTGCGAATCGGCGTGAGCAAGCTTGCAGAAGCCAAACGTTTGCGTGGACTCTATCCATAAGGCAGCCCAGTCACAAGCCTGACCACCCTGACCGATCTGAATAAAACACAATCAAAAGACTGGCAAGTAAAATGAACTTCCAGTCTTTTTTGTCTTTTTGAAGAGATGCAGTTGCAGGGTCATTAAGGCATTGATGGACCGTGGGCTGGAGCATTGAGAAGATTTGGGCGCGCCAAAATCGCGCTAAACTAAAGTTGCTGCAAAATAGGAGCGATTATCGGGCTGTCAAGTCTTAAAATCCGCAATAGCAAGGTAGAGATTTGGTTCGGCGTGGAACGATGTAATAGTAAAAGTCCTTTTTGATCCCACTTTTCTACACTTGGCGTACCTGAGAGCAAAATGTACAACGCAGGCAAATTTTCAGCCCCACGTAATATCAGACTGCCGAAGCAGTCAGCCGCTCCTACATATCAAGACATTGAGTTTCTGATGCAGGAAGCCCAAAAAACAACCGGTCGCACGGTGGAGCTTCCGTGGTTTCAGCCTGAAAACAAAAAGGAATTTGTACTAACGGTCAAGAGTGTCAGTCGCGACGGTGATCCTCTATGGGTAATGTACGAGAGCTTTGCCAATGGCAACCAGCAGGCAATCTGGAATTATGAAAGCCGTGACGTACCGCTAATTACTAATCTAGTCGTTTCATCATGTGGAACCGAATTAGTCGATGTGATGCCAACAAGCGCGTTGACTGGACGTTCTCAGGAAAATCAAGACAAGCTAAACAAGGAGCATGCAACAGGGACCGAAGGGTCTCCACTGATAGCTGCTGCTGCTGCTTCTGCTACTACCAAAAGTTCTGATGGTCATATTATATTCGAGCCACCAAAACCAAATCTGCGCTCTTCTATGGAAGGCGACCTGAAAAATATTCAAGTGCCTGGTGTCATGCAATCGATCAGTCTCTCCAAAATGACTGGACGCCTGGACGTAAAAACAGGTCAAGAAAGCTGTGAAGTCTTCTTCCAGGAAGGTATTCCTCTTCACTGCGCACTCAACAACACAACCGGTGATTCGGCCCTGATTGAACTTGTTACCTGGCAGCAAGGTGAGTTCAGATTCTGGCCTGACGAAAAAAGCTTTGACCGAACCATTAACAAACGGCTCGAAACGATTGTGATGGAAGGGGCGACTCTTCTCGATCAAACCAAATATCTTGAAACAGCCGGTTTGAAATTTGAATCGTGCCTGGTCAAGAAAAATGCCATGATTTCGGAAGACGAATTCGCCGCTCGCGTCAACAAAGGCACTCCGATGCCTTTGCCGGAACAGCTAGACTTTTACGAATTAATCGACAATCGCAATACCTTATTTGAATTACTTCGCCATCGCCCCATGCACAAGACTCAATGGGTGCCAATCGTTTTCAATCTGGTCAGCTGTAGTCTGGTTTCCATCACCGATCAGGCGCCCACGCAAAATCGCCTGGCCAAATTACGATCGCTTGGTGTTGATGAAGCGGCGGTCCAGAATGTCGTTAAAGCGATGATCAAACCCGAGACAGGCATTTTGTCCTTCCCGGCTTTTATCCACATTCTCGATCAAGAGTACATGCGCTACGAGCATTTCAACTTCCCCTTCTCGCTGATTATATTCTCCATCGGTCAACGCAAAGGTGGTCCAGATGGGGTCGTAGAAGCATTGCAAACCCTCGCCGTCAGACGAGCAATGCAACGTATCAGTCTTGTTAAACGAGCTGTAGATCTGCTTGGTCACTACGAGACATTCGACTACGCCATGCTTTTACCCAATACAAACTCAGCTGCGGCATCAGCTCTTGCCAGCCGCATCGCCGACGTTTTACGCGAAGCGCCACTTTCATCAGATATGGACTCTCGCAGTCTGGCTCTGGCTTTTGGAGTAGCGACAGTGCCTGAAGACTGCCAGGAATTGGATAAAGTGGTTTTGCTTGCTCGCAAAGCTCGCGACAAATCGAAGTTTACTCAACA
>Ga0182030_10004923_pt1 | contig 28480 bp, 13 predicted proteins | sample 812S3MmetaG_FD_121299 | JGI IMG/M metagenome (GOLD analysis project Ga0182030, IMG submission 121299) | Permafrost microbial communities from Stordalen Mire, Sweden - 812S3M metaG (Illumina Assembly) | ecosystem: Environmental > Terrestrial > Soil > Wetlands > Permafrost | place: Sweden... | reverse complement strand
GGTTTCCGGCATGACGACAGGCGGGGGAGTCGGCTTGGTGTTGGCATCCGTGTCCGAACTGCTGCGGTTACAGCCCACCAAAGCCAAGGGGGAATCCAGGGAGACGGTACGACTGAGGGCGACTAACGCGGTTCCGGCTTTCCAATCGTGGCGCGTTTGCACCAGAGCTTGCGCCCCTTGAACTCGATACCATTGAGTTTCGACACCACGAGTTCCGAGTGCTCTTCGACCACATCGACAAACGTCTGCTTGGTTTGCAGGCGGATGACGCCGACGATCTCCTTGGGCAATTTCGTGATCCCCACAATAACCCCGAGCACATCTCCCGGCTGCACCCCGTGATCGCGCCCCACACCGAGGGTCAGACGCACCATGCCGGACTCATGCGAAACCTCACCCGACTCCCGGTCGGCCTTCAGGCCCGTTCCCATCGCGCCCGGCCCGCGTTCATGGCGCTCGGGCCGTTCCCTGCGCTCCGGGTAGTCGCGGCGCTCGGGACGTAAGTAATCATCCCGCCGCGCCGGAGCGAATCGCAGCTCCCGGACGGGCTCGACTGGTTTGACTTCCTCATCGCCGAAGAGATGAATCAGCGCGGAGGCAATATCGGTCGCGACGTAGCCTTGATCCAGCAGACGACCGATGAGAGCGTCCTGTCGCTCGTACTTCCCTTCCTCCAAGGTTTTGTGCAGCGAGTCATAAAAGCTGTTCGCGCGTTTCTTTTCCACTTCCTCTTCGGAAGGGATTCTCTCCCTCCGGATTTTGCCTTTGGTGAAACGGATGATGCTCTGCATCTTGTAAAGCTCGCGTCCCGACACGAACGTGATGGCCCTCCCGCTGCGGCCCGCCCGGCCCGTGCGCCCGATCCGGTGGATGTAATCATCCCCGTCGTGCGGCAGGTCGTAATTGAACACCACTTCGATGTCGTCCACATCGAGTCCGCGCGCCGCGACATCCGTGGCGACCAGGAATTCGAGACCCCGTTTGCGGAACTTCGCAATCACCCGTTCCCGCATCGCCTGCGTCATGTCGCCATGCATTTTGTCCGCCCCATACCCGCGCGCGATGAGATGCCCGGCCAATTCATCGACCATCATTTTGGTGGCGCAAAAGATGAGGCCGAACTTGATGTCCTGCAGATCGATCAGACGGCACAGGACATCGAGCTTGGAACGGCGGTCCACCTCGTAGTAGACCTGCTCGATGGCCGGCATGGTCAGCGCCTGGGTTTCAATCGTCACGTTCACCGGGTTCTTCGTAAACGTCCTGATCAAATCCTGGATCGGTCGCGGCAACGTCGCCGAAAAGAAAACCGTCTGCCGCTCGGTCGGCGCCTGTTTCAGCACCGTCCGTATGTCGTCTAAAAATCCCATATCGAGCATGCGATCCGCCTCGTCGAGGACGACCATCTTCACCTGGTCCAGCTTCAAGGTGCGGCGGTCGAGATGGTCCATGACGCGACCGGGCGTTCCGATGATGATTTGCGCGCCTTCCCTCAAGCCGCGCAACTGGCGGTCATAGGATTGGCCGCCGTAAATCGGAATCTCGCGCACGCCCTTTTTGAACGAGGCCAGCTTCGCCACTTCTTCGGCCACCTGCATGGCCAGTTCCCGCGTCGGACACAGAATCAAGACCTGCGGCGCGCGCAGGCGGACATCGACCCTCTCAATGGCCGGCAACGCGAACGCCGCTGTCTTGCCGGAGCCGGTTTGTGATTGTCCCACCACATCGGCTCCGGAAAGCAGGGCGGGGATCGCCTGCGATTGGATGTGGGTCGCTTCCTCATACCCCATCTGAACCACAGCCTTCAGCAGTTCCGGCGACAATCCCAGTTCGGCAAACAACTTCTTATGCATTTAGCCTTGTACGCCGATGCCTGCCCTCTCACCACACCTAATCGACGACGGCAACCAGCCCCGAATTACACTGATAATGGGGTTCGTTCCCAGGTGCATCAATCGGGACAAAAACTTCCGGGCAAGAGCACTCGACGATCCAGACCTTGATGGAGTTTGAAAATCGCTGGAGTGGGGGGAGTGAACCATACATTTGGACTCGACGTTCTGGTTGGCGATAGTCTCCGGTGAACGAGTCGATGGGTGAAACAACGCCGCGCTCCGGTCGGGGCATTCTAAAGTTCAATCACCTCGCCCAGGGCGGGAAGGATGGGTTTTAATCCGTGGCGTTCGGTGATCAGTTTGGCCAGGGCCGTGCGCGGACCGTTCTCGCCGTGAGTCAGGATCACGCGCGGCTTCACCGGCGCAATCACCTCGAACCATTTCAAGAGATCGGTCTGGCCCGCATGGGCACTGAAACCGCCGAGCGTGTGGATGTGCGCCTTGACGGCTATCGGTTCGCCGAAGATGGTCACTTTTTTCGCTCCATCGACCAGCCTTCGTCCCAGTGATCCGTAGGCTTGGTAGCCCACGATGATTACGTGGGTTTCTGGACTCCACAGATTGTGGCGGAGATGATGCAGGATGCGTCCGGCGGTGCACATGCCCGCTCCCGCCATCACCAGGAAGGGGCCGGGACAGTTGTTGATCGCTTTGGAGTCGTCGGCTGTCGCCGACAGCTTCAGGGTGGCCAGATCGTGCTCCAGCGATCCCTCTTTGAGATAGGCAACCATTTCATCGTCGTAGAGTTCGGTGTGACGGGCGTAAATTCGCGACGCCTCGATGGCCATCGGGCTGTCGAGGAAAAGCGGAAACGGAGCGACGATTTTCCGCCGGAAAATTGAGGCCAGCAACAAGCTCAACAATTGAGCGCGGCCCACCGCAAACGTGGGAACCAATATCTTTCCCTTTTGCTCCACGGACTGTTTCACGATTTCGATGAACTGCGCGACGGTGTCGGCGAAAGGCTGGTGATCGCGGTCGCCGTAGGTCGATTCCAGGAAAACGACATCCCCCTGGGAAAACGTTTCGTAGTCGCGCAGGATGGGAGCACCCTTCGGGCCGAGGTCTCCCGAGAAGATGACCTTTCGTTCGATGCCCGTTTCATTGATGAAGAGTTTGATGCTGGTCGAGCCGAGCATGTGTCCGGCCTCCGCGAAGCAAGCCCGGATGCCTGGCGCAACGGGAACCGGCTCGTCATAAGGCACGGGCTTGAGCTGCCGGAGAATCGTTTCGGCTTCCGCCGGGGTGTAGAGGGGTTCGACGGGCTTTTCGTCGGCGCGTTGATTCCGGCGGTTTTCACGTTCGGCGTCCTGGGACTGGATTTTCGCGGAATCGCGCAGAATCAAGCCCGTCATTTCAATCGTCGCCGGGGTGGCGAAGATTGGGCCGGTGAAGCCCGTTTGCGCCAGCAAGGGCAACCGGCCCACATGGTCGAGATGGGCGTGGGTCAGGACGACGGCGTCGATCTGCGCGGACGAAGCACCCAGAGGCGGGCGATTGAGACCTCCGGCATCTTCAGTGCCTTGAAACAGGCCGCAATCGACCAGCACTTTGGCCTGCCGGGTTTCCACGAAATAACACGATCCGGTTACTTCCCCGCCACCCGCGCCAAGAACCGTTATTTTCATAGAGTGAGATCAAGCTTCGGCCAATTTCCTCGTAGTTCAAGGCTGAGGAAATATACCTTTTGGGTATCGCCCGCACGCGGGCGGAGGACTATCTGGCCATTTCCTGCTCAAAAAAATCGGGGTTTGTTGCGAAGATCGAGGCGGCTGGGGCCGGTGATCGCGGCGCGGGAGTTCCCGCGCCAGGGGCTGGTTGAGCGAGTGAAGCGCGCCTACACGGAGCCTTCTATCTGCTGATGTTGTAACTACAAGGGCACCCTAAATCGTCTGATCGTTTTTCTCAGCGCAAGGCAGATGAAGTAAGCGGCAACGCGCCATAAAGATTAAGGAATTAATTCCGAGCTTCCTATCATTACCATGATATGCTTCGCCGGATTTTTGGGATATGCAGGTCTACCACAAGAAACTACTCTGTTGGTGGGCGTGCTGGTTTATTTCCAGCGCGCCGCTCCTGGCGTCGCAAAATGCCCTGATCGTGATCGGGACCACGGGAAGCCCGTCCGTGACGACCGACCTGACCGGTGTGGCGCAGGAGATCCACGACGGATTGGTTCAGCGCGGGTTTGCGCCCGATGCCGTGGAACTCCTGAAAGCGCAAACGCCAGGCGACAAAGTCACGGCGGATCGCATCCTGCAAAGCCTGAAAAAGCGACAGACACTCGCCGCGACGGATGAATTCTGGGTGATTTTACTGGGCTTTTCCGGACGCAGCGAAGAGGGCGCGCCCGCTTTTCAAGTCAGCGGTCCGCGATTGACCGCGTCCGACCTGAAGTCGGCGCTCGACGCCATTCCGGCCCGGCAGTGTGTCCTGGTCGGGACGAGTGACTCGGGCGGTTTCGTTTCGATTTTATTGTCGAAGAACCGATCCGTTCTCGCCGCAACCCGCGAGGAGGGGGAAATCGATCTTCCTCGTTTCCCGGATGGCTGGGCGGCGGCGCTGAAGGAAAACCCCAGCGCAGGATGGAAGCTGCTTGCGGCGCGGGCCGCCGTACTGACGGAGAAAGAGTATGCCGATAACAACCTGGCCATTGGGGAGCACGCCCGGCTCGGCGATCCCGAAACCGGGACGGTTATGGAAGCGCCCTTCGGCTTGGATTCACTGGCGCAACCAGCACCCAAACCGCAACCGGACGGTTCGATGGCCCTGGTGAATGCCTCGGACATCAAAGTGGAAATTCGCAAGCCCAACGCCGAATGGGAAAAGCAGGCCGCCACGGCGGAAACGAAAAAACTGATCGAGACGGCGCGCGCCACGCCGAACCCGGAAGGCTTCGCTTCCATCCTCCTGGAACAGCGTCTCGGTTACAAGGTCGGGGAGGACCGCACGGCGGAGGATTTCGTCATGCAGCGCATCTACATCGCGAAGGAGGACGGAGTCGCGCGCTGGGCCAATTTCATGCTCCCGCAGGATCCGCCCGCCGTGACGACCAAGCTGGAAGCCGCGCGGATCATTCAACCCGATGGCACGTCCACGGTTTTCAATCCGGCCAAGATGCCGCCGGCCACCGATTGCACGAGCGGCCTGTGCGGGGCGCTCACGATGGTTTTCATGCCCGACACCCATGCCGGGTGCCTGATTGAGATCGCCTACCGCACCCGGCATCTTCTCGATGCCAGCGTGCCCGATTTTTCCGAGGAATTGTCCGTGCAGCAGGACATCCCCGTGGTCCAAACCGAGTTGCAGTTGCAGATCCCGGAGAAGATGGGCCTCCATTTCAAACTCCGCAACAGCGACCAAAAACCGGTGGAAACCAGTGCCGACGGCATGCGCACCCTCTCGTGGAAACTTCCCGAATTGCCGGCCTACGAGGCGCTGCCTTACGATCCGCCAGCGCACGATGTCGTGACGACGCTCGACGTCACGTCCCTCGATTCGTGGGATGCATTCGCGACATGGTATCGACGGCTGACGCAAGGTTCGGACGCGCAGGACGCGGCGGTGAAGGGGAAGGCGGAGGACCTCGCGGCGGGAACGACCAGCCGCATCGACAAGATTCGCAAGGCGTACGAATTTGTCTCCGCTCTCCGCTACGTCGCGATCGAATTCGGGATCAACGGCATCCGCCCGCGCACTCCCGCCATCGTGCTCCAGAACCGCTACGGCGATTGCAAGGACAAGGCCAATCTTCTCATCGCCCTGCTTGCCGACATGGGAATTGACGGCCGGTTTTGCCTGCTCAATCGCGGTTCCAGCACGGATGTCACATTTCCCAGTTGGCAGTTCAATCACGCCATCGCCTATGTGCCGAAAGCCCCGGCGGACGGTCAACCGAATGATCTCTGGCTCGACACCACCGATTCGACCGCGCCGTTCCCTACGCTCTCCCCCGGCGACATCGGACGGGCCGCCCTGGTGTTCGACAAGGACTCGGCACAGTTCCTCACCGTGACTGCGCCGGGCATGGAGACGACGACGATTGAGGAACACTGGAAATTTAGCGCGATGGACGGAAATCCTTATAGGGGCACTCTTCAGGCTACATGGACTGGCCTGGCCGAATACGATGTACGCAGTTCGGTGCGAGGACGTTCTCCCCGCCAGCGAGACTTTATCCTGCAAACCGAATTGACGCGCCAGCTCAACAACGCCGACTTTGCGAAGCTGGATCTTACTCCCGCTGATGACCTTTCGACCCCCTTGCGTCTTGACGCTCAAATCAACGCGCCTTCCGAACCTCAGCCAAGCCCACTCACCAGCTTCGACGTTGCGGCCTATTTTGCGCTTCCGGAGCGTGATCGCCCCCTCTTGATCAACAACGGTCAGAAATTGCACCTGATCCAGACCGTCAAGTGGTCCGACACCTTTGCCGCCAAAAATCGCGCATCTTTCGATCAGCAGGTCGCAGGCATCCACGCCACAATCGCATGGAAACGCTCCGGCGACCAAACGTTGCTCCGCACCGCCGAATTGACCATCGACCAGCCTCTCGTCGCGCAGGCCGACTATGTCGCGGTACGACTCATGCTCCGAAACTGGATCAATCGCTTGACCCCTTGAAGCACGCCGATTTTTTGATTAACCCCGCCCCCAGATGTACCCCCTATGACCACACCCGATCTCACCCCTGAACAGATTCAACTTCTCACCGGAGTCAAAGGCACCTATCAGACTTTGGCCACGGAACTCAAAAACCGCATCATCGGCCAGGACGAAGTTGTGCGGGACCTCTTCGTCGCGCTCATGGTCCAAGGCCATGTGCTCATGATCGGCGTCCCCGGCCTCGCCAAAACGCTCATCGTCCGCAGTCTGGCGGAAATCCTCGATCTCAGCTTTCAGCGCATCCAGTTCACGCCCGACCTCATGCCGAGCGACGTGACCGGCACCGAGATTCTGGAAGAAAGCGCCGATGGCAAGCGGCAGTTCCGTTTCATCGCCGGGCCCGTCTTCGCCAATTTGTTGCTGGCGGACGAAATCAACCGCACCCCGCCGAAGACCCAGGCCGCGCTGCTGGAAGCCATGCAGGAAAGACGCGTCAGCGTGGCGGGAGTGACGTACCAACTCCCGGCTCCCTTTTTTGTGCTGGCGACCCAAAACCCGATTGAACAGGAGGGGACCTACCCCTTGCCGGAAGCCCAGATGGACCGCTTCATGTTCAATCTCCGGGTTGATTACCCCAGCCGCGAGGATGAAATCCAGATTCTTCACGAAACGACGCGGGACGAGATCAAGCCGGTGAATAAAGTCCTGACCGGAGAAGAACTTTTGGCCCTTCAACATTGCGTGAAGCAGATTCCCGTGCCGCCTTCCGTCGCGGAGTATGCGGTCGATCTGGTTCAGTCGACCCGCCCGGCGTCGGGCTCGGCCCCCGATTTCATCAAGAAATATATCCAATGGGGCGCGGGCCCGCGCGCCTCGCAATACCTGGCGCTGGCGGGCAAGGCGCTGGCCGTGCTGGATGGCCGCTTCAATGTGGCGCGCGAAGACATTGAGATGAGCGCCAAGCTGGTTTTGCGGCACCGATTGATCACCAATTACCGCGCGGAAGCGGACCAGGTCACGGTCGACGAAATCATCGAACAGTTGGTCGCCGCGGCCAAATAAAGTCGACCCGCCATGATTCCCGTCGTGATTCCTCCCAAGCGCACGAGGGCGTCGCCGTGGGACATTTCATCGCTTCCGCCACTTCCGCCATTGCCGCCCATCCCGGTGGATAAAGATCCCGTTCCGCCGCTCGATCTCGCCCTGCTGCACGATCTCCCAAGCCTGGAATTACGGGCCCGCTACCTCATGGATGGCTTTCTCATGGGAATGCATCGCAGCCCGCAAAAAGGCTTCAGCGTCGAGTTCGCCGAGTACCGGCCCTATCAGTTGGGAGACGATCTTCGCCGGATCGATTGGCGGCTTTACGGGCGCACCGACCGGATGAATGTCAAACAGTACGAGCAGGAGACGCAGTTGCGCGTTTTCCTCGTCCTCGATACGAGCGCTTCCATGGCCTTCGCCAGCAGGCCCGAGGCGTGGCTCAGGAAGATCGATTTTGCCCGCACAATGCTGGCCGCCGTGGGTCTTCTCGCACTGCGCCAATGCGATGCCTTCGGCCTGGCCGTCATCGGCTCCGATCTCGACGATTACCTCAAACCCAAAGCCTCCAAATCCCATTGGCAGACGGCCCTCGGGCGCATGGATTCCATGCAGACGGGAGGCGCCACCGGCCTGGCCAAAGGCTTGAGCACCCTGGCGGAACTCCTGCCCCGGCGCTCGCTTGTCGTCATCGCCAGCGATTTTTATGAAGAAAGCGTGGCGCTGAATGCGGCCTTGCGCCGGCTCCGTTTCGACCGGCAGGAGATCATTGCTTTTCATACCCTTGACCCGGTGGAGATCGATTTGAGCGAGGACTGGAACGGGACTTTTATCGATTCGGAAACCGGGCAAAAGCTGATCCTGGATGCGGTTGCCGTCCGCCGTGGCTACGTCAATCGATTCCAAACATTTCTGTCCCAGACCCAGACTTCCTTTTTGGACCACGCCGGAGATTACTCGTTGCTGCGCACCGACGGCAATCCCATGACGGCGCTCGGAAACTACCTGGGACGCCGCGAGCGGCTTTGCTGAAACGAAGGGCTTGGCCATGAACCTGCTCATCCCTCTCTTTCTGGCCGCTGGCGCCTTGGTGGGCGTTCCTCTCGCGCTCCATTTCCTGCGCCGCAAGCCGCGGGTCGAGGTGATCTTTCCGACACTCCGGTTTCTCGGCCCCACGGCCGTGCGCGAGACGAAGATGCACCGGCTGCGGCGCTGGCTGACCTTGCTCCTGCGATGCCTCATCATCCTGCTGGTCTGCGCCGCTTTCTCACGTCCCTTCTGGACCTCCTCCCGACAGGGTCAGGGCCGCGCGCTGGTCGTTGCGGTCGACAACTCGTTCAGCATGCAGACCGCCGGAAGATGGGAAGGCTTGCGCGCGTGGGCCACCGGCCAGCTTGTCCCCCTCGAACCGGGAGACCATGCGGGAATCTTGCTGATGAATCCGACGCCCCGCTGGCTGGTGCCGATGACACAGAATCTCGATCAAGTCCGCGAGACGCTGGCCAGCCTTCAACCGGGATACGAAACGACCCGTTATGAAGGAGCCCTGCGGCTCGCGGGCGATACGCTGATCGGTTCCGGGGCGAAGGAGATGACCCTCGCCTGGATGGGTGACGAGCAGGAAATCGGCTGGAAAGGCGTGAACTTTTCCCAACCGTTGCCCGCGGGCGTTAAGCTGACATTTCCCCCGATGCCGGATATTCCGAAGCGTCAGGCGGCCATCACGAAGGCCCAGTGGGAAGGCCAGGGAACGTCGCCGTCGCTGCGAGTGACCATCGCCCAATTTCTGCCCGATCACGACACGCGCCTGCTGACTGTAATCTCGGGCGGCAAGGTGATCGCCTGCCAGCAAGTCAACCTGGATGCCGGGAAGGAGAACAGCGTGCTGGTGCCGTTGACGGGAATTGCGGTCGATCAAGTCGAAGGCTTCCGCGTGGACCTCGATGCGGACGATCTTCCCGTCGATGACCACTTCTACATCGTGCACGACCCGGATGCGCAAACGCGGGTCCTCGTCACGCCTTTTGAAGGAGGTCCCGACGACTTCGATTTTCTTTCCCAGGCGATCAATTCCACGAGGGAGGTTGTCGCGGCTCCGTTCAAGGCGGAGGCTTTGCCGAACGCGGAATGGCCGGTTCGCAACGTCGTGCTGGTTCGCGGAGAGAAGCCCTTTGAAGCACCGCTGGTCGATCGCCTGAATCATTTTCTTCAGGCTGGCGGAATGGCCTGGATTTTCCTGAACGGATCGCCGTCACAGGAAGCGTGGCTGAAGCAGCAGCATCTGACGGTGAACGCGGTGGCGCCTGAATCGGAGGATAGCCCGCTCCGCTTGCGGAACTGGGACACGAGCCATCCGCTGCTGGCGCCGCTGGCCGACAGTCTCACGGCTTTGCTCAGCGTGGAATTATATCAGGGATTCTCGGTGGAAGGCGTCGACGCGACGCCACTGGCGACGTGGGATGACGGCAGTTCCGCCATCGCCGAAGTCAGCCGCGAGGGGCGGCACTTTCTCGTCAGCGGATTCGACCTGAATCGGGATACGACCAACTGGCCGATGCAGGCTTCCTTTGTTCCATTTGTCCATTCGTCGATTCTCTGGCTCGCGCAGGAAAAACCGGTGGCCGAAAACTGGCGGGTCGGGGACACGCTCACCTTGCCGGGAGAAGGAACATGGACGGCCTTGGAAACCCCGCGCCCGCAAACCGATTTGAAGGTATCCGGGTCGGTGCGCCCCGAAATGCCGGGCCTTTATCGGTACCACGACAATACGCAGGACCGTTATGATGCCGTGAACCTGAAGCCCGAGGAATCGGATTTGACTCCGTGGAAGACGCCGGACGATCTCCTGGCTCTGACGTCCAACGCTGCGTCGTCCCCGGAAACCCGGCCGGCCATCGTGAATCTTTCCCGCGAAGACGCGGAAAACCAGCAGCGGGTTTGGTGGTGGCTGCTGGCCCTGGCCGTGATTTTGATTTTAGCCGAACTCCGCCTGGCCAACCGCACCTCGACCTAAGAGAGCTCTAAACCTGAAACCGAACTATGCCGACCCTGCTTGAAAAACCTCCTCTTCCTTCAGCCCCGTTGGTCCCACCATCAGATCTGCTCCGCCAACGGCACCGTTGGGAGCGCTGGCGCGGTCTCCTCTTCACGTTGCTGGCTGGACTCACCGCGACGCTCGTCGCTCTTTGGGTGTTTCATCTCTCCTGGCAAACACCGGGCAACAGTAAAATCGTGGCGGCCATCTGGGCGGGAGGTTTTCTCCTGACAATCCTGTCCGCCTTGGTGGGCTGGCGATTCGCTCCCGCCTCACTCCTCGATACAGCCCAGCAGATGGATCGCCATCTCACGGCCAAGAATCGCTTGGAAACGACTGCTGCGTTGCACGGCTCGACTTCACTCCTGGCCCAGGCTCAACGCGATGAGACCGCCGCCTATCTGAGTCGACAGCCGGTTGGCGTCCGACCGGTGCGCGCGTTGCCGTGGCTGGCGGGGGCCGTCCTTTTTTTGATCATTGCCCATCTCGTGACACTGGGATTATGGGTCATTCCGATGCTGATACAGCATGCGGCGGCTCAAGTTACTCCACCGCCCCCGGTCATACCGAAAGCCTCCATCATCTGGCAATCACCGGAACCGGAAAGCAAGGCGAACCCCATCGAGGAAGTGCCCACGGTGGCCATCGCGCAGTCGACCTCCGGCCTGAAGAACCTGAGCCTCGAAATCAGCGTGAATGGCGCGCCCAAAATGAGCACCCCGCTCCCCGCCCCGCCCTTCGACAAGCCGGGAAAGAACACGCTGAAGACATCCCTCTACATGGACGAGTTGGGCGTCGAGCCCTTCGACGTCGTCACCTACTACATCCGGGCCCAACGCATCACCGACCAGAAATTGCCCGACACCACCTCGGCCATTCAGTTCATCCAGGTGCGGCCCTTCCGTGACGACGTGGGGCAGGCGCGGGGAGCAGAGAAGATCAGCAAAGGTCAAGCGCTCCTCCTGCTGCTCAAACTGGCCGAGTTGCGCTCGATCAAAGAGAACTTCATCCTCGCTCACACCGACCTTCCGATCACCGACCCGGTGCGCATGAAGGAAAACGACCGGGTGGGTAAAAACCAGGCGGAACTTTCGGCCAAGACGCAGGAAGTCGTGCAGGCTTTCATGCAGGAGGGGGTGCCGGCCGACATCATCGATCTGCTCAGCCAGGCCGCACCGCCGATGAACGACGCGGCAAAAAAAATCCTCGCCAACCAGAACAGCCAGGCCCTGCCGCCTCAACAAAAGGCCCTGAGCTTCATCGTGCAGGTGGAGAAATTTTTTCGGAAATTCATGGCAGACAAATCAATATCCCATGGCAAACCCGGTCCCGACGATCCCTTCAAGGACAAGCAGCAGCATGAATTGAAGAAGCGAATGGCCCTCGCCTCGGGGCAACTCGAAACGCTGGCGAGAAATCAGACCAAGCTGTCCAACGATCTGAGTCACCCGGATGCACACGACGACGGGAGTTCCTCCCCTGCGGGCACTCCTGATTCGACCTCCAATCCGCAGCCGGGAACCAATACGAGTCCGGACCAAAATAATCCGCCAGGAACGAACGGGACCAATCCCGATGGTTCGCCGAAAGAGATTCCGTTACCGCCCACCCAGGCGGTCGATCCGTTCGGACCGGACGCCGACAAAGGCTCCTTTGCGGTACGGCAAACCCGCGTTGTCCAGGGCATCGAAGCCCTGCTCAACGGCAACAAGGTGCTTCCTCCGGCCGTGGTCGACGCGTTGCAGGAAGCTCAAAAAGACGCCACCACATCCTTGCATGAGCTCGATCAGCCGGATGAAGCGGGCGCACGGGAACCAGCTGCGAATGCCGCCCAGGATCTGCGGAAAGCCGTCGCGGAAATGATCAAGGCCGGCGACGATGAGACCAAGCTGGTGATGGAAGCCAGCCAGCAAAAGCTGAACGATATGGCCCGGCAATTACGCGACCTGGTCAAAAAGGGATCGCCCGATGCGCGGCAAAAGCTGGCCGATCTAACCAGTCAGATTCGCGACCTCAAAAAACAACTCGAAGATGCCGCGGACAAACAACAGGAAAGCGGTTCCGCCACTGGCGCCGAGCGATTGAACCACCTGGCCAAGGCCATTTCGGATCAAAAAGTCGCGCCCGATCTCGACGACATGGCCAAGACCGGCCTCGATGCGAACAGGGCCGGGACCGATGCGGAAAAGCTCGATGCCTTGGCCAGTCAGGCGGCGCAGGGTATGACGACCGGAAAGGCGACCGCCAAGGATATAGCCAATTTGATCGCTTCCTTGGAAAGGAGTCGCGCGAATCTGGCTCGCCTCGCTCAAGAGGCCGGCGCATCGCTTCCCACTCCGGCGGGACAGACCGGAACGTCGCACGGACAAGATCCAGGGCAGGAAAAGTCGGGCGATCAACCCGGTCAAGGTCAACAACCCGCTCAAAGTCAGCAGCCCGGCCAGGGTCAGGGTCAGGGAGAAGGCCAAGGTCAGGGACAGGATAATTCGTCGCAGACATCAGGGTCGGGAAGCGGTGACGGAAGTGGTCGCGGGCTTAATGGCACAATCATACGCGACCCGAAGTCGCGGGTATCGCCCTCCGTTCTTGACCAGGCTTATCGCGATGTCATCTCCGACATCAAGGAGCAAGCCCAGCTCACCAACGCCACGGTTCAGGGCGTGGACGCTTCCAATCTTTTACAAGCCGTGTCTGGTGCGGAAAACAGTTACGGCACCGGTGGAGGCGGTCATGCGCCTATCACGCGAACCCTGGCAGGTGGTTTCGAGGGTATCGTAACCCCGCTCGACCAACTGATCTACGAGTTGAAGAAAGCCCTGGCCGTTGCGCAGCGCAACGAAGTGGTCAAGCAACCCAACCCGGATGAAGCCCCGCCCGCCTATCGGTCGGCCGTTTCCGATTACTTCGAAACGATGTCGAAGAATTATCACCCCGATAGCGGCGATAACGATACGAACAAGCCGTGAATTCCGAACGCGTTTTTGAATGGCAATTAGGGAGCTGGCTCGGTTTACCGCCGGTACTCTGCTGGGCTCTTCTCACAGTCATCGCCATCGTCGGCGTGGCCCTGATGGTCTGGTTCTATCGGCACACCCTGCGCGCCCTGACGTGGCGGCAGCGGTCGATCTTTGTCGCCTTGCGCAGCGGATTCTTTCTCTCGCTGCTGCTTTGCCTTGCCGGTCCCGCGCGGGTGGAACGGGTTTTCGATTCCACCCAGGATTCCCGGCCCCTCGCCATCCTGGTCGATCGCTCGGGGAGCATGGTCGTACCCGATGCTCGCGGCGCAACCCGTCTTTCCTCCGCGGTCCGGGTGTGGAAGAAAGTCGAAGCCGATGCGATCCACTTCTTCCCCGGTCTCCGCTATTTTCGGTTCAGCGAATCGCCCGAGTCCGTGGCTGACTTGGAAAGCGCGGTGACGGGTCCCGAGTCGGGCGCCACTACCCATCTGTACAACTCGCTGAATCAACTGATGAAGGAGGGGCCGGCCGGCGGCTACGGTGGAATCGTCTGTATGACAGACGGTCTCGACACCACGGATGCGACGCCGGAGCAGTGCATCTCCCGCTCCCTGCAAAATCACTGCCCGCTCTACTTCTGCGTCGGGCAGGGGCAGGCGGCTCCCCGTGAAACGCTGCTTGTGCGCGAACTGGATGTCCCCAAACAGGTCCTTCGCAAATCCCAGTTCACCGCCCAGGTCGTGGTGGAGGCGCATGCCCGCCAGGCGCGCGACGTTCCCGTCTCGCTTTGGATGGACGATCACTCCATGGCGGATACCAGGCTTCATTTGCACGCGGGCGCCAACCTCATTCCCTGGACGGTTCCGGTCGATTCGGCGGAACCCGGTCTGCTCCACCTCGATTGCCGCCTCGGCGAAGGAGCGGAGGCGGAATCCGTCGCCGCCGCAGTTCGCGTGGTCGGGCAGGAAAAAATCCACATCCTGTTTTACCAGGGGAGCTTGGATTGGAGTTATCGCTTTATCAACCTGGCGGTGCAGAACGATCCCAGTTTTGCGCTCACCGGCCTCTTTAACCCGGACTTGAGCGTGACGCGCGAGATCGCATCGTCGTCCCAGGATCCCAACCTGACGGAAATGCCGGAGAAAGCGGAGGATTTGAAGCCCTTCCAGATCGTCGTCCTGTCGAATGTTTTTGCCGACCAGATGTCGAAAGCCCAGCAAACAGCGCTGAGCGACTATGTCAAAGGTGGCGGCGGCGTACTTTTCATGGTCTCGGACACCAAGATGGCCGGGACTTTTACCGGCACAGTGCTGGAGAGCATGATGCCGGTCATTTTTGAAGCTCCGACGGAAGAAAAGGGGATCGGCCACTCTGAGGAAGCATTTCAGGAACAGATGAGTCACACCAGCGGCTCCGACCCCGATCAAGAGGGAGCGTTTGCCGCTGGAGCCGTGGGGGCGTCGGGCCTGGCTCCGCTGAAAAAATTTGCCTTTCCCTCCACGCTCAAGCACTCCGAAGTGGCCGACCTTTTTGGCGCGGCATCCGGCGGCCTGATCCAGAACCTGCCGCAATTTTCGACCTACGCGCACGTTCACGGAATCAAGGCCGGTGGCGAGGTTCTTGCCGTTCACCCTAACGATAAGACCGATGCGAACACGCCGCGCGCCCTGCTTGTGACCCAGCGTTTTGGCCAGGGGTACGTCACGGCGCTTCTCACCGATGGCCTTTGGCGCTGGAAGCTGTCACTGCCCAGCGACCGCCACGACCCGGATGTTTTTTGGCAACAGCTTTTTCGCATCCTGGCCCGGCAGGAATCGGCGCACGGAAACCTGCGATTTGGCCTTCAGCCGTTTTATGCCTCCCTGGGACAGACTTCCGATTTTCGCCTCGATGGCGCCCAGAGCCCGAATGCTCCGACGGTGACCGCCATCTCACCGGAGGGAGTTTCGCAAACCCTGACCGTGCAACTCGATCCGCAAGCCAATTCCTGGTCCTTTCAGATCAAGCCCGACAAGCCGGGTAAATGGCGCATCCACACCGAGGACAGCAAGGGGGCGTTCATGGAGACATGGCTTCGGGTCTCGAGCGTCTCCCACACGGACGAGCTTTCCGGACTGCCTCCCGACCGGGACGGCTTGCGTAAACTGGCCGTGTCGACCGGCGGATGTTTATTGGATGACGGAGCGCCCGACAATTGGTCCGCTTCCGGTGCATCCAAGTTGACCACGCTCGTCAGCAAGCGTTCCGAGCCTCTCTGGGATAGCTGGTTTGTCCTCCTGATCGGCCTCGGATGTTACGTCACGGAACTCATCTGGCGCCGCTTCGCCAAACTTCTTTAACTTTGGACCAGGAAAGGCTTCGAGTATCTTATGAATGTGTCTCAGATCACCCGGCAACAATTTCTTAAGCTGGTGACAGCGGGGGGAGCTTCGTTCCTCGGCATGAGTTCATTGGTTTCGGGTCAAGACGCGTCCAGGGCTCCCTTGGTTCCCTGGGGCCGCCTCAAGTGGATCGGTGAAAATGGAGATACGGAAGACTGGCATGTTCATCCGCACGGCGACATCCATTTGATGGATTTGATTCGTGAGGAGACTACCATCAATCTCGAAGAAAAGTGGAATGTGGCCAATGTGGCCGACCTTAATGCCATGTCCCAGTATCCTTTCCTTTTCATGCATGGCGAGCTTGCGCCCGTTTTGGACGATGTGGCCCGCAAAAACCTGCGCGAGTACTTTCTTCGAGGGGGATTTCTCTTTGCCGAAGACTGCGTGCAGGGCTACCACCATCACGGGGACAACCCAATGAACGATTTTTTTTTCCTTTCAATGATGGATCAACTGCCCGCCATCCTTCCCGGCGCCAAACTCGAACGGCTTACGATGGATCATCCCCTCTTCCACTGCCTCTATCATTTTGACGAGTGGCCGCACATGCAGGGGACCAATCACGGCCCGCATGGATTGATCCATGAGGGACGTCTTGTGGCTTTGCTCAGTCCTTCCGATATGCATTGCGGATGGACCAATGGCGACGTCTGGTTCGGCGCAGGGAAACAAAGAACGGCCATGCAGATGGGAGCCAACATCTATCTGTATGCGATGACGCGGCCCACGTGAAACATCACGCCCGCGACCGAGGGATGACTTGATGTTCTTGCGACACAACAGACCCATGTGGGCGCGGTTCCTTATGGCTCTATTCCTTTGCCTGACGCCGATCCTGGCCGACGCGACGGAAACGGAGATGGGAGCGGGCGGTAAAGTCGAATGGGCCCGGCTCAAGACTCCGAGTCCCACGTGGAATCGCCACGCCAAGAGCGACCATCTCCTGCTCGAGTACATCCGCAATTCCACCACGCTGGACATCGACCCTGCCTGGCACGCGGCCGACGTCGATAACCTCAGCCAGATGTGCTCGTATCCGTTCCTTTTTTGCGAGGGCCTCGGTTACGTCGATGAGGCCGGTCGAAAGAACCTGCACGAATACATCCAACGCGGCGGCTTTCTCTTTATCGACTCGTGCATCGCGCCCCAGGTCAATCCCGTGGAAGCTGATTTCGTCAACGCGCAAATGACCGCGTTGCACGATATTCTCCCCGACCTGCGAACGGCGCAAATTCCGCCCGATCACGAAGTCTTTCATAACTGCTTCGACATGGTCGACGGCCTTCCCCATACGCGAGCCGACGATCCCGTCCGCTGGCCGGTGGTCGGACTCACCGCGATCTACTCGAAAGACCGCATGGTGGGAATGATGAGCCTGAGCGGCCTCCAATGCGGCTGGGCCGGCATTGGCAACAACCAAGTCCACAGCACCAACTGCATGAAGATGATGATCAACATCTATTTTTATGCGATTACCCACTGAGGCATCATGCCACATTCCCTCATGACATGAGGTGACGCAGGAAAAGGAATTCATCTGCGTCGGCAGTCAGGCGATTTTGGGACAATATCCCGACGCCCCGCGAGAACTTCGCATGTCGATGGAACTCGATCTCCACCCCAAAGCGCACCCGGAGAAAAGCGCGTTGATCGACGGCGCCATGGGCGAACTATCGCCGTTTCATGCGACGTTTCATTACTACGCGCATGGAGACTCACAAAACATTTCCGACCCGGTTTTGGCCCGCTTGGTCACGTCTTGGCCGAACCTGTCCGAGGAACGGAAAAAAATCATTTGCTCCTTATTGAGTGTATAAAGCAAGCGTTCAGAAACCGACCTTTGCACCACCTTGGACTGACTGGCCGAAGTAATTGCTTTGACCTGCTTGAACCAAGTAATCCAGAAAGAGAGAAATCTGGCCGTTTAGATCGGCATTAAGACCGCAATCAATCAGGGCTGATTCGCGGCTCGGATTGGGAGTATTGATGGTGAAAGAACCCGCGCCAACACTGGTGAATTGCGAGGTGATGCCCCGGCTCTGGTCCATAAATTCGTGCTGCCAACTGGCGTCCAGGTGCGGCGTCAGGACGACCTTCCCTGCATGGAAGTCATAACTCAGGTGGCCACCCAAACGGCTGCGCAACGAATCAGTTTCCTGCTTATTGACCTGCAAATTCACCGGAGCCGCACCATTTTCGGTGAACGAGTCAACGTCGAGGTGCGTGTATTGAATTCCCGCCAGCGGACCGAACGTCCATTTTTTCACATGGAAATCGTACCCGCCATCGAGATTACCCACGATCTGGTCGCCGTTGGGCGCGCCATGCGCAATGCCCGTCAAACCGCCAAAGGAGACATGCCTGTCTTCCGAGAAACTATCGAACCCGTAACTGCCCAGCGCGTTGGCGTACCAGCCGTTATCGGCGAAGCTGACATAGGCCCCGGGCGCGTAGCTGTCGACAGCCGCTTTGCTGCCGATATTATCCAGGTCGGCATCGGTATGGCCGTAGCCAAAGGTTGCGCCAACCCGCAGATGGGGCGTGATCTTGTAATCGATGCCAACTTGCACCGCGCCGGTGGTCGTATCGGCATGGGCCACGCCAGGCTGGGAAAAGTTTTGTGCCAAGACCACGTTGCCCAGAACAAAGACGTTATAATTATAGCCCTTGTCCGGGCCGGTCATAGGCGTCATTTCATTCATGTCGATTCCACCCAATACCGGATCGCCCGTATCGCTGAGCATGCCGTGTCCGAGCGGAGCAGGGCTCCAGGCGAGGAGTCGGCTGCTCACCTGGGCCAGGCAGGGGTCCATGCTCGGATCGAGGGCCGTCAGGCCGCTCGAATCAATTTGACCGTTGCCCGCCATGAAATTGCCTTGCGGCGAGCGCTGGCTTTCGAAGTAGCTATCAAACAACTGCGTCGAGAAAGTCACGTTGTTGAAGACGTTACTGCGCGTGAAGTTGCCAAATTTTTCCGGGGAAAGTTGATCCAAGGCGGCTTCCACCGCCTGCGGGTTGCCTATGATAGTTTGGAAGGCATTAAAGAGGGCCGGATCGGAGGTGGCGAGATTGGGGTTGGCGAGATATAAGGCGAGATTCGTCTGATTGGGCGTCAACGAAATTCCGGGGATGGTGGTCAGTTGCAAATTTGTCGTCAGGACAGTCACAAAAAAGTCGTCGGAGTTCCCGCTTTCCGAGGTAGTCACGGTATAACCTGCGGGACTGACGATCGGAGCGCTGAAGTTCGCTCCCGGCGTGCCATTAATGCCTGCCCCGGTCTCAACAACCTCGAAGGTCTGGCCTTTCTTGGGAAGAAATTTGAAGTCGACGGAAAGGGTGCCATTGAGAGTAGCGGTACCGGTGACGTTAAGCACATCGTTTGCGGCATTCAATCCAGTCACCGGGTCCGGAACAGCGTTGAGGTTGAGCACCAGTTTGCCGCCAGCGTTTTGGGTATAACTTCCGCCGACGTTAATCACATGCTGAGCGCCGACAGTCTCCAGCGTGCCGCTGTTGGTGACGGAGCCCGTCCCCAAGGCCGTGGCGCTCCCCACCTGGAGCGTGCTCGCCGTGATCGTTGTCCCGCCGCTGTAGGTGTTCGCGCCAGTGAGTACCATGGTGCCGCCGGAGATCGCTATACCCGTTTTGTTGGTCCCGCCATCTTGGATCGTGCCTGCGAAGGCGCCGCCGGCGGTGACGGTGAGCGTGCTGTCGAGGGTGCCGTTGTTGGTCACCACATTGGCGGCGCCGCCCGTGCCCTGGCTGGCCAGACCGGCGATGGTCTGGTTGTTGCCGTCGAGATCAAACGTGCCGGTGGTATTGTCAGTACCGCCAATATACAAGGTTGTCGCGGTCGGCAGGGTCGCGCCGGTTCCGGGCGTGCCGTCTACGAGCGTGCCGCCGCCCTGAACGTAGGTCGGGCCGTTGTAATTGTTGGTGAGATTCGTCAAGGTCGTCGTACCGCCCGTGACGACCAAGTCTGATCCCGCAGTGGCCCCGGTGATCTGGCCCGTGACCTTGATCCCGTTGGCGCCGCCGTTGAGGATCAACGTCGTGCCGTTCTTGTCCAACGTGCCTCCGAGAGTCAGCAACCCGCCCCCGGTGTTGCTGATGGTGGCTGAACCGGAAGAAACCGTGATGTTCTGGCTGAGGGTTGCCGCGCCGTCCGTGTATTGGAGAGTCGTGCCGCCGGCCAGCGTCACGGTTCCGCTGCTGAGGCTGCCGGGACCGCTCACCACCAGGGTGCCCGAGGTAACATTCGTCGGGCCGGTGCCGCTGTTCACGCCTGTGAGAATCAAGGTTCCCGTACCGAGTTTGCTGAAGCCAAAGTTTCCAGAGATGTTATCCGCAATCGTCGTTGTGTTGTTAACCGTCAGGGTAGTAGCCCCGGTCAGCGTCACCGTCGCGGGAGTCGTCAAAGCGGTGCCGTCGAAGTCCAAGCTTCCGCTCCCGGTACTGGCCAAGGTGATAGTGCCGCTGAGGGAAAGCGGATTGGCCAAGGTAATGGCCGTTCCGTTATCCTTCAATGTGGCGCCAGTTCCAAGGGTGAGAGTTCCCGTCCCAAACGGCCCATTTGTAATGGACCCGGCAGCTGTCACCGTGCTGTTACCCGCCACCACGGTTCCCGCGTTGACGGTCGTCCCGCCCGAGTAGGTGTTCTGGCCGCTGAGGACGACCGTGCCGGCACCGCTCACGCTCAGGCTCTTGGAGCCTCCAAATTCGCCGATGGCGCCCGAAAGGGTCAGGGTATCGCCAACCCTGGCCACCGAGGCCGCGACGTTGCTGTCGAATTCCATGGGCGCGCTGATCGTGTTGTTGCCCGCGGTATCGGTGATGGCGGCCGTGCCCGCCCCGTTATTTAGCTTGAGCGTACCGCCGCCGGTTGGCGTGATATTGTAGCTGGCGCCCAACGTATTGTCGAAGGTGATGGTATTGAGACTGGGGCTATCTCCACCGAGCGTTACGCTGGCCGTTCCGCTGGTTAAGACGTTCCCGAAGGTGGCCGAGTCGGTCGTGGTGAAGTTGCTGTCCAATCCGGGCGTGCCGCCGTTGGCCGTCCAATCGGGGGTGGGCGAGGCCACCGTACCCCACGTGCCGCCGCCGTTGAAGTTCCACACACCCACGCCGGTGTAGACATTGGCCGTATAGGCCACCGTGACGTTGGCATAGGTATCGCCCAAGCCGGTTTCCAGCGTAGTGACCGCAAGACTGAAGCTGCCCGTCGTGGTGCCGCCGCTGGCATTGGTGATGGCGCCGCCGAAGGTGCGCGTGTCGGATGAAATCCCGCCATTGAAGGTCGTGAGACCGCCGCTGAGCGTAACGCCGTTGCTCGTGCCGCTGCCCGCTGCGACGGTAACGTCGGTGGTGGTGTCGTGCGTGCCGCTCGTGGTGAAGGGGTTGGAGATGACGTTATTAATCGTCGCGTCGCTGTGCAGCGTACCCAGGCTCGTGACAGCCCCGTTGGTGATAGTGCGCAGGTTCACGGGATCGACGGTGTAGGCGATATCGATGGGATTAACCGCCTCTCCGGTCAGGCCTTCACCCGTTGGGGTGATGACCGCCGTTCCGGTCTGGGTGCCTGCGGTCGTGAAGGAACCCGTCACTCCGCGTGTCGTGGAGTTCGTCGCGTCATTGGTGCTACCAAACTGATAAGCGGTGCCGCTGCCGAGCGTGATCGTACCATTGGTTACGCCCGTGGCGACTTGTGAGCCTGCGGCCAGTGTCGTGCGAGTCAGCGTGCTGTCGTCACCAGTCACCGAAGAGATCGTTGTCGTCTGGCTGCCGGTCGTTTGGCCAACGAGGACGCGGCCCAGGTTCACTGACGTTGCGCTTTCCGTGCGGTTATTGACCGCATCGGCGGTGTAGGCGATACCGATGGTGTTGACTGATTCTCCGGCCAGACCTTCACCCGTGGGCGTGATGACAGCCGTACCGCTCTGAGTACCTGCGGTCGTGAAGTTGCCCGTAATGCTTTCGGTGGTCGAATTGGTCGCATCATTGGCGCCGCCAAAGGTGTAGGCCGCGCCGGTCAGCGTGAGCGTGCCATTGGCTACGCCCGTGACGGTTGGGTTTGCGCCCACCGTGATGCGTGTCAGGCTGGCATCCTGGCCGGTGGCGGAAGTGATGGTCGAGATCTGGGGGCTGGTCGCCTGACCGACCATCACGCGGCCCAAGGCCACTGACGTCGCGCTTTCCGTGCGGTTAGCGACAATATCGACGGTAGCCGTGGTCGTTGTAACCCCAGGCGAACCCGATGCCGTATCCGTTACCGTCCCCACCGTGGGAGTAATCGTCGCAGCACCAGTACCCGATCCTGCCGTCAATGTTGCCGTACCCGAGGCCGACGCACCGGTCGTGGTCAAAGAACCCGATGCTATGGGAAGAGTACCTGGCGTCCCCAGGGCGGAGCCTGTAGGCGGCGTCCCGGTAAGAGCCGCATTAAGACCCGTGAAGTTCACTGTACCCACCGCCCCCGTGTTGGTAATCGTCGAGGTGATGGTGGTCGAGCCGGTACTCACCATGATCCGGGAATTTGTCGCAGATGCGGCAAGCGTGTAAGCCGCCGCCGGGTTGCTAATATCCAGATAAATCGTGTCGCCCGTCTGGCTCAAGGCCAGTGTCTTTCCATCAAGCGACGTCGTCAGCAAATCAAAATCGCCCAGCGACTGCTGCGTCCCGGTATAGGTGAGCAACGCATAGGTGCTCGTGCCGTTTACGGGCGACGTCGGGCTGCTCAGATTATCGATAGTAATCGTGGTGCCATTCGCGTTAGTCAGAGTCAAGGTTCCGGTATCGTTGATATGATCGACTGTGGTCGTCCCCGCGACCGTCTGGAGGTCAAACGAGAACGAACTGGGCGTGCCGGAGGTGCCATTGCTGGTGAGTCCTCCCACCGTCAGCGTTCCGATTGAACCGTTCTGCAAGTTGATATTGCCTCCGCCTGCCACCGTGACCGCGCCGGTCGTGCCGATACCGCTCAACGTGGCGTTATTGCCAACTGCCACCGTGCCGCTCGCGGTGCCGTTCACGGTGAGGGCCGAGGTCCCGCTAAACGTGATCGGACCAGTGACAATGCCGGTGCTAATGCTATTGCCGAGGCCGCTCACGGTGATGCCGCCCGTCGTCAACGTCCCCGTGCTGCTCAATGTGTTGTTGCCCGCCAGCGTCACCGCACCGACCGTCCCGGTACCAGCCAACGTCGCAAGATTGGCCAAGGCATCAGTGCCGCCCACGCCGTTGACCGTCAGCCCTGAACTCGAATTTTGCGTGATCGCTCCGTTTACCGTACCCGTGCCGATCGTGTTGCCGAGGTTGTTCACGATCACGCCGCCGGTGCTTAGTCCGCCACCGCTACCGGAGATCGTATTGCCGCCGCCGTTCATGGTGACCGCGCCGCTGACCGTTCCCGTGCCGCTCAAGGCGGTTGCACCGGCGGTCAGTGAATCCGTTCCGGTCAAAGTGCCGTTCACCGTGAAACTGGAACCGGCGTTCTGCGTTGCGTTGCCCGCGACGGTGCCAGTGCTCAAGGTGTTGTTGCTTGTGCCGGCGACGATATTCAAGCTGCCGACGGTCATAGTGCCAGCCGTGCTGCTGATGGTGTTATTGCCATTCAGATTAACCTGTCCGGCAATGTTGGATCCGGCAGCGCCTTGCAGGTTGGCGCCAGAGTTCAGGGTGACTGCCCCGGCGCCGGTTGCGGAACCCGTTGTGTTTGCGACCCCGAGCGTACTACCGCCGCTGACGGTCGTGCCACCTGTGTAGGTATTGGCGGCGGTGAAAACCACCGTGCCATGATTGGTGGCATCGCCAACCGTGAGTTGGCCGATGCTGGCAAGCGTTTGATTGGTAATGAGTCCGTTATAAGTGGCCGTGGTCGGGGTCGCAGCAGCCAGCGTATCGGTGCCAGTCGCGAGCCCAATAATATTGCTGGAGGCGGATGTTGTCGTCGTGAGCAATTCGCCGCCGAACAGATCGATAACACCCGTGCCGAGATTGGCGCCAATCGCAGCCACTTGGATAGTGCCTGTATTGATGTCCGCACCGCCGGTCAAAGAACTATTGTTTCCTGTCAGGTTCAGGATATTTGAGCCAAATTGCACAATATAGCCCGAGCCGGAGATATTCCCACTAAAAGTGATATTGTCGCTATGATCAAATCCCAAATAGCTACCACTAGCGATAGTAACATTGCCCACGATGCTGCCAGTGGCACCTCCATTACCGATAACCAAGGATCCGTTGGAAATAATTGTACCTCCGGTGTAGGTGTCAGTGGCCGTAATGACATTCTGGCCCGATCCCGCTTGCGTCATGCTGCCGCTGCCACTCACGGCAATACCTTGAGATAGGTTGTCACTATGATCGAAGACAAATGAGCCGTTATCCACAATGCTCGCCGAGGCGATTCCACCGGTGGTTCCGCCGTTGCCCACTTGCAACGTGCTCCCGGAGGCAATCGTGGTGATGCCTGTATAGGTATTGGCGGCGGTGAAAACCACCGTGCCCTGATTGGTGGCGTCGCCGATTGTCAGTGTTCCGACGTTAGCGCCATTATTTTCAATGACGCCGTTGTACGTGGCCGTGGTCGAGGTTGCAGCCGCCAGCGTGTCGGCACCCGTGCTGAGCGCGACAAGCTTGCTGGTGGCGGAAGTTGTCGTCGTGAGCAATTCGCCGCCGACCAGGAGGATATAGCCCGTGCCGAGATTTGTATCAGCCGCGGCCACCTGAATCGTGCCCGTCGAGATGCTCGTGCCGCCAGAGTAAGAGTTGGTTGCCGTCAGGTTCAGGATGCCTGAACCAAATTGCTCAATAAAGCCCGCGCCTGAGATCGTCCCGCCAAAGGTAAAACTTGCATCACTACGATCAAATCCCAAATAGCTAGTACTATTGGTAATGAGAACATTGCCCGCGATGTTTCCGGTCGTGGCGTTATGACCAATAATCAAGCCTCCATTGGAGATCGTTGTGCCGCCGGTGTAGGTATCATTGGCCGTGATGACATTCTGGCTGGAGCCTGCTTGTGTCAAGCTGCCGCTGCCGGATACGACAATGCCGCCATCATCTATGTTGTTACTATGATCCAGGACAAATGAGCCATTATCGGAAATACTCGCCGTGTGGATGATCCCGGTGGTGCCTCCATTGCCGAGTTGCAGCGTGCTGCCAGCATTGATCGTGGTGATGCCGGTGTAGGTGTTGTTCCCGGTGAGGACCAGGCTACCCGTCCCCGATACGGCAAGCGCCAGGTTATTTTGATTGGCGCCCGCGCCACCGATCACACCCCCGAAAACATCACTCGAATTCGTGTTGACCGTCAGAGTGGAAACCGACGAACTGCCTCCCACCACCGCGTTGCCCGTGCCGGCGCCGGAGGTGGTCAGGCTGGAGATGGTCTGGCTGACGGCGCCCCCGCCATTGCCCAGGGCCAAAACGCCGCTGGTGTTGCCCGTGCTGTTACCCAAGGTGACCGCCGTGGTCGAGGCGAGACTTCCGCCGGAGCCCAGTTGGAGGGTTCCCTGCTCAATATTGGTGGCTCCCGTGTAGGTGTTTGCGCCGGTCAGCACCTGAACGCCCGTGCCGTCCGCCGCATTGAGTGTGACGCCGAAGTTGTTGCTGGCACCCGTACCTCCCAGTGAACCGGCAAAAGTGTTGGTGACGCCGGTTGCGGGGCTGATGGTCAGCGTGGCCGCCGTCCCGTTGGCTGTCGTGTAGGGCGAGGCGCCGTTGCTATTTACAACCTGGTTGATAACCGCGAAGTTGTTGATTCCAGCCGTACCGGCGATACTGGAGAGACCGCCGATCGTCTGGGCCGTACCGTCAAGATCGAGGGTATTCGTCGTTTGCGTCGTCCGCGTATCTGAGGCAGCGCCCAATGTGACCACCGAGAAGGTCGGGGTCGGCAAAGCACCGGCAATCGCGGTGATAAGCGAGCTGTTACCGCTGACGGAAGTCGGTCCATTATAGGTGTCGGTATTGGATAGCGTGACCGTCGAAGCGCCGATGACGTTCAAGTCCGAACCGGCGCTCGAACCGGTGATCTGGCCCGTCACGTTGAACGCGCCGCCGCTGAGATTGAGCACGCTGCCGTTCTTGCTGAGGGTGCCGCTTAATGTCAGCAAAGCGCCGCCGGTATTGCTGATCGTGCCGAAATCGTTCGTCGTCACCGTGACGTTTTGGAACAATGTCGCAACGCCGCCGGTGTATTGGAGGATGCCCGGCGCGCTCGCGCTGCCACCGGCCAGGGTGACCGTGGTGGCTTCGCCCAGGGGCTGAGCTGTACCGACCGCAGCCAGCGTTGGGACGCTCAGGGTGCCGTTGGCAATCGTTATGCAGTCGGTCAAGTCGCCGCCGAGGGTATTAGTTCCGAAGGTATTAGGACCCGTCAGGGTAACGGTTCCTGCAGTGCCGGTAGCACCGATGGTTAGAGTGGCCCCGCCGACCGAGTCGTTCAAGAGCGACTGCGCCGGCCCGTTCGTCACCGCCCCCACGGTAACCGTTCCCGTCATCGTTATAGCATTGCCTTGCAGATCCAGGTTTTTGCCAAAGTTCAGGCTTCCGCCCGTTGGTCCGCCCGCGTAAGTGGCGCTGGCTACAGCACTCATCGGCAAGATGAGGTTTATGGCTACAGGGCTAAAATTGGTGATGGCCCCGTTGACGATAAGCGATTCAATTCCATCGCCCTGTGCGATTGTCAGGGTGGTGGCCAATGGAGTACCTGAAGTACCAAAGGACAGACTGGCAATGGTGTCGCCGCCGGGATTGTCCGTGTCCTCGAGAATTGTAGGAGCACCATAGAAGGCATTCACCGGTGGCGCGACCGCAATGACTACCAGGGACGAAGAGACGGGTACACCTGAGCTCCAATTGAGAGCATCCGACCAGGAACCGGGATTAACGGCTGCATCGCCATTGGTAAAATTGTCCTGGGCCTTCAAAGGCGCCAATGAGAGTGTGGTGAGCGCAGCAAGACTAACCGCCAGCAACCGCAGGTTGGTAGCATTCATTCATATTCCTCTGATTAGCTAATTTCTCGTTCAAAAAATGGTATAGGCGTCGATCGTGTAAGGCATAGCTGGCGACAAAAAGGATGCCGAGCCACCGACATTGCCACGCTGAAAGAGAACAACAACGTCTCCCGGATCGATGGTGGTGGTCTCACTCACGTCGGTGGCGCTGGCCTTTGTCCGCCAGGAGGTAGAGTCAGGCAATTGAAAGTAGCTGACAAACTTGAGCAGCGTAGGAGAGTATAACGAAAGGATATCGGCCCCGCCGTAGGTGCTGCTCGCCAGCCAATTGGATCCCAAATCAAGCTGGGAAAGAGTCAGGGGGACCGGATAACCCGATGAGCCGTAAGCCACCGTGGCGGACCCCGCCTTGGTGAGGACCGGAACTTCGGGTACGCGACCCGTTATGGAAAAAGAGAGGGCCGACGTTACCCGCCGAAAAACCGCCAAAGCCCCGTAAGGATAAAGAATCGTATTATTGGCATTTACGGTGGATCCCTTGAGCACCCAACAGCCGGTGGTGGTGTTGAAAAAGTAGGCTTGAAACTTGAGCAAGCTCGGATTGTAGATGTTAACGATATCCGCATTCGAATAAGCTGTGCCTCCGGCTAAAACCAGCTGCGCGGAACCCGAAAAGCTCAGTGTCACGCCGGTTCCCGAGGCGGTCGTTGGCGTCGAAAGAGTCAGGGAAGTGCCCGAAATAGCCGATACGGTGGTACCTGAGGCAATCCCGATCCCGCTCACCGTCGCGCCAACCTGGATGTCGGAATTGGGAGCGGAAAGGGTCACGGCCGTTGTCGCTCCAGTCCACGTTCCCGCCTGTGTCGTGTATTCTCCAAACATGGAGCCAAGGGTGTCGGCCGGAAAAACCTCGAAGGCGTCTCCCGCCTGTACGTTGAAAGCCGTAGGCGTAGTCGTCGTCAGGCTCACCGTTCCCCCGGTGTTATTATCCGTTGTGTCGAGGGTCAGGGAATTGGCGGTGTTGGCCGTGATCAGCACAACCCGCCCCATCTCGTTTCCGCTGAGAAATTTTACGAAATAAAGATTCGCCAGCGCACCCGCTGTCCATGGAGCCGGACTATCGTCGACTGCAATCGTATTGGAAGTCACGGCAATGCTGGACGACACGTGTCCCCTATAGGACGGGTCAGCGGTCAAAGGCACGCTGAGGTAGGTTGTGCTGGCGGCAGGCAAACTTAAATTTATTACTCCTTCTGGAACCGTATTGAGAGTTGTCTGGGCCTGAACCGACATCGCGCTTAGAACCAAAGCGATGCCGGTAAAGAAATGGAAGAGTTTCATATGCATGGTGGATTGTGGGGGTAATGATTTGAAAGTTCTTCTGGCACAAGAGGTAGCGATATTAATTAAAGTTAGCAAGCTGCTTTATGGACTGGTGACGTTCAAGCGAATGAACTGCTTGGTTAAGCCATTTGCTTTGCCACCCACACGCCGGGAATGAGCGCCACGCAACTGGCACGTCAAATGGGATGCAGCTACAAAACCGCCTGGTTTTTGTTGCATCGTTTGCGCCGGGCCATGGTGAACGAGACCCGCAGTC
>Ga0182030_10004920_pt1 | contig 28508 bp, 28 predicted proteins | sample 812S3MmetaG_FD_121299 | JGI IMG/M metagenome (GOLD analysis project Ga0182030, IMG submission 121299) | Permafrost microbial communities from Stordalen Mire, Sweden - 812S3M metaG (Illumina Assembly) | ecosystem: Environmental > Terrestrial > Soil > Wetlands > Permafrost | place: Sweden... | reverse complement strand
GCTGCGGGTGTCGGAGCTCGTCACGATGCGCTGGGAGCAGATCGACTTGAAGGCCGGCCTGGTCCACGTCGCGAGACTCAAGAACGGCCTGGCCTCGACGCATCCGATCCGCGGGCCCGAGCTCCGAGCGCTGCGCGAGCTCCGCCGTGAGTATCCGGAGTTCATCGACCGAGTGCGCCATGGCGTACCGTGCCGTTTCTGCAGGCGCGCCGCAAAATGTACAATGCGGCGATGTGTCCGAACTCTTCACGGGGACTCATGCGCGGGGCGGCCGCGCTCGCTGTGCTTTTCCTGACCACCGCCACCCACGCTGGCGGCGGAACGGATTCGGGCGACGAGACAGCACGAGTCGCCGACTGGCGCGCCAAGCGCCTGGCATCGCTCACCAGCGAAACGGGCTGGTTGACGCCGATCGCGCTCTATTGGCTCAAGGCCGGCGAAAACAGCTTCGGCCGGGCGTCGGATCGGGCGTTCTCGTTGGACGATGCAGCCCTCGCGCCCGACACCGGTGCTTTCATCGTGACGGGTCATCGCGTTCGATATGTGGCGCGCGGCTCGATGGCGATGACTTATCTCGGCAAGCCGATCACGAGCCTCGACCTCATCGCCGACGTCAATAAGAATCCCACGGAGATGATCGCCGGCCCATTGCATTTCATGCTGATCGAACGGGCCGGTCATCTGGGCATCCGGGTGCGCGACAGCGTCAGTCCCAACCGATTGCAGTTCAAGGGTCTCGATTACTTTCCGGTCCGGGCCGACTGGCATATCCAAGCGCACTTCGAGCCCTACCTGCCGGAGCGCCACATTTCGATCGTCAATATCCTGGGAATGACCGAGGATATGACCTCACCGGGCGCGATCGTATTCGAGCGGGACGGGCAGACCTGGCGCCTGGATGCGATTCTGGAGGCGCCGGGAGACCGGCAGTTGTTCGTGATGTTTTCGGATGCGACCAGCGGCAGGGAGACCTATGGCGCCGGCCGTTTCCTCTATGTCGACCTGCCGACGGCCGACCGCATCGAGGTCGACTTCAACGAAGCCTACAATCCGCCGTGCGCATTCACCGACTTCGCCACCTGCCCGCTGCCCCCGCAGCAAAACCAGCTCGCCCTGAAAGTCGATGCCGGCGAGCTCAAATACGAGCGCGCGCATTAAACAGGAGCGTGCGCATTAAACAGGAGCGCGCGCATCAAATAAGTACGGAAGCATGACTGTCGGGCATTATCTCGCGCGATGCCATCGCCGGTAGCTACTGCTGGTCTCGCGGAATGTCCTCCTGCCAGCTGCGTGTCCGCACCAGGGATCCGTCGCGCAGCAACTCTCGGGTATAGGCGTAATGGAACGTGGTCGCATCGCTGGTGAAGCGCAGATGCCCCCGGTAGGTGAGGACCCGATCCGCCAGGGTCTCGACGCTCTCGCCGTCGCCCTCGACGGCAGCATCGGCCGGATGGGCGTCGTCGACATGGTAGACGAGTTGTTCGTGGTGATCGAAGCCGCCCCAGGGAAATTTTAGAGCCGAGGCGCCGCGCCAGGTGACGGTACTGCGTCCCGTGGTCTCGTCGCGCTCCAGATTCCAGGTGCCCGGCCACGCGTAGTCGCCGGTGGTCGTGATGTCCGAAGGTTTCTCGATCGGTTCCGGCGGTGCAAACGGCGGCGGGGATCGGCCGTGTACCGGTACCGTGGGCAGTGCGATGGAGGATCCTTCCGCACCGCCCAGACGCAGCGTCGTCGTCATCGAATAAGGAGTCGGCCAGAGCATCGGCCATTGAGCGTTGGAAACGGCGACACGGATCCGGTGGCCCTGCGTCCACACCCAGGAGCTCAGGTACAGATCGATGTCCAGACGGTACTCGGTACCCGGCACGAGCGGTTCGGGTCGATCGGTCGACTGACGCTGAGCACCGTTCAGCCCGGCCCCGGTGATGGCGGTCACGCGGCCGTCCGCGGCGACATCCTCGAGACGCACGAACCAGTCGGCGAGCGGCGCATCCGCCGAGGCGAAAAGGCGGACGTGGGCACGTCCCAGCATCGCCACTTCCTCCTCGAGCGGCGCACTGTCATAGGTCAGGCTATAGGCGTCGACGGGCCTCTGATCCCCCAACAACTCGCCCCACCAGAAGCCGGCCTCGACGCCCGCCGAGGGCACGTAGCGCAGCTGATCGGTGGCGCCCGCCGCGGGCACCTGGGACAGTTGATGATTCGGCGCGAGATACCACGACACCGACTTGCGTCCGGCCGGTGGCCAATTCTCGGCGCGCCACTCACCCGGCACATCTTGGGGTTCGGCCCCCGGGGGATGACCGTGCTGCTGATAAAACACCACCTGCGGGTCCCGCTCGACGCCGTTGTCGATGCCCTTCAGCCAGTGATCGAACCAACGCACCGCCTGGTCGCGCCATTCGACGCGCGGCCCGTAGACGCTCGCGTTCGAGAAATCGTGGTTCCAGGGCCCCACCCAGGCATGCACCGGCGCCGGCACCTGCTCGAGCATGCGCACGATGCTGTTGCGGTAGCCGTCCTGCAGTCCTCCGATCAGAAAGCAGGGTATCCGGATGTCCTGCAAGCGGCGCAGGGGCGCGCGCCAAAAAGCCGCGTCTCGCTGATGTCGGAAGTAATCCAAAGACCAGGGTGTCGAGTCCATGCGCTTCGCGAGCGTGTCCTCGTCCAGGGGGAAATTCGGCGCGCCGCTCCGGCCCTGATCGAGGTCCATGGATACCTCGAATTCATCGACGTGCATGATGCCATCCATGTAGTGGACGTCTTCGGTGAACAGCGCCTCGGTGGCTGCGACCGCGAGAATCGCCTTCAGCGCGGGTGGTCGGCGCATGGCCATTTGAATCGAGTTGAAGCCTCCCCAGGAGATGCCGAGCATGCCGACCTTGCCATTCGACCAAGGCTGTCGTGCGAGCCACGCGATGACCCGCTCGCCGTCTTGCTGCTCTTGCGCTGAGTATTCGCGCGTCGGCGGCGCGCCGCCGCTGTTGCCGAAGCCTCGAATGTCCACGCGGACGCCCACATAGCCATGCCGCGCGAAGTACGCCTGGTGGCCGTAGTCGCTTACCGCATCGTCATCGTCCTTGCGATAGGGCAGATATTCCAGCAGCGCCGGCACGCGCTGGCCCGGCTTTAGATCGGCAGGCATGTACAGCGTCGCCGCCAAGGGCACGCCATCCGGCATGAGGATCGAGGTGCGCACGAGCCGCACCCCGTGATCGGCGGCCTGCACGGCCGTGGCGACGAGCAGGAGCAATGCGGCGGCGGAAATTCCCCGTGCGGCGGCGGAAATTCTCCATGCGGCACCGGAAGTTCCCCATGCGGCAGCGCGAGTTCTCATTGACGTCATGCCTCGAGCTGTTGCGTGGCGAGCAATTTTCGTTCCCTCACAGTTAATTCTATGGTAACACTCGCTCTTGAGTCGTTGATGATCCGGAGGCGGGCACTGTAGCGATAGGCCAATAGCCCTCGCTGTGACAGCACCGCCACGACGCCTTAACTATTGGAATCAACAAATAGACGGGATGGACCATGCAATTACGCTCGAAGTTATCCTGTGCGATCGCCGCCATTCTAGGGGGCGGTGCGTGTAGTCATGCCCTCGCCGCCGATACGGAGACTGCGTCGGCCGGCGACCAGATTCAAGAAATCATCGTCACGGCGCAGCGGCGCGAGGAAAACATACAAAACGTGCCGATCGCCATTCAGGCACTCACCGGGGAGACATTGAGTCAGCTGAACGTCACGAACTTCGATGACATGGTGAAGTATCTCCCCAATGTATCCTCTTCGTCCGCCGGGCCGGGTCAGACTGAGATTTACATGCGCGGCTTGAGCGTCGGGGACCAGGGGACCCAGTCCGGCGGCTCGATCAACGGGTTTCCGAACGTGGCCATCTATCTGGATGAACAGTCGGGCCAGCTGCCGGGCCGCAACCTCGATGTCTACGCCGCCGATCTGGAGCGCGTCGAGGTGCTGGAGGGGCCGCAGGGAACGTTGTTCGGCGCAGGCGCTCAGGCGGGCGTCATCCGCTACATCACCAACAAGCCGAAACTCGATGTGACCGAAGGCAGCGTCACCGCCGGCTACGGCCCGACCGCCGGCGGCGATCCCAATACCGATGTGACCGCCGTCCTCAATCTGCCGCTGATCGCGAACACGCTCGCGATCCGCGGGGTGATCTACGACGATCATCGGGGCGGCTACATCAACAACGTTCCGGCAACCTTCGACCGCAAGAATACCGATCTCGGCATTCATTACGCGGGTTATCCGGCGGTCAATGGTGCCTGTCCCGATGGTCAGCCCAACAATGGCAATTGCGTGCCGCCCGGCTCCCCCTCGGTCAACAACAACAATCTCACCGGCAACGCCATCAACCCGGCGACCTACGAGGGCATCCGCGTGTCCGCTCTCTGGAATATCCATGATGACTGGACCGCGCTGCTCGCTCAGAGCTACCAGAGCTTGGACGCCGAGGGGGTGTTTTACGCGATGCCGAAAAGCTCGGACGGCGCGCCGCTCCTCCCGCAGTCGGTCACGCTGTTCAACCCGTCCTACAACAAGGACCGGTTCGAGAACACGGCACTGACCGTGAACGGGCACATCGGCGAGCTGAAGCTGGTCTATGCCGGCGCATACCTCGTGCGAAACATCAGTGAGGTTCAGGATTACACCAATTATTCGCGCGGGCTCTATTCGGACTATTACCAATGCCACGGTGCCGAGCCCAAGAACGGCCTGACCGCGACCTGCTTTTCGCCGAGTACCACCTGGACCGAAGCTGAGCGCAACACGCACCAGAGTCACGAGTTGAGGCTCAGCACCCCCGACGACTGGCGCCTGCGCGGCATCGTCGGTGCGTTCTGGGAGGAACTGCAGATCGCCGATCAGCTCAACTGGCAATACAAAACGTTGCCGCCCTGTACCACGTCCTTGACCACCGGGTGCTTGACCAATGTGGGTCCCCCGCCGGGCTCGAGTGTCAGCGATCCGTCCGTGCGCAATGACAACACGGCGTTCTTCAACGACGTTCAGCGCGGTTACCGCCAGACGGCGGCGTTCACCTCGCTCGATTTCGACATCATTCCGAAGGTTCTGACCGTGACGGCCGGCACGCGCTACTACCGCTTCGTCAATGACGAGAAGGGCGCGGTGGTCGGCAGCTTCACCTGTTACGAGGCGGGGCCCGGACCGTGCTATGGGTCCGCCACCAACATCGATGGCGAGAATCTCCATACCACGTACCAGGGAGCCAAGAGCCGGGGCAATGTGACCTGGCACTTCCTCCCGGATGCACTCGCTTATTACACCTGGTCGCAGGGCTTTCGCCCGGGTGCTTTCAACCGCAACAACGGCTGCTACGTCGCGGACGCTCAGGGGATCAAGCAATATTGTTCTCCGCTGTCATACGCCTCCGACAATCTCACCAACAACGAAATCGGCTGGAAAACCGAATTCTTCGACCACCGCCTGCAGTGGAACGGCGCGGTCTACCGCGAGGACTGGAACAACGTACAGGTCGCCTTCTTCGATCCGGGGGTTCTCGGGAACGTCGGCTTTGGGACGAATGGACCGGACTACCGCATTCACGGAGTCGAGACCTCCTTCGTCGCCGTGCTCGCCGAAGGGCTGACCGCGCAGGGCGGGGCGGCCTGGAACACGAGCAAGCAGACCAACTCGCCGTTCCTGGTCGCGAACAATCCGGCGCTGCTGGCGAACCCGGCGACCAAGTCCGTCTACGGACAGCCGCTCTACAGCGTCGATAATCCGTTCGGCCCCATCGGCGGTCCGAGCGCCAACTCGCCGCCGCTGCAATTCAACGCCAGGCTCCGGTATCAATGGAGAATGAGCGCCTACGATTCGTTCGTGCAAGCGGGGATGACCCACACCGCGCATTCGTTCACCCAGTCGAGCGCGAATCCCACGCTGTCCTCGGGATCGAACGTGAGCACCACGCTGCTCAGGTTCGAGAATCCTCCGATTTCTCAGTTTGACCTCTCGGCCGGTGTCGCGAAGGATGCCTGGACAGCGGGGGTCTATGTGACGAACCTGACCAACGTCATCAAGAGTACGTACACCTCGACCAATCAGTTCGTGCCGGCCGAAAACATCACGCGGCCGCGGGTGATCGAGGGCAGGATCGGCTACAAGTTTTAGGCCGGCATGCCCGGCGCGTGATGCTGGATCCAGTGGTGCGCCAGGGCGCTGCGATTGCAGAGCCACACGGCCTCGTGCCGCCGGATGTGCTCGAGGATGCGTGCCAGTGCCTGGATGCGGCCCGGCCGGCCGATGATGCGGCCGTGCAAACTGAGGGTCATCATGCGTGGCTCGCCGGCGGCGCCCTTGCGATACAGCCAGTCGAAGGCGTCCCGGCAATAGATGAAGAACTCCTCGCCGGTGGCGAAGTCTGCGCCGCGCTGCAGGCGGCTGTCGTTCACGTCGAAAGTATGCGGGATCACCAGATGCGCGCGTCCGGCGACTTCGGTCCAGTACGGTAAATCGTCGTTGTACGCATCGCTGTCGTACAAAAATCCGCCGCTCTCGACCACCAGTCGGCGGGTATTCGAACTCGGCCGCCCGCTGTACCAGCCGAGCGGACGCCGCCCGATGAGCCGCGTGATGATGTCGACGTTGCGCTCGAGGTCGGCGCGCTCCACGTGCTCGGGTATGCACCGATAATCGATCCAGCGCTGTCGGTGACAGGCGACCTCCAGGCCGCTGCGCGCGATCGCCGCGGCGGCCTCCGGGTTGCGCTCCAGCGCCATGCCGACCGCGTAGATGGTCGCCTCGATCCTGTGGCTCTCGATCAGCCGCAGGATCTCCCAGAAACCCACGCGGCTGCCGTATTCGAAGGTCGATTCGACGTTCAGGTCGCGCGCGCCCTGTACCGGCTCACCCCCCACATCCGTCAACACCGATTCGGAACAGGGGTCGCCATGCAGCACACAGCTCTCGCCGCCTTCCTCGTAGTTGAGCACGATCGAGACCGCGATGCGTGCGTCCTGCGGCCATCGAGGATGAGGCGGCCTGGCGCCGTAGCCCACGAGATCGCGCGGATATGAGTCCGGGAAAGTCATGGGGTCCTGTGGCGCTCCGCGACGATCCAATCGAGGTACGCGTGCAGCGCCTCGCGTGTCGGTCGAGGCTTCCAGCCCGTCTCGACCGCGATACGCGAGACATCGTAGGCGCCCCACATCCCGTCCTTCAGCGTGGGATCCTGCACGATGTCGGCCTCCTCCGGCGAGGTCACCTCGGCACCAAAGCCCGGCACCTTCTCCGCGATCCAGCGGATCAGATCGCCCACCGACACCGCCTCCCCGGCGGCGATGTTGTAGGCACCGTAGCGCAGACGCGGCGCGCGCAGCAGCGAGAGGATGGCATCCGCCACGTCCTCGGAATGGATGTAGTCGCCCACCGCATCGAGCGTATTCACACGCACCCGTGCCCCCTCGAGCGCCCGATGGGCGAGACGGTTCGGCACATGCCGGAAGTTGCGGCTCGCCGTGACGCGGTCCATGGTCCCGTACACCGAGGAGGGGCGCACCGAGGCGGTCGGCAGCGCGAACAGGTCACCATAGCGTTCGGTGATCAGTTCCGAGGCCAGCTTGGAGATGCCGTACAGTCGTCGCGGCATCACATAGCCGTCCTCCGGGAGCGGCTCGCCCGGACGGTCGGGGCCGTGATGCTTGTAAATGGCGCCGGAACTCACATAAATGATCCTCTGCAGCCGCGACAGCGTGCGCGCAAATTCGAGGATCGCCACGGTTCCCATGGTGTTGACCTCGATGATCCGGCCCGGATTTTCCGCCTCGGGCTCGCGCCGCGCCTCGGCGGCAGTGCCGCGTGACAAGGGTGTGAGGGTCGCTCCATGAACGATATGGCTGATGTCATCGCCTGCAAGCGCCGAGCGCCAGGTCTTGGGCTGCGTCACGTCGGCGACCACCACCTCGAGTCGATCGGCCACCGGCGCGAAGTAGCGCAGCGCGGCGGCATCCAACGGCGCGGCATCGAGCACCACCAGCCGCGCCGCCGGGTCGGCATCGAGCCAACGCCGCCCGAGCACGCTCATGACGAAACCCGTACCCCCGGTGACCAATAATTTCATGACGACACTTTAATGCCTCGGGCAGCTAGAGTGGGAAATCCGTCAGCAGGCCGAGCAGCGCTCGCGTGGCGACCGCGAAGTCGCCCACATGGAGGGCCTCGTCGGGATTGTGGCTGCCGTGCTCGTTGCGCATGAAGATCATCGCGGTCGGTACGCCGATCCGGGCAAACACAGCCGCATCGTGGCCCGCGCCGCTCGGCATCTCGCAGGGCTGATCGAGAAGGCTCATCAACCGCTCGCGCAGCCGTACATCCATCGACGCGCTGGGAGAATCGCTGGTGGCGCCGAGATCGAAGCTCACCCGATAGGCATCGCCCAAACGCGCCGCCGCCCGGCGGGCCTCTGCCGCGACCCGATTCATCGTTGCCTCGGACACGCTCCGCAGATCGATGACGAAGCGCGTCTCACCGGCGATCTTACTGGGTCCGTGCAGGGCGGCATCGGTGTAGAGCTCGCCCGCGGTGAACACGAGATCCGCGCCTGCGGCTTCCTGTTCCACCCAGAACGCCTCGAGGTGATGCAAAAGCGCCACGGTGGCGGCCACCGCATCGTGCCGAAACGGACGGTTGACCGCGCCGGAATGGGCGTACTCACCGATGCAGCGAGCCTGCCGAAAGCGCCTGCACCCGCGGATGCCGGTCACCACCGCCGCAGGCAGTCCCTGGGCGACCAAGGTGGGACCCTGCTCGATGTGCACCTCCAAGAATGCGCGCAGGCTCGTCGGGTCGAGCAGGCGTCGTCGGCCGCGAATGGCCTCCGGATCGAAGCCCTGCTCGATCAGCGCCGACTCGAGCGTTCGCCCGTCGCCCGATCGCTTTACCGAGAGGCAGGCGGGGTCGAGCAATCCGAAGGCGCCGGCGCTGCCGATATAGGGCACATCGAACCAGGCAGATTCCTCGGCGCGGATGCCCATGACCGTCAGATCGTAACCGGGCTCGAAGCCGGCCTGCTTGAGTGCAGACAGCGCGCTCAATCCCGCCACGACCCCGGCGGCCCCGTCGAAGTTGCCCCCCTGAGGCACGCTGTCGAGATGGGAGCCGATGACGATGCGGGGCGCGTTTCGGTCGCGGCCGGGCAACGTCATCATCAGATTGCCGATGGCGTCGATCGAGATATCGAGACCGAGGTCTCCTGCCGCCGCGCGCATCAGGTCGTGCGCGGCCTGTTCGCCCGCCCCGTAACTGTCGCGCACGATCCCCGAGCCTCGGCGGGTCGCGAGACTCAACGCATCGAAGAGCGCGGAAGCGAGCGCCAGATCCGGCTGCAACAGATCGGCCTGCATGCGCGTCAGCCCGCCAGCCATCCGCCGTCCACCACGAGATTCGAGCCGGTGATGAAGGTTGCGCGATCGCTTGCGAGAAAGACGGCGGCGTTGGCGATGTCCTGCGGCCGCCCCAATCGCGGCCAAGGCGTGCGCCTGCGCGCGTTCTGGAGATTTGTCGGATCCATCGCAAGTCCGGGCTTGCCGGTCACAATCTTGCCCGGCGAGATGCAGTTGCACACGATGAGATGCTCGGCATAATCGACCGCGATCTGTTTGGTCATGTAGATCGCTCCCGCCTTGCTCACGCCATAGGGTGAATCCCGGCGGTTCGAGACGATGCCGTGCTGGGATCCGAGATTGATCAGGCGGCCTCTCACTTCCTCTCGAGGCTGTTGGGTCAGCATCTGTTGAATTGCGCGCTTGCAGCCGTTGAACATGCCGGTGAGATTGACGGCCATGACCCGGTCCCACTCGGCCGCGCTGGTGTCGGCCAGCGCCGTGCCGGAATAGGTCGCTGCATTATTCACCATGATGTCGAGCCGGCCAAACCGGTCGACCGTGTTCGCAATCAAGGCGTCAATGTCCTCCCAGCGGGCCACGTCGGTAGGCTCGAAAATCGCCTGGCCGCCGGCGCGTGCAATGAGGTCCGCCGTCGGATCGCCGCCTTCGATCGGCGCCATGTCCAAATCCGCAATGACCACGCTCGCCCCTTCGCTCGCGAAACTCAGCGCAATCGCCCGCCCGATCCCCGAGCTTGCGCCGGTGACGACGGCCGTTTTCCCGGCGAGTAGGCTGGACATCGGCAACACCCTCGCGCGTCAGTTGTTCGGCACCGCGTACACCTTGCCTTGATAAGGCGACTTGTCGAGCTGATCGAGTGCGGTGACGTACACGGTTTTCTCGTCCGGGCTGAACGCGAGGTTCGGCACGCCGGGCGAGGGGATCGTGAGCTCTCGCAGCAACTTGCCGTCGGCATTCACCACGAAGATGATCCCGGCGAGCGGCGCATGCGGATCGCGCGGATTCTGGCCGATATAAATCTGGCCTTTGGAGTCGATCTTGACGCCATCCGGATAGATATGGGCGACGTTGTGGGTGAGATCGTCCAGGTTCAAGAATAAGCGCCGATCGGAGAGCGTCGCGCCCGACCCGATGTTGAACTCGAGCAGCCGGTGCCCCTCGGTTTCGATCACGTACAGCAGCTTGCCGTCCCGGGACACCGCCACGCCGTTGGCGCTTTCCACATTGTCCGCTTTTTGCTCGATCGTCCCGTCGGCTGCGAGGTAGAACACCTTGCCGTCGATCGCGCTGCCGGGATGCCCGGAGGCGGTGAAGTAGATGCCGCCGTGACCGTCGGGGGCGAAGTCGTTTGGACCCACGAGCTTGTTCCCGGCTTTATCCTCGGTATAGGGCGGGAGCGTTCGTCCATCGGCGGATATGCGGCCGATGCTGTTGCTGTCGTAGCATGTGGTGAGAAACTCGCCCTCCGCCGTCGGGATGACGGCGGAGGGCCCGCAGCCCTTCTGCGACCAGAAGATTTTGTTCTCGTGACCGTCCCAGGTGGTCACGGAATTGCGGTCGTACTCCACGTAATACAGTTTGCCGTGGTACCAGATCGGGCCTTCCGCAAAGTGCGCGTCGGGATTGACGATCTCGACGCCGCCGGCGTGAGCTGCGCACGCGGCGGCTACGCCCAGGACAATACCCAATGGATGGACTTTCACTGCAAATCTCCTTTCATGCCGTGGCGTAGCCGACAGCCCGGGTCTGGTCCTCGACCACGGTTCTTTCGGCCAACAGGAAATGCCAGACCGCCCAGAATCCGGTCGGCGCGAGAAACAGGAGCGCGAGCCGCAATGAAGCGGCATCGGCCCCCCGACCCGCGGCGAAGAAGTCGCTCAGGATGCCCACGACCTGCGGGGCGACGATCAAATTGAAGACGTTGCCGACGAGGACCGACCAGGCGGTGAATATGGAGCGCATGTTGCTCGGCGCAAGGTTCAGCACCAGGGCCATGCAGGGCCCGATGAAGAAATAGATGGCGGGAATGTAAATCCAGAACATGAGCTTGGCCACCCACAGCGTGTGCGTCCAGTACGCAAAAAACGACGGGATGGTGGTCAAGCCGATGACCAGCGCCAGCGTCCAGAGCACGCGGCGCGGACTGACCATGTAGGGCCGTGCCATGAGCCAGGCCGCACCGGCCGTCGCCAGAATGCCGCCCACCAGGTGCGCATGTCCCGTCACCGCGCCCGCCTGCGCGACATTCAGATCATAGCTGCGCATGAGAAAGGTCGGGGTCCACCACACCAGACCCCAACCCCAGAGCGAACAGACGCCGCTCGCCATGATCACGTGGAACGCGGCCCGCTGACGCCACAGAAAGCGCAGGGACTGCACCAGCGACGGGGTGCCTTCAGCGCCGATCGCATCCAGCCGCCCGCGCTTCGGTTCGCGTACCGTCAGGAAGACGAGCGTACCTAAGAGCAATCCGGGCGCACCCAACGCGAAAAACGCAGCGCGCCAGCCGAACGCCTGGGCGACGGCGCCCGCCAGATCCGCGCCCATCCAGGCTCCGAGCGGAGCGCCGAGCGCGAACACCGAGAGCGCCATCGGGCGCCGTTCTGCGGGGAAGCAATCCGATACGATCGAGGTCGAGGGCGGCGTCGCGCCCGCTTCGCCGAACCCGACGCCGACGCGGCCCGAGAGCAGCTGCCAGTAGTTTTGTGCCAGACCGCAAAACACCGTAAACGCGGACCAGATGATCAGTGCCGCCGCCACGATGTTGCGCCGATTGGAGCGGTCGGCGAACCAGGCGATGGGGATGCCGAAGAGCACATAAAACAGGGCCAGCGGAACGCCGGTGAGAAACGCGGCGCCCGCATCGCTGAGATGCAGCTCGAGGCGGATCGGCTCGAACACGGTGGTGACCACGTAGCGGGCCGCAATGTTGATGGCGTAGACCAGGCACATCACGGTGAGGACGTACCAGCGCTCGGTCACCGAGGCGGCTTCGGATCGCGGAACCGCAACGGCGCTCAAGCGCCAATCCCCTCGCGTGCTGCCGGACCCGAGCCATGGCGCCCGCTTGCTGTTAGCATCCGATTCGACCTGGGGCGTCGATGTGTTTCGCGCCGGTGGTGATTGCCTGAGATTCAGCTTATCACTTCGCGCCGTTCATCGGCATCGCGGATCGTGCCGGCAACAGGAGGGCGTTTGGAAAGCATGACATGCGGTGAGGCCGTGATGCAGCTGCTCTCGGCCTACGAGGTGGACACCGTGTTCGGCATGGCCGGGACGATGACCGTGGAGCTCTATCGCGGCATCGGCCGCGCGGGCATCCGGCATGTGCAGTGTCGCAACGAGCAGGGTGCGAGTCTGATGGCCGACGGCTATGCGCGCTCGACCGGCAAGCCCGGGGTCTGCACCATCATCGCCGGCCCGGGCGTGACCAATGCAGCGACCGGCATCGCCCAGGCATACTGCGATTCGAAGCCCTTGCTGGTGTTGTCCGGCGCCTGCGCCACGCTCACGCAGGGGAAGGGCTGGGCGGCTGTCCACGAGCTCGACGATCAGGCCGCGGTCACCGCCGGCTTCACGGCGTTCAGTGCCATGATCCGCTATCCGGAAGAGCTGCCGGAGCTGCTCGCGCGCGCGTACGGCGTGTTTCGCGGCACCCGGCCGCGTCCGGTGCATTTATCGCTGCCGCGCGACATCCTGCCGATGACCGTCGAGGGCGACTGGACGACGCGACGCGCGCCGTCCTTGCCCATGCCCGATCCGGCGGCGATCGAGGAAGCCGCGGATCTGCTCGCCAAGGCCCGCCGCCCGCTGATTTTCGTCGGCGGCGGCGCGGTGGGCACGCGCGCGGCGCTCACCGACATCGCCGAGCGCCTCGGTGCCGCGGTTCTCTCGAGCAATGCCGGCAAGGGGATCCTGCCCGAATCCCACCCGCTCTCCCTCGGCTGCTCGATCCTGCAGGAAGCAAGCCGTGAAGCCCTGGCGGATGCCGACGTGGTGCTCCTGGTCGGCTCGGAAGTCGGGCAGGGCGATCATTTCCTGCCCAAACTCGACATCCGCGGCGACATCATTCGGATTGACATCGATCCTGGCGAGCTCACCTCGATGTATTCAGCCGCCGTGCCCATTCAAGCCGACGCCCGCGCCGCGATGAGCGACCTCTCCTGCGCGCTCGCGAAGCGGCGGCCGGCCGCGCAGCGCTCGCCGGGCGAGAATCGCGTGAGGGAGATTCTGGCGCGCAATTCCGCGTCGATGACCGACCTCGAAAAGCTGCATGCACGCGTCTGGACGATTCTGCGCGCGGTGCTTCCCGCCGACACCATCGTGATGGGCGATGCCACGCAAATCGTCTATTCGGGCACCTTTGCCATGCCGATGGAGGAGGAGCGCTGTTGGTACTACTCGGGCACCTACTGTGCCCTGGGCGTCGCCCTGCCGATGGCCATCGGGGCCAAGATCGGGGCGCCGCATCGGCCGGTGATCGCCGTCGCCGGCGACGGCGGGTTCATGTTCACGGTCAATGAGCTCGCGACCGCGGCGGAAGAGCGGCTCGCGCTTCCGGTGATCGTATGGAACAACGATGCCCTCAAGGAAATCGTGGACCAGATGGACCGGCGCGGGATCCCGCGCATTGGCCTCGAGCCGAAGAGCCCGGACTTCGTGCAATTGGCGCAGAGCCTCGGCTGTCACGGCATTCGTGCCGCAAGCGCCGGGCACCTGGCGCAATCCCTGCGCGAGGCGCTGGCCGCCGACCGACCCACCTTGATCGAGGTGCGGCAGGACAGTCCGTGGCTGGCGGTCAGTCCGGGTGCGGCGCCCGCGGACGCCGCACCGGCTTCTGATCGTTGATCTCGTCGCGCGGCCGATAAGGCGCCTCGAGGTAGACCCGATCGCCGGCGCTGAGTTCGAGCGCGAGCGCCTCGACCGCGACCTCGAGGTGCGCCGCCTTCGCCGCACCCACGATCGGCACGTTGCGGTTGGCGTTGCCCGCGACCCAGGCCATCGCCACGTGCGCCGGGCTCACCCCGCGGCGCGCCGCCACCTCGCGTGCCCGGCGGCCGATCTCGCGATCGATGTCATCGCCGTAGAAGTCCTGGAACGGATCCTGCTCGGTGCGCCGCGTGAGCGTGTCTCGCGCCAGGAAGCCGCGCGCGAGCGGACTGAAGGTCGTGACGGCGATCCCCTGATCGAGGCAGCAGGGGAACATCTCGCGCTCCTCCCGCGATAGAGCAGGTTGTACTGGCACTGCATGTTGACGAAGGGCGCCCAGCCATTGAGCGCCGCTGCGTGATTCATCTTCGCGAACTGCCACGCGTACATGGTGGATGCGCCGAGGTAACGCACTTTGCCCGCACGCACCGTGTCGTTGAGCGCCTCCATGGTCTCCTCGACCGGTGTCTCTGCGTCGAAGGCATGAATCACATACAGATCGACGTAGTCGGTCCCCATGCGCTCGAGCGACCGGTCGATCGAGGCGGCGATGTGCTTGCGTGACAGGCCGCGATCGTTCGGGTCTTCGCTCATCGGATAGAAGACCTTGGTCGCGAGCACGAGGCGCTCGCGCGTACTCATCCGCAACAAGTTCCGGCCGACGACTTCCTCGTTGCGCCCGGCGGAATACCAGTCGGCCATGTCGAAGAAGGTGATGCCGAGATCGAGCGCGCGCCGCAAGATCGGAATCGAATCATCCTCATCGAGCACCCAGCCCTTCCAGGCGGAACTGCCCATCGACATCGTGCCCAGGCAAAGCCGCGAGACTTTCAGACCTGTGCGTCCGAACGGAATGTAATCCATCAAAGACTTTACTGCCGGCGATTTCGCTTCGCGAACGTTGCGCTATTCTGACACGGCTCGGGGAGCTATACGCGCCAGCGGCGCTGCTCCTCGACCGGCAGCTCCACGCTCGACAGGAAGGCGGCAAGTCTCTGTCCTTCGGCGGCGGCGTCATCGCCCGGCCGCATGAGGTGGCGCAGCGGCAGCGCGACGCCCCGACGCCGCAACAGCGGCGCAAGCCGCCGCCAGTGAAGCCCGCCGCTCGGTTCCCCGCGCACTCCCACGGCTGCGAGCGCATACCCGTGATGCGCAAATTCCGCGACCTGATCGGCGATCGCGGCGAGCAAGAGTCCATGCTCGCCCGGCGGCGGAAGCTGCAGCACGCCGTAGCCGCCGGCCTCGAGCAGCGTCAGCACGTCGGGGAGGGTCGAGCGCGGCGCTTCGCGCGGATTGACGAGGGCGTCGGGCAGCAGCGCGATGCGCCAGCCGCGCGCATCAGCGCTCATGGGGGCGGATCATCGCCCGTCCCCGTGGTGGCTTCGCGAAGATCGAGAAATTCCTCCAGATCACGCCGCGAGCCCGCCTCATCGAAGCGCCCCATGTCGAGCGCCCAACCGGTGGCCGGCAGCGTCGGCAGCCCGCGGCGCGCGAGCTCCGCCTCCAATTCCTCGATCCAGATGCCTCGGCGCGGCACGATCTCCCAATCATCCTCTGGGCGGTTGGGGCGACCGCCCCAGTCGGGCTTGCTGGAGGTGAAGCGCACGCCGCTCGAGGGGCTGCCATCGAGCCCGATCAGAATGACCTCATCGCCGCGGCGCACGTACCCCTCGATGAGCGGCGCAATCGCTTGTGCCAGTCGGCGGCAGTGGGCTCGATAGACGGGAGTGTCGTATTGCTCATAGACGGCCCACCATCGGCGCGCGCCGGCGAAGGCCAACTCGGGGCAGGGCAGTTGCTGCAGCACATATCCCCGGCTGCGCAGTGCCTGTACGACCGGACTCACGAGCCCTCGATAGTGGGCGCCCTCGCATACCTTGGCGTTCTGATTCAGCAGGCAGTTGGCGATCAGCGCCACCCGGCGCCGCGCGCCTGGCTGCACGCCGGGCTCCTGGTCGGCTTCGTTCGGCTCGGCGTGAGTCACTGGATCTCGCGCTTGCCGCTCGCACCCTTCGTCAGGGACAGGTCGCGGAAATCATCTTGACCGCCGTCACCTTCATCGTGTGAACCTGATCCTTTCCAGGTACGGCGACACCGGTGATCGTGACCTTGTGTCCGAGGTGCGGAGTCAGGTTCGCCGTCGTCTCCGAGATCACGACCACTTTCGGTCCTTGCGGCAGATCGGTGAGTTTGAACGTGCCGGCATCGTCGCCCTTCGCCAGACACCCCGTCATGCTGTGCTCTTTTGGCATGTCCTGGGCCTGCGCGCGATTTGCGACGCCAAACACCAAAGCCAATGACAACATCGCGAGGCCAATGGAAGCTTTCATAAACCCCCCCTGCTTGTTAATGATTGGTTGCCGAATCTCTCCAAATGGTACGCCGCCTGCCCTGACTAGATCAAACTTCGCACTGGAAACCTCCCGATGATACCCTCGATCTCCCAAAGCGGCTGGGGGAGGTGCAATGGACACCGCGGCATCGTTTGCCAGCATCGGCTCTAATTCAGCGTTGCCGCGCTGAAGGCCATGCCGATGCTGCGATATCGTCCCGCCGCGCCCCTCGATCGCTACGTCGAGTGCTTCTGGTGGTCGCATCGCGAGGTGCCGCAGACCTACGAGGAGCACATGCTGCCCGCGGCCCGCGCGCAGCTCGTCATTCCGCTGCACGCCCTGCCGCTGCGCTATCGGTGTACGCAGACCGCCACGGCGGTGTCTTGGACCGGCGGGTTGCTGCACGGCCCGCAGCGCCGCTTCTACGTCGGCGGCGAAAAACCTTGCGGTGCCGTGCTGGGCGTGTCGTTTCGCGCCGGCGGTGCGGGCGTGGTACTGGGTGTGGAAATGCCCGAACTGGTCGATCGGCACATCGCGCTCGTCGATCTGTGGGGAGCGCGCGCGGGCCTGCTGCAGGAGGAACTCGTGGGGAGCGCCGATGCGGCGTCGGCGTTTCGTATTCTGGAGCGGCACCTGGCGGCCGGCATTCGAGCGCGCTTGTTGATGAATCCCGCCATCGCGCACGCGCTCACCTCGGCGTGGCTTCCCGCGCGCATCTCGCAGCTGCAGCAGGCGACGGGCTATAGCGCGAAGCATTTCATCGCCCTGTTCAATTCTGCGGTGGGGTTGACTCCAAAGCACTACTATCGAATCCGACGCTTCAACGAGGTGACGCGACGGCTCGCCGAAGGTGCGGGCACGCTCGCCGACCTCGCTGCGGCAGGGGGCTATTGCGATCAGGCGCATCTGACGCGCGAGTTCCACGAGCTGGCCGGGGTGACGCCATCGCGCTATCGGGGCAACGCCGACAGTCCCCTGCATCATCGGTTGCCCGAACGCGGGTGCTCGTCGCGACCCAGGTAAGAAATCTTCAAGACCGGTGCCCGCCGCGGCATCGAGAATCACGCACCCAGTCCAAAGCGGAGAGTGGTTATGAGCGAGATTCACGAGGTATATCCCTACCTGCGAGTTCACAGCACCGAGGAGGCCATCGATTTCTATGCGCGGGCCTTCGGCGCCACCGAACTGTTCCGTCTCACCGAGCCGAGCGGCCGCATCGGCCACGCGGAGATCAAGATCGGGCCGGCGACCTTGATGCTGAGCGACGAGTATCCCGAGCACGGGATCACGGGCCCGCGCACCGTGGGGGGCACCACCTTCTCGATCCACCTGCACGTCGACAACGTGGACCAGGCATTCGAGCGCGCCGTGAACGCCGGCGCCTCGGTCGTGCGAGGGCTGAAGGATCAATTTTACGGCGAGCGCTCGGGCACCGTGCGCGACCCCTTCGGCCACGAATGGCTGCTGGGCGGCCACATCGAGGATGTGAGCACCGCGGAGATGCAGCGCCGCTACACGCAGCTCTTCAAGGGTTAGGGTTGGCTGTCGGCTAACGGGCCTGGAGCAGGTGAATTCCAAATAACTGCTCCGCATCCTCCCAGAATCCGACCGAGTTCCAGCCGGCATTAGCCGCGATCGACACGAACCGCTCCTTGGCGTATTTGTAGCTCATGCCGGTCTCGATGGTCTCGCCCGCGGCAAAGCGGATCGGGCGCCCGCCGATCCGGGCGCTCTGCGCGATGCGGCTTTCGAGATAGATTTCTACTCGTTCTTCCCGAGAATTCCACCGCGCCTGGTGCCCGAAGCTGCCCACGTCCAGATCGCCGTCGGCCAAACGGTTGATGTGCGCCAGCATGTTGAGGTTGAATGCCTTGCTGACACCGGTGGGGTCGTCATAGGCGGGCAATACGCGTTTCGGATCCCTGCATTGGTCAATGCCGATCACGAAAGCGGGGCGGGACGCCCCCTCGAGTGCGTGACGCGCATTCCTCAGAAACCGAACGACGGCCTCGGGAGTGTATTGACCGATGGTGCTGCCCGGCAGGAAGCCGACCGCCTGGGCTTCAGCGAGTGTCCCTGGCAGCGCCAACGGCTGCAAAAAATCAGCGACCAGGGTTTGCACCCCAAGCTGCGGGTGAGTGCTCAGCATGCGTGCTCGCAGCGGGCCAAGCACGCTGGGATCGATGTCGATGGCGACATAGAGGGAAAAATGACCATCGACGGCATCGAGCAGCGAGAGCGCCTTGTGCTCGTCGCTCGCGCCGAATTCCACCAATGCGCGCCCGCGGCCGGTCTCGATCGGCAGTGCGGCGACGATGTCGGATGCGCGCTCACCGAGGAGCTTGTTCTCGGTCCGGGTCAGGTAGTAGGCCGGAAGCTCGGTGATCCGCTGGAACAGCGCAGAGCCGGTCGCGTCGTACAACAGCTTCGACGGCAGCGTCTTCGGCTCACGGGTGAGCCCCGCAAGAATCTCCTGCCGCAAGCCGGCGGGTGTTGGCGAATCATCGACACGAGTTTTCGGCATGTCGCTCATGGTCAGCCTCGAGGCCGAGAAATCATCGAACCATCACACGCTCGGGTGAGCACCGTTGCCGGCCGCGCGGCGAGAGGGCCGATCGCTTATCATGACCGCGCGATCAGAAAAGCAAAAGGGATGGACATGCACGGACGAGCACGAATGGTGACGGGGATGGTTGCGATGCTGGTGGCAGGATGCGGCGGGGGCGGCGGGCTGGGTTCGGGAGGCACCCGAACCCCCGGATCAGGCACCGCGTATCCGTTCGTGGCGCCGCCGGCAGGCGTGACCCGCACGTATGCGGAGGTGGTGGTCGACAATTCGGCTAGTACCATCAACATAGGCTACAGCGATACGACCACCAGCATCGATGCCAACGGCTCGTATGTGGCCGATGTGCAAAGTACCACGGGCGCCTCGTCCATCGTCAGCTACCTGCAAAAAGGCTCGGTCGTGGACGTGGAGTCGGTCACGGTTCCGGCGGGCACGTTCACCGCGCTCAAATTGCAGAGCACTTGGACCACCGCGAGCGGAACCGTGCGCGATGAGACCGTCATCAATTGGCGCGACACGAAGACCCTGTACTCCTTGAAGCAGGAAATCACCATCGCCGTCAGCGGCACGCCGCCGGCCAATGGCTATGCGGTCAGCCGGACGATCGAGCTGCAGACCATTTCCTGAGTACGCCGCCGAGCCGTGGCACGCGTCAGCGCCCCCAGTCGATGATCGCGCGTGAGATTCGCGACAACGGCAGCACCTGGTCCACCCCGCCAAGTCGGATCGCCTCCTTGGGCATGCCGAACACCACGCAGGAGGCCTCGTCTTGGGCGATGGTCGGCGCACCGGCGGTTTGCATCTCGAGCAATCCCCTCGCACCGTCATCGCCCATTCCCGTCATGATGATGCCGGCGGCGTTCGCGCCCGCGCATTTGGCCACGGATCGAAACAGCACATCGACCGACGGCTTGTGTCGGTTGACCAGCGGACCATCGCTCACGTCCGCATAGTAGTACGCGCCGCTCCGCCGCAGCATCAAATGTTTGCCGCCGGGTGCAATCAACACGTGGCCGGGAAGCAATCGCTCGCCGTGTACTGCCTCGGCGACGCCCACCTCGCAGAGCTTGTCCAGACGCGCGGCGAATGCCGCCGTGAACTGCTCGGGCATGTGCTGAACGACCGCAACGCCGGGGCAGTCGCGCGGCAGCTCCGTCAGCACCCGCTCGAGAGCCTGCGTACCGCCGGTGGAAGTGCCGATGGCGACGATGCGCTCCGTGGTCTGCTTCATGGCGCCGCTGGCAGGGGGCCGCGTCACCGCATCGGCGGTCAACTTGGCCGCGCCGTTGACCCGCGGATCCGCGCGTCCCGCGGGGGCGCCCGGTGAACGCAGAGCAGGCTTCAATCGCGCCACATTGGCCTGAGCAGCCACTTTTACGGCGTTGACCAGGTCGGCGGAGGAGTCCTCCAGGAACCGCTTCAAATCCACTTTCGGCTTGGTGACGATGCACACCGCACCCGCCGCGAGCGCATCCAAGGTGCTGGCCGTCCCCTTTTCCGTCAGGGTCGAGCAGATCACCACCGGCGTCGGGTGCTCTTCCATGATCTTGCGAAGAAATGTCAGGCCGTCCATGCGCGGCATTTCCACGTCGAGCACGATGACGTCCGGCCACTCGGTTTTCATGCGCGTCATGGCGAAGATCGGATCCGCCACCGCGGCGAGCACCGTGATCGATGGGTCTTTCGCGAGCTGCGCCGAGAGCACCTGCCGCACCACCGCTGAATCATCGACGATCAGGACGCCGGTCTTTTTCATGGCTATGCCGGCAGGCCTTCGTTGACGGGCGCACCGCGCCGCACCCAGACATCGCCGCTCCATACATCGAAGCTGACCTGGCGGCTGCCGTGGCCGCCCACGTCGCGCGCCGCGATCGTGAAGCCGTGCTCCGCGATCAGCCTCTGTCCGGCGGCGATGTTCCGGCAGCCGATGCCCGTGCAGCGCGCGCGCACAAGATCGGTGCAGGCCTCACCGCGGCACTTCGACTGGGCGAGCTGCTCCGGAAACATGTTGCCGCCGCCGAACAGTTTGACCTGGTACTCCTCGGCTCGGGTTTGCGAGCGTCGCAGCGAGGCCTCGATCAATTCCATGACTTCATCGGCGTAAACACCCGGCAATCCGCTCGCCGGCGCCCGAGCCGCGCCGCGCGTGGGCAGAAGATAATGGCAGATGCCGCCGAGCCGTTTGATGGGATGCCAGAGCGTGATGGCGATGCAGGTCCCGAGCACCGTGTGCACGCGCACCCGCTCTGCGCCGAAATAAAAATTCCCCAGCTGCAAGAAGCGCTGCGCGACCGGCGGGCGGGTCATGGCTTGGCCTTCCGGTAGATCGAGGATTGCAGCATGTCGAGCTTGTGCGGCACGCCGTTGAGCGAATCGCTGTGCCCGATGATCAGGTAGCCGCCCGGCGCCAGACAGCCGGTCAAGCGCTCGATGATGCGCGCCTTGGTGTCGGTGTCGAAGTAGATCATCACGTTGCGCAGCAAAACGAGCTCGAAATGGCCAAGGGTCGGCAGGGTATCGTTCAGATTCACGTGCCGAAAATCCACCCGCTTCTTCAAAGCGGCGTCGATCAGCAGTTTGCCTTCCTGTGGCCCGATGCCCTTCAGGCAAAAGCGCTGCAAATACGCGGGCGGAATATGCTTGGCGCGCGAAGCGTCGTACAGCCCGATGCGCGCGCTTGCGAGCACGCGGGTGCTGATGTCCGTGCCCAACACCCGCCAGTTCGAATGTGGAAGCTCGGCCGCCAACAGCATGGCAAGGCTGTAGGGCTCCTCGCCGCTCGAGCAGGCCGCGCTCCAGACGCGCAACGTCCGAGTGCCCTTGTATTGCGGCAGCACCGCCGTGCGCAAAAACTCGAAATGCTTCGGCTCGCGAAAAAAGTAAGTCTCGTTGGTGGTCAGCAGGTCGAGCGATACCTGCAATTCTTCGCCCGATCGGCTGTCATTCAGCCAGTTCAAATACTGCCGAAAGCTGCTGAAGTTGAAATGATGTAGACGCTTGCCCCAACGGCTGACCACCAGCATTTTCTTGGATGCCGTCAAATTGATGCCGGCCAGACGCATCGCGAGCGCGCGGACCTCCGCGAACTCCGCATCGGTGAGCGGAATGGGCTTCATCAGGGTGGAACGAGCTTGGAAACCGCCTCAACCAGAGCCTCTGCCTGGAACGGCTTGATCAGCCATGCCTTTGCGCCCAGCTCCCGACCTTGGCTTTTCTTGTCCTCTCCGGCTTCGGTGGTCAACATGACGACCGGCGTGAATTTGTAGTCGGGATGCGCCTTGATCGCCGCCAGGAATTCGATACCGTCCATGCGAGGCATGTTCACATCGCTGATGATCAGGTGCAGCTTGCCGGTGAGCTTGCTGACGCCGTCCGCCCCATCCGACGCCTCGACGACTTCGTAACCCGCTTTCGCGAGCGCCATGCCGCACAGCTTCCGCGCGGCCAGCGAATCGTCGACAATCAAAATCCGCTTTGACATCACATTGCTCCTCGAATCATGAGCGCGATGCGCCGATCTGCGCCCTGGAATCGTTTTCCGTCGACCCGGCGATCGCTTCCATTTCGCTCACGGACAGGACGTTGTCCACGTTCAAAATGATGACGAACTTGCCCCGGACCTTGCCCATTCCCTGGATGAAATCCGTGCGCACCGAGTTGCCGAAGCTCGGCGCGGACTCGATGTCCGAATGAGGAATCTCGAGCACCTCGTTGACCGCATCGACTAGCACCCCGAGCACTTGGGTGTCCTCTTTGCCGCTCGTCTCGACGATGACGATGCAGGTCTTCTTGCTGATCGAAGTCGGTTCGCGTCCAAACCGGGCGCACAGATCGATCACCGGCACCACTGCGCCGCGCAGATTGACGATCCCCCGAATGAAGCTCGGCATCAGCGGCACGTCCGTGGGAGGCTCGTATTCGAGGATCTCCTTGATTCCCAAAATGCCCAGGGCGAACATCTCCCGTCCCAGCATGAAAGTAAGGTACTGGTTCTGGTCGCGCTCGGCCGCGCTGCCTGCCGCTTCGGGCACTCTTTCTGAATGAGCCACGATGACCTCTAGAAGCGCACGAAGTGCTTGTCGTCCGGCGCAGCGCCGCGATCGTGGCCATTGAGCTTGCCATTGATATGGCCCGCCTCGGCCGCACCGGCTTCCTCGGCCGCTGGCGCCTCTTCCGGTCCGCTGCGTGGAGTGCGCGGCGCGGCCGAATGGCTCGGCTTGGACCGGCTGGCCAATTTGATTGGCTGCGCCGCAACGCGGTGGTGATCAGCGCCGCCGATCACCTTGAAGAACGCCATGCTCTGCTGCAATTGGTGCGCTTGACCGCTCATCTCCTCGGAGGTCGCGGCGAGCTCCTCGCTGGCGGACGCATTTTGCTGCGTCAACTGTGACAGCTGATTCATCGCCACATTGATCTGACCGACCCCCGAGTATTGCTCCTGGCTTGCGGCCGCGATCTCTTCCACGAGGTTTGCGGTCTTCTTGATCGAGGGTACCATCGCCTCGAGCAGCTTGCCCGCCCGCTCGGCGAGCTCGACCGAGGAGCTGGCCACTTCGCTGATCTCCTGCGCGGCGACCTGCGAGCGTTCCGCGAGCTTGCGGACCTCGGCGGCCACCACGGCAAAGCCCTTGCCATGCTCTCCGGCACGCGCCGCCTCGATGGCCGCGTTCAGCGCCAGCAGATTGGTCTGATACGCAATGTCGTCGATGATCGAGATTTTCTTGGCGATCTGTTTCATGGCCTCGACGGTCTTGCCGACCGCCTCGCCGCCGTCTCCCGCCTCGCCGGACGCCTTGGTTGCCATCTGGTTCGTGACCTTGGCATTTTCGGTGTTCTGGGCAATCGAGGCGGTCATCTGTTCCACGGACGCCGAAGTCTCCTCCACGCTCGCCGACTGCTCGGTCGCGCCCTGCGAGAGCGACTGCGCGGTCGCGGACACCTCCTCGCTCGCGGAGGAAAGATTGTCGGTGGCGGAGCGAACATCCCCGATCACCTGCGAGAGCTTTCCGACCATATCGCTCATTGCGCCGAGCAGCCGCCCCACCTCGTCCTTGGAGTTCGATTCGATCCGGACTGTGAGGTCCCCTTCGGCAAGCCTTTGCGCCACATCCAGGGCCTGCCCCATCGGGCGGGTGATGGCGCGGGTGATCCAGAAGGCGACCCCGATGCCGATGAGCAGGGCGCCGCCGGCAAGGCCCCCCACTAGGATGCGCGCCGCGGAGGATTTGGCCATGCTGGTCTTCGCGACCTGTCGCATCGACTCCGACTCGCTGTCGGATTGATTCTTGAGTGCGGTGAAAAATGCCGCCTGGGTCGCATATTTCTCGCCGAACATCGTCTTGATCGCGTCGGCTCGATTGCCCGCCAGCGCCAATTCCAAAACCTCATGATTGTAGTCCCGGTACGGCAGGAGTTCCGCGCTCACCACCATGGTCAGCCGCTTTTCGTCATCCGTGGTGGCGAGCCGCTCGAGGTCTTTCATGTGGTCGTTGTCGGCGGCCACGTTGTCGTCATACTCGGCTTTTTGGGCAAGCTGCTGTGCCTTGTCGGTGAGCAGTACCATGTTGCGCGTCAGCCGCGCGTTGTCCATGGCGCGCAACGCGATGTCGTTGGCCAGCGTGGTCTTCACGTATTTGTCGTTGACCAGATCGCTCAACGAGCGGTCGAGTTTGGTGAGCTGCTCGAAACTGATGCCCGCGACCGCGGTCAACATCAAGAGAACCGCGCCGAAGCCCAAGCCCAGGCGGGCACCAATTTTCATATCCTTGAACATTCACATTCTCCTGAAGGTTAACTTGCCATTAGCTCGGTGCCCGGCCGACGCAGGGGCGGCGCGTGCGCGCGCTCGCTGTGCGCCAAAGATCGCTCGGCCAGACCGGGAATATCGAGGATCAACGCGACCTTGCCGCTGCCCAGAATGGTCGAGCCTGCGACGCCGCGGAGCTGTCGGAACAACCGCGATAGCGGCTTGATGACGGCCTGAAGCTCGCCCAACAATTCATCGACGACGATGCCGGCTCGCTTGTTTGTGCCGCATCTCACCACGACCACGCTTTCGCGTCGCCCGGCGCTGCCGCGCACGTCGAACATGTCCCGCAGGCGGATGAGCGGCAGTACCGATCCGTGCAGGGTGATGCTGCCGCAGGCGCGGTCGATCTCGGCATTGGGCCCGGGATTCAGTTCGACACATTCCTCGACCAGATCGAGCGGTATCACGAAGCTGGAATTGCCGACGCCGATTTGGAAGCCGTCGATGATCGCGAGCGTGAGCGGAAGGCGCAAACGCACCTGGGAACCCACGCCTTGTTTGCTGTGAATCTCGACCGTGCCGCGCATCGCGGTCACATTGCTCTTGACGACGTCCATTCCCACGCCGCGGCCCGACAGGTTGGTGACCTGCTCGGCGGTGGAAAAGCCCGGCGCGAAAATGAGCTCGTACACCTGCTCATCCGTGAGCACCTGGCCCTCGGAAAGCAAATTGCGCTGACGCGCCTTCTCGAGGATGCGGTCGCGGTTCAATCCCGCGCCGTCGTCGGACACTTCGATCACCACCGAGCCGGCATCGTGGTAAGCGTTCAGGCGCACCGTGCCGGGACCCGGCTTGCCCTGGGCTTGACGCACCGCCGGCATTTCAATTCCGTGATCGATCGCGTTGCGCACCAGATGCGTCAAGGGATCGGCGATTCGCTCGACCAGCGTCTTGTCGAGTTCCGTGTCGGCACCGCTGATATCGAGGTGGATGTGCTTGCCGGTTTCGCGTGCCACTTCCCGCACCACCCTCTGGAATCTGTTGAAGGTGGGACCGATTTGCACGATGCGCAGCTTGAGCGCTTGATCGCGGACCTCCTCGACGATTTGCGCCAGGTGCAGCGCCGACTCGTTGAGCCTCGCGAGACCCGCGCGGCGGGCCTCGGAACCGGTCGCCGCGCCCGCGATGATCAGCTCGCCGATGAGATCGATGAGCCGATCCAACTTGTCGCCGTCCACGCGAATGGAGCGCTTCTCGGCGTCCTTGGCTTCGTGCGGCGAGCGGGTCTCCTTCTGTTGCTCGACCGCCGCAGCCACCACCGCCGGCTGCACCAGTTTTTGCTCGACCAGGAGCTCGCCCAGGCGCTGCGCGGAGGCCTCCGTGCCGGATAGCGCGCTCTGACTTTTCAAGCAGCGGTCGAGCTCGATGGCGGTGATGGTTCCGCACGCGACCAGCATCTCGCCGAGGCGAGCCGGAACGCCAGGCAGATCTCGGATCAGCGAGACGTAATCCGCCACCAAGGATCGGGGCGGCAGGATGTGCAGCGTGCAGTCGTCGCGGACGAAATCGAACGCGGCCTCGATCCGCGTCTTGTCCGCTTCGGTCTTGAGACCAATCTCGAATCCCAGATAGCAGAGTTCCGGATCCACCTCTTCCAAGGGCGGCAGCGCATCGTCGACCACGATCAGGCCGGTGATGCTGCCGAAGGTGGTCAAAAATAGCGGATGAAGGAGAGCGGGTCCATGCCGTTTCTCAGCACATTCGCGTGGAAGCGAACCGAGATGTGCCAGCTGTCGCCCTGCACTCGCAACCCATCGGCGGGACCCGTGAGCACCGGCGTGCTCGCGAGCGGCGATGCCGCCGCGGCAGTCTTTGCGGCCGGCGCTGCATTCGCAACTCCGGTTTGTTGGGAGAGTTGTTGCAGCAGAGCGGCCGCCGTCATGCTGACTTGCGGATCGACACCCGAGCCGCCGGCCGCGACGGAGTCGACCAATGCCCCCATGTGATCGACGCAGCCGAGAAGCACGTTGATCAGCGCCGGCGGTATGGTCTTGCCGTCGATGCGAATGCGATCGAGCGCGCTTTCGACCACATGGGTGAACGCGACGATCACATCCATGCCGAAAAGTCCCGCCGTACCCTTGATGGTATGGGCCGCGCGGAACAGCTCGTTCACCGCATCCGCATCGCCGTCGCCTCGCTCGCAGCGCAGCAGCATGGCTTCCATGTCGCGGAGCAGCTCCTGGCACTCGGTGACGAACAGATCGAGGGCGGATTCGTCAACCATGGGCGGCCCCGAGGTTGCGTCCCGTCAGCTTCAAACGCAGCAAGCCGAGCAGCTCGCTCACCGCTTCGCTCGGCTCAGCCACTTTGAACGCGACGCGACGCGCTGCGCAGGCGCGCTCAACCATCAACAGGATTTGCAGGCCCACGGTGTCGATTTCCGTCACTTCGGACAGGTTGAGCACGCAGCCAGACGCCTCCTCGGCGAGCGCCGAGAGTATCCGCTCCTTAAGGGTGCCGGCCGCGTAAATGGTCATTTCGCCGCCGATGTGAATCGTTCGGCCTCGCCGTTCAATTTCGCAACCCACTTCAGCAATCCTCACAGCCGGCGTTCCTGGCCGGACGAGACAGGGCCGCTAGCGGATAGGGGCAGCGGATGACCCATCCCGCTTAGCGGCCCAGACCCTCAAAGCTGAATGGCGCCGGGGGCAAATTGACCAGGCGGCGGCGTGTGCAACGCCGTTTGAGGCATACTTCTCCGCTGCGAAGGGGGGTTGCCGCCCGCGGATAGGTGTTTCCCTGATCGAGCGAATGGCAGGAAATGTGATGTGGTCGAGGTCTGCATTTCTGGATGGGCCGGCGGCGGTTCGCCTATGGTTGGACGGACCGGTGGCGGTCCGCAGGCGGCGGTGTCAGCGGCGAGCGCTTGTCGCCCTATGCCTCGGTCTCTGCGGCTCCTTCGACCGCGCGCTTGCCAGCGAGCTCGTCATCGGCCGTGAGGCGTTGCAGACTTTGGTGGTGGCATCGGTGTTCAAAGATCAGGGACGATGGTACCTGGCCAGAGGCAAATGCTACGCGTACCTCGAGCATCCGCATGTGGCACTGGAGGCGGGCAGAATCATCATCGATGCCCACCTGTCGTCGCTGTTGGGCCTGGCGGTTGGGGACTCCTGCGTCGGCACCGCCATGATGTCGGATGTGAAGGTTTCCGGCAGGCTCGTGGGCTCCGGCTCGCACATCGAGATCGATGACATCCGCATCGACAACGTCCAGGACGAATCCACCCGTCAGGTCATCGAGCTGCTGCAATCCGCCACCGGCCGCTCCCTGCCGACATCGGAAAATATCGATCTGATGCCCTTGCTCAAGCCTGCCAGCGTGCCGGGCACGGACATCCGCGTGTCGGCGACGAATCTGGCGATCGCCCGGGTCACGACGCTCGCCGATGCGGTCGATGTCGAGTTCGAAATCAAACTCACCGCGCGTTGATCGAGTGCCCCCCGCGCGTAGATCGGGTGCCCCCCGCGCGTCGATCG
>Ga0182030_10004919_pt1 | contig 28511 bp, 31 predicted proteins | sample 812S3MmetaG_FD_121299 | JGI IMG/M metagenome (GOLD analysis project Ga0182030, IMG submission 121299) | Permafrost microbial communities from Stordalen Mire, Sweden - 812S3M metaG (Illumina Assembly) | ecosystem: Environmental > Terrestrial > Soil > Wetlands > Permafrost | place: Sweden... | reverse complement strand
TCTGGGCAAAGCGGCCGGCGAAATAAGCAAAAACGGCATAGACCGCCCCCAGCAGCGCCGCCAGTTCGAAATTTTGCAGTTGACTGAAACCGAACGTGTCGCGCGTGTAAAAATAGAGGTAATAAAAGAACCAGGTCGTGGACAGAGAGTTTGATCCGGCCAGCGCAAAAACGCACGTCTTGAGACGCGGAGAAGCGACGCCGCGATGGACTCGACGGGAGGATTGGACGGCCGCGGTCATGGGCTGGAAGGAGCGGCGGCGCGGGAGATTTCCGCAATGGCCTGGCGGCAATACCAGAGGACGGCGGCGGACATTGGCGGTTGCAGCGATTCCAACTCGGCGGGGGAACACCAGCGGATGGCCAGATGTTCGGCGGCAGCGAGGGTGAGTGTGCCGTTTTTGGGGCGCGCCCAATACATCATGCCGATGTGCTCGTGAGTTGGGGTGATTCTGTGGATGTCAAGAAAACGGGGTGCGATGAGGGCGCGGGTGCCGGGTTCGGTGGTGGGCGGGCGCTGGCCGAGCAGTTCGGCTTCCAGGCCGCTTTCCTCGCTCGCCTCGCGCAAGGCGGCTGTTTCCGGGTCTTCGTCCAATTCAATGTGTCCTCCGAGCGGCAGCCATTTTTTCAGATTGCGATGATGAACGACGAGCACCTTGCCGTCGTGGACGACAAATATGGCGACCGTGAAATCAATTTTCTCGTGAATGTGAGCCATGTCGGGTTCAGGATGAGGAACATCTTTCATGACGTTCTCATCGCATCTCTTGCTTCCCAAAGGTTAGCGGTTTTAGGCGGGGCTTGGCAATAGTGGGCAGGAACCCTGATCCACGCTGGAATCGGTGGCGCTGCCCCTCAGGAGCGTTCGGCGGGACACCGAACGCGGCGGTCGAGACAACCCGCGCCTCCCCCGGGGAGAGCATGGCGTTACATGTCGTAGAGGCCGCTGTCGTGGGTGTAGCCGCCGCCGCCGGGGCTGCCGGCGCCGTCTTCTTCGCCGCCCATCAAGCCACCCAGGATGTCACCCATGTCTTCCTCGATTTTTTCGGGGTCTTCGCCGGCTTCGAGGCGCTTGATGGCGACATCAAATTCCTTGGGCACGGCGCCGGCTGGCATGAGGTCCTTCATTTTTTTCATCATGATGGCCATGTGGCGCGGGTTGTTTTCGTCCAAATGTTCCATGTCGCGTTCCATCTCGGCCATGGCGCGCATCATGCGCGGGTCATCCGGGTCGGGCATGGGTGGGCCGCCTGGTTCGCCTGGGCCGCTGTCGGCGGCGGCGGACGGCTCCTTGAGGCCGCGGGGATGGGCGAAGGCGCTGACTTGGCGGGTCAGTTTGCGATGGCCGCATTTGGGACAGGAAGGCCGGTTGTCAGGAGCGACTTTCTTGGACAGGAAGTTGAAAATCTTCCGGCACTTGGGACATGCGAATTCGTAGATGGGCATAAGACGATTTCTATTGCGCGTGGCGCAGTTTCTCCAATTCCGCGCGCAACGGCAACCAATAACTCCGGTCCTGCTCGCGTTCGGCGGATTCCTCGGCGATCAACGCCCGTTCCAATTCCCCGGCCTTTCCGAGCGCAGCATGGGCGAGGAGGGCACGCGCCGGGATCAGACGCCGGCAGGTTGCGGCGTGACGCCGGGCGAGATCGAGGAGGAGTTCCGGCGTGCGAAGTTCCCGAAGCCAGAAACGGATTTGCGCCGGATTGGGTTTGGCGATGTTCTGAAAATAATGGGCTTCAACCAAACGGCGGATCATGGGCCAGTCTTTGTCGCGCTGGGTTTTCTTGGCTCGCACCAGATCGGGCAACGAAAGCAGGTCGCAACGTATTCCATCGGCAAGTTCAACGGTGACGCGGCGTTTCCAAAGTTTGGCAAACGCATCCACCCCGCGCATCTTCGCCATGACATCCACGCGCATCCGCAAGGCTGCCGGATGCCTGCACCGGAAGTGAATGGCATGGCCGCGGCGCAGATATTTCAACTCGAAGGGCGGGACGGCGATGACTTCGGCCCGCAAATCGTCCAGCGCCCGGCGCAGCCGCGCCAAGTTGGCCGCGTCGGCCACGATAGCCAGGTCCGTGTCGCGGCTAAACTCGGCCGCGCCGTAGAACACGCAGGCCTGGCCGCCCATGAGCAGGGCGCGGACGCGGTGTGCGCGCATCGAAGAAAGGACTTTGAGTATCGGGTTCGGGATCAAGAGAGCCTCCGAGGGCTAGATAGGTTTGCCAGAGTTTTTCGCTTTCCTGCCAGCGTTGCACCGGCGTGAGCCGATACCACTCGGCCCACTCGGCTCCCACCAGTTGTTCGGGCTGAATCATGCGGGGTGGATGACTGTTTCAAGGCTTGCGGCGCTTGGCGGGCGGCTTGACGAGCGGACGGCCGGAGAGTTTCTCGCGCTTGCGCGTTTCGGCAAAGAGCCGGTGGACATCATGGCCATAGGAAGCCGAGAGCGTGTCCTTGAAGCGCCAGATCTCCTGGAGCACCAAATCGGTGCTCTGGGTGGGCTTCAATTCTTTTGTGGTGTTGCTCATACGATTCTCAAGTCAGTTCATCCAGTGTGCAAAGCACGGGAAGCTTAAAACCCGATTTCTCCACCAGTGCCCGCAAGCGCGCCTGGATGGCGGCGTTCGCAATATGCCCGCAATTCCAACTCAAAAGTATATCCATTTCATGGATTGTGGCGAGCGCGATGTGCGCCGCATCACGGTCGGCACCAACTGGCAGCAAGCCGGAATCAAGGATCTGCTGGGCCAGCGTTTCCGCTTCGTTGGTCGAGAGCAGCAGTTTGATGCCGGCCATGACCGCGAGACGTTGCCGTGACATCGCCATCTCGCCGCTCATTATTTCGTCGAGAACGACTTGCGAGGTGAACAGTTCGTGCTTCACGCGGTGGAAATCCCATCAGTCGCGGGTGAGTTGCTGGCGGGCAGCCTGCAATAAGTCGCGGGCCGGGCGCGCAACGATGTAGCTCGGTATCGTGCTCTCAATGTAGATGCGCATGGCGTTCGATCAGGCGATTGGCGCAGTGTAAATCTCGTTGCCCTTCTTCACAAACTCCTGGGATTTTTCGGCCATCCCTTTTTGCAACGCTTCGGATTCGGAGAGGCCTTGTTCGGCGGCGTATTTGCGGACGTCTTCGGTGATTTTCATGCTGCAAAAATGGGGGCCGCACATGCTGCAAAAATGGGCCGTCTTGGCACCCTCCTGCGGCAGGGTCTCGTCGTGAAATTCGCGGGCGGTGTCCGGGTCGAGGGAGAGGTTGAACTGGTCTTCCCAGCGGAATTCAAAACGTGCCTTGCTGAGGGCGTTGTCGCGGTATTGAGCGCCGGGATGGCCCTTGGCCAGGTCGGCGGCATGGGCGGCGATTTTGTAGGCGATGACGCCGGCTTTGACGTCGTCCTTGTCGGGCAAGCCGAGGTGTTCCTTGGGGGTGACGTAGCAAAGGAGGGCGCAACCGTACCAGCCGATCATGGCCGCGCCAATGGCGCTGGTGATGTGGTCGTAGGCGGGGGCAATGTCGGTGGTGAGGGGGCCGAGGGTGTAGAAGGGGGCTTCGTGGCACCAATCGAGTTGTTTGGCCATGTTTTCCTGGATGAGGTGCATCGGAATGTGGCCGGGGCCTTCATTCATGACTTGGACGCCATGGTCCCAGGCGCGAGCGGTGAGGCCGCCCTGGGTCTGTAGTTCGGCGAATTGAGCTTCGTCGTTGGCGTCGGCAATGGAGCCGGGGCGGAGGCCATCGCCGATGGAGAAGCTCACATCGTAGGCGGCCATGATTTCGCAGATTTCGTCCCAGTGGGTGAAAGTGAAGTTTTCCTGGTGGTGGGCCAGGCACCACTTGGCCAGAATGGAGCCGCCGCGGCTGACTATGCCAGTCGCGCGGCGCGCGGTCATCGGGATGAAACGGAGCAGGACACCGGCATGGATGGTGAAGTAATCCACGCCCTGTTCGCATTGTTCGATGAGCGTGTCGCGGAAGATCTCCCAGGTCAGTTCCTCGGCTTTGCCGCCGACTTTTTCGAGGGCCTGATATATGGGGACGGTGCCGATGGGGACGGGTGAGTTGCGCAGAATCCATTCGCGGGTGGCGTGGATGTTGGCGCCGGTGGAGAGATCCATGACGGTGTCGGCGCCCCATTGGACGGCCCAGCGCATTTTCTCGACTTCCTGCTCAATAGTGGAAGCGACGGCGGAATTGCCGATGTTGGCGTTGATTTTAACGAGGAAATTGCGGCCGATGATCATCGGCTCCAATTCGGGGTGGTTGATGTTGCAGGGGATGATGGCCCGGCCGCGCGCGACTTCGGCGCGGACAAATTCGGGGGTGATTTCGGCGGGAATGACCGCGCCGAAGGATTGGCCGGGATGCTGGAAAAGGAGAGGGTTTTGGCCGGGATTCTTGGAGGCGGTGAATTCGCGCCCCATGTTTTCGCGGATGGCGACGTATTCCATCTCCGGCGTGACGATGCCCTGGCGTGCGTATCTCAGTTGGGTGACCACTTGGCCGGGGCGGGCGCGGAGGGGACGATGTTCAAGAGCGGGCGTTGCGCGCCGGCCAGCCGAGGGCGAGGGGACTTCTTCGACATCGCCGCGGCGCAGGACCCAGTCGCGGCGCAACTGGGGCAGGCCGTGTTGGACGTCGCCGTGAAAGGACGGGTCTCCCCAAAGGCCGCTGCAATCATAAACGCGAACCGGTTCGTTTGGCTCCAATTTGCCGTTGAAGGACTGGGTTGGACTGAGTGTGATTTGGCGGAAGGGCACGCGAAGACCGGGGTGGAGGCGTCCGGGGAGGTAGATCTTCGTGGAACGGGGCGGGGAACCGTTCCGTTGCTGTTTGGTCAGGGCTTTTGGCGCATTCATTTTAAACTTTCACGGCGGAAGAAAGCCCGGAGAGGTGCTTCCCTTCGCCAGCATTACCTGGATCAGGTTCAACGGGTCATTTGCATTGCAAAACTCTCAGCCAATGTCCTTCGGGCCACTGGCTCCCCGCACATGTGTAACATTACGGGTAGAGCGGGCTGGCGTCAAGGGGCTGGATACCAATGCGCCGGGGGGAAACCGGCGGCACACCCGTTACACCGTTACATTACCTATGAGAAACGGCGCTCTTCGACCCGTTACACACCCGTTACATGCCGTTACACGGGACCGGCACGGGGGGTGGCGGGACATGCCAGCGCCCGCCACCGGCCTTGCGCCGGGGGGAAACCGGTGGCACACCCGTTACACCGTTACATTACCTATGAGAAACAGCGCTTCTCGACCCGTTACACACCCGTTACATGCCGTTACACGGGTCCGGCACGGGGGGGTGGCGGACGTGGCAACGGTTACTTTGCGACGGTCATAGACCGCCGCTACAGGGAGGAAACCGGCTGCACACCCGCTACACCGCTACACCTATTGATTACCAACGACTTACAACTTGCCAACCCACTACATTGTAGCGCCTTGTAGCGCTCCTTGGCGCTGCAATTCTTGGGTGTCCCGATTCCGAATCGGGAACCGCCCTGCCGTGAAAAACTTTGTCCCGCGTTCATTCGCCACGTGTTTCTTGGTCAGCAGTTGCAGCCCTCAAGACCGGCAGGGCAACTCTGTCGAGCCGTGACTCGATTGGGGATCAAGCCGGAAGCCCCAACCCGGATTTTGAACAGGAGGACGCGGAGGACGCGGAGAAGGCCAAGCGGACCTGTCCGCCATAGCGCCTTGCGCGACGGCGGAATGCCAACACGCGAACGCTTCCGCCTTCGTGCAGACTCCGGCGCGACGAGTCCCCCTTCGCCAAGACTACGGCGGGACAAGCCGCCCCGACAAGTGCCGGGTCGTGCCGTCGTTGTTGCCAGGCTTGCGCCCTCGGTGCCCTTGCAACATCGGGGACAACGCCGCCACCACCAGGAAGCTTTTGTTACGGTCTACTTTCTGCTTGAATACTTGGCGGCGAAGGGCGAAATTGCCTTGGTGAACCTGAAAATTGTCATTGAGCCAGGGGAGGACGGCTACTTTGTCGCGCATTGCCCGTCGCTGAAAAGCTGCTGGTCGCAAGGGAAGACCCGCGAAGAGGCATTGAAGAATGTCCGGGAAGCCATTGATTTGTATCTGGAGCCGTCACCTTCTGAGTTGACAGCGAACAAGGAGCGGGAAGTGGTCGAGCTGACGATATGAAACTGCCGTTGCTGTCTGGGCGGCAGGTGTTGACCGCATTGCAGCGGCTTGGTTTTCTGGAAATCCATCGGAAGGGGAGCCATGTCAAGATGGAGCACCCGGATGGACGAAGGATAGTATTCCCGTTTCATGCGGAAGTGGATCGTTACACTTTGAAAGGAGCCTTGCGCGATGGCGGGGTGGAAATGGACGATTTTCTGCGCCAGATTCGCTGACCACGCCGCCAGAAGCTTTCCGAAACGAGGAGTTTCGCCGCGAAGCGTTCCCATATCGCTTGTCCCGCCGTCGTTTCAACGAAGGCGGATCATCCGGCTTGCTCAAAGGCAGGAAGGCAAAGCCGACCTGTCCGCCATAGCCTCGGCGAAGGAGGATCCCTCAGGATTGCGCCCTGCTTGCCCTTCGCAACATGGAATCCACCGCCATCACCACCAGGGGGTTGAAGGCAACCAGGGAAGGCCGCTTTTAGGGTGTCAATCTTTCTTTCCGCTGTCGCGGGGGGGGAATATCAGACTGTGCCATCACTCGCTCTCAGCCGCCTCGATGGGCGGCAACGCGCGGATGCTGCCTAACGTAGAAAGCTGAGCCACCGCCGACTCGCGGCGTGAACCGCGATAGCGGAACTGCAAGCGCCAACGGCGGTTGGCTCCGGCGACTTGTTAGGCATCTGGCTGACCTCCTCCACGCTCACCCTTCGTGGTTGGTGGATCAACCGGGTCGACATCCACGATGTGAATCTCAATCTTGTCACCGACTCTAATGTCTGGTGAGTCCCAAAAGTCCAGCCCATTTGATACTGCCTCCTCTCCAACCACCGTGAAATCGTGCCCCGACATCTGGAACAGGAGCGACTGATCGTCGGGCGCAGGCAGTGGAACCCGAAGGAGCGTCAAGGATTGAGTCAATGCCCCATAGCTCGTTCCGCCTGCCGTGTAAAGTTTCCTGCCGTTTATGGAGATAGTGAATGCAATCATGTGTGCGCGTTAAGATGCCTAACGTAGAAAGCTGAGCCACCGCCGAGTCGCGGCGCGGCTTGCAACCGCAGCGGTAACGGCGGTTGGCTCCGGCGACTGGTTAGGTGTCATCATTGTGTCTTCCATTTAACCTCGACCTTATCACTAATAAACATAAAATCCCAGAACCCACCGCACCGCACCCAACCAGCCCGCTCGTGATGCTCTCGGTCTTGCACTCTGACAAAGTAAATAATCTGGCTCCGGCCTGTCGTCAACGGATTAAATCCTCCGGTGAAAAAGCACCTCTCAAAATGCAAAAGCTCGAAATCATTCTCCATAGCCCAATGGCGCAGAACCCTGTCTGCGCGCGCATTTACACTCCTGAAAAGCACAAGGACGCCAATAGCCAAAGCAATGCCGATGGCGATGTATCGAACTATCTCAATGGCGAATTGCTTATCCATGCGCGCGATGACACCTAACAATTAATATACAACAGGTTGTTCGTGTATTACAATGGCCAAATGAATACCGACCAAGCGGTGCGGCGACTCACGGAAGTTGTTCGACGCAAGCATCTTGCGCTTGCCACAGAGCGCACTTACTGCGCCTGGCTCAGGCGATCTTGCGACTTCCTCAAAGGGCTGCCCTTGCATTTGCCAAGTGAACATAAACTGGAACGGTTTCTGACCGTCCTTGCCCAAAAGGATGTCGCCGCCAGCACCCGAAGTCAAGCCTTTAACCAGACGAAACGATCAAACTGCTTCCCAGCCTCGCCATCCCCGACCCCTTGGATAAGCTCTCACAATGGCCGATCAATTTCGGCAGACGTTCAAGCCAAAACTCGACGTTGCAAAACAGCTTCGCCGTGAAATCTTCCGGCCACAGGTGGCTCTTGCGCAGAAATCTCCGCTTCTCCGGGGGCGTGTTCGCCAAACGCTGAATTCCTATTGCCGCCCCCCAAGCGATTCCAGTCTTTTGTTCCTTTGGAGCATCGGCGGAATTAGTCCAACTGCAATTCTTCTTTCACCAGCGCCCACGGGATGCGCGGTTTGCTGCCGTTGGCGCGTTTAGCGCGTTCAATGGTCCGGGCGTCTTCGATGTCTTCCACAGTCTGTCTCATTTGGCGCAGCAACGTCTTGGCCTGGGTGAGTTGCTTGTTGAGCTGCGCCCAGTTGCCCGGCGGCTTGGCGGATGTCAAAATGGCGTTACTCATAAATGTCTTTTCGGTCGCCGACATCATACACCACGAGGCAAGCGCCTTCCAATTCAAAAAGGGCGCGGTAATTTCCGGCGCGCAGGCGATACTTGTTCTTGAAGCCCTTCAGCTTTTTGATGTCGCCGCTGAGATCGTACTGGGAGCGGTCAAGTTTCCCGCCGATTAAACGGCGGGCGTCCTTGGGCAACGCCCGGAGTTGTTCCAACGCCGACGGAAGAAATTCAATTTGATAGTGCATTGGCCCGCCACAGATTGTGAGGATTGAACTTCCGGTTGCGCTTGAACGCAAGCGGGTTTTTTCCAAAAGCAGGGCCGTTCCTACTCGCATCGCCGCAAATAGCGGCCATCCAGCACTTCAAGCCCTGCGGCATACAATCGCATTTCCCGCGCTTTTTGCTCAAATTCGCGCCGCACTTCAGGACTCCACGGCGTTGAAGCCGCCGGCTCACCCTCCTTCGCATGGCCTTCCACCTTCGCATGGCCTATGGTGGACAGGACGGTGGACATCATCGGGTCACGCCCTTTGCGCCGCAATGCCTTCGCATGGCCTATGGTGGACAGGACGGTGGACAGGACGGAGGGCAGGCCGGGCGAAGCGGCCACATCCAATACCGGCATTTCCTGTTTTTTCGTTTTCTAAACCTTCGGCTGTTGCTATGGCAAATATTGCTGTTAGGATGGAGGTGGAAAGGCGATTTTATGAGTGTGACCCTTGATTTTGACGAGCAAGCCCTTGCGACCCTGCCCTTCGGGCCAGGCGAACGCGAACGGCACATGCAAATCGAACTGGCCTGCCGCTTCTATGCCTCCGGCTGGCTGACGCTCGGCCAGGGTGCTCGCATGGCCAATTTGGATCACTACGCCTTTGGTGTCGCGCTCGCGGAACGCGGGATTCCCCGGCAATACGGACTCACCGAGGCGCAGGAAGACCTGGCTCATGGTCGTGGTCAGTAACACTTCGCCCGTTTCAAACCTCGCCATTGTTGGCAGGCTTGAATTCCTTCGGCGACGATACGCCGTGGTGCGCATCCCTCCTGCGGTGGCGGCTGAACTTGCCGCTTTGACGCACCCCGCTGGATCGCTGCGCATCAAGGCCGCACTCTCCGACGGCTGGCTGGTTGTGGAACCACTGGACAAGACGGCTTCACCACAACTGCCGTTTCCCCTCGACCCGGGTGAGACGGCGGCCATCGCGCTCGCCTGCCAACTCAAGGCCGGCGTGCTGCTGATGGATGAAAAGCGCGGACGCGAGGCGGCCCGGCGCTGCGGGCTGGTGGTGGCCGGTGTGCTTGGCGAACTGATCCACGCCAAACTTGCCGGCTGGATTCCAAACGTGCGGGACGAAATTCGGCGGCTTCGTTTGGAGGCCGGCTTCTTTGTGGATATCACCGTCGAGAAATTCATCTTGTCACAAGTGGGGGAGTGAACGTCGCGCCGGAATATGCACTTTAGACAAGCCCAGCGGCGGCGGCGGGTGGCACTGGGCGCCGCTTCGCCGCAGGGAACGGCAGGGCGAGACTCCGTCGAGCCGTGACTTTCTCCCAGGAAATCGAGTTTCGGCTCGACAGAGTCTCGCCCTACCGGCTTCACTGGCCCCCCTTGTTCGTGGCCATGTTGGCAATGGCGACGATTGCCGCCTTGAGTGGCGCACTCAGCAAAGGCCAGGCCAGAAACCTCCTCTCCCCGTCCCTCTCCTCCACAAGTGTGTGGAGGAGAGGGGGAAGACGCGCAAGAACTCCATAGGTGAGTCAGGTGTGCCGCCCGCCGCAATCCGCCTGTATGTGCTCGACTCGGGGATGGGGTTTTGGTTGGATGGGGGGCGCAATTTGCGATATGGTTGACAATGACCTTCCAGTGCCGGTCCCGCCGGCTCCAGCCCGCCCGCCCACGGCCAGCGCCACAGGCAGGGATGTCCCGCTCTGCGTGGATATGGATGGGACTTTGGTGAATACGGATTGCATCTGGGAGGCGATTTTGCAGATTCTGCTTCGCCGGCCTTTGCGGATGCTGGCAATCCTGGGCGGCGGGTGGAGGGGGACGGCCTGGTTGAAAAGGGCGCTGGGCAGGGAAGGTCTTCTTCCTGTGGAATCGCTGCCTTACAATGCGGAGGCGATCGCCTTGATTAAAGAGGCGAAGTCCGCCGGACGCAAGGTTCTGCTTGTTACCGCCTCCGATCAATTGATGGGGGATGCGGTTGCCGCGCATGTGAAGTTGTTTGACGAGGTGATCGGGAGCGACGGGGAGACCAACGTGAGGGGGACGACGAAGGCGGCGCTGCTGGTGAAGAGATTTGGAAGAGGCGGATTTGATTACGCGGGGGATTCGGCGGTGGACATCCCGGTTTGGGAGGCGGGCCGCCATGTTATTGCTGTGAATCCGGAACCGGCGGCGAGGCGGTGGGTCGAGCAACGCGGCTCCGGCACCATCATAGGCGCAGGGCGTCGCATGGGACGGGCGCTGGCGCGGGCGGCGCGGCCCGGCCGATGGATCAAGAATGCTCTGGTGTTCGTTCCGGCGCTCTTTGCGCACGTCTGGCGCGATGGCCATGCCTGGTGGCGATTGGGCGCCTTTTTTCTGGCACTCTGTTTTGGGGCTTCAGCGGTTTATCTCGTCAATGGACTGGCTGACATTGTGTCGGATCGGAAGGACAAAGACAAATGCCGCGGACCGCTTGCGGCGGGAGATCTTCTCATTGCGGACGCCGTGCTGGCAATTGCGCTCTTTCTGGCTGCGGCTTTCTGCAGCAGCTCGTTCGCGGGGTGGAAAGCAACGGAATTGCTCGCAGGCTACGTGGCTGCGGCCTTGGTGTGCATGCATTGGCGCAGGAAGGCTCGCACTTTGGACGTTCTTTTTTGCGCCGGTTTCTGCGTGTTTCGGATTGTGGCCGGAGCGGTGCTGGCGGCTGTCAAACTGCCATGATCGAGTGGTGGAGTGGGGGGATTTTCGCATCACTCCATCACTCCATCACTCCATCACTCCGACTCCTCCATCCCAGGTTCTTTCTTCTTGCGTTCACGCGGCAACGCTCCTCACACTGGCTTTCAATCGAAAAGCGTGAAAGCAATTCAATCCATATCCGTTTTTGGACTCGGCAAGCTGGGGGCCTGCATGGCGGCTACGATGGCCGCGCGGGGCTTTCCGGTGCTCGGCGTTGATGTTGACCCTGCCAAGGTGCAAAAAATCAATGCCGGCCTGCCGCCCGTCGAGGAGCCGCTTCTGGCCCAAACCATCACGGCCGGCCACGCCCGGCTTCGGGCCACGGACGACGCCCGCCAGGCGGCGGCCACGGACGTATCCTTCTTTATTCCTCCCTCGCCGAGTTTGCCGGACGGGAGCTTTTCCAACGAATTTCTCCTGCGTGCGATGCAGTCGGCGGCGCAAGCGGTGCGGCAGGCGGGCAAGAAGCAACACTTGTTCGTGTGCAGTTCCACCACCACGCCCGGCGCGATGGATTCGGTTCTGATCCCGATGCTTGAGAAGGAAACCGGCGGGATTTGCGGCAAGGATTTCGGCGTCTGCTACAACCCGGAATTCATCGCCCTGGGCAACGTCATCAATGGCTTGCTCGAGCCGGACCTGGTCCTGATCGGCGAATCCGACCCGGAAAGCGGGGCCGCGCTTGAGGGGCTTTACAAGAAATATAATCGCAACCAGCCGAACATCGCGCGCATGTCCATCGTCAGCGCGGAACTGGCAAAGATCTCGGTGAACAGTTACATCACCATGAAGCTCAGCTTCACCAACCAGTTGCGGTTGATCGCTGAAAAATTTCCCAAGGCCGACATCCACTCGATCCTCGCCGCCATCGGCAGCGACAGCCGGATCGGGAACAAGTATCTGCGGGCCGGGCTGAGTTTTGGCGGCCCGTGCTTTCCTCGCGACAACCGGCTTCTGGCCTTCACGGCGCGACAGTTGGGACTCAGCGCCCCTCTGGCCGAAGCTACGGACCAAGTCAACGAACAGACCAAACAATCGCTGTTGGAAACCGTCAGCGCGCTGACGCAGCCTGGAGACGTGGTTGCTGTTTTGGGGTTGGCCTACAAGCCCGACACTTACATTGTGGAAGAATCGGCGGGCCTTTATCTGGCCCAGCAACTCAAGCGCCGAGGGCGGCGGGTGCTGGTCCACGATGTTGCCGCCACGCCTGCCAACAGCCCGAGCCTGTTTGAATTTGAAATAATTGACAAGCTGGAGTCGTTCCGAGAGCGCGGCGACATCAAGGCAGCCGTTCTCTGCTGTCCGTGGCCGGAATACAAGACGGTCCAGTTTCATCCCGGCACAAGGGTCGTGGCCTACTGGAAGATCTGAAGCCCGGACAGCGGAAACGTGAATTGCTCCGGATTCAAGGGGCGCCGACGGGAGTCAATTTGTCAACCACTTCGGCGATGTACTGGGAAAAGCGCGCGCGGGCAGCGTCGTTCACATGGGTCAGGTCTTCGTAATCGGCTTCAACCTGCGGCGGCAACTGCGACGCTTCGAGAAGAACAATGTTCGTGTCATGGGCGGCCAGGTCATGAAGAAAGACCATCATGTCAGGGCGAAGGGCGGGGTCGAGTGCCCGTTCCGCAACAGGGTTGAGTTGGCCGCAGCAGACAATCAGTCGGCAGCCTCGCTCGCGGCACATTTTGGCAAAGGCCGCGAATGAGGTTTTATGGAAATTGGATTCCGGCCCAAAAACCAGGCCGCCCGCTTCGCGACGCGCGCGGTCTTCCAGATTGCCTTCGAGGGAGGCGTCGTATCGTTCCTGGGCCTTGTTGGAGGCTTCAAAGCCGCGGGCACGGGCGACTACTGAATCCCACACTTGATAGAGCGGAAAAATGTCGCCCATCAAGCCGCAGACTTCAAAGCGGTCAAATTTGGGTTTGCCCGGGCCGAGAGCGCAAAAAGCGGGCAAGTCGCGGAAGCCAAAAAAATACATCAGCCGCTCGTTGTCGGGCTTGCCGTAAAAAGTGGTCTCGCTCACGTAAGTAATAACGCAAGCCAATGGAACTTTTGGAAGGCGTTCCAGACAGAGTGCCATATCGTACGGGCTGCTTCCTGGAAAATGCAGTTCGGTGGTCCAGAGTTTTCCGGCCAGTCGTTCGTTGAGCACTTTGGTGTCAATCTGCGTGCGTGTCTGGCTGGCGCCCATGAGGACGGCCTGGCTGGGCGCCGCGGCTTCCTGCAACAATGCCTCCTTGATGCGGTATTGCGTATAGTTGATAGTGTGGTCTTTTCCGGAAAAAAGAAGGCACCAAAAGAGGATCGTGTGCGCGGCGACGGCTGCAAAGACATTCAAACAGACAAATGCGCTCCACGCTTGAACAACCCAGCGGGCGGGCGTTTGAAAGCGACGGATGGCCCAGGCGGCGAGCCTCCGATGCGCCAGGAGAAGAAGGCAGGCGCCTGTCGTCAACAATGCGGCGTCCCTGAGACGCCCATTGACGAAGGTTTGGACGTTGGTAAATTTCCCGTCAGCGCGGGCCAGAATTTGCGGGCCAAAGCGGGAGGACAGGCTTGAGGACACGCGGTTGCCAAGAAATCCAAAAAGCGCCCAGGCGATTGCGGGCAACAGGATCAGCATGAGTGACAGTCTGGATTTCATCTCAGAATCGGGCGTAGATAAAGGCGACCCCGCCTTGGAACAGCACCAACACCAGCGCAATCAGCGAGGCATACAAGGCCCGGCGAAAAAAAACGGGCGCGGCGGCGAACCAGTCAATCCAGTATTGCCGGCGCGTGGCCCAGGTAACGGCTTCGGAGGCCACGAAAGCAATGGCACAGAGCATCAAGACATGCGCGGACATTCCCAACAGCGACAGATCGAACCGCAGGACCGGAACGGCATTCCCATGCCATCGGGGAATCAGGCCGGTAATGAACTTGAGCGCGGATGGGAAGGACTCCGCACGGAAGAAGATGTGGGACAGTACGACCAGATGAAAGGTCAACAGGGGACCGGCAATCGCGCGAATGAGCGCCAGCGCGGGCCGGGTTTTGAAAAAGACGTTGCGCTGCTTGAGGGTCAGGGCCGAAAGGGTCATGTAGATGCCATTGAGAATTCCGAATGCCAGATAGGTCCAGGTCAGCCCATGCCAAAGGCCGATGGCAATCATGTTGATGAAGATGGCCAGACAAAGCCCGACTTGTTCCAGGTTGCGCAACGACATTTGAAGGGGCTTGAACAGATAATCCGTCAACCATGTTGTCAGGGACATGTGCCACCGCCGCCAGAAAATCTGGATGTTGGAGGAATAGTAGGGAAGATCAAAATTCTCAGGCCCTTTCACGCCGAACAACAGGCCGATGCCAATGGCAATGTCTGTGATGCCCGAAAAGTCGGCGTATAACTGGATGGAAAAACAGTAAGCGCCCGCCAGCAGTTCGAGGGACGAAAAGCCGGAGGGGTTGCGGTGGATGTTTCCAACCAGAACTGAAAGCTGGTCGGCTATGGCGACTTTTTTCACCAGGCCGAAAAGGATCCGTCTGAGGCCCACAGCGAATTCGGCGTCGCCAGGAGATTTGATCTTTTCGATCTGATCGAAGAAACTGCCGGCCCGCTGAATGGGGCCGCTGACAATTTGGGGGAAGAAGGCCCCATAAAGCGCCACGGAAACGAAGTTGCGTTGGGCGGGGAGCTTCTCCCAGTAAACGTCAAGAAGATAGCCCACCATCTTGAATACGTAATACGACAGGCCGAGAGGCACGATCACGAGAAGCGCGCTGTTGGAAGCCGTCCCACCGGCGCGCGGAAGGAACTCTTTCAGGAACCAGCCGGCGGATTTGAAGGCGAAGAGCAGGACCAGAAGCGTCATCACGCCCAAAGCCATCAAGGCGCGCTTGCCCTGCTCGGTGCGGCGGCGCTCAATCCACAACGCGGTCGCATAAACCCCCGCGGTGACGGCTGCGAGAAGAAGCGCATGAGGAAGGCTCCAAGTGAGATAGAAAGCGAATGAAAGAGCCAATAGCAGGGCCGGCCTCCATCGGGCCGGCCCGAGATGGAAGATCAGCAATGCAAGCCCGAGGAAGATTGCGAAATTAAAGGAAAGAAAGGACATTTACTGGACGCGCTTGCGGATTAATCAGAGTTGCGCTTGGCGCTTTCTGCCGTTTTGGAGCTCCTTCTCTTTTGCCTGATGACGGGGGCCACTGCGTAATTTATGCCGCGCGGATTCTCCACACGTTGCGAGGCGTTGAGCACTTCCAATCCGACGATGTTGCCATCCGTGTCGTAGTCGAGAATGACGCCGGGTTTGTCCTCGTCGCTCTCTTCGATGGCCGCGTCGCGGAACAGAATCCGCAGCACATCCACTTCCGGGTCATAAGTCACTTTCATAGTAGCCCTTGTTAGTGGTTCATTTGACGGTGCCGGGAGGTTATTCCCGGCACTCGTTGATTGCGTGATACACCATCCCGGTTTTCTCATCAATGAGGATTGAGTGCTGCCAGGGCGCTCGAAAGCAGCGATAGCAGCGTTTATCGGCAACCGCATCGGGCGTCCAGCCGGGGAGGTTGTGTTCGGGGCCTTTCTCGTACAGCAAATCCTTCTTGCATTCAGCCCAAGTCACTTCCTGGCAGACATCATCCGACGCCATTTTCCAGGAGGGGTCAACTGGCGCCGCACTGACCGCGCGCAGAAGTTCCTTCTCATCGGCGATATAAAGAAAATATCCGTAGTCAAGAACCACACCGGCGACCCACACGCCTTCAATATTGGTCCCGCGAAGGAACGACGTGCCGCCAATTTTGGCGCTGAGAATTTGTCTGGCAGTCGCCGGAGCGCAAGGCTGGACCCCAGTGTCGTCAAATGCCCGATTCACGACGGCGTGCCAGATCTGCTTGGGATCAGTGTTTTTCAGTTTGTGGACAACTTTAGCCGACCCAAACAGAAGACATCCCCCCAAGACCATCATGGATGAGACCACAAGTACTCCACCTGTAACTCCCATCCCTCGCTTCTTCTTGAACCATCCGACAAGGAGCGCCACGCTCCCCGCAAGGGCGACCATGAGCGCCAGGGCCGACAAAGCGAGCAACATTAAGAATTTTGCCATGGACTATTTCTCTGGCGCGGCAGGGTCAGCGTTGGACGCGGGCGCCGGCGCCTTTGATGAGTTTTTCGACTTCGTCCTTGGTCGCCATGGAGGTGTCGCCGGGGGTGGTCATGGCCAGGGCGCCGTGGGCTGCGCCGTAGTCCACGGCGGACTGGGGATCGCCGGTGGTCATCAGGCCGTAGATCAGGCCGGAGGCGAAGCTGTCGCCGCCGCCGACACGGTCGAGGATTTCCAGGCCGGGGTATTTTTTGGACTCGTAAAAAGCGCCGCCGGCCCAGCAAATGGCGGCCCAATCGTTGACGGTAGCAGTCAGGGCGGCGCGGAGGGTGGTGGCGACGACTTTGAAGTTGGGATAGGTTTTGACAACCTGCCCGATCATCTTTTGGAAGGCGGCCTGATCAATGTGAAGAAGTTTTTCGTCGGCGCCTTCGACTTCGAAACCGAGGCTCGCGGTGAAGTCTTCCTCGTTGCCGATCATGACGTCCACGTATTTGGCGATTTCGCGGTTGACCTCCTGGGCGCGTTTCTTGCCGCCGATGCTTTTCCAAAGGCTGGGGCGGTAGTTGAGGTCGTAAGAGACGACGACGCCGTGCTCACGGGCTTTCTTGACAGCCTCGATGACCAGCGGCGGGGTGGTGTCGCTGAGGGCGGCGAAGATGCCGCCGGTGTGCAGCCAGCGGACGCCGAGTTTGCCGAAGATGCGGTCCCAGTCGAAGTCGCCGGGCCTGAGCTGGCTGGCGGCGGAGTGGCCGCGGTCGGGGATGCCAACCGCGCCACGGACACCGAAGCCGCGCTCGGTGAAGTTGAGGCCGTTGCGGACGGAGCGGCCCACGCCGTCGAAGGGCACCCATTTGATGAATTCGGTGTCCACGCCGCCCTGTAGAATGAAATCCTCCAGGAGACGGCCGACTTCGTTTTCGGCAAAGGCTGTTGCGACGGCGGTCTTCAAACCGAAGCAGCGGCGCAGGCCGCGGGCGACGTTGTATTCGCCGCCGCCTTCCCAGACTTTGAATTCGCGGGCGCAACGGATGCGGCCTTCGCCGGGGTCGAGGCGGAGCATGATTTCGCCGAGGGCGAGCATGTCGTATTTGCAGGAGGATGGGTCGCGGAGCTGGATGGGAGAAGGCATGGGATGTGGGGTAGGGATGAGTCAGTGAATCAGTGAGTCAGTGAGTTGCCGGGGATGGGTTAGATTTGGATGGATTTGAAATCAGTTGTGCGCCAGGGGGGTTGGTTGAGACTGGTGGCGATGTGGCTGAGTTCTTCGAGCTCGGCGGCGGTGAAGAGGAGGCCGCCATGCTTCTTTGACAATTCGCCGGCGCGGGCTTCTGGCTGGCCGGGGAGGAGGCATTTTTCGTTGCCGTGGCCCAGGATGTCGTGGAGGGCGGCTTTGACGTTTTCCATCTGGGTGCGGCCTTTGGCAAAATTGTTTCCGCGCACGGCTTCGGGATGGATGACTTGGAAAAAGAAAGTGGAAGCGCGTTTTTCGTCCGCCCCACCGCGGGAAGTGCCGCGGATTTCGGGGAGCGAGCCGCCGATGAAGGCGGCATAGAGTTCGTCAATCAAACCCAGGCCGTAACCTTTGTGGCCGCCGAAGGGCAGAAGCGCGACGGCCTTGTTGGGATCGGTGGTGGCGAGGCCGGCGGCGTCCACGGCGGCGTTGGGGGGCAGGGGTTTGTTTTCGCGCTTAAGTTGCTGGACACGGCCCATGGCGACGGTGGAGGTTGCCCAGTCAACAACAATAGGGAAGCCGATGGCGGCCTGCGTGGGGAAGGCCCAGGAATGGGGGTTGGTGCCGAGCGTCGGGGCGCATCCGCCGAAGGGGACGACTTCGGAGGTGGCGGAGGTGCAGTTGGTGTAAGCAATGTAGCCTTTGAGTGCGGCGTCCATGACGTAGCCGCCGCCCCAGAGGTAATGGGTGGCGTTGTCCACGCTGACGATGCCGACGCCGAACTGGTCGGCGAGTTTGATGCAGGTGTCCATGGCCTCGTAGGCGACGGCCTGGCCGAGTTTGAAGTGGCCGTTCCAGACCTGGGCGGCGGCGAAACGGGAAGGGAGCTTCTCGATGCGCGCGCCGGGTTTCCAGCGTCCGACCTTGCTGCCGAACAAATCGTCCAAGTGCAGGGCTTTGATGGCATTGTGGGTGCGGATGCCGTACCAGGCGGCGCTGGCGCAAAAGCGCGCCCCTGCCGCCGCTTCCTCCGCCGTGTAGCCGCGCGCCAGATAGGCCTTGCTGACCAAGTCGTCGTGTTTTTCGCGTGGGATGATGTAATAGGTGTCGGGCATAAAATTGTGTCAAAAGGAATTAGCTTGGGCGAGGGGTTTTTGGCCGTCGAGGACCGCGATGAGGTTTTTGACGGACATGGTGGCCTGGCGCTGGACGCTCTCGAAGGTGCGGGAGCTGACGTGAGGGGTGATGATGCAGTTTGGCTCGTGGAGGAACGGGTGGTCCGGCGGGGGCGGCTCGTGGTCGAGCACATCCGCGCCGTAGCCGGCGACGCGGCCGGACCGGAGGGCGGCCAGGAGGTCGGGGGTGTGAACGATTTCGCCTCGGGCGCAATTGATGAGGATCACGCCCTGTTTCATTTTGGCGATGGCGGCGGCGTTGATGAGGCCGCGCGTCTGCGGGGTGAGATTGGTGTGGAGGGATATGTAATCGGCGGCGGCGAAAATCGCGTCGAACGACGGGGCGCGCTGGACGGAATGCGCGGCGGCGAAGGCGTCGTCCCACTGAATGTCGTAAGCAAGGGGCGTCATGCCGAAGGCGCGGGCGCGGATGGCGACTTCCTTGCCGATGCGGCCAAGGCCGATGATGCCGATGGTCTTGCCCATGATTTCATGGCCGGTCTTGCGTTTCCATTGCCCCTGGCGGGTGGCATCCACGGCGTAGAGGAAATTCTTTTCGAGGGCGAGGAGCAAGAGGAAGGTCTGTTCGGCGACGGCGGTGTGATTGACGCCGGGGGTGAAGCAGACGGGGATTTTCAGTTCCGTCGCGGCCTTGAGGTCTATTTTGTCGAGGCCGATGCCGTATTTGCTGAGGACTTTGAGGTGGGGCAGCGATTTTTGGAGGACGGCGCGGGTGATGGCGTCGTCGCCGCAGAGCAGGCCGTCAATGTCGCCCATCAATTCCAACATGCGGGATTCGGGGAGGGGGCCGCGCTCGTGGATCAGTTCATAGCCTTTGGAGGCCAGGAGTTCGTGGAACGATCCCGGCGTGTCCTGAAACGAAGTTGTGGTCAGCAATACTCTCATGGGATGGATTGTATGAAGTCCGCGGCGGCGGAGTCAAAGGGATATGGCGATTGCGGATTGCGGATTGCGGATCGCGGATTGGCGGGAGCAGTCAGTGAGGATCTAGTCAGTGAGCCGGTGACTTCTGGATTTCCACTCGCTGATTCACTGATTCGCTTATTCACAATTGGCGGTTTGGCAGATGGTTTGACAGGGCTGGGAGAGTTGGCCATGATGGGGGGACTATGATCAAGACAGGAATTTTGAACCCGGGGCTGAACGACTTGTTGAGCCGTGTGCGGCATACCAATACGCTGGTTATTGCCGACCGGGGGTTTCCGTTCTGGCCGCAAATCGAATCGGTGGATATATCGCTGGTGGACGGCATCCCGACGGTGCTGCAGGTTCTTTGTGCGATCCGCGGGAATTTTGTGGTGGGACGGGCGTGGATGGCGCGGGAATTCAGCGAGCATAATGACAAGGCAACGCAGGTGGCCTTTGCGGAGGCATTGCGCGGGATTGCCTTTGCGCAGGAGCCACACGTGGAATTCAAGAAACGCGTTCCCTTGGCGGTGGGATTGATCCGCACCGGGGACACGGTTCAGTACGCGAACATGATTTTGGAGTCGGCGTAGGGAGGCGCGCCTTGACGCCGCTCCCTTTTGAGCGGTCGAATCCCTCTCCCTAACTCTCTCCCCGCTACCGGGGCGAGGGAATCCGCAAAATCAGGCCGTGGCGTCCTTGTCCTCAAGTTTCTGCCAGAACAGGCCGTAGAAGGCAATTAAGACGAAGCAAACCAAGGGCACTGCGAAACCGACGCGCATCGAATAAGCGTCAGCGATGCGGCCCATCCAAGGCGGCGCAATGGCCCCTCCCACGATGGACATAACGATGAGGGAAGCGCCGAGCTTGGTAAAATCACCCAGGCCGCGGATGCCGAGGGCAAAAATGGTTGGGAACATGACGGACATGAAGAAGAAGGTGGCGTAAACCGCATACAGGCCGAGCATGCCACCGGTCATCGCAATGGCGGTCAGGACCACATTGATGGCCGCGTAGGCCGCCAACACCAAATGCGGTTTTGACCGGCTAATGACGGCGCTCCCACAAATGCGTCCGGCAAAAAACAAACCGAAGCCGATGGTGCCCAGCATCGAGGAAGCCTGCCCCTTGGTCACGCCACTATCATTCTCCAAAACGTAATTGACAAAGAAGCTGAAAACGCCGGTCTGGGCGGCGACGTAGAGGAATTGGGTGGCGACGCCCAAGGTGAAATGTCTGCGCCGGAACATATCCCAGTTCTTGAAGACCATAAGGAAGGCGGCGATATAAGCGACGACCAGCAAACCGATGGTTGTCGGCAGGAACAGGCTCTTGTCCCACTGGAGCAGGTCCCAGACCAGTCCAAGAATCCGGGAGATGAAGAAATAGAGCAGCCCGCAAACCACTAAAAGCACCACGCCAATGATCCCTACCTGGCCGCCAGACGGTTTAATTCGGACTATTTGTCCCGCGGATTGGCGGCTTTCATCCTGGGTGCGCAAATCGGGTATTTTGGAAAATATGAAAATGAGCAGGAGAACGGAAACGAAGGCTGCGATGCCCAGGTAGAGATGTTGCAGGCCAGCGTTACCGGCGGCTGCGGCGGCGGCAGCAGCGGCCGCATCGGTGCTGGTTGAGCCGGCCTTGTCACCGGCAAAGACGAACAGCCCGCCGATGGTTGGCCCCAGAATCCAGCCGCCACCATTGAAGGTCTGGGCGATGTTAATGCGAGTGGCCCCGCTTTCGGGTGGCCCGAGGACTGTCGTATAAGGATTGGCGATGGTTTCCAGGCAGGTCATCCCCAACGCGATGATAAACAGGCCCAACAGAAAGGCTTGGTATGTTCCGATGTCCACGGCATGCACCACCCAGAAGGCCCCCGAGGCAATGAGCACCAAGCCCAGGAGAATGCCACCTTTGTAGCCGAATTGCCGCGCGATCAAGCCGGCTGGGATTGCCATGAGGAAATAGGCGAGGTAATTGGCGAATTGAACGAGACCCGATTGCTCTTTGGTTAGCTGGAGGGCGTCCTGAAAATGTTTGTTGAGGATGTCAATCGTGCCATTGCAGAAACCCCACAATACGAAAAGCGATGTCAATAGGACGAAGGGGACGAAGTAGCTCTTTCCGTCGGCGGTGCGGAAGAGGCCGGTTTTTGAGCTGCTGGCGCCTGTGGACGACGGTGTCGGTATATTATATGCGGGCATAAAATTGTGTAAATCAGCGCCAGTGTGTCAACATTTCCGACGGGGTCAAGGCTGAAAAAAAGCCCGGGATTGCTCCCGGGCTTGTTGCAGGGTCTTGATCGGGGATCAAGACTGAGGAGTTGTTTATGGCAGAATGTGGTTGGTGGACAGGATGAGGCAGACCGGCTTGGTGCCAACGTTGTTGGGGCTGTAGCTGGTTGCGAAGGTCTGGGCGCCGTCATTTGGGCAGAAGGGGAGTCCGCCGGAGGAGCCGCGGCCCACATAAGGCTGGATGTCGCTGCCGGCCGGGGTGTCGGTGCTCGTCTTGCCCTGTTCCATGGCCCACTGGCTCTTGGCGGCGTCAACGATGCGGAGGTTGTTGATGCAGGCGTTGGTCTGCGAGGTCGTGCGCGCGCGGACGAAGTTCGGAATCGCAATGGCGGCGAGGAGGCCGATTATGGCGACGACGACCATAATCTCAACCAGCGTGAACCCATTATGTGAATTAGCTTTCATTTTCATTGTTTGACTGTCCTTTCGTTTGCTGTGTCGTTCACAACAGGGCCGGCTGCGGGTTAATATGAGTGCGTTTGCTCGATTTGCGTAATGCAGCCGATCTGCCTCTATGAACACGACACTGGTCGTGATGATAGCAGGCGAAATGCCAAGCACCCGGATGGAATTATGGGCGTGGATTGTGCCGTTTTTGCCGAGTGGCGGGCGGTTTCAGAGGCAAAAAGTTCCCGGCAAGAAGCGCTGCGTGTCCAAGAAACGCGGGGTGAGTGTTCGCTTTCTGGGCAGGAGTGTCATTTGCGCAGGAGACGCCTGGCTTTGCGCATCCAGACGCGGTCGCGTTTGCGCTGGAAATTGGGGGCGTGCGCGTCGTCGCTGAGGGTTTCGCGCAAGGCAGCCTGGGCGAGGTCGCGTTGATTGCGGGCGAGGTATAATTGGGCCAACTGGACGCGGGCACGGGCATAGCTGTGGTTTTCGAGGACTTGCTGCCAGGCTGCGACGGCGGCGTCGGTCTGGCCCAGGGCGGAGAGGGATTCGGCATACGCCATCATGGAATGACCGTAGTCGTGCATTGGTTTTTCGCGGCAGACTTGTTCAAGAAGCGGGCGGGCGGCGGCGGCATTTTGAGAGCGGAGGAGACACTGGCCCATGTGGGCGCGGGCGTCAATGTCGGCCGGATCGCGTTCGAGCGAGGCGCGGTAGCAGGCTTCGGCCTTTTCCAAATTGCCCTTCTGGAAATAGATGTCGCCCAACTCGAGGTAGTGATGCGGCTTGTCGAGGTTGTGAATTTGCGCCTGCAATTCCTTGATGCGGCGGCGGTCGTGCGCGCCCGGCAGTTGAAAGCCCAGCGTCGCCGATGGGGCGCCGCGCATGACAAGGAAGAAGTAAAGGACGTCGGCCAGGCCGGGGAAGAAGAACATAAATCCGGCCCAAAGCCATTCGTCCCGGCGAATGGCGTCAATCAGCAGCCAGATGTGCAAGATAGCCAGCACCAAGGCCCACGCACTATGCCGGATTCGGAACCAATAGTATTCGAGATTAAAAGGCATTTTACGGTTGGATCGGAAATCCGTGGCGATTGTATCGCATTCGGCGGAAAAGGCCAGAGGGATGGGAAGAATTGGGAGAATGACAAGCATGGGCATCGAATAGCGCCTGTGCCTGGCTTTGGGGATTTCAATTTGCGGAGGGGCTTGACCGCATTTCCAATCGCGCTTTTTGGAGCAACTCGCGGACTTCTTCGTCGGCGGTTTGGCCGAAATCGGCATACCATTCGCCGACGGCGGAGAATTGTTCCGGGGCGTGAACACACACGGCAGCGTCCACTTCGGGGCGCAGTTGGTCCAGTGTTTCGCGGGCGGCCACCGGGACGGCAGCCACTATTTGGACGGGCTGCTGTTGTCGCACCGCCTGCACGGCGGCGCGCATGGTGGCGCCGGTCGCCAGGCCGTCATCCACCAGGATGACGGTGCGGCCGCGCAATGCGGGCGGCTCGTCCCGGCCGTAAGCCAGTTCCCTTTTTTTCAGCTCCTTGCGCTCCCGCGCGATGATGTCATCCAACACCCGCCGTGGAACGTTGCAGGAAATGACCAGGGAGTCGTTGAAGACGCACAGGCCGCCGCTGGCAACCGCGCCCAGCGCCAGTTCCTCATGGCCGGGGAGTCCGAGTTTTCTGACGAGGAAGACATCCAGCGGCGCCTTTAATTTCGCGGCCACTTCGAAAGCGACCGGCACGCCTCCGCGCGGCAGTCCGAGGACAATCACGCCGTCGCGCCCCGCATAATCCTCCAGCTTCGCGGCCAGGAGCCGGCCGGCTTCCGCGCGGTTTTGGAATTGGAAGCGCATGGTTTGTGTTCAGGGAACTATAAACCGAATACGCAAGCCGCGCGAGCAATCTGGAGTTGATTTGGAGCCGGCGGCTCGACGCTTCACCGAAGTGCGGCGATCAATGCTCGCACTGCTGGATGGCGGCATCGAGCCACCAGCGGCTGTCGGGGTCGGTCTCGTTTTGGCGCACCTCGCGCAAGGCGGGGAGCGCGAGTTTGGCCAGGTGGCCCAAACCCCTTATGGCAGCCTCGCGACGCGCGTAATCCTTGTCGCCCAGCAGGGCAATCCACTTTGGAATGCGCTGCATCGGGGCCAAGAGCACTTCGAAGGAGACTTCCGCCGCGTTTGTGGAAACTTGCAGTGTCTGGTCCAGCGCAACGACGCGCACGCGGTGGCGGCCGACGGCAAGGTCGTCGAAACGGAGGGTCTGGTTGGTGGCGGTTTTTTCCCACGGGGCATCGTCCAGACGCCAACTGAAAAGGGGCGCAGTTACATTCGCGGCCAGTTGGAGCACCACGCCGTCATCGCCGTTTTCCACCAATTCCGCCGTTGCGCGCGGGAGCGGCTCGCGCGCCGGCACGAGGACGTACTCATCGCGGCCTTGAAGGGTGGTGTGCAGGAATGCGTTGCCGGAATTGTCCACGAGAACTTCGGTCAGCTTGCGGCGGTCGGCGAACGGCTCCGGCTCGTTGGCGGGGAAACAGGGCCGCGTCAATCCAAAGGTGCTGCGAAATAACTGTCCGTCCGAAGTGAGCCAGCAAATGCCCAGGCGGTCGGTGACCGAGGAATCAACTCCCTTGCCTGCGGGCGGCACGGGCGAGACGGTATTGTTGACTGGAATGATCTTGCCTCCCTCCGGCGGACGAATGGCGGCGTTGGTGCGCCACCCATCCAGTTCACTGAAGGTCCAGGTGACATTGTTGAGCATGACGGCGAGGCTGCCGTCCGTAGCGAAAAATGGATTGACCCTCGCTTGGTACCAGGGTTGCGGGGTGCTGATTTTGCTTTTTTCCCAGTCATGCCAAACGCGGCCGTTGAAGTAGTGGAGTTTGTAAAAGCTGTCCTCGTAACTAATCCGCCCGTCCTGGGAAAACTTCGGCGCGAAATACTCATTCGTTCCCAGGCGCAGTCCGGGCAGGCGCGGCAACTGGGCCTGCAACGCGGAGGGATAGCTCGAATAGCTCTCAAATCGCCCGCTCGCCGGATCGAAAATATAAGCCGGAGCCGCCTCCCACGAATTGTAAACAAAACGGATCCACCATATCCGGTTCAGTGAATCCAATGTGATTTCGTAAGGCCCGTCAGGTTGAAAATCTCCGGGCAGCACATATTCATGCCAGCCTGTTCCCTCCCATTCGCACAACATCCCCTGTCTGCCGCGCAGAATGCCGAACACACGGCCGTCTGCGGTTTGGATCAGCGGGCGGCTGGTGTGGAGGACGACAGCGGAAGCGGGCCGGACCGGTTTTTCCGTCAGCAACGCCGGGTCGGCGACGATGGCGCCGCGTCCGAATTGCAGGCCCATCATCTGTCCGCTCTTGAGTTGAAACCAGCGGTTGATCGCGTCGTAGGAGGAGTTCTTCTGCCAGTTGATTGCCTGCGCCGGGGCGTCGTTTGTCGGCACGAACCAACCACCCATCCCGAATGCGCCGAGCCACAGACCTTCCTTCGTGACGGTCCAGTGGCGGCCGGCGAGCTGCTCCGGGGAGGCGTCGGTGTCGAGGCCGTCAATCAGCTTTGTCCAGTGACCGCCGCGCCACCGCCAGAGGACGCTGATGAGGCCGTCGCGGTTGAAATCGGCCTGGCCACCCGCGATGACGTAGCGATCCTTGCCGACGGAGAACATATTTTGCACAAAGCGGAAGGCATTGGTCTCCGGTTCCGCCACGCGCGCGCCTGCGAGGGTGGCGGGGTCAACGGAGAAGATTCCCGCGTCGCGAACAGCGAGCCAGAGGGTTTCGCCGTCCAGAGGGGCAACGACGGAGATGCGGCCATCGGGGACGCCGTCGAGCGTGGTGCGGTTGGTGATCGCATTGTTTTCGTGAATCAACACGCCATGAATCGAACCGCGCGAATCATCGCCGGAGAGGCAACTTGACCAGAACCAAATTCGGCCGCGCACGTCCTGGGCCATCGAAACGGGAAGGCGGTTGGTGGCGTTGCCAGCGGGCCAAAGTTCGGCGGGCGTGATGGTGTGGACGAGAGTCTGATTTTGGTGGATGGGTGCTACGCGGATGTTCTCGCCGGCTTCCGTCACCCAGAGGTTGGTTTGCGAATCCGCCAGGACTCTGGCGAGCGCCGCTGGTCCGGAGAAGTCACTCATCATGGCAGTCACGCCAATGTTGCCGTGTTGCGACAAAATGAAAACGTTGCTGTTGCCCCGGCGCGTCCAAATCGAAATGGCCGAGCCGTCCCGGGCTGTTTCCATGGAATACGGAATTCCAGTGGCGGTGTCGCCGGAGCCCCAGGGATTCCAGGGCGAATTGCCTCCCGGCTGCCAGTTTTCGTTTAAGTTCCACTGGCCCCAGGCCTCGCCGCTCCCGGCGGCGTGGATTGGGCCGTCTGGTTCTTGGGCGGCGACGCGGATGGCCGGCCAGAATTCGCTTTCAAAGGTATGAATCTGTGCGGAAACGCGCAGGCATACCGAACAGGCAGCCAGGGCCGCAATGATTTTTCGCATATTTTCAACATTGGATCACCACGAATAGTGGACGGTGTAGGTGATGGTTTTTTCTTCATCCGGCTGGACCTGCAAGCGGAACTCGATGGTCTGCGCGTCGGTCTTGACAAAGGCGTTGGACTTGGCGGTAATCTCCCAGTTGCTCCAGCGGTAAAGATGTTCGACGGTGCGGATTTCCACCGGCTCCTTTTTGTGGTTGCGCAACTTGATCTCGAAGGTCTCGTCAATCCACTTGTCGCCTGTGTCAATTTTGAAATTGGTCGCCTTGCGCTCGCCCACCAAGTCGAAGGAATTGCCGGTCGTCACGCGGATGGTCTCGTCGCGCGGGGTGTGGTCAATTTCGTTTTCGCCGACAAATTGCAACTGGCTGTCGGTGTCGCGGCGGTAAAAGCGGAGCCGGCCTTTCGGCAGCGCAACGCCCAGATGGTTGGACTCCGCGTTGACGAATTCGCGCATGACCATGACTTTCTTGTTGCCGTTGTTGCCGTAGCCCTGGTCGGTGGTCAAACCGCCGGAGAAGCGATAGCCGGACGCGCCGTCATAGACGTAGATGGTCGGGGCGTACATTTTCTCGGCGTGAACGAACTCGACCTGTTTGGTTTCGCGGTCGTGCAGGGTTGTGGCCCGCCCGATGTCGTAAAGATGAAATTCATCGAAGGCCTTTTCCGTGACGACGGGAGCGGCAAACCCGCCACCTCCTCCGCCGAACCCTCCGCCACCGAATACCATCCGTGACGCAGGCTGGATTTTATTGACATCCCCCGCCATAAGCTTGATTTTGGCGTTCTCGAAGGTCTTGCCGCTGTCGTTTTGTAGCGTAATCCAGCCAACCAAATCCACCAGGTCGCCCTTTTCCGGCGAGACCAGGTTGTAATCCGCGTGCCAGTTGAAGCCGCCGGTGACGTAGCCCACTTCAGCCTCGAATTTGCCGGGTTTGTCCGTTTGCAGCAGCCAGTTCATGGTCGGCTTGAGCACCGTGTCATCGCCTAGATCGGGAAAGAGCGGCTGGCCCGGCAGGGTAAATTGCAGCTTGCCGTTGACCTCGATGATCGGCTCTTGCGCAGCGCCGTGCGGCACGTAGCCGCTGCGGATGATTTTACCCTTAACAATGTCGCGCGTCTGGGTGTTGTCCTTGAGGCGGATGCTCTCAAAATCAATCGTCTTGCCCTCGTTCAGCGAGAGCAGGAACGGCTGCGAAACCGGGTCGTTGCGGTAATCCTGTTCCAGGATTTGCAACGCGTGGACACCGGCGGGATCGCGCAGGATGACCGAATCCGGTTCCACCTGCGCCGTGGCCCCGGCGTAGAGGACCTTGTTGACGCCGTCGTTCAAATCGAGCGTCACCGAGTCGCGCACGACAGCGAAATTCTGATTGTAGATGGTGAGCGCCGGCCCGGCAGCGAAAACCCCCGGCGCGGCCAGTGCCGCCAGGCTGAGTGTGAGGATGATGTTCTTCATATTTTTTGTTCCACTTGCTTTTTATTAGACGCAGGTTCCGCGAAAATACTCCCGAAAAGAACTACCATGAATAATGCACGGTGTAGGTGATGGTTTTTTCTTCGTCCGGCTGGACTTGCGCGCGGAACTCGATGGTCTGGGCGTCGGTCTTGACGAAGGCGTTGGACTTGGCGGTGATCTCCCAGTTGCTCCAGCGGTAAAGATG
>Ga0182030_10004918_pt1 | contig 28511 bp, 19 predicted proteins | sample 812S3MmetaG_FD_121299 | JGI IMG/M metagenome (GOLD analysis project Ga0182030, IMG submission 121299) | Permafrost microbial communities from Stordalen Mire, Sweden - 812S3M metaG (Illumina Assembly) | ecosystem: Environmental > Terrestrial > Soil > Wetlands > Permafrost | place: Sweden... | reverse complement strand
TGGCCATACCCCGTCCCGGCCTCACGGGGGTCAAGTTGAGTTCGGTGAAACATCCCAGCCGAACGGCATTGAGCGTGGAAGGCCCGGCTCCGGGCCCCTGGTCGTGGCATGATCCCACGCCTTACGTGTTGTTTAATGACGCTAAAAACCTGGTTGGCTTTGTGGACGGCCACGTCAGCTACATCAAGATTTATTGGGACAGCACATTTAATGGCGGCGCATCCGAAGCGTTCATGTATGACCCGCCGGCAAGCCACGATTATCAATGGAGTCCGAACTGATTGCCCAAAGCCTTAATCCAGCGTCTGGCGGTAGCGTTTGATGCCCACCACGAGCATGACCACCAGGAAGACCACCATGGGCCACAAGTCGGGCAGGACTTCGGTGAACCCGTTGCCTTTCAGCAGGATGCCCCGTACGACCCGGAGAAAATGAGTGAGGGGCAAGACTTCGCCAATGTCCTGCGCCCAAACGGGCATCCCCCGGAAGGGAAACATGTAGCCGGAGAGCAGCAGGGAGGGCAGGAAGAAGAAGAAGGTCATCTGCACGGCCTGCAACTGGTTCTTGGCCACGGTGGAGAAGGTGATGCCCACCGCCAGGTTGGCCACGATGAACACCAGCACGAGCACCACCAGCAACGCAATGCTGCCGATCATTGGCACGTCAAACAAATACCGGGCCGCCACCAAAATCAGCGCCACCTGCACATAGCCCACCCCGATGTAGGGCATGATTTTGCCGATGAGCACCTCGCCCGGCCGCACGGGGGTGGAGAGGAGGTTTTCCATCGTGCCGCGCTCCCGCTCCCGCGTGATGGCCAGGGCGGTGATCATGGTCATGGTCATGGTGAGCATCACGCCCATCAAGCCGGGCACGATGTTGTACTGGGTGATGTTCTCCGGATTGTAATGCTGGTGGACCACCAGATTGAACGGCGGCGGCGAGCCTTGCAACCGGGTCAGCGGCCCCGTGAGGTCGCGGTTCAGAATGGTCGCGGTCAGGCCGTTGACGGCGGCGATGGCATAACCTACGGCGGTGGGATCGGTGGCGTCCGCTTCAAGCAACAGATCGGGCCGTTCGCCCCGCAGCAATTTCCGGGAAAAATCCACCGGAATGGTCACCGCAAACTGCACGGTGTTTTCCGCCAACAATTGGTTGATTTCCGCCGTGTTTTTCGGCTCGGAGACGATGTCGAAGTAGCTGCTGTTTTTCAGCCCGGCCACCAGGGTCCGCGCAAAGACGCTGTTGTCCGCGGAATACACCGCGGTGGGCAGGTGCTTGGGGTTGGAATTGATGGCGTAGCCGAACAGGATCAATTGGATCATGGGGACGCCCACCATCATGCCGAAGGTCAGCCGGTCGCGCCGCATCTGGATGAACTCTTTCATCACGACGGCGAAAAACCGCCGGAAGTTGAAGCGGGCCAGGTTCATGAATAGTTGTCCTTCGCCGTGTCCATGAGGCTGATGAACACATCCTCCAGGCCGGAGGCAATGGGATTCCAATGGTATTCTGCCGTCATCCAAGGCGCGAGGCTGGCGCGCAGGCGGACGGCGTCGCGGCCGCTCACATGGAGGGTGGTCCCAAACACGACGACCTGCTCCACGCCGGGCCGGCCCCGGAGTTGTTCGGCCATGGGGTGCAGATTCTTGCCCGTCACCTCCCAAGTGGTCAGCCCGCCGCGGCGCACCACTTCGGCCACCGTCCCGCTGGCCAGCAGGTTGCCGTAGGCGATGTAGGCCAGCTTGTCGCACCGTTCCGCCTCGTCCATGTAATGCGTGGTGACGAGCACGGTGAGGCCTTCGGCGGCCAGTTGATGGATTTCCTCCCAGAACTCCCGGCGCGCCTTGGGGTCCACCCCGGCGGTCGGCTCATCCAGCAGCAACAGTTGCGGCTGATGAATGAGGCAGGCGGCGAGGGCCAGGCGCTGCTTCCAGCCGCCGGAGAGGGTGCCGGCCAGTTGGCGGCGGCGGGCGGTCATGGTCAGGCGCTCGAGGCTGCGGGCCACGGCGGCCTGGCGCTCCGGCATTTCATAAAGCCGGGCGATAAAATCCAGATTTTCCTCGATGGTCAGGTCCTCGTAGAAGCTGAACCGCTGGGTCATGTAGCCGGCGTGCTTTTTGATCTCGGCCGATTGCCGGAGGATGTCGTACCCGAGGCACTGGCCGCTGCCGGCGTCGGGTTTGAGCAGGCCGCAGAGCATCCGCAGGATGGTGGTCTTGCCGCTGCCGTTGGGGCCGAGAAACCCGTGGATTTCGCCGGGCCGCACCTGCATGGCGATGTCATTGACCACCGCGCGGCCGCCAAATTTCTTGGTGACCCCGCGGACGTCAATGACCAGTTCGCCGGTGCTCATGGCCAGGGCGTCAATTGCACGTCCACAGGCTGGCCCGGCCGCAGGTCGGGCGCGTCGGCCACCGGAAATTTGGCTTCAATCATATACACCAAGCTGGCCCGGTTCTCGCGGTTGTAAATCACCGGCGGCGTGTATTCGGCCTGGGTGGAAAGGTAGTTCACGGTGGCCGTATAGGGGTGCCCGGCACCGTCAAAAGTCACCCGCACCGGCCCGCCGACTTTCACGCGGGCCAGCCAGGTTTCCGGCACGAAGAAGCGGACCTTGACGTGGTCCGAGGGCAGCAGCGCCACCACGGGAGTGCCGGCCGCCACATATTCGCCCTGGCGGTACAACGTGTCCTGCACCGGCCCGGCCGCGGGCGCGAACTGCTGTTTCTGGTCAAACGACCAGCGCGCCCGGACCAGCGCGTTGGATTGGGCAGCCACGAAGTCCTGGGCCGCAGCCACCACATCCTCGCGGCCGCCCAGCCGGCCGGTCGCCAGATCCGCCGCCAGTTGATCCACCTGCGCCTGATCGGCGTCGCGCTGCGACCGGGCCTGATCCAGTTCCTCGGCGGACACCACGTTGCGGGCCAGCAAGTCCTGCCGCCGGACCAGTTCGGCATCGGACAGTTTCAAGTCCGCGCGGGCGCGCTCCAATTGGGCCTGCAGCGACGTGATTTCCGAGGGCCGCCGGCCCTTGGTCAAATCCGCCCACTGCGCCCGGGCCTGGCTGAGGTTGTGCTCCGCCTCCCGGACCGCCGCCGCCTCGGATTCGCGTTCGAGCGCAAAGAGCAATTGCCCGACCTGGACGGCGTCGCCCCGGGCCACGGCGAGGTTGGTGAGCGTCCCGCCGAGGGGCGACGCCACATAGACATATTCCCCCTCGATGTAGCCCTGGAACCGGCCCTCGGTCTCGCGGGAACAACCGCAGAAACCGACCGCCCCCAAGAGCAAGGACAAAAGGAACAAATTGAAGTGCATAGTGGTTCGGGTGCAACGAACGCGGTAATCTGTACAAAAAACAGGTTGACATGTCAAACACATGTTTTAATCATGTGTTTGAAACGTGAATTTAAAGCCGTCAACCAGCTTGGATGATCCGACGCATCCCGCGACCCGCCAGCAGATCCTGGAGGCGGCGGGGGAGGTCTTTGCCGAAGCCGGTTTTCGCAATGCCACGGTCCGGGAAATCTGCCACCGGGCGAAGGTGAATGTGGCCGCCATCAACTATCATTTTGGCGACAAGGAGGCCCTGTACGCGGAAGTGCTCCGGTATTCCCAGGAAAAGGCCTTTGAGAAATATCCTCCGCTGCTGGCGGTGGCCGCGACCGCGCCACCGGAGGAAAAACTGAGGGCCTTCATCCACTCCTTGCTGCTGCGCATTTTCGAAACCGGCCCGATTGCCTGGCACGGGAAACTCATGTCGCGCGAGATGGTGGACCCGACCGCCGCGCTGGATTCCATCATCACGGACAAGATCCGCCCGATGGCCGAACAACTCCGCGGCCTGGTGGCGGAAATATTGCGGCGGCCGCCCGGGGATGAAACGGTGCGCCTGTGCAGTTTCAGCATTGTGAGCCAGTGCGTTTTTTACCATCATTGCCGTCCGGTGTTGACCCGTTTATATCCGCAACAACCGCCGCTGGACGGCCTGGGGGCCGCGCGGCTGGCGGAGCACATCACCCGTTTTTCGCTGGCGGCCCTGCGACATTTGCCCGCCACCCCGTGAATTTAACCATGAAAAAGCTGAAATTGATTGTCCTGCTGGCCCTGCTGGGCGCCGCTCCCGCCGAGGCTCCCGCGCAAAGCACCAACGCCCCCCTGCCCGGCTGGGTCACCGAACCGTTGTCGCTGACCGACTCCCTGAACATCGCCCTGCGCCAGAACGCCACCATCCGCAAGGCCGCGAACGATCTGGAAGCCTCGCATGGCCTGGTCGTGCAAACCCGCGCCGTGGTCCTGCCCCAGGTGCAGGCCACCGGGCAATTCAAGGCCAGCGATCCGAATTCCCTCGAGAACTTCCCGGGCACCATGGTGCCCGACAACAACTGGAACGCCGGCATTCGGATCGTGCAAAACATCTATGAAGGCGGGCAGTTGCGCGCCGCCCTCAAGGCAGCCCGCGCCACGAAAGAGCAGGCTCTGGCCCAATATGCCACGGTCCTGGCCGACACGCTGCTCAGCGTGCAGGTGGCGTATTATGACGTGCTGCTCGCCGCCCAGCAAATAACCGTCAACGAGGCTTCCGTGAAACTGTTGCAACGGGAACTGGAGGATCAGCAGAACCGCATGAACGCCGGCACCGTGCCCCGGTTCAACGTGCTCCGCGCCGAGGTCGCGGTGGCCAATGAACGGCCCGCGTTAATTCAGGCCAAAAACGCCTACCGCAACAACAAGAACAACCTGGCCAACCTGCTGGGCTACAACCTGCCCCGCGAAGTCATGGAGGATGTGCCGCTGAACCTCACCGACACCCTCACCGCCGAGCCCTACCAGGTGAACCTGCCCGACGCAATCCAAACAGCCCTCGGCCAGCGGAGCGAACTCCGGGCGCTGCGCAAAACCACCGAACTGCAAAAACTCAACATCATCAGCGCCAAAGCCGGCTACAAACCCACCGTCTCCCTCTTCGCCGGTTATAACTGGTATAACGCCCAATTCACGCCCCCGGTTGACCTGGATCATGACATCGCCGGCTGGAACGCCGGGGCGCAGGTGACCTGGAACATTTTTGACGGCGCGCTGACCTACGGTAAAATCATCCAGGCCCGGGCGCTGTCGGACAAGGCGCAAACCGATCTGGAGGATCAGGCCCGGCAGATCGAACTCCAGGTGCGCACCGCCTATTCGGATTTTGTGGAGGCCAAGGAAACGCTCGACTCCCAGGAGAAAGTGCAGGAGCAGGCCGAGGAGGCCCTGCGCGAAGCCCGCGCCCGGGCCGAGGCCGGCACCGGCACGCAATTGGATGTGCTGGATGCGGAAACCTCGCTGACGCAGTCGCGCACCACCCAAATCCAGGCGTTGCATGATTACGCCACCGCCCGGGCCCGGTTGGAACGCGCCATCGGCAATCAAGTGGTGACCGCCGGGGCCGGCAGAAATTGAGGCGTCAAGCCGGTCCGGTTGCCGTATCAAACCGGCGATGCGGGCTGGCACGCAGACGTGAAATTTTCACGCGGGACGAGTGATTTTCACACAATTATAGCCTCCCCATGATGGCAAAGCGTCGAATTACAGTGGATTCGACCGGGCGCAAATTATGCTCTAACATATTGAGCCGGGCGGTTTTCGGTTGGATTGAGCTTTCCCTGCGGGACTAACAGCGCGATACTGTGGGGAAAAGCATGAAGCGTTCGATTGCTTTGGGGGCGGTTGTGTTCGGCGTTTTCACGCTCAGTGGATGGCTGTTATCCCGCACCGGCTCCCACCTGTCATCTGACCTGCCCCCGCCGGTGGCAAGCCATTTGCCGTCGGGCCAACCGCCGGCCGCGAGATCCCCTTCATCCACCACCTCCGTACCGCCCACCGCTGCGGTTGGGGTCACAAACCAGTTTACGGCACCGATCGGGCGGTTTGTGCCGGGCCCGGTTGATCCGGCCCGGGCCGGCATCGCGTTGGCGGCCTTCGCCGGGTGGGCGGCGCAGTATGTTACCAATCGCTCAGCCACCGCGGTCATGCAGGGTGAAGCCCTGGCTTGGAGACGGCGCGAAGCCATGGGGCAATTGATCCAGACCGATCCCGCGCAGGCGCTGGCCCAGGCGGCGCCTTATGAATGGCGCCAAAAGATGCCCCGGGAGATTACGCGGTTCTTTGAGGAACAGGTGGATGGCCGGGGCGATTACATGGTGGCGGTGGGGGAGGATTTCAGCACCGCGCTGCGCACGGTGCGGCTGGGGGGCCGAACCTTCCGGGCTTTTGTTTATGGCCGGCGGCTGGCCGAGGTCTCGCGGACGGGCATCCCCTTGCATGGCATTGCGCTGGAGGGAAACATGGCGGTTTCGAGCGAGCCCTTGCGGCGACTGACCGCCGCCGAAGCGGCCGCGTTGCAGCGAAATGCGCCCCATCCGGCCGGCGACATTTGCTCAGTGTCGGGCCGGCCGGCGGCCGCGCGCGGCCCGCCGGTCCTTGCCGAAAGCGGGGGCGGCGTGCTTTGTTTCGCGGGGGAGGGTCTGTATCAATTGGTGGACCGACAATGGACTTTGGCCGAGGACGGAGGGGCAACGGACACGTTGGGGGGCGGGGTCAACCTGGACTGGAGCGCCACCGCCACGAACGACGCCTGGACCCATGGCAACAAGACCGTCCTCTACATGCGGGTGAACTTTCCAGACGACCTCACCGAGCCGGTTTCGGCGGGAGACGCCCAGGCCTCCATGGAGGGCGTGAACTCGTACTATACGGAGAACTCGTACAACCTCGCCTCGCTGACGGCCACGGTCACCCCGTTGATCACGCTGCCGCAAGTCAAAGCCTATTATGGCGCCGACCCGGACTGGCTGTTGACCGACGCCCGCTCGGCGGCGTTTGCCGCCGGGTATGACACCACCAATTACGACCGGGACCTGGTCGCGTTCACCCCCATTCCAGGTTATAATTGGTCCGGTCTGGCTTATGTGCATGGCAAAGGGGGGTGGCTGCAAACCGCGGATGTCGGGGTGACCGCGCACGAACTGGGACACAACTACGGCCTGTGGCACGCCAACTTTTGGAACACATTGGCCAACGACAGCGGCAGCGGACCGGGGACCAATCTGGAATACGGCAACCCCTACGACACGATGGGATCGGGGGGCGTCGCGGAGTTCAATGTGGTCCATAAGAACATCCTCGACTGGCTGAAAGCCGACGCCGTCCAGACGATCACCAGCAATGGACTCTACCGCCTCTATCCGTTTGATGTGCCGGGTTCGGACCGGGTGGCCGGGCGGAGGTACGCGGCGGCCCTGCACAAGGACGCGCTGCGGAATTACTGGCTCGAATTCCGCACGCAATACCCCGCGAATCCCTGGTTGGAAAACGGCCTGCTGGTGTACTGGTCGCCCTGGCTGAACAGCGATGGGGGTGCGCAACTGCTGGACACCACGCCGGGTTCGCCCAACGTCGAGGACGCGTTCAGCCGCGAGGACGCCGCCGTGGTGATCGGCCGCACCTTCAATGATCCGGCGGCGGGCGTGCATATCACGCCCTGGCAACGGGGCCAGACCGGCACGGATCCGTATATTGATTGTCAGGTCTATCTCGGGGCCTTTCCCGGCAGCCCCTCGCCGACGCTGGCCGTGGCGGTGGATCTGACCAATGTGCCGGTGAACACCGTGGTGCATTTTCAGGCGACCGCCTCCGACCCGGACGGTTCCCCCCTGGCTTACGCCTGGACGTTTGATGATTTGACATTCTCCACGGACAACCGGCCCTGGACTTCGAAGAGTTTTGCCACCCCCGGCGATCACTTGGTGCGCTGTGTGGTAAGCAACCTGAAAGGTGGCGAGGCCAGCGCGAACGCCATCGTCACGGTCGGCGCCGCCGGGGGGCCGCAGATCACCGGCCAAGTCACCGATCCGAACGGCGTCCCGCTGGAGGGGGTGCTGGTGGGGACCGGCGACTTGAACGCCGCCACCTACATCGGGGGTTATACGGACAGCAACGGCCGCTACGTCCTCGTCAACATGAGCAACCCCGTCAATTTGAACGCCTTTGAATTTGGCTACACCTTCGCAAACACGGCGAATTGGGACGATCCCGTCGCGGCCACGAACAACCTGGCGGGCATTGATTTCGTGGGCAGCCCCCTGCCGGCGGTGAGCCTCAGCGTAGACACCAACCTGGCGCCCGAGACCGATGACACCGTCCATTATTTCACGGTCACCTGCACCGGCAACCTGACCCAGGATCTGACGGTGCAATTTAATTTGTCCGGGACGGCCACGCCGGAAACGGATTACACCTTGAACCCGGATTTAAGCACCGCGGGCGTCATCACCATTCCCGCCGGCACGAACAGCGTGAGTTTTGCCTTCCAGGCCGTTGTCGACCCGCTGGTCCAGGGCCCGCAAACCGTCACGGTGACCCTGCTGGACGATGTGAACCCGGACAACCCAGCCTATGTCCTCGCGCCCCTGGCGGAGTCCACCCTGACCATTGTGGATCCGGATATGCCGGCCTTGGCCACGGTGACCCTCTCCACCCCCACCCCGGTCATCTCTGAAAACGGCATGGACGAGGGCCAACTGGTTTTCACCCGCAACGGCGCCTTGCAAAATAATTTGCTGGTTGATTACACGGTCGGCGGCACGGCGGCGGCCGGCGTGAATTACTCCCCGCTACCCGGCGTCGTGCTGATCCCCGCCGGACAAAGCAGCACCACCATCCCGTTGATCCCCATTGACAATGGCCCGGCGGGGCCGCAGGTGAGCGTGAATGTCACCCTCACCGCCAATGCGGTTTACAATGCGGGGAGCCACGCCGCAGCCCAGATTTTGATTCTGAATGACGGGTACACGACCGTAACGGTGACGCCCACCAGCGACGCGGCGTCCCAACCTTCGACCCCGGGCACTTTCACCGTTCAACGTAACGGCGACCTCACCCCCGCGCTGGTGGTTAATTACAATGTCGGTGGGACGGCCAGCCCGGGGCTGGACTATGTCGAATTGAGCGGTTCGGTGACCATTCCGGCGGGGTCGGCTTCGGCCAACATCACCCTCACGCCGGTCGCCGGCACGCTTCTGGGAGGCAACCAAACGGTGACGGTCGTCCTGACCAACAGCCCCAATTATGATGTGGGCCAGCCAGGCACCGCCACCTTGAATCTGCTGGACGGCACCCTCCCCGTGGTGTCCGTTCAAACAACGGTGGATGACGTTTCCGAGCAGGGCAACCAGTTTGGGGTATTCACCATTTCCCGCAACGGCGCCAGCGGCAACCTGGCGGTTTATTTTGCGGTCAGCGGCACGGCGGAGAGCGGTTTCAACTATGTGCCGCTGGACAGTCCGGCGATGATTCCCGACGGCTCCAGCTCGGTCACGGTCAATGTGATCCCCTTCCAAGACTATGTCATGGAAGACACGCAGACCGTCATCCTCACGCTGCAATCCAATGCCAGTTACAATGTCGGTTCGCCGGCCGCGGCGCAGATGAACATCCTGGATGACGGTCTGAGCTCCGAGCCCGGGGTGGGGTTTTGTTTCGCCTCCTCGGCCTTCCCGGAGAGTGAATCCCCCGGCATCGCAGTGGTATTGAGCATCACCAACCAGGTGCCGGTGTCGGTGGATTACATTGTGATTGGAGGCACCGCGCCCGCCAGCCGCTACTCCCTGCCGCAAGGCACGCTGACCATTCCACCCGGTGCCTGGGTCGGCTTTATCCCGCTCCAAATCGATCCGGACACGGCGGTGGAACCCGCCCAAACCGTCCAGGTGGTCTTGTTCAATCCCGTCAATGCCACGCTGGCGGGCATCAAAATCCACACCTACACGATTCTCAATGACAATGCGGCGGCCGTCAGCGTGTCCGCCACCGTGACCACCGCTTCGGAACCCGGGCCGGTGGACGGCAATTTCCGCATCACCCGGGCGGGGCCGACCAATGCGAGCGAAGCGGTCTATTTCCAAATCACCGGGACGGCCGCTGATCCCGATGATTATGCCCCCTTGGGCAATTCCGCGCTCATTCCGGCCGGTTCAACCTACGTGGATTTGCCGGTCATCCCCGTCAACAACCACCTGTTGGAGCCCACCCAGACCGTGGTGCTGACGTTGACCAGCGCCACCAATGGCAGAATCGTCCTCCCCAATGCCGCCACGGTGTTCATAGTTGACAACATCACCAACACACCGCCGGAAGTCACCGTGACCTCCACCAACGCCCCCTATGCGTACACCGGGGGCGGCAACGGGCAGTTTCTATTCACCCGCACGGGCCCGACCAACGCGGCGCTGACGATTTCATTCGGGATCAGCGGCACCGCCGCCAATGGGGTCAATTACCAGACCCTCACCAACGTCGTCACGATTCCCGCCGGTCAGTCCAACGCCGTGGTGACCGTGGTGCCGCTGGACAACCATCAGGTGGAAGGCGAACTGACGGTGATCGTGACCCTGCTGGAGGCTGCCACCTATCAGACGGTTTATCCCTCCGCCGCCACCGTGACGGTCCAAGACAACGATCAGAGGGTGTGGATTGACGCCAGTGAGTTTGCGGCCGCCAAACCGGACACGGCCGGCCAGTTCACGTTCTCGCGCTTTGGCACCACCAACCACGCCGTCACCGTCTGGTATGCCATCGGCGGCACGGCCACCAATGGCGCGGAGTACGTCTTCATCACCAATTCAATTGTCATTCCGGCCGGCAACTCCACCACGACGCTGACCATCCAGCCCATTGAGGACCACGTGGTGGAAGGCCCGCGGACGGTGCTCCTCACCCTGCTGACCAACGCCGGCTATGCCTTGGGCACACCCACAAACGCCACGGTGACCATCAATGACGACGAGCCCATGCTCACCATTACCGCCCTGACCCCCAATGTCCTGGCGGACAGCGGCTCCAACGGGGTGTTCCAGCTTACGCGTACGGGTGATCCCAGGTTTGACTTCACCGCATACCTGGTGGTGGGTGGTACGGCCGGCTACGGCGTGGATTATTCCGCGTTTCCCACCAACGTTTATTTCACGTGCGGGGTCATGTCCATTGATCTGTACTTTACCGCGACCAATGGGGTGGCGTTGGCAGGGGATGAAACCGTCACCGCCGACCTCGTTGCCAACCCCGCGTACACCATTCTCCCGCCGAGCAACGCCCTCATCACCATCACCGATCCGGGCGCCGGTCAGACGCCACAGGTCGCCATCACCAACCCGTCCACCCCCGTTGCCTTCCTGGTGGGCACCAATGACGGTCTGGTCCTCCAAGGCGTCGTATTGGCGGGCGGGCCGTCCAGCACCGTGACTTGGTCGGAGGTCAGCGGGCCGGAGACCTTGGCGTTTGCAAACACCAGCACGACCAATACGACGGTCACATTTGCCGGCCCGGGTGTTTATGACCTGCATCTCATGGCGGCCAATGGAACCTTGCAAAGCTCCGCGGACGTGACCGTCGTGGTGGCGGCGGATCAACTGGATGTCACCAACTCCCTTCACTGGCCGTTGGATGAGGGGACGGGCACCAATGTCCATGACATTTCGGGATCCGGTCGCAACGGTGAATTCTCCGGTTTCCCCAGTTGGACGACCAATGGTGTGATCGCCGGCGCGCTCGTTTTCCATGGCACGAACGATTATGTCCACCAGACCAGCGGACCCAACTTATTAAACGGCCTGAACGCCTTCACCGTGTCGCTGTGGATCAAGCCGGCGACCACGAATGCCACCTGCGGATTTGTGGCCGCCAGTGATGCCAACGTGAGCCCAACGTTCAGCCTTTCCATCCAAGCGACGGCCCATTGCGGCGATGACACCAACGTGGTGGAAGCGGTCATTCCGACCACCCAGGGGGTGGTGTATCGCGACAGCTCCAGCAATGTGCTGCTGCCCGGTCAATGGCAGCATATCGCCCTGACCTGGACGAACGGCGCGGCTCCCCAGCTCTACCTTAATGGCCATTTGGACCAGCCGTCCGCAGGTTTTGTGACGGCGTCCGGGGTGTTGACGAATTGTCCGCGGTTCATGGTTGGACGGGGCGACACCAACAGCCCGGCCTCTTGGAACGGGGCGGTGGATGACGTGCGCGTTTATCCCTATGCCCTGACCCCGCAGGAGGTCGCCACCCTCGCCGGTTTCCAAGTCTCCAATCATGGGCCGGTGGTGTCCGCAGGGTCCAATGTGGAAGTGCAAATCGGCATCCCAGTCACCCTGACCGGCACGGTGTCGGATGACGGACGACCCAATCCGCCGGGCCAGGTGACCACGGAATGGACCTATCTGGGCACCAACGATGTCGTCATTCCCGACCCGGCCGGCCTGGCCAACACGCTGGCCTTTGCCACGCCGGGCGATTATACGTTCCAGCTCTCGGCGAATGACGGCCAGATCACCACGTTCTCCGACGTCACCGTGACGGTTCTGGAACCGTCCGAGGTGAGCATCGCCGCCAGCATGAGCGTGGCGGCGGAGCTGGGTCCGGAACTTGGACAATATACGGTTACCCGCACCGGGGCCACGAATGAGCTGACCGTTCATCTCGGCTTTTCGGGCACCGCCAGCAATGGCGTGAACTATGTCGAGATCACCAATACGGCGACCATTCCGGCGGGCGGCAATTCCGTGAACATCCCATTGACCCCCATTCTGGATTACAACATCAAAGGCGATCAGACGGCCACCATCACCTTGCTCACCAACCTCGCCTACACGGTGGCCGGCGGCCCGGCCAGCGTGCTCATTCAAGATTCGCCTTATGGCTATTGGAGCATCGCCAATTTCACCTTGGAGGAACTGACCATTCCCAGCCTCAGCAGCGCGGGGGCGGTGTTCGCCGGGGATGGCCTGGCGAATTTCGTCAAATACGCCTTCAACCTGGATCCCCGCATCCCTGCCCCCAATCCCTGCTTCCAATATGCCTTCGAGGCCGGCACCAATGACGGCCTGGACCATTTCACCCTCACCTACACGCGCCTGCTGCCGCCCCGGGTGGTGGCCTATGCCGTGTTCGTTTCCTACGACCTGATGACATGGTACACCGGCACGAATTACGTCCAGGAACTTTCCTCGACCGATGACGGCAACGGCCTGACGGAGACCGTGACCGCCCAGGTGGTGGCCCCCGTCTCAACCTCGACCAACTTATTCGCCACAATCCGGGTCTGGCTTGCGCAAGTTCCCATGGATTCACCTTGAACGCGGCGGGGAGCGGTTGGCGGTTGCGGGTTTCAGCCGGGGAAAGCGTTTTTTTAACCCGAAGCATTTTTGGTTTTGAAGATTGACGGCGACGCCTCCTCCGGGGATTTTGTGGGTTCATGAAAATTCAACGGGCTTTGCTTTCTGTTTCGGACAAAACCGGGTTGGTACCTTTCGCGCAAGTTCTGGCGGGGGCCGGGGCTCAACTTCTTTCCACCGGCGGCACCGCCAAAGCCCTGCGCGAAGCGGGCCTGGCGGTCACGGACATCAGCGAATACACGGGGTTTCCCGAGATGCTGGACGGCCGGGTGAAAACCCTGCACCCCAAAGTTCACGGCGGGCTGCTCTATATTCGCGGCAATGCGGCCCACGAAGCGGCCGTCCAGGCGCATCAGATCCAGCCGATCGATCTGGTGGTGGTCAATCTTTATCCGTTTGAACAAACCGTGGCCCGGCCGGGCGTCAGCCTGCACGATGCCATTGAAAACATTGACATCGGCGGCCCCTCGATGCTGCGCAGCGCGGCCAAAAACCACGACAGCGTCACCGTGGTGGTGGACCCGGCGGATTACGCCGAAGTGGCCGCGCAAATCAGGGAAACCGGCCACACCACCCCGGTCCTGCGGCAGCAACTGGCGGCGAAGGTGTTCGCGCGCACGGCGGCCTACGACGCGGCCATCGCCGCGCATTTGCAAACGGCGTTTGCGACGGAGCCGGCCGCGCTGCCGGCCGCGCTGACGATCTCCGCACCCCTGGCCCAACCGTTGCGTTACGGCGAAAATCCACACCAGACGGCCGCGCTCTACGGCAAATTCCATGATTACTTCAAGCAGCTCCACGGCAAGGAGCTTTCCTACAACAACATCCTTGATCTGACCGCCGCCGCCGCCCTGATCAGCGAGTTCGGGGAGGACGCCCCCACGCTGGCCATTCTCAAACACACCAACCCTTGCGGCGTGGGCCAGGGGGGCAGTCTGCGGGAGGCCTGGGACAAGGCGTTCGCCACCGACCGACAGGCCCCCTTCGGCGGCATCATCGCGGTGAACCAACCTCTGGACGCCGCGTGCGCCGGAGCCATCGCGGAAATTTTCAGCGAGGTCATTGTCGCGCCGGAATTCTCCGCCGCCGCGCTGGCGATTTTACAACAGAAGAAGAACTTGCGGCTGCTGCAGATCCTCCGCCCGCCCCAGGCCGCCGGACCGTGGGATGTCCGTAGCGTGGGCGCGGATTCCTATCTGCTCCAGCAACGCGATCTCAAAATCACCACCGCCGCTGATCTGAAAATCGTGACCAAACGTCGCCCGACGGAAACGGAACTGCAGGGCATGCTCTTCGGCTGGCGGACGGTGAAGCACCTCAAGTCAAATGCCATTGTCTATGTCGGTCCGGATCGCACGCTGGGCGTGGGGGCGGGCCAGATGAGCCGGGTGGATGCCAGCCGCATCGCCGTGTGGAAGGCCGGCGAAGCCAAACTGCCGCTGGCCGGCAGCGTGGTGTGCAGCGATGCGTTCTTCCCCTTTCCGGACGGCTTGCTGGCCGCGGCCGATGCCGGAGCCACCGCCGCCATTCAACCCGGCGGTTCGGTGCGGGATCCGGAAGTGATTGCCGCCGCGGATGCGCGCGGTTTGGCCATGGCCTTCACCGGAGTCCGGCATTTCCGGCATTAACGATTCAGCCGGTAAATCAAGCCCAGTTGGACGAGGGTCACCGCCGCGAGCAGAGCCCAGACCAAGGCCTCCCGCAACCGCAGGCCGCGCTGGCGCGTGGCGGCCAGCCAAAATTGCAATTTGACGGAGCCCAGCCCAAGAAGATCGCCATTGCGGAGCGTGGCCGTCTGGAGCGGTTGGTGGTTGATGACAGCCATCGCGCCGGGCGCGGTCCGCATCACGAATTTTTCCGCGCCGGGAAACTCCAGCACCAGGTGTTCATCCCAGATGCCGTCGTCCTCCAGTTGCAAATCACTCCCGGCCGCCCGCCCCACGCGAAAAGGAAAACGGCGGACCAACATTTGCCGGCCCGCCTTTTTGCCCGAGAGAATGTTCAGTTGCACCATCAGAATATGCGGCGCTTGACCGTAATCCGGTCGCCGGGATAAACGAGCGGATCCTTGCCAGGGTTTTTGAATATTTCGTCGGCATCAATCTTGAGCCGCCGTCCGCCGCGGACCAGCCAAATGTTGTGGCGGTTTGCAAAATCCGTGAAATCACCCGCCGTGGCGATGGCCTGCATCACCGTGGTTTCGCCGACATATACATAACGGTAGGCGGTTTTCACCTCGCCGTCCACGTAGTAGACCCGGTCGCCTGCGCTCACCGTCACCGTCAGGTGGGTGCGCCACTTGGGCACATAATTGGTGAGAATGTCGTTTTGCAATTCCCCCGGCGTTTTGCCCGCCGCTCGCACCTGGCCGATGTCCGGCATGGTGATCGTGCCGTCATCCTTGATGGGTTCCACATGTGGAGGCGGATTATCATCCGACGGTCCACCGGACAGGTTGACGGTCACGGTGTCGCCCACCACAAGATGGGCCACCGGCTCGGGCCCGGGGTTATCCTTGGTGGGCCAATTGGCCGAGGAGGAATCCCCCCCCGTGGTCCCGCAACCGCTGAAGCACAAGGCCGCCGTCAGCAATCCGCCCGCAAAAACCGATCGTGAAAACAAAGTCATGGCAGTCATTTTTCCAATCTTGGCACCCGTGATCAATATTTCTTTTTGAGGCCGGTGGACTCAGTGTCGCCCGGTTCGCCCGGCTGAGGGGCCGTCTTCTCTTTTTCCTGTTCCTTTTCAGTGCGCGAATAATAGTAATCGTGATAATAGCCGCTGTAGTAATAGTAGCTTTCATCCTGCGACATGTTGATGTTGTTCAACACAATGCCCACGAAGTTGCCCCCGACTTTTTCGATCATCTGCTTGGCGCGGATGTTCATCGGCTGGGGATAACGGCGGTATTGGATGACCTGCACCACCAAATCCATCTCGCTGGCCAGGATCGAGGCGTCGCTCACCCCGAGGATGGGCGGGGAATCGAAGAAGATGTAATCGTAACGCTGCTTTAATTCACCGACCATTTCCCGCATCTGGCCGGAACCCAAAATGCCCATCGAGCTGTTGGGCAGTTTGCCACTGGCCATGAAATCCAGCATCGGAACGTTCGTGGTTTGAATCACTTCCGGGACGGTGTTTTGTTTGAGCAACAAATTGGTCAGCCCGATGTTGTTGCCCACCCGCAGGAGCTTGTGGAGCGTGGGGCGGCGCAAATCGGAGTCCACAATCAAAACGCGCTGACCGGTCTGGGCAAACACGGTGGCCAGATTCAGCGTGGTGGTGGACTTGCCTTCCCCGGCCCCGGCGCTGACCACCACGATGGTGTTCATCTTTTCATCCTTGCGGGAGAAGAGAATGTTGGTGCGCAACACCCGGTACGCCTCCGCATGTTTGCTCTCCGGACCCTCATCCGCCAGAATGCCCACGTTCTGCGGAATCACCCCCAGCACCGGAGCCTGGAAGGCGCGTTCCACATCGTCAATGGTCTTGACGCTGGTGTCCAAGTATTCAATGAAAAAGGCCAGGCCCACCCCCATGATCAAACCAAAAATCAATCCCAAGGTGATGTTCAGCGGCTTGTTGGGCTTGACCGGATCGTCCTGCGGTTGGGCATAATCGGTGATCTGCACCAAGGTGCTGGCGGGCATGGTGGTAAAATTCACTTTCTCCGCCTCAATTTTAGCCATGAGGATCTTTTGAAAGTCCACCAATTGCCCCAAATTCCGCTTCTCATCCCAATATGCCTGCCCGCGCTCCTGTTCCGCCTGGTCGTCCAATTGGGCTGTTTTCACTGATTCGACCAGCGCTTCCAAGGCGGCCCGCTCGGAATGCGCCTTGGTTTCCAAGGCCTGCATGATGCCGCCCACCCTGTCGTCTATTTGGCCGTTGAGGGTGTCAATCGTGGAAAGCACCCGGGTGACGTGCAAATCCACCTTCGTGTAGTCATTGGTCAGCCTGACGTAGTCCTGCTGGGCGGTGGTCAATTTCTGCAGCAGATCCGCCAGTTGGCCATCCTGCGTGGTGGTTGGCAACACTTGCCGCAACTTGTTCGTGTCCAAGCCCTTTAATTCGCTCAACTGGGTTTCCAACGCCGTGCACGTCCGTTCTTGCTCGATCCGCTGCTCAGCAAGGGAACGAATCATCTCCTGCGTCAGCGTCGCAGACGGAAACATGGCATTGGGATCATTATCCGATATTTTCAAGGTGCGCCGGAGATATTCCATGTTGGTGGAGGCAATTTTGATTCGGGCTTCGTTTGCCGCCGCATCTGCCTGCAGGGGCTTCAAGCCCCCGGAGGCCCTCTCCACGCGCGAGTTCTCCCGGTACTGTTTATAGGCCTCGGCCACCGCATTGGCCAAATCCGCACATTCCTTCTTATCGTCACTGTAAGCGGTTATGGATATGATTCTCGTGCTGCGGACGGGCTTGAGGTCCATGCGCCGCTTCAGCAACTCCATGGTTTCGGTGGTCTTGAGCGTCTGGCCGTAACGCTGGCTCCATTTCACGTTCAGGTTGAGTTGGCTGACCACGTTGCTGAGCACCGCCTGAGATTGCATGATCTCAAAGGTGGTCTGCATGAAAAAGGGATCGTAGGTCCACGGTTGGTTGTTCGGCGTGGTAATGCCGGATTCCTGAGCGTCCTGCGAGACCTCGATCCGGGTGGTGGCGGCGTAGGATTCCGGCAAAATGAAGGTGACCGCCGTGGCGATGATGGCCGTGATCAGGAAGACGGTGATGATGATGGCCTTGCGAATGCGGATAATTCGCCAGTAGTCCAGGAAATGCAGTTTGGCTTCCTGCTGCGGGGCCGGCTGATTTTTAAACGAATCCATAGTTTAAATAAAAATGGGAGCCACAGTATGAAACTTGGCTCCCATACAGATCAAAATTACATCGAAATGTGGCGGTGCAATCAATAAGCAACCGTCATTCCGATGGAGACCCGGTTCCGGTTGTAAGCAAAGCCGGGCACGTTGGAGGAGACATCGTCGTAGTTGTAATCAATTTCCCCGGAGATGTTCCGCGTAAACGAATAATTCGCGCTCAAGCCCAGCTCATAGTCATCGGTCGTTTGGTCATTAAAACCACCGCCCTTGTAGGTGCCCCCCGACCAACTGCCGATGGCGGTCACCAAGAGCTTTTGGGTGATGTGATGGTTGACGGAGGCATGCACCGTCGAACTCTCCTGGTCCTGGGTCAAGGAACCGTTGGCCTGATTAACCGACACCAAATACGTGGAGTTACGTGCCTGCGTGAAACCGATCTGCGCGTTGCAACCCGGCAGGTAGGTGTAAATAATGGAGACATCCGCATACGGGGTCGTGTCCGTGCTGTGCCCCACCGGGTTGTTATAAGCATCATTGTATTGAAAGCCCGCCTTGGCCGCCACCGTCAAGTCGGGAAGCAGGTTGTGCTGCACGCCCAAATAAGCGATGTGTGAAAGATTGTCACGGCTGTCGCTCTTAAACCAAACCGGTGCATGCGTGACTGGGTCATTCCAAACCGCGATGTCCTCATTCCCGGTATAAATTACATCAATAAATTGATACCCCACAGACAACGTGGTTTCCGGCGCGAGATGCCATTGCACCTTCAAGTCCACGGAGTTTTGCTCCGAGTTTAGCGCACCGGCGTAACTGGGTTGGTTGGGTAGACCGCCGGAAGACACCGAATAAGAGGGCGGGGGGCCCGGATTCAGCACTTGCTGGGAACCCTCTTGGGAATAATAGGACAGGACATTCCCGTAGGTCAGCTCGGTGCTGAGCAGCCGGCTCCAATCCGTGTGGAGCAAAATGGAGGCATTGTTGTTGATATTATTGCCATTCAGGCGGGCATAAGTGGCGTTGGCCGTGCCACCGTTCAACAGCAGATCTGGTTCCTGGCCGACCACAAAAGAATCGTTCACCTTGGTGTTCCAATCCTCATTGAAGGCGTGATCCAGCCAAAAATTAAACGTATGGCTTTGGTCATAGGGGTCTTGATTCAGATGGTCGCGCTCCTGATAATATTGGAGGTCGTATGAATAATAGACGCCCAGTTGCGTTTGGGTAAACGGCACATTGGCGGAGACGGTGGGCGATAATTCCACCCCATAGCTGCCCTTCTTGTTGGGGCTGTCGGGATCCGTGCCGTAATTGCTGTCATAAAAGCCGCGCAAGGCCGCCGACACGTTCCAATCCTTGCTCGAATCCACTGGAGACGATTGGGCGAGGCAATTCATCTGAAAAGCAGCCCCCGTCGCCGCCAACCCCATTGACACAATTAATTTATTCATATTTCGTCTCGTTTGTAATAGACCACTTAATTTAGATTGCGTTCAAAACCCGTAAATTCACGATGTCGTTGACTTTACCATCAAATCCGCCCCGGCGTCAAAAAGAAAATTTGACTTTTTACACCCTGCCTGCCCGGCCAAAATAGCGCCTTTATCACCCCTTTTTGCGGGGCAAATCCGTCGTCAACGATTCCGTTTGCGCCGCAATTCCACCCGCAACTCCGCCAGCGGCAGGTGATTGATCACCTGCTGCTTCTCCAACCAGCCTTTCCGTGCCAACCCCGCCCCCAGGCGCAAATAGCCAGCCTGGTCATTCCGATGCGCATCCGGATTGATGACGCACCGCACTCCCTTGCTTTTGGCATATGGCCAGTGCCGCCAGTCCAAATCAAAGCGCCAAGGGTTGCAGTTCAATTCAATCCAAGTTCCCGTCGCGGCGCAAGCATCAATTACCGCCGGCACATTGACCGGATAGGGCTCCCGCCGCAACAATAATCGTCCCGTCAGATGCCCCAGCATATGCACCAGTGGATGTTCGGCGGCCCGGACGAGGCGTTTGGTGTTCTCCGCCTCCTGACCGGAGGGCACATGCAGGCTGGCCACCACCACCTCCAGTTCGGCCAGCAGGTCATCCTCAAAATCCAGCCGGTCCCTTAGAATATCGACTTCCGTCCCGGTCAACAGACGGAAGTCATCGCCCCGGCCGGCCAGTTCCGCATTGATCCGCCTAATTTCCCGGATTTGCTCCCGCACCCGCTCCGCTGTCAACCCATTCGCCTGCACCGAGGATTTGGAATGATCAGTGACGGCCCAGTAGGACAGGCCCAGATCGTCCATATACGCCGCGATGGCCTCCAAAGTGTCGTGGCCGTCGCTCCAATTGGAATGGTTGTGCAGAGCACCGCGCAGATCGGTCCATTCGATCAACCGCGGCAGTTCGCTTTTCTCAGCCGCCGGAAATTCCCCGTGATCCTCGCGCAATTCCGGCGGGACAAACGCCAGCCCCAATTCCCCGTAGATCTCCTCCTCCGTCTGGCACGGCACCCGCAGGGCCGGATCGCGGGTTTCCTCTTTGGACCGGAACAGCCCGTATTCATTGAGCCGCAGCCCGCGCGCGATGGCCCGCTGGCGCATCACGATGTTATGCTCCTTGCTCCCGGTGAAATAGGCCAGGGCGCTGGGGTACTCCGCGTCCGCCACCACCCGCAAATCGCACTGGATGCCCCCCGCCAGAATCACGCTCGCCTTGGTGTCCCCCTGCGCCGTCACCTTAAGGATGCCCGGCTGCGCCGTGAAAAATTCGATTACCGCCGACGCGGATTGGGACGAGGCCAGCAAATCAATGTCCCCCACCACCTCTTTGAACCGCCGCAAACTCCCCGCCGTGCTGCAACGAATCACCTCCGGGCACGCCCGCAACGCCTCCAACAACGGCTCCGCCACCGCCAGCGAATCGGAAAGCAAATGTTTCGACGCATAGGTGCGGTGCCGTTCAATCCCCTCCAGCAGGTTAGCCTGGGTCTTCTCGCCAAAGCCCTCCAGTTCCGCCACCTGGCCGGCCCGGCAGGCGGCTTCAAGTTTCGCCACGGTGTCCACCCCCAGCTTCTTTCGGAGCGCCTGAATTTTTTTCGGCCCCAGTCCGGGGATTTCCAACAGTTCGATCAATCCCGGCGGGATCGAAGCCTTCAGTTCGTCGTAATAACGCAGCCGGCCCGTTTCCACCAGCTCCGTGATCTTCTGCTCCAGCGCCTCACCGATCCCCTTGATTTCACCCAGCCGCTTCGCCGCCACCAGCTCGGCCAGCGGTTCGCCCAATGCCTCCAACGCCCGCGCCGCATTCGCATACGCCCGCGTCTTGAAGGGATTTTCCCCGCTCAATTCCAGCAATGTTCCGATCTCCACCAGAATTTCCGCCACTTTCTCTTTGTCCATGCCCCCAGCATGACCGCACCAGTTCCAAGTTTCAAGTTGTCGTTTTCTCCGGTACGCTCCCGGCATGGTGAAATTTAAAAGAACGGCCGTCGCCCTGACCATCGCCGGCGCGGACAGCGGCGGCGGGGCCGGCATCCAGGCGGACTTGAAGACCTTCGCCGACCTCGGCGTCCATGGCACCAGCGCCATCACCTGCCTGACCGCCCAAAACCCCCGGCACATTCTCGCCCTCTGCCCCTGTTCGCCCGCCTTCCTGCGGCAACAGCTCACCGCCGTTTGGGAGGAACTGCCTCCTGCCGCCGTCAAAACCGGCCTGCTGCCCGGTGCCGCCCAGGTGTGCGTCGTGGTGGACTTTTTCAAAACGCGGACCGGGACGCCTCTGGTGGTCGACCCCGTGATGGTCTCCACCAGCGGAACCAGCCTGCTTCCGCCGGCCGCCCGCTCGCTTTTGCTTCGCGAACTTCTCCCGCTCGCCACCCTGGTCACCCCCAACCTGGACGAAGCCGGCATTTTGATCGGCCGGCAGCTCAGTTCGGTGGATGATTTGCGGACGGCCGCCCGGGAAATCCACGCCCGGTACGGCTGCGCCGCCCTGGTTAAGGGCGGGCATCTCCTCCGCACCCGCACGGCAGTGGATATTTATTATGACGGGAAAACCGAATTATTCCTGAGCGCACCCTTCGTGCGCGGTCTGACCACCCACGGCACCGGCTGCACCTATTCCGCCGCTATCACGGCCGGACTGGCCAACGGCCTGTCCCTGCCCGACGCCGTCGGCCGGGCCAAACATTACGTCACCCGGGCCATCGCCGACAGCCGCCGGGCCGGCCGGCATTTTGTGCTCGGGCACGGTTGACACCCCTTCCCGGGCACGGCGGCCGAGTTCATTGCCTTTGCAATGAATCCAAATAATTGACTTGGACATACTTGGACTCAGCTTGACCCGGGCGAACCCCACCGCAGCAACGGATTTAAAATCCATCAACCCTCTTGTGCCAACCAACGGCTCAGACCACAACCAATTGTGTTTTTTTTGGCCCGCAGTCATCCGCCTCCTTTGAAATATTGGATTTGCCTGGACTCAGCCGGACTCAGCCGGACTCGCCTAGACCGAAGGTGGAGAGGATGGGACAGGTTTCCAGCCTGTCATCCGGGCATTAATTGACTATGCAATAAAGCCAACCTCTCGCCCGATTCAAAGCTTGGATTAGCTTGGATTAGCTTGGATTCGGTCGGATTCAACCGACGTTGCGCCTTGGCTTGTCCACCATCCCGTCCGACGCAACTTAAGTGCAGACGGAAGTCCGCACGGAGGGACGAAGGCGGAATCTTCGCACCTTGGACTTTTCCGCCCAAAGCCCAAAGCCTGCCGCCTCGGTTTTCCAAGGTTTCCACTTTCCCGCCTTTCCGATTTCCGCTTTTCACCATCTATGTCAAAGAACCCGGATGGCTTGAATCCATCCGGCGCCGACCTCCTGCCGCCGTTCCGCCGGCACCATCAAACAGTCACTATCATACACCACTTGGCCGGTCTGTCAATTATCCACTCCCCCGTCCTTTTTCGCGGCCGGACTGTTCGGCGGCGGGGGCCGGGAGGGAAAAGGCCGAGCGATGGCTTGCACCATCCCTCCGCCTCACGCTATGCTCCGGCCCGGCAGGAGCAAAGCCTCCAAACAGCGCCCCTGTCCGGCCTTGGGACACAACATCACCGCGGCGGAATGCGGCGCGCAGCGGCAGAGCCGGATCGCCTGCCCGGCGGATTGCCCCCACAACCCGTTTGGTCCGGCCAATTATTCCCAATTGCTGGAGCTTGAAGAGGCGTTTGACATCAAGTGTATGGACCGGCTGTTTGCCCTGGCCCCGGATCGCTCGGCGTTGCAACGCGAGTTGGCCCGGGCGACGCGCCAGCATCCCCATGCCCTCCATGTGTTCTATGTCTGGCATCTGTTTTTTGCCGGGAATTCGGAGGCGGACACCTTCGCCCGGCGCTGGGAACAAACCGGCGCGCCCGAGCTCAGGAATGACGAACGGGTGCTGTTGCGCGCCAAGCTGCAGATGCGCCTTGTGTTGCTGGAAATCCACCGGGTGCTGGCCGGCGGGCAGGTCGAGGCGGTGGATTTGCTGTCCCCCACCCCGGAACCGATGCTCATTCAGGACCGCAATCTGGCCAAGATGGCTTCGCGGTTTTCCACCCTGCTCGGCTGGGTCTCCCCGCTGCCGCATTTCTGGCGGATGAGCGGCACCGCCGCCTCCATTCCGGAGGTGGCGCAATTCACCGCGCCGGAAATTGTGCGCGAAATCGCGCAACATCTCGGCGGCCCGGTGACGGAACCAGCCCGGCGTCGCTGGCTGACGGAACATTTCCTCCGCTTCAACGAAACCCTGGAGGCGACCGTCCGGTTGCGTCACCAGCAAACGCTGTCGGGCATGGACGCCACCTGGGGCACGGCCATATACGAACTCCGGGCAGCTTTCGCCCAATGCCGCGAACGGCTGGATTCCCTGACCGATTTGGAACCTACCGAACTCAACCCCCAGGAAAGAGGGGAGGGTTTTGCCGACGCGTATGAATGGTTTGACCCGGAGCTGAAACTGCCGTCCAAACAACTGACCCCGCCAGGCGGACAGTTGACGCTGGGCCGGGTGCTGCTCGGCCAGTCCCAATGCCGGGTAGAAACCATGGGGACGGAAAAATTGACCCGGCTCCGGGCACGGCTGGAGCAACAGATGGGCGGACTGCTCCGGTTTGCCAGTGAGCGCGTGGATGACTTGGGCGCCCGCATGGCCGCCAAGGAACCCGCGGTGAAGCCAACCCTCGTCTCCCCCCCGTTTGTTGGAACAACCCAACCAATTGGTTTTCAGCACCACCCGGGTGCCGGCACCGCGGCCCGGCCTTTCCCCGGAGGAGACCCAGCGGGAACTGATGCTCGCCGCCCACCGTGCTTTTCTGGACGATCAGGTGCCCGCGCTCAACGACCGCACCCCCCGCGCGGCCACCGGCGATCCGGACCTGCGCCCGAAACTCATTCACCTGATGAAACAGCGGGTGCGCAGCCTGGACGAGCGTAATTTGGAAACCGGCGGCACGGATGACCTCAACTGGATGCTGCGCGAACTGGGCCTGACGGAAATCATTTTTGACCCGTCGCCCCCCCGCGCCGCCCTTGCCGGCCAAGCCGTTTTCAGTTGAAGAGGCGGCCGAACGCCTGGGTAACACGATGAATCTGTTTGACACTTCCGCGGAAGCGCAGGCGGAACTGGACGCCAGCGGCGCCGTTCTGCTGGAGGATGCCCGGGACATCCTGTCCGACCGGGTGACGGATGGCGAGTTTTGCTTTGCCATCCCGTTTCTGTTGCAAATTTGGTTTGCCTTGGTGCCGCCCGGTTGTCGCGCCCCGGAAGTTCCCTTTGATGACCTCGAAAAGTCCTTCACCACCCACCTGCGCCAGGCCGAGGCCGCCAACCGGGCGGGCAACCCGAAAAAGCTGGAGGCGTTTGTCAAAGACTGCCCCCAGCCCGGATTGATGCTGGCCGTCGCCAGCGCCATACTGAAATCCGCCCCCGACTTCCCCAAAGAAATTCAGCCCGGTCCCGCGCCGCAACTGGTCATCCTGGCGTTGCTCAAAACCGTTGTGCAGGAACTGGATCAGGCCCTGCGGCACCAAGGGAGCTCTTAATTTCTGCTTTCAATCCATCGCGGCCAGCAACTCGTTCACTTTGGCCATCACCGCAAACGCGTCGGCCACATACAGCACGTCCGCCTTGCCGCGCGCCCAGCCGCAATTCGGGTCCAGGCTGATCGCCCGGCGTTCACCGATGAACCGCCAGCCGACGGTATGAGGCTCCTCGCCGTGGCAGCAGGTGCTCAAACCCTTGGCGTGCCGCGGCGTCGCGCCCGTCTGACCGATCTGGTTCAGATGCGACAGAAACGGCAGCACCACCTGCCCTTCGCCGCCCAAATCCACCAGCGACTTGCTGCTGCCCAGCGAGGCGCGCGACTGTTTCAGAAAATCGAGGATCAATTTCTCCGCCACCGGCACATGCGTCTGCCCGTCCGCCTGTTTCTTCGTCCAACCCGCGCCGGTGACAAACAGCAGCGCCGCATCCGGCCGGATGGTTTGGGCGTCCGCCTTCGGCTCGCGCAGACCGGTCACCGTGGTGCGTTTGGCGGAATCGGACAGATTGACCGCCACCATTTCCACCGCCGCCGTGCCCGCGCCGCAGTCGCATGCCGGCTGGCTGCCCGGATCAATGCCGATGACCCAGGGCCGCTGCGTCCGCGTCAGCACGCCCTCCATCCGCTGCCGGTAATACCAGCGGTTGACGGAAATTTTCCCGTCGGGCGCCGCGACGCCGGTGACATGCGTGTCCGCCCGGCCGCCCAACCGCTGCGCCACGCCCGGCAGCACACGCGCCCAGCGCGAAGTCGCCGCCGCCACCACCACCGTGGCTCCAGCCGCCTGAACGATGGCCGCCGCCGCCGCCGCATCCGTGGCGTAACGCGGCTGTGTGAACTCCGCGCCGGTGACGCCGAAATATTTTGTGACAGGGCTGGCGGCGATGGAATTGGCCGCCGCCTGGACATTCTCCCCGATCAAACCCGCGACCAGCCTTGAACCCGCCAGGGCCTGGTGCAAGGCCGCCGCCGCGTGCAACGCCTCCCGCGCCGTTTTGCCGAGCGAACCGTCCGCCTCCGTGTGTGCCAGTATTAAAATGGTCTCCATAAATTTATTGCTTAATCCAACCGACAATTTCCCGGGCAATGGCCTCCGGGGCCTGGTCCTTCACGATCTTCGTTTCGCGCAGTTGTTTCGGCAGCGCCACGCCGGCAAACGCCAGCCCTTCCCCGGCCAGCTTGGTCGGCGTGGCCTTTTGCAACGCCGGCATCACCGTCCGCATGTTGAGCATGCCCACCTGCGGATTGTTTTTCGGCTCGGGCAGATTGCCCGTCGCCCAGCCCAGCAACGCCGGCGCGCCCGCGCACCGGGACACCTGATGCCGGCCGCCCTCGATGCGTTCCAAAATCTCGAGCGAACCGTCGGCCTGAACCTTGAGTTGATCCACGCCCTGAAATTGATCCACAATGCCCAAGTGTTCCCCGACCATCTGCAACGTCGCGCCCGCGCCCCGCGAGGCGGATTCCCAGCCCCCGAACACCAGCAGCTTCGCCTGGTCCAGCCCCGGTATCGCCGCGATGGCCCCGGCCAGCGCCGCCGCCGTCTCCGCCGCGTCGGTGAACCCCCCGGCGGGACCGTCCAGCGCCACCAGTTCAAACGGCACCTTCTGCGCCACGGTCATCATCACCTGTTGCAGCTTCGCCTTCGGCCCCAGGCTCACCAGCCACACCTTGCTGCCCGGCTGGTTTTTGGCCAGGTTCGCCGCCTCGTACAACGCGTGGCCCGCCCACGGGTCGAGGATGGCCGGGAGCATCATTTCATTCTTCAGCGCCGGCCCGGCGGGCGACGCGATGGGTTCCAGCGTCTGCAACGGATCGGGCACGATGCCGCCGCAGACGACAATTTGATAGGCAGTCATGTCCGGGCAAGTTACAAAACCAGCCGCCCAAGGTAAAGCATCCTGATATGCGCCTCACCGGGACAACGCGCCCGCTTATGGATGAAACGGCCGCTGCCGGGGTGACGTGGCCAGGGTAAAAAACTGAAACTGTTATTTTGGTTATTTTTGGTTATTTTTGGTTATTTTCGCCAGCAACTTGCTGATTGTAAACAATTTGCGAATAACATGATTTTGCCCCGTTGTCAGGCCGGCCGGAAGCCTTGAGAATAGCGTTAACTTGCCTGCTGGGAACAACTTATGGAAATTCACAACATTCCGCCCCGTCTTGTCCCGCCAGTAGCGTGCCGGGAGGCCCGGGAACCGCGCCTACAACTGCTCCAAGACCAAATGCTCCCAGAGCAGCCCCAGATCGTCCGACCGCAACGGATCCCAACCGCGCGCGTAACTCACAAACCCCGTGTCGAAGGCATACACCTTCGGCTGCTTCACCAGTCCATGCCGGCCGCCGCTCTGGCGCCGCACATACTCGAACATGTCAAAGCCGAATTCGAGAGTCACCCCCAGTGAAAATGTGGTGAACACAACGGTCTGAAAGATGAGAAATACCCACCGCCACAGCTTGAGCGTATGTGGGCTCATGACACCCAAAAACTGATTGACGGCCAGCTTAGCAGCCTGCCCGGTTTCGTCCAGCAACCATAAACCATGCGGCATGTGCTGGCCAGGAAAAAGATGGGGTGCATATGGCCAACTTGAATGCAAACAATCCTCGTGGCGGTCCCGCGGCTGCGGGAGCAGAGCGCCACCTGATTGAAGTGGTTGCGCAAGGCTGTCGACAAAGTCGGAACGTGAGCAAACGCTGCGCCGGGTGGGGCCCCAGCCTGCAAGCCGGGCACAGGAGGGAGATCGCCGGACGGCAAACCCGAAGGGCCGGTGGGACGAGGCGGTGGCCAGATGTGGGGACGAGCCGTCCCCACCCCGACTTTGTCGGCAGCCTTGGCGGTTGCGGTGTTCCGTTCCAATGTCCTTGCCTGCACCCGAATCGGATGGTATTTTACAACTGATATGCTGACGGAATACTTGAAGGCAGCCCCATCAAGCGGCGGGAGTTGGTCGCCGCCCTCCGACGGCTGGTTACGGCGGTCCTTACGCCGGCGGGCTAGACGAATTGATGCTGCGTTGATTTGGCCTCGGTCACGATTCCGAATGCTCATGGGAGTGACTTTGGCCCCAATCTTCTGGCAAAAGTGCTGCGTCAGGCCGGCATCACCCGAGATGAGTGGGAAGCCCTCTGATCCGGCAGGTGTCAGCCAGGTGCCAGGACCCTGCCAGGGATCGCCCATCAATTTCCCGACCATTTGTACTCGTAACCGGCGGGGGGCTCGTAGAAGAATGGAAAACCGGCAATGCCGGCCAGTCCGTTCCAGTAAATCTTGACGTAGCTGGCATGGCCATCGACAAAGCCGCCCATGTTCGGCGCATTGTTATATTGCGCGGCCACCTTCGGGTCGTGCCAACTGATGCCGATGCCCCCGGAAATCTCGCCATCCAACGCCGTCAGGACCGGATGGCGCACG
>Ga0182030_10004916_pt1 | contig 28515 bp, 25 predicted proteins | sample 812S3MmetaG_FD_121299 | JGI IMG/M metagenome (GOLD analysis project Ga0182030, IMG submission 121299) | Permafrost microbial communities from Stordalen Mire, Sweden - 812S3M metaG (Illumina Assembly) | ecosystem: Environmental > Terrestrial > Soil > Wetlands > Permafrost | place: Sweden... | reverse complement strand
CTACCGTTTAATCTCTGCTATCATATGAATTCCGGGGTTTGCTTCCGCGCGCGGCACTCATGTCTAACGCGTGCAGTACTTATCCCATGCATACTTTCACAAAGATGGTGCTCAAATGAAGGAAGGAATTCATCCCGTATACAACAAAGTGACTGCCACTTGTGTTTGTGGGAATAGTGTCGAACTTGGTTCAACCAAAGAATCAATTCGTGTAGAAATCTGCAGCAACTGCCATCCGTTCTACACTGGTCAACAAAAGATTGTTGACACAGAAGGTCGTGTTGATCGCTTCGTTAAGCGTTATAAGCTCGATCAAACTCCAGCAAAGACCGCCGGTTAATTGTTTCGGCGTGATTGACTTGAGACTTGGCAAGAATCAATTGCCAGGTCTTTTTGTTTGGGCCGGCTTGCTCACCCTCTTCTAAAAGGACTAGACGATATGACAGCGCAGACCATGTTGACCGCCAAAGGCCGCTTAATCGTCGCTCTAGACGCCAAAGACATAGATGATGCCAGGCGTTGGATTGAACAGCTTCGCGGAGAAGTTGGCATGTTTAAGGTTGGTCTGGAGCTGTTTGCGCGCTACGGCACAGCCATCTTCGACATAATGAAAGCCGAGCAGGTGCCTTATTTCTTTGACTGCAAGTTTTGCGACATCCCAAACACAGTGGCTGGAGCCAGTCGAGCTGTTGTCGGTCACGGTATGCATATGTTCAATGTGCATTCGACGGGCGGTTCCGAAATGATGAAAGCAACTATGCAGGCTGTAGAAGAGGAAGCGGCCGCGCTTAAGATTCAACGTCCGCTTGTTATTGCTGTCACCATTTTGACCAGCCTGACACGCAATATGCTTGATGATGAACTGGGTATTCAACGCACTGTCGAAGCAACTGTCGGTCGCTTAGCGATAGTGACGAAGAGATCCGGGCTCGACGGAGTGGTGGCGTCCGCGAAGGAAGTGTCATCTATTCGTTCGCTTTGCGGCAAAGACTTTCTCATCGTCACTCCTGGCATTCGTCCAGACTGGGCTTCAGATGACGACCAGAAGCGCGTCGTGACACCAGCTGAAGCAATCAAGAATGGTTCTGATTATATTGTCGTTGGCCGACCTATAACGCGCGCTAAAGATATGAAGGATGCCGCCCGTCGCATCGTGTCAGAAATGGAAGGACAGCTTTAACTCGCCGCAGTGCCTCGAGTTCGAATAATAATTTGGTAGATTGACCAACCAGGCTAATTAGGCTTGTTCGACTTCTGCACTAGCGCTTACGCTGGTATTTAATTCTTCTACGTTGTCGATAGTGGCACTATGGCTATCACTCGACTGGTCAAGCCCACCTTTGCTCGCATCTTTGAGCAAGACCGGTTTAATTGATTTATTCTCGCTACCATTTGAGCGATTGAACCAGCTGGCAAATGCCTGCCACGGCGTCGTCACTGACCCCACTGTTGGCTGATCGTAAATGTATGAAAGGGGAGCGGCAAGCTCTTGAGCAGAATTGTAGCGCACCAGCATGCCACGATTGGCTGCAGAGATAGAGCCTGTTTCTTCTGATACGACGATGCACAAACCGTCGTAAAGTTCTGATAAACCAATGGCCGCTCGATGCCTGGTACCATACTTGGTGCTCAGTTTGGGGTCGCCGCTCATTGGCAAAATAACACCAGCTGCGACAATCTTATGTTGTCTCAAAACGACAGCACCATCATGAAGAGGCGATTTGGGAAAGAACAAAGTGAGAAGAAGATTGGTTGAGATGTCGGCGTCCACTTTTGTGCCTGGGCTTAAATAGTCACGTTCGCCAGTTGGCGGCTCAACGACAATTAGTGCGCCGGTGCGCTGCTTCGATAATTTTTTGACTGCTGCAATTATGTGCTCGATGTCTCTTTTCGATTTATCAACTTCATGATTACGCAAAGATAGATCTATTTTGAATTTGTCTACGCGTCCCAGATATCCCAGTCCTCTGCGGATTTCTGGCTGGAAAGTGATGAGCAGACCAAGCATCGCCACTGGTATCAGATGCTGGAGTATGGATGTAATTAGATTCAGTCCAAGCAGTGCCGAAACAAAGCAAATCAAAACCAGAACGAGCAAACCTTTGACCAGTCGTTCTGCCTGCGTGCCGATGATTCTTCGCCAGACCCAGAGCAAAGCGTAGCCAATCATCAATATCTGAACCATTTCCTTTGGTTCAAATATCCAATGGATGCGAGCTAGCCAGTGGGCGAAATCGGGCATTATTCGCTCTTTTGAAATTATGAACTCGAATTTGTCGCGAAAGCTGCTTTGGTTTAATCGGTCAGGAATCTTGCAGGCACTCGATCTTGCTGGATCAAATTTTCTACTGATTCTCTCTCGATTATAACGTCAGCTTTGCCTTCTTTGACCAGAACGCAGGCGGGACGTCTGGTGCGATTGTAATTGGAGGCCATGCTGTAGTTATATGCTCCGGTGCCAAAGACGGCGACGATGTCGCCGGTTTGAGCCGGCATATAGGTTTCCTTAATAATTATATCCCCTGACTCGCAGTACTTGCCAACGAGTGTCAGTGGATTTGTGGCGCGAGGGGCATTGGCGCGGTTGGCAAGGCATGCTGTATAGAGAGCCTGATAGGTAATGGGACGAGGATTATCTGCCATTCCCCCATCGACAGCCAGATAATTCAGTCCTGATGGCAATGACTTGGCGTGACCAGCGGTGTAAAGAGTCGTTCCGGCAGTGCCGACGATGCTTCGACCTGGCTCGACAGCCAGAATCGGCAGTTCCAACCCGCGCCTGGTAAATGATGATTTGACGCGCTGAGCAATGCTTTGCGTCCAGACATCCATGGCTAAAGGCTTGTCTTGATCGTTATAGGCGATACCCAGACCACCGCCAACATCTAGAAGCGATAGTGTGAGGCCATGTTTTTCTTTGAAAGTGACAAAACAATCGGCCAGTATGTCCACTATTTCCAGATAGGGTTCAATTTTATGAGTCTGGCTACCAATGTGAGCATGTAGTCCAATCAAGTCGACGGCATCTGCGCCTTCTTTGACAATCTCAGTGATCGAAGCGAGTTCTTCGAGAGCGAAGCCAAATTTACTGTCGTGATGACCGGTTTGAATGTGTTGATGCGTATCTGCCTCTACACCTGGTGTCAGACGCAATAATATCGGCACCTTGCTGGCCGATTGCTTGTTAGCCAAGAGCTTGCGATTGATTCTGATAATCAGCTCCAGCTCGGAGTGATTGTCAACAACAATTGTCACACCATTGGCTTTAATCGCGTCGTGAATTTCTTCAGCGGACTTATTGTTGCCATGCATGAAAATCTTGTTGGCGGGAAATCCGGCTGATAATGCTGTGAACAATTCTCCGCCTGATACAACATCAAGGTGCAGACCATGCCTGTCAATGAGCTTACACATGGCCTGACACAAAAAGGCTTTGCCTGCGTAAAAGATTTTTGTTTGTGGATAGCCCCTTAAACCGGCAATGCAAGCCCGCATCGCCTGGACGATACTTTCTTCATCCATGATCCACAGCGGTGTGCCAAATTCTTTAGCGAGCGCAACGGTATCACAGCCACCTATGGTCAAATGACCGGCGCTATTTACCGACGCCGTGGCAGGACGAATTTCAAGATTCGGAGAGAGAGTTTTCATTGACAGAGCTCTACTTCTTTTTCTTGTTATTGTCGATAGACAAGGTCTTTTTGCGGGTGAAAAGCTTGCCCGAACTGCCAGAATCTTGATATTGAATTTGTTCAAGCTGCAATGTCGTTCTTAACGCTTCTGTTTGCGGGACGTTCTTGATGGGGTCAACTTTAGTGCTTCGGGCTTCTTCTTCCGAAAAATCCATGCGTGCCCGTGCTGCTCCGTGTTCTCCGAGCAAGCCTGTCAGGCTGAAGCACAATTGCATTGCTTCGGTTTCATTGGCGGCGTTCAGCGCGCTGGCCATGATGCGACCATTGGGAGTCATCTTTAGTATTTCCAGTCCAGAATTAAAGCTTGGCTCTAACCAGCCGTCGACGAATGAAAAGACACCAGCGATTTTTCCTGCAAAAAGATAAACCAGACATTTAGCTAGCCCTTCAGAGTCGCTGAGCACAACACAACCAACGCTATTGCTGGCGATCATGTCTTCTACAGCCTGTTCATAAAGTTTAATCACCGGCACATCCGGCGCTACTTTCATCACACTGCCGTGAAATAAGGAGGCTGCTGCCAGTACTACTTCTTCTGAAAGTTCGTAAAGGTCGACTATATTTTTGGGCTGAGCCAGATCGTCCATGGCCTTTTGATGGGCGTGTTCGCCGAATAATTGATGTTTGAGCTTTTTGTTGCCGTACATGCAGCCAATCACTCGTCCTCTAAAAATCAAAATAGCTGAACGCGATTTGATCGAGGGTGAAATAATGCGCAAACAGCAGGTAGTCTGCCTGGCTTCAATATTGAGCAGTACTTGCTGGTATTTGAAATCTTCTGAGCGGGCTATTTCGTGTTCGTCTTCGTGAGGAGGAATAGGCAAGAGACTTATGGCTCTGCGGTTAGCGCCGTTAGAGTTGGCATCTCTGCTGACAAGTTTTTCAACTTGATGCTCGAAGTCGCGTCTTTCTTTCCAAACGAACATATATGCACCGGGCCTGATGTAGTTTCTCTAGTCTCTTGATTTGCTATTGCCCCTTCAGCCTAACAAATCTATATTTCTTTGTCACTTCTATGTGTAGGGACAATAGCTATATGCCACAAATGTCAGTTTTTAATTGTTCGTAAATTATCAGTGTTTTCTCCGTCACTTTTTACAGCGCTTTTTGCAGCACTGGTAGCACTCGTAGTGTCGAAATCAAAACGCTTGCAATACGTGGTGAATGACTGGCTGAGATTCTGAGTATTCGACCACGATGACGTCAAAACGCAAGTTTCGTCGATTCCCGCCAAGAGTGAGTAAGTAAGCAAAAGCGCAAGCAATTATTTTTCGCTGTTTGAGATGGTGGACTGACTCAAAGCCTGAGTTGCGAAAACCATATTCGATAGTCGTTAAGTGTCTCGTTTTGACTTCGATAAAAACGATTGTCTTTGTCTCATCTTCAGCGATTATGTCGATTTCGCCCAGTTTTCCATGACGCCAGTTGGTCGCCAGAATTTGCCAGCCTTTGTTGCAAAGCCAGTCAACAGCTGCCTTTTCGCCAGTTCGTCCAAGTGAAATGCGGTGATTAGACCGCCCTTTCTTTGCTGACAAGCCGTCAATCTTCTCTTCCTGCAACATTAGGACCCCGGTCAGTGGGGGTTCTGTATAATTTAAGTCGGTTTTTTGAGAGATTCTTTGAAAACTCAAGTCGTGTCTCCTCTTTTTCGCTTTCCCTTATAGAAAACGCTGACCGGAACGAAAAAGTTCAATCGGAAAAATAAAATGCTCGATCTCAAATTAATTCGTGAAAAAACTGACGAAGTAGAAAAGTCTTTAGCAAGAAGAAATGCTGGCTATACGACTAAAGAATTAGTGAGCATCGATGTTGATTTGCGTAAGGCCCAGGCTGAATGGGAAAGTCTCAATCGACGCAGTAACGAGATTACCGAGCAATTTAAAACTGGCAAAGCCGAGCACAAAGAAGAATTAAAAACCGAGCAAAAAGATATAAAAGCTCGTCGCGAAGAACTGGATAAACATCGTCAAAAGTTAGAGGCTGACTTGAGCGCTCTGCATCTGGGACTGGCCAATATGCCAGATTATTCTGTTCCTGATGGAGTTGACGAAAATGATAACGTCGAGCAAAAGAAATGGGGCACAATTCCCGTTATTGAAAATCCTAAACAACACTGGGAACTGGGCACTAATCTTGGCGTTTTCGACTTTGAGCGTGGTGTCAAACTTGCTCAATCGCGCTTTACCGTGCTTTTAGAATACGGCGCAAAGATGGAAAGAGCATTGATGAACTTCATGCTCGATCTGCATTCCAAGCGTGGTTACCATGAAATTTTTCCACCAATTTTAGTCAATCGCGATTGCATGGTGGGCACCGGTCAGTTGCCAAAATTTGATGGCGATTTCTATAAATGTGCTGATGATGAGCTTTATCTGGTGCCAACGGCCGAAGTGCCGGTCACCAATATGTATCGTGATGAAGTTCTCGATGAATCAGAATTGCCAAAATTTCATTGTGCTTATACACCGAATTTCAGGCGAGAAGCAGGCTCAGCTGGTAAAGACACTCGTGGCTATATTCGTCAACATCAGTTCAACAAAGTCGAGCTGGTTAAATTTGTTTTGCCTGAACACTCGGAAGCCGAGCATGAAAAATTGACATTAGATGCTGAAGCGGTGCTTGAGGCTTTGCAATTGCCTTATCGCCGCATTCTCCTTTGCGCTGGTGATATGGGTTTCAGTGCTCAAAAGTGTTACGACTTGGAAGTGTGGTTTCCCGGTCAGGAGCGTTATCGCGAGATTAGTTCTTGCAGTAACTTTGGCGATTTTCAAGCCAGACGTGCGAATCTGCGTTATCGGCCGGCCGATGGTTCAAAGCCGCGTTTTATGCACACCATTAACGGCTCTGGATTGGCAATTGGGCGCACCCTAGCGGCGATTTTGGAAAATTTTCAGCAAGCCGACGGCTCAGTCAAAATTCCTCAGGTATTACATCCATATATGCAGGGTCTAACTATGCTTGAGCCAGTGGCAAGCGCTGCCTCAGCTTCAGCTAAAGTCGCTAGTAAAATTGTTTAAGACTGCAAAAACAAATTAATAAGATGGGCGCGTCGCTCCATTTTTGGTCTACAGATACAACTCTGTTGTTTGGGTGACGCGCCCAGGTCATCATGCATAGTAAGACTACAATTGGTTGTAAAGGTTCCTGGAATTTTTTGAAATTTCTTTATTGAATTTAAGCGGCATTGTCTTGATTGGCTGGGTTGTTTTTCCAGCCAATTTTGGGTTAAGCTTTGTTTTGCGTGCATTTTGCGAGGTTTAATGCTGGATTGGCTGGATGTTTTGCCGACTTCCAACTCCCTTTCCGAAAAGGGGGAGCCGCTGTATTGCCAGATTCGCAATCGTCTAAAAGATGCCATTGAATCAGGTCGTTTGCCCGCTCAAACTAAACTGCCCACTAATCGTGAACTGGCCGCGTTGCTGAAAATTGATCGTTCAACAGTCTCACGGGCTTATTCTGAATTGATTGAGGCAGGATTGATTGATAGTCATGTCGGGCGCGGCACCTACGTTAAAGAGCAAAAGAGTCCGACATTTGAGCATTCTGCGAACAATCTGAAAAAGACTTTGGGCGGTATTGATTGGACCGCTAATTTTTCCAGGGCTAGTCAGATGACCAGCGCTTTGTTGAGTCGTGAGCCTGTTTTTGCCGACAGTAATATGGCAGCCGACCAGACGATTTCTTTTGCTGGTGGCATTCCAACTGAAGAGTTTTATCCCCATGAACAATTTGAGGGAATTCTCTTTGATCTTGTAAAAGCCGGTCGGGCAGCCGATATGTTCAGTTACAGTCCGGCAATTGGTCATCCTCATTTAATCGCTCAAGTGCAAAAACATCTCTCAACGCAGGGTGTGCATGCAAACGACGATGAAATTCTTATCGTTAGTGGCTCTCAGCAGGGCATCAGTCTTGTCTGCGATACGCTGCTGGATGCTGGTGACACAGTGGTTCTCGAAGAGCCCAGTTATTTCTGGGCAATTTGCAATTTTCAAGCCAGGCAGGCCCGCTGTCAGTCCGTTCCTCTCATTGATGGTGGCATGGATATGGCGTTGTTTGAAAGAGCGCTTCAGCAAAAAAAGGTGAAGCTTGTTTATACAATGCCGAACTTTCAAAATCCAACTGGTGCCTCAATCTCTTTGGCCTGTCGCAGTCAAATTGTCAAACTTTGCAGCCAGTATCAGGTGCCTATTCTGGAAGATAATTTTGTCGGCGATTTGCGTTACGAAGGGCAATCTCCGCTCCCGATGCGAGCATTGCCGGGTGGACGAGAGCTTGTTATTCATCAAGGTACTTTTTCAAAGGCTCTCTGTCCGGGGCTGCGACTTGGCTGGCTGGTCGGTCCAGCTCCGTTAATGGAGCGCATTCGCCTGGCTAAACGTACGCTCGATCTTTCCACCAGCTCTATCGCTCAAATAGTCCTTGCTGAATATTTAGAAAAAGGACTTTATCAGGAGCACCTGGAGCGTATTCGTTTGATTTATAAAAGTCGCCGTGACACTATGATTGGTGCCTTGCAAAAATATATTGGCGACAAATCTTTTTCTGGTTCACCTCAATTAACTTGGAGTGTTCCAGAAGGTGGGCTGTTTCTGTGGGCTCGCTTGCCTGATGGATTTTCCAGTCGTGAGTTGTTGCGCTTTGCACAAGAGCAGGGAGTGCGTTTCTCAGTTGGTGATTTGTTCTTTTGCGAACAAGGCGGCAATCAATTTCTGCGATTGTGCTTCATTCAACAAAATGAAAAGACAATTGAAGAAGGCGTGCACAGGCTGGCTCAAGCGCTATCCAGTTATTTTGACGCCGTGAGCTTGCGACGGGCTAAGTCGTTTGAGGGAACTGTTTTGCGGCATGCCGAAAATATTTTGATTTGATTTAAAGAAATAACCTAGAAAAAATACAGATAAAAACTCAGGAGAACATCATGGTTACAGAATCCAAAATTGAAACTGGCACAACTCTGGTAAAGAAAGCTTTGCCCGCCATGCTAAAAGGTGGCGTGATCATGGATGTGGTCAACGCCGAGCAGGCTAAAATCGCCGAAGATGCAGGCGCCGTCGCTGTCATGGCACTAGAGCGAGTGCCAGCTGACATTCGCGCCGATGGCGGTGTCGCGCGCATGAGCGATCCTGAACTGGTCAGCAAAATTATCGAAGCAGTGAGCATTCCAGTCATGGCCAAGGCTCGTATCGGTCACTTCGTGGAAGCTCAAATTTTGCAAGCGCTCGGCGTCGATTGCATTGATGAAAGTGAAGTTCTTACACCTGCCGATGAGGAGTATCACATCGACAAACTGGCTTTTAATATTCCTTTTGTTTGCGGAGCCCGTAATTTAGGCGAAGCCTTGAGAAGAATAGGCGAAGGCGCAGCTATGATCCGTACCAAGGGCGAAGCAGGCACAGGCGACGTAGTCGAAGCAGTGCGTCACGCCAGAGCCATACTGGGTGAGATTCGTCTTCTTTCCACTATGCCGCGTGAAGAGCGTATGACTTACGCCAAGAAAATTGGGGCTCCATACGAATTGGTTTGCAAAGTTGCTGATGAAGGCAAATTGCCTGTCGTGAATTTTGCAGCCGGTGGCATTGCCACACCAGCTGATGCTGCGCTGATGATGCAAATTGGCGTCGACGGTGTCTTTGTCGGCTCTGGCATATTTAAATCTGGTGACCCAGGCAAGCGCGCCCGCGCCATCGTCAAGGCGACAACATTTTTTAGAGACGCGCAAGCTCTTGCTGACTGCAGTCGTAATTTGGGTGAGCCCATGGTTGGCCGCAACGCCAGTTCATTGAGCCCAGCCGAAACGCTTGCTAAACGCGGCTGGTAAGGCAATCAAGACGGGCGGCAGAAGCTGCCCGTCTTTCTCCTTGAGGTCGTTCATGTCTTTGCGTATTGGAGTTCTTGCTTTGCAGGGCGATTTTGCTGAACACGCAGCGATGATTCGTCGCTGTGGCGCAAGGGCCTTTGAAATCAGACGCTCGAGTGAAATTGCCGATATCGATGGCTTGATTATTCCCGGTGGTGAATCCACAGCCATAGATAAATTGATGGCTGACAATCAAGACCCCATATTTGATACCATTCTTTCTCGTGGTCAAAATGGCATGCCTATCTACGGAACGTGCATGGGCTCTATCTTTCTGGCTAAGGAAATTGAAGGTTCAACACAGGGACGACTGGCCTTAATGGACATCTGTGTAAAGCGCAATGCCTTTGGTCCGCAACGCTTTAGTTTTGAGACATCGCTCGACATACCGTTGCTAGGACCTCAAGCATTTCCTGCTGTATTTATTCGCGGTCCTATCATCACGTCGGTTTCTGCAGATGTCGAAGTTCTTTCATCAATCGATGAGGGAATCGTCATGGCCAGACAGAAAAATCTTTTAGTCACAGCTTTCCACCCTGAAATTACGGATGATTTGCGAGTGCATCAGTTATTCCTTTCTATGGTTTCAGCCGCGACAGCTATTGGCCAGAAATAGGCTGTCAACATTAAACCTCAAATTTCTTTACATTTACTGAGCCGTACAGGACTGGCTTGGCGCAGGGTTTGCGTCGTTTTGTAAAACTACTATGGGATTTATACTAAGCGTTCGGGGATTTTCCCCAATCGACTATCCTCGTGGCCAAAACTATTATGCCTGCAAAGACATCACCCGGGGGAGACCTTGAATGACAGATCGCAGCACAATAGGCGATAACGCGAGCACCGCACCAAATTCGTCACGAACTTTTGGTCCTCCAGATTCGAATGAACTCTCTCAGGCTTTTAATGCCTGGAAGAAAGAACAACTGCATAATTTGCAAGCTCTCAAAACCGAGGTGCAGCAAGTTACCCACGGACAGCCTCTTGAAGCCGCTGTTTTAGGTGTTGCGGTCGCTGGAGTCGTTGTCGCCGACATCGCCACGCACGGTGCGCTGCGTGGACTGGCAAAAGAGGCGATGCCATCGATTGAGAAGACATTTGGTGCAGGCGCCGCTTTTCTCAGAAAAGATGCCGCCTTGGCTGATGGCGCATTGTCTCAAGTAATGCGAGCAGACTTTGACGCCCGATTGAAAGCAGCTAAAGAAATCGTTGAGGGCAATAAGCCTAAGTCTATTTCGATGGGCGATTTAGATGGCTGGAAACAAATTGAACTGCAAACCAGTATCAAAAATGACAAAGTTGTTCGCGGTCTGACTGCCGATCTAAAAGAATCGATGGCTACGCACACTCAGATCGCTCAGGATTTGCAAATTGCCAATCGTGACTTGACTCAATTGAGTACAGAACTCAAAGGTCTCAAACAATTGCGCTCTGAAACCGTCACTGCCGAATTGACTGCCGACAGTTCGCCTGCTTTAAAGAAAATCAAAGTTGCCCAGCAAAATGCGCGGGACTTAGCCACAGAAGGCACTCCCGAAGAACGTGCGGCCGCCAGACGTTCTATTGAATCAGCGCAAGAAAGTTTTGAAAAAGCAAAAGCTGCTGCTCCAGCGCGCATCGATCAAATTGAAGGCGTTGCCGGAAAGCCTGGGTTGTTGCCTCGTGTGCAAGATCATATCGCCGCACTGCAAGCAAAATCTGCACAACAACTCGATAAGATTGGCACCACCGCCCAGGTAGCTAAAACACGGATCACTTCGCTCAAAGAAACTGGTGACTTTGAAAAACCTACGTCTGAAGAAGACATAGCTTTGCGAAAACGTGAACAACCAAATGGCACGCCTAGACTGTCTTCCTCGATTCTGACGCAAGAAGAACGCACAGGAATTGCCGCGCCTGCCGTTAAGGTCACTGAAGTTAAGTCCTCTGAATTTATTCAAGCCGCACCAGCTAAAGAGGCTGCCGCTGATAAACCTTTCCAATCCCAGCCATTTGTGCCTGCGCCAGAAGTTCGCACCACGAGAGCGTTTGATGCTCTGGTTGCAGAAAAAACGCCACCATTTGTTGCAGCAGAAGTGCCAAAAGATGCTGCTAAAGCGATCGTAAAAGACGTTGCCGGCGCTACAAAAGAGACTAGTGGTTTTGCTGATGTCGACAAGACTTTGCTCTTGGCCGAAAATCAAGTGAAGGCATTTGGATATCACACTGGCAGCTTGCGCAATGGTCTAGCCGCTCTCAAAGATTATACAGACAGCGTTTCTCAGGTAATGAGAACAGAAGATAACGCCGATATTCGTGAACGTGTCGTGGCTGATGCTGTGAAAAATCTTGATCGCCTTTTGCAACCTCTGGCGCAGACTGGAAAAACTGCTGTCGTTGACACAGTCCAAGCGCTCGGCGACGACACGAAATTCAGAAGCCTTCGCACTGTCATCGAAAGAAGACTGAACGGAATTGAAAGAGCATTTTTTGCAGGAAATCCTCTTAGTGGCGCTGAAATAATCGCTAACCGTGCTGTCAAAGCAGGCGCGGAGCGGCCTGCTATAGCCCAGTCGAACAGAATTCCAGAGGCGGTGAAGGTCCGTCGTTCCGAAGTTGCAAATCTGACCTTTCAGACTCGCACATCAATTGAAGCTTTTTCGAAAGCACTGCCTGAACTACCAGCTGAGGCCAAAGTCTACGCTGTGCGCACTGATGGCTCTATTGTTGATCTTGTTTTGCCGTCCAGTCGTGAAGCTGGGGTGACTCGTGTGGTTCCAAAGAGAGTCAGTGTTGCTCAAATCAGCGACCTGGGAGCCGAAGGAGTGCTCGGACGTAATTTCGGCAAGAATAATAACGATATTAGCGGTTTTGTCATTGTGGAAAAGAAACGTGACGAGAGTGGCGCCGCAATAATCGTTAACGACAAAGCTGTTAAAGATGCAACCCAAGCCGGTCGCACTGTTGAACCAATTCCAGATCAAGTGATTAGTCGAGTGATCGGCAACGTTCCTGAAGAGCTGACCAAGCCAGGCCAGTCGTTTTTAGACTTCTTTAAAAAATTCCAGAAACAGACTGCGGTAAAAGCGGCCGAGAAGCAAACATAGATAAAAATTTCCGATAATTTTTGCAAGCTCGCAGGCCCATGTATTGAGTTTGATTGTCAATCAGGTCAGTATATAAGCGTTGGCAAGAAAGACCTTGTGAGATGCGCTTGTGGATAACCTCAAAGACAATGATGTCGTTCTCAAAGAAACGTCGCCCTGGCTTGTTTTTCGATCGTTTACGAATAAAAAGTGGCTTTCTAACGCAATTCAGCTGGCCCTTACATTCTTGCCAAAATGTATTTTGCCTTCAGCTCTTGGATTGATTGCCATGAGCGTCTGGCTGGTGGCAATGTTTATTTTGACGTCGCGTTTATCGCAAATCAAAGATATGACTGAACTTCTGACAACTTTGCTCACGGCTATGGGCGCATTGATACTGTCTGCTATCACTTATTTGTGGAGCATTGCTCTCTGGCTGGCCAGATTAACTGCCGTTTGTAGAGCCGCCCTATCCTTGCCGGAGAATAGCTGGAGCGAGGTCATTGACTCGCAGACAATGGTCGCACATATGAAAGAGGCTCTCGCTCAGGTCAAGCAGCGCAAAGGTTTTATGACTAAGTACTATTTGCTAATCACGGTTTATATGCTCGCGCCCCTCGTCTGTCTGTCTGTTTGCTCGGCTGTAGTTATGGGGCCTAAACTGATGCCCCTGCAAGGGCTGGTTCTGCCTAAATGGTTTGAGATTTCGTCAATGCTTGGTTTCATTACCTCTGGCACTTTCATTTTCGTTCTCTCGATGATATCGCTTGTAGTATCAAGCAGTTGTAAGCTGGATGTGCCAAAATCTGTTTATAAAACAATCGGCTTATCTGTCGGCTGTTTTTTGCCTTGTCTGGTTTTATCGCTTATAACTCTTTTGATATTGACGATTACGACTGAACCTTTATCGCCCTTTCTTATGACTCAGCCTGCCGTTTTGACTACTCAGACAATTGTCATGGTGATTCTTAATTTCCTCTGGCAAAGCGTTGTCTCAATTTTTATTTTGCCCTTTATCGTTATTCCATTTTGTGAATTATTGCGAGGGCGTTTCGAATGACTGTCCTCAGTGGCAATTTTTTGCAGGCACAAAACGATCCTCAAAACGTTGGTAAAAATGTTCTCAAAATGCTCAAGGCGTTTTCGAGCTCTTACTTTTTGTGCCTGGGTGCCACCGGCACTAGTGACGTTGAGGGCATCTCAGCTGCCGGTGCTACACCTGCTCAAAGACGGTTGACACCGTCAGTTGATGCCGATATCCTGCGCTCTAACGTCGCTCGTGGTGGTGAACAAATTCCAGTATCGCCAGATGGAATTGTTTCGCCTGTTGTCATAGCGCGAGCTTGTTTGAATTCACTACAGCTAAGACCATTTGTTATCGATTGCGGCACTTTTCGCCAGCCGCTCGAAGTTGATTTTGTGGCTGGGCAGGTGCCTGCTCGTTGTCTCAGCAGCGGAGAGGCACTTTCTTTAAAGCAGGTCGAGACTTTGTTTGAAGAGGGCCTGCGCCTGGGTGCAACTATTGATCTTGCTGATTACGCCATTATCGCTGAATGCGTGCCTGGTGGAACCACAACTGCAGCAGCTGTTTTGCAGGGGCTTGGTGTCAATTGCATTGATCTGGTTTCTACTAGTGTCATTACTCCCGACACAGCAATGCGCAGCGCTTTAATTGCCAGTGGTATCAAAAACGCATCTTACAGTGTGGCAGAATGGACAAGCGACCCGCTTAAAGCGATAGCCTCTGTCGGTGATCCGATGCAGGCTTTTGTGAGCGGCATGACGATTTCGGCTCTGTCGCGCAAACCAGTTGTGCTTGGCGGTGGCAGCCAGATGCTTGCCGTTTATTTCCTCGTCAAAAATCTCGTTCGTCTTCTTCAGTTTAAAGTCGATCTCAGTCGATTGTCTGTCATTACCACCAAGTGGGTAATTTCCGATCCAGCCGGTAACACCAGGCGCCTGAGCGAATTAGTAGGAGCCAGTTTCTTTGCTTCTTTTCCTGAATTTACACTTTCCAAATTCGCTGGATTGCGGGCCTACGAAAACTGGCATGTCAAAGAAGGGCTTGGTGCAGGAGCGCTGATGGCTGCAGCCCAGGCGCGTGGCGAGCTGAGTAATGCCGAAATGATGCAACTGATTGATGCTGCATACTCTGCTTTGAATTTACAGACGGCTTGACAGTTTGCCATTTACTCGTTTGTTATTCGTCTATTATTCGTAAACGGAGACGCAGTTTCGGCCCTGCTCTTTGGCTTTCTGCAAAGCCAGTTTGGCATCGCGTAAAATTGATTCAGGGTTTAGATCTTCCATGTTGAAGTGGCTGCAGCCAACACTGACAGTGACTTTTGGTCCCTTCTTTTTGGAACCTCTGGCAAAAGCCATTTGTTCGATTTCCGCGCGAACTTTTTCAGCCAATATTTTTACACCTTTGATGTCGGTGTTTGGCAGTACAACTGCGAATTCATCGCCGCCATAACGAGCCAGAAGGTCGCTTGAGCGAGTAATGTTCATCAGCCGATTGGCGATTGTCGTAATAACGACATCTCCAGTTTCGGTGCCAAAATCCTTATTCAGTTCGCCAAAATTATCGATGTCGATGATAGCCATCCCTACAGCCAATCTCTGTCTGAAGGAAAAGAGTAATTGTTGTTGCAAAAAGCCCACCAGAAATTCCAGGTTATATAAACCAGTCAGTGGATCGGTCGAAGCTCTGTATACCTCGCGATCTTGAAGTGCTTGAATTTCTTGCTTGGCCAGTAACAATTGCAAAACAGGTTGCATATGCATTTGCAATTGCGTCATGAAAGCACGAGCGGTGGCATTGAAAGATTTTTTCTGCATCGAGCCAAAAATGAGGATGCCCTGTCCTTTATCAGTCATGACAGGCAGGGTTTCGTATTCGGCAATGGCTGCACCACGGTCGTCGAGTTGACCAAATATGCTGGTTTCAATATCTTTGCCAACGCCCAGCTGTTTGTTTACCTTCGCACTCAATTGCATGAAAGAGTCGTGAGACAAACTGCTTTTCACCTGGTACGCAGCCCAGCTATCGGTTTGATTGGCGACTGCGATGCCCAGTAAATCCGGTTGAAACATTTGAGCTGCAAGGGCCAGATATGCTTCGGAAAACTGTGAGCGTGGTTCGATTAAAACAGAAAGAGTGCGACAGGCACGAGTGATCATGCGCTCGATGAGCAGATTGTCTAATAATGCTCCGTAACTGCTAATTAAATTTGCGCTTGAAAAGGACGTTGAAGGAATCAACAAGTTCTTGACGAGGCTGGCTTTCCATCCCATATTTTTCGCTTCTTCAACAAGCTTGTCTAACTTTTCTACGACTGCCTTTGTGTCTTTGGTTTCGGCAATGCTGTAAACGTGATCCGATTGCGCGGCCAGTCGCCAGAAATCGTCTGGTTCGGCGGCTGCATCATTGGTCAATATAACGGGCAATCGGCAGGTGCGGTCGTTCGATTTAATCAATGAGCAAAGCTGATAGCCGCTCAAATCAGACAGTGTAGTTGAGGTAATAACAGCGTCTGCCCCGTGCCTACTCAGCTCATCGAGAGCATCAAATGCCCCTCGGCAAACGGTCACGCCGTAACCTGCTTTCTTCAGGCTGTCGCGTAAATCCTCAAAAGGATAGCGCTCGTCTTCGACAAGAAGCAATCGTATTTCGGTCATCTGGCAACTTTCCTTTTTCTGGCGGCTGATATTGCGGTGCATCGCGTGCTTAAGTATCTAATGCTCATTGGCTGTAGACGTTCCGATTCTACAGGTTTTTCTAAACTCTTTGTGCCCGCTTGACTTGTAACTTAGGCACGTCAGCCCCATTTTTCGCTCAGCTTCGTTTTTCATGCCTGAAGTTGCCTACCAGGGGCTAAACTCCCGATAAACTCGAGTAATTGGAGTGTTATGATCATGTTTTATTGCAAAACTGTTCTATAAAGGACGTCTATATGGTTTCTGCCGCCACTGCAATTGATTCGCCTTTGACATTTGAATATTCAGAAGAGCAGCTGCTCATTAAAGAAATGATTAGCGACCTGGCTCAGAAAGAGTTTGCGCCGCGGGCTGCTGAAGTCGATAGGAATCATCGATTTCCCAGAGAAAACTGGGATCTTCTGGCTGCATCCGATCTTTGTGGCCTGGTCTTTCCTGAGCAATATGGCGGCGCTGGTTTAGACTCTATTTGTTATTCCATTGTGATCGAGGAGCTGGCTAAAGCCTGTGCGACAACATCTGTACTTTATTCTGCTCATGTATCGCTTTGCGCCAAGCCGATTTATATTTTTGGCACCGAAGAGCAAAAACAAAAATTTCTCGTACCGATGTGCAAAGGCGAGAAGCTTGGCGCCTTCGCATTGTCTGAACCAGGTTCTGGCTCGGACGCAGCGTCTGCTCGATGCACAGCAGTGCTTAAAGGCGATCAATATATTCTCAATGGTTCCAAGAACTGGATCACAAACGGCATAGAAGCCGATTATTACCTGGTTATCGCTCAAACAGATACAACCCAAAAGCATCGCGGTCTAATTGCTTTGATTGTCGAAAAAGGATCGCCTGGATTTACCTTTGGCAAATTGGAAGACAAGCTTGGCATCAAGGGCTCATCTACCTGCCAGATCATTTTTGAAGACACGCCAGTGCCAGCCTCCAATGTGCTCGGTTTACCCAGTGAGGGCTTCAAGGTGGCCATGGTCACTCTAGATGGTGGCAGAATTGGTATTGCCTCTCAGGCTGTAGGCATTGCTCAGGGCGCCTGGGATCATTCATTCAAATATGCCAAAGAAAGGGTCGCTTTCAACAAAACGATTAATAAATTTCAGGCGATTCAATTTATGTTGACTGATATCCAGACAGAAATTGATGCAGCCAGGCTTTTGACTTATCACGCAAGCGTTCTGCAAGATCGCGGCCTAAAGTTCACGCGCGAGGCTGCTGAAGCTAAGCTTTATGCCTCTGAAATGGCCATGCGTAACACTGTTAAATGTGTTCAGATCTTCGGCGGCTATGGTTACGTAACTGATTATCCAGTTGAACGTTATATGAGAGATGCCAAAATCACCGAGATTTATGAAGGCACATCCGAGGTACAGAGAATAGTAATAGCTAGCAACGTTTTAAAAGGGAAGTAGATTATATGTCGTGGCAACCCCCACAAAGACCAGGCGGACCGGGACCAGCACCTGGCGGTCAACAACCACAAGGCGGCGGTCAACCACAAGGAGCTGCTCCAGGCCAGGCGCAGTCGCAGTTGGGACAACCAGTCCCAGCAGCAGAACTGAGCCTTTATCAATTGTTGCAAGTTGACAGAGACTCTCACGTGACGATTATTCGTTACGCGTACAGATTTTTGGCTGCTATGTATCACCCGGATAACGGTGAAACTGGAGACGCTGAGAGATTCAGAATTATCACGGATGCCTGGAAGACACTTTCCGACGAAAGTCGGCGCCAGGCCTACGATATGTCTTTAAATATGAAAGATCAGGCTAAGGGGCAAACTCAGCATAAAGCGCAGCCGGTGATTAATGAATTTGGCAAACAAAACATGCCTGTCATGCCCAAGACCGGTTTGAGTTTCAACGAAGTTGAATTACGTCTGGCTATTCTGCAAATCATGCTTACTGCCCGTAAAAAGAAACCACGCGATGGTGGTTGTTCGATGCAAATGATCATGGAAATTCTGGGTGTTGGTTTGACTGAGGCAGAATTTGCTCTGTGGTATTTACGTGAGCGACACTTTATTGAAACTGGCGAGCGCGTTTTCATGATCACGGGTGCTGGTCTGGATTATCTGATTGATAGTCTGGGCAAGGTACAGTCTCTCGATGGTGGCAACTCCGCCGAGAAGAAGACCGACAAGGCCATGAATAACGTCCAGAATCACAATCAAGGGCCCGGGCATGCCGGACTGCCTGCTCGCGTCTGATTTCGTCAGTCACCACTAGTGGTGCTTGAGAAATCAATCCTCCAGAAAATCATCGTCTAAATCTAATTGAGCCTCATCGAGTAAATCAGTGAGGCTTAATTGTGTGCAGAGAATTTTCTGGCAAAAGAGATGGCGGTGGAACTGCGTCATACCATGTTCTTGCAAGGCGTCACGATGCAATTTCGAGCCATAGCCTTTATTTTGATGCCAGCCAAACGCTGGATGCTGCTTTGATAATTCAGTCATCAATCGATCGCGATGAACTTTGGCGATGATTGAAGCTGCTGCTATCGAGGCTGATTTTGAGTCGCCACCGATTACTGTTTGCTGAATATGATTGAGCCCGGCGACAGTTTTATTGCCATCGATTAAAACGAGAATAGGTAAGACAGAATATTGATCCCCTGCAACGAGTTGATCTACAGCGCGTTTCATGGCAAGTAAACTGGCGTTGAGAATATTCAGCTCGTTGATTTCGTGGACATTTGCTTCTCCAATAGCGAAGTGGCAAATGCCTCGTAAAGAATTACTGAGACGTTCACGTTGTTCGAGAGTCAGTTTTTTCGAATCATTCAATTCGCTCAGAGCTTTAGCAATGTCTGATTTTATTGAAAATTCAGGCAGCGTTACAGCGCTCGCTACAACCGGTCCGGCCAGACAACCACGACCAACTTCGTCGGTGCCGACGATAAAACATTTTGGTTTAGTCGAGCGCCCGGCGAAACGATGACCGCGATCGAAATCGAGCAATTCTTCTAATTGAGCCAGATGCACTTTCTTTTTTGCAGCAGCAATTTTTGCCGCTTTTTTAGCGAACAAATTTGTTTCGGCGCCCTGCCGTGTTCGGCTTTGCACTGGCGCTTGAGGCATCGATTCAAGCTCCTTTAAATGAAGATTCTGGAAAAGATTATATGACGGATTTTCGCTTAATTCAAAGTGATGCGGCCGATCTTTCCCGCGCGCAAATCTGTGAGAAAGAGACTGGCTGCCCGCATATGATCGGGCTGGGCGCCAAGGCCAATTAAATTTCGTCGGCGGGCGAGACCTTCCAGCGTAATTTCTTCAACGACCGGAGCTTTGTCTTTAATAGCTCCCGGCATATATGCTGCGATCAGCCTTGGATATTGACCGTGCACCATAGCTAGGCCCGTTCGAGCAATTTCTTCGATTTCATAATTGCCTGCAGGCATTAAATTGAAAATGGATAGCCTGATAGCGCTTTCACGATCCAAGCCACCGACTGGCAAAATGCCAGGGGTATCGAGCAATTCGAGTTGCGGGTGAACACGAACCCATTGATTGCCAAGGGTGACGCCTGGTTTGTCTGCTACTTTGGTTTTGTGAATGCCGATCAGCCAATTAATCAGGCTGGATTTGCCGACGTTGGGCATACCAACGACGCAGACGCGCATTGCTCTTGGTAAAATGCCCCGGCGAGCCATCGCCGCACGTTTTTCTTCAGTAACTGCAAGTGCGCGTTTAATCAGCTTGTCTTTGCCCTTTTGAGTTTTCAGGCTAAGGATTTCAGCAGACTCCTGCCAATCCTTCAATTGATTCATGTCGGCTAAATCGGCTTTGGTGAGAACGGTTACGCGTGGTTTATTACTAAAAATTTCATCAGAACGAGGATGCCTGCTAGCTGCCGGGCAGCGCGCGTCAAGCACTTCGAAAACCACATCTACCCATTTTATTTGTTCGGTCAGTCTTTGAAAAGCGGTTGTTGGAGCTTTAGGCTTGGGTTTTGGCTTATCTGCCGTCGTTATGCCTGGTTGCATGCGCGCCCAGGTCTTCGCCGCAGCACGCGGATCGCCTGACGCAGAGTTCCTTCTGCTTTTAGGCGCAGATGAATCACCGCCGACTGGCGATTTTCCCTTGCCTTTTTTAGCTTGAGACTTACTGCCAGACGGCGGTTTAGCCCTGCCTTTTGATGCGGGCATTATTTAAAACCGATTCAAGTATCGCGTGTAACTGACTTTAATTAGAAGCCGGAGCTGAAGCTGTTTTAGGAGCTACGTCTCTAGCACTAATGCGCTCTTTAATACGAGTCGCTTTACCAGTTCTTGTGCGCAAGTAATACAGCTTGGAACGACGGACGTGACCTTTTCTCATCACTGTAATCTTCTCAACACGAGGAGAGTGAATAAGGAAAACACGTTCGATGCCGATACCCTGGAATACGCGGCGCACGGTGACTGTTTTGGAAACACCATGACCGGCGCGTTTGATGACAACGCCTTCGTAACCCTGAGTACGTTCTTTGCCGCCTTCGCGGATTTTAACGAATACTTTGACTGTGTCGCCAACTTCTACTTTAGGCAGATTTGGCTTAATGAGAAGAGCTTCTAACTCTTGAATAATCTGGTTCATTTGCTGGACTTCTTTGTGTGCGGGCGTATAAAGCAGTCGCTAATTCTACCACGGGCATATCTATCAGCAAGACTGATCTAAACCTGGCCTTCTGAAGTGTTGCAAATGCGCACAATTGAAAGAATGACGATGTCAATTATGCTTGTTGCAGGCAGGGGCAGGCTCGAAGGGGCTTGGCCATCCTGGTTGATGTGGACATTGCAGATAAATACGTGTTCAGCTTTAATTTGATGAGACGAAACTTAGTCGAATGTCGGTCGGTGCATTGCAAAGTAACGTTTTGACTGCAAATGCTATTTGACACTTGATGTGGTGCCGTCTCGAGTTGAGCTTTTAGACAGACGCAGATTCTTAATTAGTGTATTTCAGCATGAGGGGCTCTCAAGTCATCGCTCTAAAGCCGAATTCAGTTGAGGTTTAATCACAAGAGCAGATGCTTATGACTTGCTGAAAAAACTCAACTCGCTTAGGAAGGATCGGCAGACAGCGGATGCTATTGGACACTAGTATTCAATAGACGAACTGAGGCATGTGATACAAAGCAGGCACTGCATCTGGTGCGTAAAATGTGATTTAGCGCTCGGTTGTCTTTTTTGCTGGCATGAGCAAACTGTCGGCTGCACTTAAAATCGAGCGTGCGTCTTTAAGAGTATCTAGTTCCGCGACAAAGTCTTCAATGGACCGGAATTGTCTGTACACCGAAGCGAACCTGACATAGGCTACTTGATCGAGTCCGCGTAGTCGACTGAGAACAAGTTCGCCAAGCAGTGTCGAGGGTATCTCGCGTTTGCTCAGAGAAGCTAATTCGTTTTCCACAGACTCCACAAGATCATCCACTTGCTCGGCTGAAATCATTGTTTTAGCCGCCGCTCGGGCGACGCCTGCCTGAAATTTCTCGCGAGCATAGGGTTCTCTGTTGCCGGAGCGTTTGACTACCAGTAACTGGATAACTTCCAGGCGTTCATAAGTGGTAAAGCGTTTATCGCAATGCTCGCACTGTCTGCGCCGCCTGACCGAGTTCTCGCTCGTGAGGCGCGATTCTAGAACGCGGCTGTCTTTTTGGTTGCAGAAGGGGCAAATCATCGTGCCCTAATTATAGAACGATGAATTACGCTAATGCCAATAATTGAGGCATAATAAGTATGTCGAACTGAGTCTGGTACGCTCAAATTGTTTCTGTTTCTGTCATGGCAAACACACTAGTAAATTTTTACGTATTATTGGGTGTTGAACCAGAAGTTAGCGCTTCTGAGATCAAAAAGGCCTACAGACTCCTAGCCAAAAGTCATCATCCAGACTTTGGCTATCATGATTTGTCTGATAGTGAACGCAATTCTGCCACCGAATTCATGATGCGTTTGAATGAGGCTTATGAAACTCTGGCCGATAAAATCAAGCGGGCAGATTATGACTCTTTAATTGGCGCCAATCGGCACAATCGGATTCGAGCAGCGGCGAAAGTTTTTCATGACAGTGATGAGGGCGAGTATCGTGAGCTGTATGTGCGTCAAATTTTCACGCCCTCGCGCTCTGCCATAGTCAAAGTAATCAGCAAATACAAGCAACAACTTGTCGATCTCTCTCAAGATATATACGATGAAGAATTGCTCGCTGAATTCGAAAAGTATGTCAATGAAGTTGAGGTTGTTCTCAGGCGTGCATCGACCGCGTTGTCCAGCCGAGTGGTTCCAGGCTCGCTTAACGCCGCTGTGCAGATGATGCGGTATTGCATAGCTCAGGCGGTTGACGCGCTTGATGAACTGCAGAGATTTTGCCAGAATTTCGACTACGACCATTTGCATATGGCTCAAAACCTCTTCCGCGAATCGATTGATCTCTCACGCAAGGCGCTGGAACTTTCTAAAAGCAATCGCTGGTAGCTTATTTCAAGATTTGGTTCAAGATTCGAGAACATTCACTGAGGCAAGAGCCGTGTCGGCCACTCTGTGAGCTGAGATACTCATATCCGTTGATACTGAATATTCGCGATTCTTCCAGCGCATTTTCTCGCCCGTATAGACTCTTCTGGCTGACTCCAGATAGAGCAGGCTCACAAAAATACTGCCCAGAGGCAATAACGTCATATGAAGCCAGTTTACGCCACGGTAATATTGAGTCGATAGATGCCACCAGATGCTGAGAAGGAAAATCTGCAAGCCGAGTAGCGAAGTCGCGAAGGCAAAGTAAGGAATTTCATTTTGCACACCGACTATCCAGTAGCCCATGAAACAGACCAAGAGCAGAGCAGGCATCAACAGCGTAGTGTTCAATAAAAGCAAAATGCCAACTAGAGACAACGGGTTGCAGTCGATAATTGTATAAGCATTTTTGACGAGGCCATGCCAGAGCGATTTGAGGTCCGTGTACATTCGCACCGAATATAGTGGCGACCCGTCAGCAGCCATTATTTTGAATCCATTTTTTTTGATTACGCGACCAAGCACAATGTCGTCGAGAATTTGATCGTGAACACTGCCGTGACCACCGACAGCTTCATAAGCCTTTCTGTTGACGATGAAGTACTGACCGTAGGCGTAGGCTCTTGGATCTTTGAGGTCGTTAACTTTATTCCAGGGATCACCAATTAGAAAAGAGCCGAGCAATGCAGGCATGGCTACTCGTTCCCAGAAACTGCCAAGTTCTTGAACTGGCATGAACGAAACCAATTCCGCTTTTTCGGTCAGCAAAAAATTAGTGGCTAGACGTACAGACTGAGGTTTGTGGAAAGTGTCGGCGTCTGTAAATACCAGGCACTGACCAGCTGCCACACGAACACCTTGAACAAGCGCGCTGCATTTGCCCAGCCAACCGGCAGGAGCTTCTTCAGCGTTAACAATTTTCACTCTGGCGTCATTAGAAGCTAAGTTTTCGACGATAGACAAAGTGTTGTCTGTCGAACAGTCGTCGATGACAACTACTTCAAAATTTGGATAATCCTGTGCAAGCAATGACTGCAAGCAGCGACCGATTTTGTCTTCTTCGTTGCGTGCTGGCACCAGAATGGAAACAAAAGGAGAACTTTGCTCAAACTTTTTCGCGTCTGTGAAGGAATTGATTCCAGCGAGTTCAACTTTTCTCAGTTTCCAGCAAAAGATCATTGTGAGCGCGGCTAAAATTCCGCACACAAGCGTGTTTAAAATAATGTAGCCAAGAAGAGCGATCAAAACAAACCCTATCTGCTGTTTCCACCTGGACGCTGGATACAGGTACTTGCCGGTAATCTAGCACATCCTTTATTTGCTTTTCTTCATCGCTAAATGATGGGGCGCTAATATTTGGCACTGATGCTTTTTGCTATCGTTTGGTTTCCAACAGTTGAGTCGATGTATAAGGTCGGTTAAGGGTGCCACTGCGTGAGTAACAGAGTTCTTCTTTTCCTCGTTCTTATTGTTTGCTTAATTGGCTTAAATGCTATCGCTGCTATCGGCGGTCCGGTCTTGCCGATATTCTTGCTTATTGCCGCTGGCTTTTCGGCATTTCACACTTTCTGGTTGTTCATGGCCCAAGAAGTTGACTTGCACGCGAATCGCCGCGAAGTCTTCGAGCGTTTGCTCAGACGCCCGGTTCTCGCCACTAGACGCAATGCCCGGGCTTTTTTAACTGTTGGCAAGCGCTCTCAACAGCAAGCCATGCCACCGGCTGTCGACGTCGCTCATGTCCCAACGGTGATACCGCCGAGCTGGCAGCCTCAAGTCAGTGTTGTGGTGCCAGCAAAAAATGAATCTCTCGTTATTGAAACAACAATTCGTCACCTTTTCAATTTCGACTATCCAAACTTTGAAGTAATTGTCATCGATGATGCGTCCGATGATGCAACACCTCAAATTCTCGCTAGATTGAAAGATGAATTTACCGACTTGCATGTTCTACGTCTGGCAAAAGGGCATCCAGCTGGTAAATCGTTTGTACTTAATGAGGCTTTAAGCTATTGCCACGGCGAAGTTGTAGCCGTTTTTGATGCTGATGCCGTTGTTAATCCTGAATTTTTGACAGACATGCTCGTTCAGCTCGAACCAGCGCACGTGGGCGCGGTGCAAGCTCAAAAGCGAATTAGTAATGCTCAAACCAATTTGCTGACGAAATGTCAGGATTATGAATACGCTCTTGATACCAGTTTGCAAGGCGGTCGAAACACCCTTGGTGGCGTTTCCGAGTTGCGCGGCAACGGTCAACTGATAAAAATGTCAGCTCTTAAAGCTGTTGGCGGCTGGAATAACGAGAGCATCACTGACGATATCGATATGACTATGAAGCTGTTGCAAATTGGGTTGCGTGTTGAATTCACCTCACGTGCCGTGGTCTGGGAAGAAGGCATAGCTGACGTCAAAGGACTTTTCCGTCAGCGCACTCGCTGGGCTGAAGGCAGTGTTCGCCGATTTCTCGATTATTTGGTGCCACTGACATTGTCGAATAAGTTGAACATTCGCCAGCGCTACGACATGACCGGATTTGCCATTCAATTTGTTTGGCCGCTTTGTACTGCTTTTGGCATATTCAATGAAATGAATCATGCTGTTAGTGGCGAGCAGACTTACGTCAAGCTACTTCTTGCGGCGTTTTGCAGCTGCGGCATCAACGTTTTCTTCTACATTTTCTGGAGCATTCGCACACATAGATCGCCTGTCACTTTTGCGGAAGCATTCAAAGGCGCATTTGCCACAGCAATTTATTTCTTCGCGTTGTGGTGCCCTTGCATGCTGATCAGCCTCTATAAAGTGCTGTCACAGAAGAAAGCTTCATCGTGGGCGTTGACTCAGCACGGCAGTCCAGCTACCTTAGCCTGAGTCCTTTTAGCAAGCTGTAAATTGTGAATGTGCTCTGGAGCGGTGGAACTGGAATGGAGCAAATTACTGGAATGAGCCAGAAGGCAGACAATAAGAATTTTATTGTGGCTTATTATGGATGGCAATCCTAAGGACAAATTTTCCTGGAATAACAAAGAGTGGCCTGGAACTTACTTGAGACCGTCCCTGTCTAGTTTGGCGTCACCAGAGATGTGACGCGTCAGACTGAAACTGGAGAGTGGTCAATGCTAAGCCGAAAATCAAGTCAAACGAGCGCAATGTTGCTGGTAGCTTATGCGTTTGTCTGTGCACCTAGTGGAGCATTTGCTGCTGACGAAAAAATAGCCTCTGGGCCAAAGCCTACAGATCAAATGAGCAAGCGTGATCTCGAAGATAAAGAGTCGGCAAAAAATGCCAATATCAAAGAAGCTCAGGCTCTCAATGGTGAACGAGGCGATGCGGAAAAAGGGCAGAAAAAAGCTAAGGCTAAGCAGACTGCCGATGTAGTCAATCAGGTACCTGGTGTAAAAGTCGATTCCAAGGACTTAGAGCCGCCCACGCAGCCGCCAATCAAAGGCTTTCACCCGATCAAAAGGCTGCTTAGACCAGTTGAGAATTTAGAAGGGATGAGCATCAAGCTCGAACAGCAAATTATGAAACTGACCGGGCCAATATCTGCCCTGCAGCCGCCAATGATCTCGCTGCAAGGCAAAATGAACAACGTCGATAAGCAGTTAGGTTCGATGCAGGAACAGCTCACTGCCACTCAATCCGAAGTGAAGGGTGTTCGTTCTGATATAGCCGGTATGCGCAAAGACATTCAAGATTTGAAAACTCCCCTGATTTCATTGCAGAAGCCTATCGTGGGTGTTTCCAAACCACTTGAAGAAGTCCAACAGCAGCTAAACATCGTCATTATGGCTATCTTTGCAGCAGCGATTGCCACAGCCGTCGGCACGCCAATTGCAGCCGTTGTGTTGTGGAAATATCGGGAAAAACTATTTCCTGGTATTTCACATGAGCTGCCTAAGACAGTCCCAGCAAAAGAACTTGCTTCGACGAACCGTTAAGAACTACGTTAAAAACTACAGAGTGGCAACAAGGGCGTCAGCGGCTTTCGGGCTGGTTTTGGCGTCCTTGACTGATTTGACTAAATCACTGATGGTATTAGCAGCGATGGCAGTACCGAAAAGGTCATAAGGCGCAGAACTATCGATGCGCACGCGGGCAATTTCGCCCATGCCGACTTCACCATCTGGATCGCTTACATAGACTTGATTGTCTATTTGAGGAGCGTCCCATTGCGAGCGTCCGCAGAATAATTGTTTTTTGTCATCATAGCTTTCAATCAGTACATCAATCTCGCGACCGACATATTGAGCATTGACTTCCTCTGAAATCCTATGCTGAATTTGCATGATTTTTTTGCGGCGCGCTTTTTTAACTTTCTCTCGCACCTGATTGTCCATGTGCCCCGAGGATACTTCTTCTTGCTTGGAGTAAGTGAATACGCCGAGCCTGTCGAAGCGATGTTTTTCGATAAATTGAGCGAGATGTTCGAACTGTTCGTCCGTTTCTCCAGGAAAACCAACGATGAAAGTTGAACGAATGCGGGCATCAGGCATTAATTCGCGAATTTTTTCCACGGCTTTACCAGGATTGAGTGGGCGAGCCATTGCTGTTAAAACATCTGGGTGAGAATGCTGCAGCGGAATGTCGACATATTTTACGACTTTCGGCAACTTTGCCATCATTTTTAAAAGGACATCGTTCACTTCAGTGGGATAAGCATACATAACGCGGATCCACTCCAGTCCTTCTACTTCATGCAATTGCTCGAGCAACTCGGGAAGCGCCATGCGTTTGTAAATATCGAGACCGTAGTATGTGGAGTCTTGTGACACCAGAATGATTTCTTTGACACCGGATGCCACCAGAATTTTTGCTTCTTTTACCAGTGACTCAATTGTGCGCGAGCGGAAGTCGCCTCGTAAAATAGGAATGATGCAGAAGCTGCAACGATGGTCGCAACCTTCGGCTATTTTCAAATACGCTGATGCGCCAATGCCTGTATTAATGCGGGGCAAAACGTCATCTTGATAGTCGTTGGGAATATCAGAGACCTGGACAATGCGCAGCGATGAATCGTTAGCAATGGCGCGGATGACGTCGACAATTTTAGTGGTATCACCGGTGCCAACTATCGCTCTTGCTTCGGGAATTTCATCCAGTAATTCGTGTTTAAAGTGTTGGGCCAGGCATCCGGCAATGATCAATTCTTTGCCCTGTTCAGCCAGTTCGACAAGCGTGGCGACCGATTCTTTGCGGGCGTCGCCAATGAACGAACATGTGTTCACTAGACACATATCTGCTTCATCTAAATCGAATGTGACTGGAAATCCAGCCTCATTGAGAAGACCGAGCATAACTTCTGTGTCTGTGGTGTTTTTGGGGCAGCCCAAAGAAACCACGCCGATAGTTGGATTTCGCATTCCTGTCCTACTGCTGAATATATTTAAAAGACTGAGTAATTTACCCTATTCGTTATCTGAATGGTTTTCAGTATAACGGTAAGGGACGTCAATAGCAGCCGCCGGAGCACTGTTGTGTGCAGAAACATCTTCGGCAGGGCGTGAATGCCGCCGTGGTGCTACGTCCACACTGGCCGTCTTCTTGATAGCCTTCTTAACAGCCGCTGCCTTCAATGCTGCTGCTGCCGCTGCGGCTCTCGCTTCTGGCGTCATCGGCGTCGTAGCGGTGGCGGGCGTCGCACCGATAATTGTGGCTGATTTTCCCATAAATACTTTTTCAGCTATCT
>Ga0182030_10004915_pt1 | contig 28515 bp, 26 predicted proteins | sample 812S3MmetaG_FD_121299 | JGI IMG/M metagenome (GOLD analysis project Ga0182030, IMG submission 121299) | Permafrost microbial communities from Stordalen Mire, Sweden - 812S3M metaG (Illumina Assembly) | ecosystem: Environmental > Terrestrial > Soil > Wetlands > Permafrost | place: Sweden... | reverse complement strand
GGAAGGGGCTCTCGAACCCGAAGCGATCGGCGCCGCCTGCGCGCCACGAAAGGCGGTCGAGAGCTGTCCCCTGCTCCCAACCCCCCATATTACAACGCGGAAAGCTTCCCGCGGCCGCCCTTGCGCCGCCGGAGCGGGCCGATCATATTAGCGGTCGAGCGCGTCCCTATGGGCGCGACCGGCAAGAGGTTCTTTCATGTCCGACTATGACCGCTACGCCAACGCCCGCCCGGGCGTCGGGCTCGCCCGGTCCTCCGCCGCGCTCGATCAGGGCCTGCGCGCCTATATGCTCGGCGTCTACAACTACATGACGCTCGGCGTCGGCCTCACCGGCGTCGTCGCCTATTTCACCTATCTGCTCGCCGACGTTCACTTCGTCGGCGCCCGGATCGTTTCCGCCAGCCCGTTCGGCGAGGCGCTCTATTTCTCGTGGCTGCGCTGGGTGGTGATCTTCGCCCCGCTGGCGCTGGTGTTCGCGATCTCGGCCGGCCGCAACGCGATGTCGGTCTCGACGACGCGGCTGGTGTTCATCGGCTTCGCGGCGCTGATGGGCCTGTCGCTGTCGACGGTGTTCCTGATCTACACCCAGGCTTCGATCGCGCAGGTGTTCTTCGTCACCGCGGCGTCGTTCGGCGCGCTGAGCCTTTACGGCTACACGACCTCGCGCAGCCTGTCGGCGATGGGCTCGTTCCTGGTGATGGGCCTGTTCGGCCTGATCATCGCCAGCGTGGTCAACGTGTTCCTGCACAGCAGCGCGTTTCAGTTCTGGCTGTCGCTGATCGGCGTCGGCATCTTCGCCGGCCTGACCGCGTGGGACACCCAGTCGATCAAGGACAGCTACATCGCCGGCGACGCCTACGAGACGTCGGAGAAGAAGGCGATCTTCGGCGCGCTGCGGCTCTATCTCGACTTCATCAACCTGTTCCAGCAGCTGTTGTTCCTGATGGGCAACCGCCGCAGCTGACGTCGCCCGATCCGGTTGTCGTCGCTTTCACAGCCCCGGTCCGCGCCAGCGGGCCGGGGCTTTCGTTTGCGGGCATACCGACGCCTCGCCCCGCCGGATCCGGTGGATTGATTTGTCGCAAGACCCTGTTCGTCCGGATGCGGCAACCTCTCTGCATGGGCGGCGGCGAACGAATGGCCGCCCTGCTCCGGCGCTGAGACTTCGCCTGGATAAATCGCGGCGTCGGGGCGGTTCTATAGGAAGGGACGGCTTTTCGCCGTCCCTTCTTTTTTGTCTGCGGCCGCGTTTCGGCGCGGAAGGCGCGCTCGGCGACGCACGGAAGCGGCCTGAAACCGGGGCCGTGAGCGCGGGCCGGCGCGGCTCGGCGCCGCTGCAGTTCCTTGACAGATTCGTCGCCGTCTCTATAAGCGGGCCGCTTCGCGCAAGCGCGTGGCGGGGTAGCTCAGCCGGTTAGAGCAGCGGAATCATAATCCGGAGGTCGGCGGTTCGAATCCGCCCCCCGCTACCATCTTTTCCGATGGCTCCGCCGCACAGCGCATTCGCGCCGGACGGCGACCGTTCTAGCCGCCGACGGTCGGGGCTTCGTTCCAGCGCGCGACATAGTCGGACAGCATCGGCACGTAGTCCTGGCCGCCGCCCGACGCGACCGCCTGGGCGAAGCTGTTGCGCACCGTCGCGCCGACCGGATTGGCGACGCCGAGCGCCTGGGCGAAACTCGCCAGATAGGTGACGTCCTTCAGCGCATTGGCGAGCGTGAAGCGATGGGCTTCACGGTCGCGTTCGAGCACGTATTTGAAGAACGTCCGATAGAACGGGCAATCCATCCGCCCGTCGCGGATCACCGAGTCGAACACCTTGGTCGACAGACCGGCCTTGGCGCCGATCATCAAGGCTTCCGAATAGAGCGCCGCGTAGCCCATCGAGATGAAGTTGTTGAGCAGCTTCATCGTGTGTCCGGTCCCGACCGGACCGGTTTCGACGATGCGGCCGGCGAACGTCTCCAGCAGCGGCCGGGCGCGCGCGACCGCCCCTGGATCGCCCCCGACCATGACGTCGAGCGTTCCCGCCCATGCGTCGGTCGGCGTGCGGCTGAGCGGCGCGTCGATCAGCGCGATCCGCCTGGCCGCGAGTTCGGCGGCGAGGCGGGTGGTCGAGGCGGGGTCGGAGGTCGAGCAGTCGACGATCAGCAGCGGCTTGCCGGCGGCGGCGAACCCGTCCCCGCCCTGGATCAGCGCTTCGACCTGGGGCGACCCGGTGACGCAGAGAACGACGATGTCGCTCGCCTCGGCCAGCGCGCGCGGCGACGACGCCTCGCTGGCGCCGCGCTGCTTGAGATCCTCCGCCGCTTCGCGGCGGCGGTGGGCGAGCACGGTCAACGGCCAGCCCTTCTCGACGATGTTCTTGGCCATGCCGTGGCCCATGGCGCCGAGGCCGACGAAACCGATCCGCTCCTTCATTCCGCAACTCCTGGCGGCTCCGCGCTCGGGGGCGCCCATCGCGCCGCAGGCTCATTGGGTCTGCAAAGCGGCGCCAAACTGCCGCGCGCCACGCCGGATCGCAAGCCCAGGACAAGCTTGTCGTGGTCGCATCGCCATGAAGACGCGGAGGAAGGGCTTCAGCGATGGACGACGTTGTCAACGACGGCATGCGCATCCGGCTGCGCGACGGGCGCGACATCGCCGATCTGCTGGCGCTGTTCAACGAGGCGCGCTTTCTGCGCTACGCCTCGGCGCGCGGACCCTTCGCCTCCTCCGCCGAGCTCGAGGCTTGGCTTTCGGGCGTATCCTGCTCCAAGCGCTACGAGATCGTCGCCGTGCTGGCCGGCCGGACGATCGGCTTCGCCGGCCTCTACGTCATGGGCGAGGGCCTCGAACATTCGGGGTGGATCCTGATCGGCGTGCGCGAGGAATTCCAGGCGCGCGGCGTCGGCGCGCGGCTGCTCAAGACCCTGATCGGGGCGGCGACCGTCGTCTTCGCCCTGCGGCGCGTTCAACTTACCGTGTTCGGCGACAACGATCCGGCGATCAAGCTCTATCGCCGCTTCGGTTTCGAGATCGAAGGGCGCCATCGTGAATTCGTTCGCCGCGGCGAGGGCTTTATCGACGGCTACACGATGGCGAGATTGTCCGACATTCGCGGACCCGCTCAGGCGGTTTAAGTCACAGATTCAACGCTAGATTTCATAGTCGGGCAACTTTTGCGCACTATGGTTTGCCCAGCTGGCGCCTTGGCGGGCGCCGGGTTGAATGCGATGACAGCGCTCCTGACCGAACCGATGAAAACGCCGGACCAAACCAACCCCGGGCCGGCCGCGGACAAGCGACGCGCGGCGCGGACGCGTTGTCTGCGCGCCGCGCGTTGCGTCTTCAACCGCGGCTATTCCGACCTGTCGGTCCTCGTCCGCAACGTCTCGGCGACCGGAGCGAAGCTCACCGGCGACGGGCTGTTTTGTCTGCCCGACGAGTTTGAGCTGCAGACGGCGGCCCCCTCCGGCGCCGTCATGGCGCGGTGGGTTCGCCGGGTTTGGAGCCGGCCCGATTCGATCGGCGTCGAATTCCTCGAGCCGGAGCGCAAGCTTCCGCCCGACGCGATCGATCCGTCCGTCGCCTTGCGCCGCTAGAGCATCTTGCTTTTATATTGAAGCGCCAATTGCCGTCATTGCGAGCGACAGCGAAGCCATCCAGACTAAGCCTCCGCCGCAAACCCTAGGTCTGGATGGCTTCGCTTTGCTCGCAATGATGGTGTGGACGATTCGACTTGAGCGCATCATGCTCTAAGCGAACGCCTTCTCCATCAGCCGACGCAGACGCGCCGCGAAGCCGGGCGCGTCGGCGAGCGCGTCGCCGTCGGCCAGCCGCGCCTCTTCGTAGATCAGCCAGGCGGCGTCCTCGATCAGCGGCCTGTCGGCGCCGCGGGCGAACGTCTTCGCCAGCGCCAGCGTCAGCGGATGGCTGGCGTTGACCTCGAGCACCGCCTTGGCGCGTTCGTCGAGGCGACCGTGGGCGGCGAGGATCTTCTCCAGCTGGCGGTCGGGCGCGAAGTCCGGCGCGATCAGGCAGGCGACGCTGTCGGTGAGGCGGTCGGACGCGCGCGCTTCGGCGATCTCGTTCGCCAGCGTCTGCTTGAAGTAGGCGATCAGCGTCGCGACTTCAGGCGACGCCTCTGCCGGCGTCGCCGCGCCCTCCCTCAGCGCGATCGCCTTGATGTCGGCGGCGCCCTGGCTGACCGACTTGAACGGCTTGCCCTCGTAGCCGACCGCGCTCGACACCCAGAAGGCGTCGACCGGATCGGCAAGCAGCAGCACCTCGACGTCGCGCGCGCGGAAGCCTTCGAGCTGCGGGCTCGCCGCAAGCCGCTTGGCGTCCTCGCCGGTCAGGTAATAAATCGCGGTCTGGTTCTCGCGCAGCGACGCGACGTAATCGGCGAGGGTGCGGCCGCCTTCGGGATGGGTGGTGGTGGCGAAGCGCGCGAGCTTGAACAGCTCGTCGCGGCGCTCCGGGTCCTCGTAGAGGCCCTCCTTGAGCACCGCGCCGAAATGCTCCCAGATCTTCGCGTAGCGCTCCGGCTCGCTTTCGGCGAGCTTCGTCAGCTCCAGCACGACCCGGTTGGTCACGCCCTTGCGGATCGCGACGAACACCGCGCTCTGCTGGATCATCTCGCGCGACACATTGAGCGGCAGGTCGGCGCTGTCGACGACTAGGCGGACGAAGCGCAGCCAGCCTGGCAGGAGATCGGCGTCCTGCGTGATCAGCACGCGGCGGACATAGAGCTTGTTGCGGCTCTTGCGCGCCGGATCGAACAGGTCGAACGGCCGCGAGCCGGGCACGAAGGCGAGGGCCGCGTATTCGTGCCGGCCTTCGGCGCGCCAATGGACGGTCAGCGCCGGCTCGTCGAACTGGCCCGACAGGCTGCGATAGAATTCGGCGTATTCCTCCGGCTTGACTTCGCTCTTCGGCTTGGCCCAGGTCGCCGCGCCATCGGCGACGCGGCGCGGCGCGGCGCCGGGCTTGTCGACGAGGTCGATCGGCACGGCGACCGCTCCGGAATGCTCGCGCACGATGCGCTCGAGCCGGAACGGGTCGAGACAGTCGTGCGACGCTTCGTTGAGATGGAGGATGACGCGCGCGCCGCGCGCCGGCGCCTCGGCGAGCGGCAGCGGCGCGACGGCGAAGGCCCCCTTGCCGTCCGACGACCAGCGCCAGGCCTCGTCTGTCCCGGCGCGGCGGGTCTCGACCACGACCTGGTCGGCGACCATGAACGACGAATAGAAGCCGATGCCGAACTGGCCGATGAGATTGGACGCCTCCTTGCTGGCGTCCTCGGCGGCGAGCCGGTCGAGGAACGCGCGCGTGCCCGAGCGGGCGATGGTGCCGAGCGCATCGACCAGCTCGGCGCGCGTCATGCCGACCCCATTGTCGGCGAAGGCGATCGTCTTGGCGTCGGAATCGATCGCGATCTCGATGCGGAACGGGCCGCCCGTCTCGATCAGCTCCGGCTTGGCGATCGCCTCGTAGCGCAGCTTTTCGCAGGCGTCGGCGGCGTTGGAAACCAGCTCGCGAACGAAGATGTCGCGGTCGGAATAGACCGAGTGAACCATCAATTGCAGAAGGCGAGCGACGTCGGCCTCGAAGTTCTGGGTCTTCGTCTGCTCGTCGGCGGGGACTTGGGCGTCGGAATTCACTTTTGCCTCGTCGATGATGAGTCGCGCCGGGGCGGATGTCCGCCCGCGCGACGGCGAGGCTCATATCGCCAAGAATTTTCGAGCTTTCAAGGCGCCTGCGACGTCATGGGCCGGGCAAAAAAGAAGCGGATCGGCGGGAGGGGGCCCGCCGATCCGCTAGCCTGCGTGGCAAATTCAAGGCCCGGTCGCCGCTCGGGGGCTGGGGGGCAAAATACACCGAGCGCGGCGCCGAGCCGAACCATCGCGGCTCCAGGACGTTTTGCCAGTCCGTTGCGGCTTCTGATTGACCACAAGCGGGCAAAACGAAGGCATTTGTAACGCCCGCGTGAGCCGCCGCCAAACGTTAACGCGTCGAGGGTAGCGGCGCGTCGGCCGCCGGCTTCTTCGCGCTCGCGGCGACCGTACGCTTCGGGGCGGTCTTGGCGGCGAACCGCTTGTGCAAACGCGCCGAAAGCGGCGTGAGCTTCACCGCCTTGAGCGCCCCCTTCAGCGCCGCGGGCGCGCTCAGCGTCTCGACGCTTGCGGTTGGCGACGCCTTGTCGGCGGCGTAGGCGCGCGCCGCTTCGGGGGTCGGCTCGCCGGCGTCCTTGGCGGCGAGCACCGGCCCGGTCCAACCCGGCTTCGGACCGATGAAAATCGGCACCGGATCGAAATGGACCGGCTTGACCGCGTCCTCGACCGTCATCTGCGTGGGCGCCCGCACGAAAGCGGAAGCGCCCCTTCCCGTCACGCTGGTCGCCGCGCCGACGTCCTCCTCTTCGGCTGCGAGCACCGCGGCGCGATTGCGCCGCGAGCAGATCTCGCCGCGCATGTCGGGTGCGCTCGTGATCGTCGAATCCGGCAGGCTTTCCAGCGGCCCTTCGCCGCCGCCCGATTTTGCGAAGCCGGCGTCGAACAGGCGCGCCGCCTCGAGCGTGCGCTCGAGCGGCGAGGGCGCGCCGAGCACCACGACGATCAGCCGGCGCCCGCCGCGGGTCGCGGTCGCGACGACATTGAAGCCGGCGGGGCAGGTGAAGCCTGTCTTCATCCCGTCGGCGCCCGGATAGCGCCCGATCAGGCCATTGTGATTGGCGATGATGATCCTGCCGAGCTGCAGCGCGCCGATGTCGTAGAGGTCGCGCTGGTCGGGAAAATCGAGCAGCAGCGCGCGCGCGACGATCGCCATGTCGCGGGCGGAGGAAAAGTGGTTGGGGTCGTGCAGACCGTTCGGATTGACGAAATGGGATTCGCGCATGCCGAGCTTGCGCGCGGTCGCGTTCATCTCGTCGGCGAACGCTTCGACCGAGCCCGAGAGGCTCTCTGCGATCATGATCGCGACATCGTTGGGCGACTTGACCATCAGCATCTTGAGGGCGTTGTCGAGCGTCACCTCGGTGCCGGGAACGAAGCCCATCTTCGACGCCGGCGCCGCCGCGGCGCGCGCCGACATGGTCAGCGGCGTGTCGAGCGTCAGGCGTCCGTCGCGCACCGCCTGCAGCGCGACATAGGTCGTCACCAATTTGGTCAGCGAGGCGGGATACCAGGGTTCGGTGGCGTCGACCTCGCTCAGCGCCTGGCCCGTGTCGAAGTCCACCACCAGCGAAGGATTGGCCGCCGCCGCGCCCGCCGTCAGCGCTAAGGCGCCGAGCAGCGCGGCGACGCGAATCGGGGTCGTCAAACTCGCTGGCAGCGTCATTGGCGATCCCCTCGCGCGCGCTTCGACTGCGGCCGCCGCCGCGCTCGAGCGCCGTCGTAACGGCTATCGGCCCACGCCTCAAGCCGGCGCCCGCGCCCGCGCGTGACAGAGCGGAAAATCATGGCGATGCTGGGGCGAAGCGCCTTCTTTGCGCTGCGACTCGGCGTTCGCGCGCGTTGGCGGGCGCCCCAATCCAGGCGCGCCGACGACCGCCGACTTGCGGGGCGCCGATCGCGCCGTGTTCGTCACGCGGCTTTGGCGACGAAGGACCTGGCGATCGTCCGCGCGATTGGCGGCGCGATCGGCGCGGGGCGATTTGCGAAGTTGCGGCAGGCGCGCTTTTGGCGCGCGTCAAGACACCACGAGGCGCAAGCGGCGCGCGATCGCCGGCTGCGGCTGGCCGAGCGGGCTCGCGGCGGCGAGCCCCCAGCCCCAGCGCAGCGCAGCGGCGTCCTGCGCCGCCGGGGCCGCGATGAAACGCGCGACGCCGCGCGCCGCGGGCACGCTGTAGACGACGCCGAGCAGTCCGGCGACCGGGACCCACAATTGCGCCTCGGCGGCGAGCTGGGGCGTCGCGAGCGCCGCCACCACCAGCGCGCCGGCGAGGACAGGCATGGTGAAGACCCAGCAGAGGGCGACGATTCGCCACATGACGTTTCCTCCGAGGCCCGCTAACGATCTGCTGGGGGGTTGCGCCCCCGATCGCGGTTTTGCGCAAGCGTATGGGCATTTCGCCGACGGGTCAAACGGCTCGGAGGCGTTTTGGCGCGTCCGGCGCTTGATCGGCGCGGTCGCATTCACTAGAAAGCCGCCACCGGCCCGGCGGTCGGCGCCCCGTCCGCTCCCATGCGAAGCCGTAGCGAAACGCCAGTGAAGGACATTCCATGCGCGTGTATTATGATCGGGACGCCGATCTCAACCTGATCAAGGGCAAGAAGGTTGCGGTGGTCGGCTACGGCAGCCAGGGTCACGCCCATCTGCTCAACATGCGCGACAGCGGGGTGAAGGAGATCGCGGTCGCGCTCCGCTCCGGCTCCGCCAGCGCCAAAAAGGCGGAAGCGGAAGGGATCAAGGTCCTCGCCGTCCCGGAAGCGGCCAAATGGGCCGACGTCGTCATGATGCTGACGCCCGACGAGTTGCAGTCCGACATCTATCGCGCCGAGCTCGCGCCCAATCTCAAGCAGGGGGCGGCGCTGATGTTCGCGCACGGCCTCAACGTGCATTTCAACCTGATCGAGCCGCGTCCCGACCTCGACGTGCTGATGGTCGCGCCGAAGGGGCCCGGCCACACGGTGCGCTCCGAATACAAGCGCGGCGGCGGCGTGCCGATGCTGATCGCCATTCATCAGGACGCCAGCGGCAACGCCCACGACCTCGGCCTCTCCTACGCCAGCGCGATCGGCGGCGGGCGCGCCGGCATCATCGAGACGACCTTCCGCGAGGAATGCGAGACCGACCTGTTCGGCGAGCAGGTCGTGCTGTGCGGCGGCCTGGTCGAGCTGATCCGCAACGGCTTCGACACCCTGGTCGAGGCCGGCTACGCGCCGGAAATGGCCTATTTCGAGTGCCAGCACGAGGTGAAGCTGATCGTCGACCTGATCTACGAGGGCGGCATCGCCAACATGAACTACTCGGTCTCCAACACGGCGGAATACGGCGAGTACGTCTCCGGCCCGCGCATCATCACGCCGGAGACCAAGGCGGAAATGAAACGCGTGCTGGCCGACATCCAGTCGGGCAAGTTCACCCGCGAGTGGATGCTCGAGAACAAGGTCAACCAGACCGCGTTCAAGGCGATGCGCGCGCGCGCCAACGCCCATCCGATCGAGGCGGTGGGCGAGAAGCTGCGCGCCATGATGCCGTGGATCGGCAAGAACAAGCTGGTCGACAAGTCGCGCAACTGAAACGCGCGCCGCGGCGATGACGGCGCTGGACAGGCCGTCACGCCTTTGCTACATGCCGGGCCGCGCACGGGGCCCGGCCCCGGCGATTTCGATGGGCGCATAGCTCAGTTGGTAGAGCAGCTGACTCTTAATCAGCGGGTCCAAGGTTCGAGCCCTTGTGCGCCCACCATCGAAAATCACAGGCAGCCAGCGACGCGCGGCCGCTGAGCGGCCGCCAGCTGTCCGTTTTCCCCGTGACGCCCTTGTCGCGGTGCGGCGCGCCCTGTCAAACGCGACGGCCCAACGGAAAACGCGCCGGCGGGAGGTCGTCGCCGGCGCGTTGATGAAGATGGGCAAGGCTCAGTAGCAGACGTTGACCGGGCGCTCGCCGATGTAGTTGCCCCAGCGATCGTAGATCGGCTGATAGCGGGTGCAGTCGTAGGAATTGGCGGCGACCGCAGCGCCCGCGACGAGGCCGAGCGCGCCGACGGCGGCGTAAGGGCCCCAGCCCCAATAGTGGTGATGCGGCCACGGGCCAGCGGAGGCCGGCGCGGCGGCGAAAACGGCGAAAGAAAGGGTCAGCGCCGCCAACCCGCCGGCGACCGTCTTGCTGAGCGAAGCGTTCATTGTCGTGCTCCAAGGTTCGAAGCGGCCCGCCGAAGCGGCGGAGATCGCGTTGCCCGGGGAGCTTACGGGACGCTCGAGCGCCGCCTGCGCGCCCCCTCAGCGACGCGCAGGCGATAAACGAAAACGTGAACGGCAGGACCGCGCAGGGCCCGTCTCACCAATAGCGGCAGACCGTTCGGCCGGCCGACCGGCTCCACCAACAATGGCGATGCGCGTAATGCGGCCCGGTCAGGTTGGCGATCGCCGCGCCCGCAACGGCGCCGACCGCGCCGCCGATCGCCGCCCCGCCCCAGGAATGGGTGGCGACGCCGCCGATCACCGCGCCGCTGGCGCCGCCGATCAGCGCGCCGTTGGATTCGCGTTGGGACATGCACCCGCCGAGCGACAGGGCGACGACGCTTACGAGCAAAATCTTGTTCATCGGATCCTCACGCCTCAGGAGGGTCGAAACAAGGCGTAGATTACCCGGGGCGCCTGGGCCCGTACAGGCCCGGCGCCAAGACAGAACGCCGGCCCGCGTCACGGACGGCGCGGCCGGCGCATTGTGTCGAAATGGATAGGCCTCAGGCCGCTTCTTCGACCGCCGCCTCGTCGCCCTCGACCCCTTCCGCCTTGGCGGCGCGACGCTGCGATTTCTTGAGGTGGCTCTCGATCAGCTTCATCGCATCGATCTCGGAGAGCTTCTGCACCGCCGCGATTTCGCGCATGATCCGGTCGAGCGCCGCTTCGTAGAGCTGGCGCTCGGAATAGGACTGCTCGGGCTGCGCCTCGGAGCGATAGAGGTCGCGGACCACCTCGGCGATCGCATTGATGTCGCCGGAATTGATCTTGGCTTCGTATTCCTGGGCGCGACGCGACCACATCGTCCGCTTGATGCGGGCGCGGCCGGTCAGGATCTCGAGCGACTTCCTGGCGACTTCAGGCTCGGACAGCTTACGCATGCCGACGCCCACGACCTTCGACGTCGGGACGCGCAACGTCATCTTGTCCTTGGCGAAGTTGATGACGAACAGCTCGAGGCGGAATCCGGCGACTTCCTGCTCCTCGACGGCGACGATCTGGCCGACGCCGTGGGCCGGATAAACGACGAATTCGTTGACCTTGAAGCCCGGGCGCGGCGCGGCGATCGGCTTGACCGGCTTGGCGGCGACCACCTCGGGTTCGACGACCGGCGCGCGCTTTGCGAGCGGCGCGACAGGCTTGGCGAGCGGCGCGGCAGGCTTGGCCGGCGCGACGGGCTTGACCGGCGCAACGGCGGCCGCGCGCGGCGGCTGGACCGCCGCATGGACCGCCTTGACTTCCGGCGCCGGCTTGGCGGCCGGCTTCACCGCCTCCGCGACGGCGGCCTTGCTCGATTTGGCGGCCGGCTTGACGGCCTCGACCGGCGCAGCCGAACGCGTCGCGCGTCGCTTGGCCGCCGCACTGGCGGCGGCGCGTCGCTTGGCTTCATTCTTGTCCATTTTGGCCTTGGCGTTGCGCGCGGTCTTGGATTTGGCGGCGGTCCGGCGCGCCGCGGGCGCGGCGGAAGCCTTGCGCTTGCGCGAAGCCGTCGATCCGACCGGGGCTTTCGTCTTCTTCGTGACCGTACCCGACCCCTTCTTGCTCGCCTTCTTGCGCGCCGCCATGACTGAAAAACTCCAAACGCGATGCCCGCCGGCCAAACGGATTTTCCGAGACGCCGGTCCAGACAATCCAGAAGTTAACGCTGTTTGCCCCGCCGTCGGAATATGGGGGCGACAATCGTGCCTTGCTAGGCCGCAAACGACCCGACAATGCTTTCTTTAGCACAATTTCGGCGAAGAATCAAAAATGACCGGGCGCAACGTTAACCTGCGCGGTCGGTTCAGTCGCCCTCGCCCGGCTTGGCGGAAAAGAACGCGGCGAGCTTCCCCGCTCGGCCATCGTAGTCCTTGGCGTCCGGCGCCGGCTCGCGCTTGGTCCGCACGTTCGGCCAAGTCTTTGAATAATCGGCGTTGAGGCGCAACCAAGGGTCGAGATTCGGCTCGGTGTCGGGCTTGATCGCCTCGGCCGGGCACTCGGGTTCGCAGACGCCGCAGTCGATGCACTCGTCAGGGTGGATGACGAGCATGTTTTCGCCTTCGTAGAAACAATCGACCGGGCAGACCTCGACGCAGTCCATGTACTTGCATTTAATGCAATTTTCGACCACCACGTAGGTCATTTCGTCGGTCCTCGCCCTTTCGCTCGGCGCTGCGCGTCGCAGGACGCCGCCCGCAAGTCGCAGCCAGGCGGTCTATACATCAATTTCATAAGAAAACTAGACGCTGCGGCGACGCGCGGGGATCCTCGCAGCGCCGTTCGGCCGGGTCACCGCTTCTTGTCGCGAGCCTGCAGCAGCGGCTTGAGGTCGAGCAACTTGGCGAACGGGGAGTCGAGATTGACGCTCGGCTTGCGCGGCTCGGTCTGCTGGGGCCGCGGCTTGCCTTTGTCGGGACGCTTGCCCTCCTCCTCGCGGCGATCGTCGCGGCGCCCGCCTTTCGCGTTGGCCTCGCGTCGCCAAGCCGGCGGACCGCGGCGGTCCTCGTTCGGCGGCGCTTCCGCGCGCGGTTCGCCGGCGTCGGGGGGGCGAATGCCGTCGTCGCCCGCGGCGCGCCGCTCCCGCCAGGGTTTGCGCCCGTGTTCCTCAGGGTGACGATCGCGCGCCTCGCCCGGCGCTTCCGCCGCCTGTGGGAGCGGACCGCCATGGCGGCCTTGATGATGGGGATGTCGATGCTGGTGACGCGGGCGGCGCGGCGCCGGCCGCCAGACCTCGATCATTTCGTCTTCGACCGGCGCGGCTTCCTCGGGCGTCGCGTCGCTCGAAGGAGCGGGGGCGGCGGGGATGGCCTCCGCTGCGGCGGGCTCGTTTGTCGCCGCTTCGGCCGGCGGCGCGTCGATCGAGGGCGCGGCGGCGGCAATGGCTTCAACCTCAGCCGGCTCGCTCGCCGCCGTTTCGGCCGGCGTCTCGTCGGCGGGCGGAGCGGCCGCTTCCTCGGCTTCCTCAGCCGCGATGGGTTCCGCCGGCGGCTCGGCTGGCGGCGACGGCTCGGCCGCAAGGACGACAGCCGCGGCTGGCGCCGGTTCGATGGCGGGCTCAACGGCCGGCTCGGCGACAGCGGGCGGCTCGAGCGCAGGCCCGGCGACGTCCGCGGCGGCGGGCTCGGCCGCCGGCGACGCTTCGCCCTCGGCCGGAAGCGACGGCGCGACGGCCTCCGCCGGCCGAGCCGGAGCGGTTGCGGCGGCGAGCGCGGCAACCCGGCGCGCGATCGCGGCGAGGTGGTCGGACTTCTTGACGGGATGGGCGACGAAGCCCAACGAACGCAGGATCGACGCGAACGGCTCGCCGGAGCAGCCGGTCAGCGACGTCATCTGTCCGGAGACGACGAAACCCTCGGCCTCGTCGACCGGCCCCTGCGTCGGCGCGCGCGGCAGCGCGGCGCGGATGAGATCGGACAACCGCTCGACGATGTCGACCCGCACGGCGCGATCGCCGCACAGGCGGAACCCCGCGATGCGGCAGAGGTCGGCCGCAGCCGGCGGATCGACCGCGAACGACGTGCGCCCGGACGCCGCGAAATGGAGCAGACGCTCGGCGGCGTCCTGGTCGACATTGGGTTCAGCCAGCGCCCACAATTGTGCGCACAGCGTCCGCGCGCCCGGTTTCAGCAGCGCCGGAACATAGATGTAATGGGCGCCGAAGCGCACGCCGAGCTTGCGCAGGACGCCGCGCGCCTCCTGGTCGAGCGCCTTGACCTCGACCTTGACCCGCTCGCGTTCGAGCACCCCGAGCGCCTGGGAAACCTTGAGCCCGACCGAACGCGCCGCCTCCGGCGCGCCCTCGGCCTCGGCCAGCGCGATCAACGGCCCGAGCGCCTTGCGCACATGCGCAGCGAGCCACAGCGACAGGCGCCGTTCGGCGAGCTCGCGGCCCTCGGGCGGCAGCGCTTCGTCGGCAAGCAGCGCTGCGCGCGGCTCGAGCAGCCCGGCGCCGGCGATCAGTTTGCCGACCGGGTCGCCGAGCCAACGGATGGCGCCGTCGTTGGCGAGCGTCAGCGCGTCGTCGACCGCCTCGGCGAGACGGGCGGCGCGCGCGCTCAGCGCCTGGACGAGCGCCGCCTTGCGCGCGGCTTCGGCGGCTTCGTCGGCGCCCTCGGCCGGAGTCTCCCCGGCTGCGGCGAACACCTGCAAGCCGCGGATGACGCTCGGATCGAAAACCGGCGCGGCCGTCGCGTCGGGCGGCGCATCGCCGGCCGACGTCGCTTCTGGCTCTGACATCGCGCTGCTCTTGAACCCTCGCTCTGAACAAACGGCGCTCGGCCCGCCGCCGCCCGCAGCCGGGCGGGCGACGTTCTTTACCTGACGCGGGAGCGGGCGCCAATGGCGGGAAGCCGGGGCGCAGGGCCGCAGGCGCCGCGAGAAACCCATTATTTGCCCTCATGGCCTCAGGGCGCCATGCAGGCGTCACGACCCGCACGGGTGATTCGCAGCCACGGCATGTTCCGCAACTTCCTCTCGGTCGGCGGGTTGACCGCCCTGTCGCGGCTGACCGGCTTCGGCCGCGACCTGATGATCGGCGCAGTGATGGGCGTCGGCCCGCTCGCCGACGCCTTCGTCGTCGCGCTGAGGCTGCCCAATCAGTTTCGCGCCATCTTCGGCGAAGGCGCGTTCAATTCGGCCTATGTGCCGACCTATTCGCGCGTGCTGGCCGCGCAGGGACACGACGCCGCCAACCGCCTCGCCAGCCGCGTCTTCACCCTGCTGCTCGTCTCGCAGATCGTGCTGCTCGCGCTGGCGATGGTCTACACCGACACGCTCGTCGCGCTGATCGCGCCGGGCTTCTCCGAGCATCCGGAGAAGTTCGCGCTCGCCGTCGGCATGACGCGCATCACCTTCCCCTATCTCGCCTTCATCACGCTGGCGACGCTCCACAGCGGCACGCTCAACGCAAACGGCTACTTCAGCGCCGCGGCGTTCGCGCCGGTGCTGCTCAACCTGTTCGTCGCCGGTTTCCTCGCCGTCGCGTTCGCTTTTCCCAACGCCGGCGTCGCCGCGAGCTGGGGCGTGCTCGTCTCCGGCGTCGCCCAACTGGCGTTGCTGATGGTGGAGGCGCGCCGGCGCGGCGTGCTCGAACGGCTTGCAGTTCCGCGACTCGACGCCGACGTGAAGCAGTTCTTCGCCGCGCTGGGACCGGCGGTCATCGGCTCCGCCGGCCAGCAGATCGCCATCCTCGCCGACACGATCTTCGCGTCGCTCCTCCCCAACGACGCCAACTCGTCGATGTATTACGCCGAGCGGCTCTACCAACTGCCGCTCGGCGTGATCGGCGTCGCCGCCGGCACCGTGCTGTTGCCGGAAATGAGCCGCCGCCTCGCCGTCGGCGACGCGCGCGGCGCGGCCTCGGCGCAGAACCGTACGATCGCGCTGACCTTCGCTCTCGCCGCGCCCTTCCTCGTCGCCTTCCTGATCTTGCCCGACGAGACGATGCGCGGCGCGTTCCTGCGCGGCGCCTTCACCGCCCAGGCGGCGCGCGGCTCGGCCGCGGTGCTGGCCGCCTACGGGCTCGGGCTGGCGCCGATGGTGCTGATCCGTTCGGCGGTGGCGAGCTTCCAGTCGCGCGGCGACACGACGACGCCGATGATGTGCTTCTTCGCCGGACTGGCGGTCAATCTCGCGCTCAAATACGTCCTGTATCAGCCGATGGGCCCCGCCGGCCTCGCATTCGCCACCGCAATCGGCGCCTGGATCAATTTCGCTCTGTTGATCCTGTTCGGTCTCAGACGGCGATGGTTCGCGCCCGACGCGCGGCTGATCGAGAATGTCGCCATCGCCGCCTTCGCCGTCGGCGCCGCCGCCCTCGCCGCGCCGTTCTGCTTCCTTGGCGCCGAACATGCCCTCGGCCGCCTGCCGCTGCTGCGCAACGAACTCGACATCGTCGTCGCCGGTCTGCTCGTGTTCGTCGTTTACGCGGTGGTCTACGTCCTTGGCGTGCGCGCCTTCGGCCGCTCCGTTCGAAAGCAATTGTTCTGACGAAAAAGAGGGATTGCCCGGCGATCCTTTTGTGCTAGTCGGGGCGCCGCGCTCCGTCTCGCGCCAGGGGAATTCATGACGCGCCGTTCGATCGTCATCGTCGGCGCCGGCCACGCCGGCGTCCAGGCCGCGGCCAGCCTGCGCGAGGAAGGCGCAGACGACGCGATCGTCCTCCTCTCCGGCGAACCCGACCTGCCCTATCAGCGCCCGCCGCTGTCGAAGGCGTTTCTCAAGGGGCAGATGGATCGGGCCGGCCTGCCGTTGCGCGCCGAGCAATTCTACCGCGACAAGAACGTCGACCTCAGACTTGGGGTGCAGGCGAAGCGCATCGACCTCGCCGGCAAGCGCGTCGAGCTCTCGTCCGGCGCCGCCGAGCCGTTCGATCATCTGATTCTCGCCACCGGCGCCCGGCCGCGGCCGTTCGACGTTCCCGGCGCGGGCCTCGAGGGCGTGCTCGGCCTGCGCAATATCGCCGACGCGGCGACGATCCGCGAGCGGCTTGGCGTCGGACGGCGCGTCGTCGTGGTCGGCGCCGGCTTCATCGGCCTCGAGATCGCCGCCACCGCGCTGGCGCTCGGCGGGGACGTGACGGTGGTCGAAATCGCGCGACCGCTCGGTCGCGCGGTCTCGCCGTCCACCTCCGACTTCTTCCTCGACGCGCACAAGGCGTTCGGCGCGCGCTTCCGCCTCGGCGTCGGCGTCGAGGCGATCGAAGGCGCGAACGGCGCCGTCGCCGCCGTCGTGCTCGGCGACGGCGAACGCCTCGCCGCCGATCTCGTCATCGTCGGCGTCGGCGTGCTCGCCGAGGACCGGCTGGCGCGCGAGGCGGGGCTCGCCTGCGACAACGGGATCGTCGTCGACGGCGAACTCGTCGCCTCCGACCCTGCGGTGTCGGCGATCGGCGATTGCGCCCAGTTCCCGCACCATTCGGCGGGGCAATTGTTGCGGCTCGAGTCGGTGCAGAACGCCACCGACCAGGCGAAATGCGTCGCCAGGCGGCTGACCGGCAAACCGGAGCGCTACGCGGCGCTGCCGTGGTTCTGGAGCGACCAGGGCGACCTCAAGCTGCAGATCGCCGGCCTGTCGAACGGCGTCGACCGCTGGACGCTGCGCGGCGATCCCAACAATCGGGCCTATGCGGTCTTCGGCTTTCGCGGCGGCGCTCTGGCGGTGGTCGAGACGGTCAACCGCGGCGCCGAGCACATGGCGGCGCGGCGCATCATCGGCGGCCATCTGCCGATCACCCCCGACGAGGCCGCCGATCCCGCATTCGACCTGCGCAAGCTCGCGCTGTCGGTGAAGGGCTGAAAGCCCGGCCGCCTCGCCGATCGGCGCCGGGCGCTCAGTCCGCCTCGGCGTGCTGCGCCGCGAGCAGGCGCGCGACGCAGCGCCTCGTCGAATCCCGCCACGGCGGCAGCGTCAGGCCAAAGGCGGCCGCGAATTTGGAACTGTCCAGCCGCGAGTTCGCCGGCCGGCGCGCCGCTGTCGGATAGTCGGCCGTCGCGATCGGCTTGACCGCAACGGGCGCGCGGCCGTGGGCCGCGGCTTCGACGAAGATCGCTCCGGCGAATTCGGCCCAGGTCGCTTCGCCGCCCCCGGCCAGATGGAAGATTCCGCGCAGCGCCGGCGACGGATCGGCGCGCAGCCGCTCGGCGACCGCGAACACCGCATCGGCGATGTCGAGCGCATAGGTCGGATTGCCGCGCTGGTCGGCGACGACGCGCGCCTCGGGGCGCGTCTCGCCCTGGCGGAGCATCGTCGTGACGAAGTTCGCGCCGAACGGGCTGTAGATCCACGACGTGCGCAGGATCGCGTGGTCGGGATGGATGGCGGCGATCCGCCGCTCGCCGGCGAGCTTCGAGCGCCCGTAGGCGCCGGTCGGCGCGGTCGCGTCGTCCTCGCGGTAGGGCCGGCCGAGCGCGCCGTCGAACACGTAGTCGGTCGACAGATGAATGAGCGGCGCGCGCAACTCGGCGGCGATTTCGGCGACATAGCCCGCGCCGTCGCCGTTGACGCGCATCGCCGCCTCCGGCTCGCTCTCGGCCTTGTCGACTTCGGTGTAGGCGGCCGCATTGACGATGACGTCGCAGCGCGCGGCGCGCAGGGCCGCGAGGACCGCGTCGCGAACCGTCAGGTCGAGCCGCGGCCTCCCGAGCGCGATGAGTTCGACCCCGCGCGGCGCGCGCTCGATCATCGCGCTGACCACCTGTCCGTGAAGCCCGGTAACGGCCAGCCTCATGCAATCCTCCGCAAACGCCCGCCTTGTAGCGGCCCGCGCTTGCCGCTCCAATGCGACGAAGCCGCGCGCGAGGCCGGCGAGGGCGTCAGGCGGCGGCGCTCGCGACCTTCACGGTCGAGGCCTGGAAGATCTCGTCGATCGCCTTCGCCAGCGCGGCGTCGAATTCCCGGTCGCTCATCGACTCCCTCAGGCTCTCCACCAAGGCGCGCGAGAAGCTCGCGATCATGCCGTGATTGGCGGCGAGGCGGCGGCAGGCGTCGGCGCGGGTGTAGCCGCCCGACAGCGCGACGACCCGGGCGACCTTCGCGTGGGCGATCAGCGGCGCGTAGAAGTCCGGCGCGTCGGGAATGGTCAGCTTGAGCATCACCCGCACGGTTGACGGCCACGCTTCGAGCCGCGCGAGGATCGCGTCGCGCAACAACGCCTCGGCGCGCGCCTTTTCCGGGCTCTTGATCGAGATTTCCGGTTCGATGATCGGGACCAGGCCGCGCGCGGCGATGTCGAGCGCGACGTCGAACTGCTGCGCGACGATCGCCGCAACCCCGGAGGGCGACGCGAGATCGATGACCGAGCGCATCTTGGTGCCGAAGATCGCGCGCGCGACCGCGCGGTCGAGCAGCGCCGGCAGACCGGGCATCGGCTTCATCATCCTGACCCCGTCGCGCGCCTCCTCGAGGCCCTTGTCGACCTTGAGAAACGGCACGACGCCGCGCGTCTTCCACAGGAAGGTCGGAACCGCCTGGCCCTCCGCCTCGCCGTCCATGGTGCGCTCGAACAGGATGGCGGCGAGCACCTTGGCTCCCGCGAAGGCCGGCGCCGTCATGATGCGCACCCGCATCGCGTGCATCGCGGCGAACATCTCGGCTTCGCCGCTGTAGGCGCTGTCGGCAACGCCGTAGAGCCGCAGCGCTCCCGGGGTCGAGCCGCCGCTCTGGTCCAGCGCGGCGATAAACCCATTCTTCTCAGCGATTTGCTTCATCATTTCGGCGTTGGCCATGATCGCTCTCCTGGTGCGTGCGTCACGCGAACGGGGCGTTAGGGCCCGTCACGGTGGTGGCCAGTTTGGCGCTGCGAGCGCCTGGCGCGCAAGTTAAGCTTGCCGACGCGGCGCGGCCTGAGAATCGTGACACGGCGGACCCGGCGGAGCTCGTTCTCCTCTTCGACGTGGACAACACGCTGCTCGACAACGACCGCTTGCAGGCCGATTTGAGCGAGCGGCTGGCGCGCGCCAGGCGCCGAAGCGCGCGACCCCTATTGGGCGATCTTCGAGCAATTGCGCGCCGAACGCGGTTACGCCGACTATCTCGGCGTGGTCGAGCGCCTGCGCCTCGAGACCCCGCGGGAGCCGCGAATCCTGACTTTGGCGAACTGGCTGATCGACACTCCGTTCGCCGACGTTGTCTATCCCAGCGCGTTCGAGGCGGCGCGAGACGCTCGGCGCTGGGGATCGCCGGCGATCCTGTCCGATAGCGACGCCGTCTTTCAGCCGCACAAGATCGAGCGGTCGGGCTTGTGGCGCGCCTTCGACGATCGGGTCCTGATCTACGTCCACAAGGAGCGCGAACTCGAAGACGTCGCGCGCCAATATCCCGCCAGACGCTACGCGCGGATCGACGAGAAACTGCGCGTCCTCGCCGCCTTCGCGCTGTCGGCGACGATCGCGAACGCGGCCAAGCCGCTATAGCGACGTCCACTTCAACGCATTGGCGATCTCGCCGACAATTCCGCGACGGAAGGCCAGCACGCAGGCGACGAACACCGCGCCCTGGATGACCGTCACCCATTGCCCATACTGGGCGAGATAGTTCTGCATCGACACGACGACGATCGCGCCGACCACCGGGCCATAGAGCGTGCCCATGCCGCCCAGCAGCGTCATCAGCACGACCTCGCCCGACATCGGGAAGGCGACGTCGGTCAGCGACGCATTCTGGACGACGATCGCCTTGGTCGCGCCGGCGAGGCCGGCGAGCGCCGCCGACAGCGCGAAGGCGGCGAGCTTGTAGCGCTGGACGCGATAGCCGAGCGAGATCGCCCGCGGCTCGTTCTCGCGGATCGCCTTGAGGATTTCGCCGAACGGCGAGTTGACCGCGCGATAGACGGTCAGGAAGCCGAACAGGAAGATCGCCGCGACGAACACATAGAGCAGCGCCGGCTGGCTGAGGTCGAGGAGGCCGAAAGCGCGCCCCTGCGGCACGCCCTGAATGCCGTCCTCGCCATGGGTGAACGGCGCCTCGACGCAGAGGAAGTAGACCATCTGAGCGAAAGCGACGGTGATCATCGCGAAATAGATGCCCTGGCTGCGGATCGACAGCGCGCCGACCACGACGCCGAGAACCGTCGAGCAGGCGACGCCGGCGAGGATCGCGAGCGCCGGATCGAGCCCCCAGACCTTGGCGGCGTGGGCGCAGACGTAGCTCGCCGAGCCGAGGAACATGGCATGGCCAAACGACAGCAGCCCGACATAGCCGATCAGCAGGTTGAAGGCGCAGGCGAACAGCGCGAAGCACAACGCTTCCATGACGAAGAACGGGTAGGCCACGAACGGCGCGGCGGCAACCGCGGCGAGCAGGACGACGAAGGCGACGGCGAACTGCCGTGTCTCGCGCGAGGGGGCGGCGACGGGCGCGACGGTCGAGGGGACGCTCATGTCAGGCGACCTTGCCGAACAGACCGGCCGGCCTGATCAGCAGCACGACGGCCATGATGACGAAAACGACGGTGTTCGAAGCCTCGGGATAGAAGACCTTGGTCAGGCCTTCGACGACGCCGAGCGCAAAGCCGGTGATGATCGAGCCGAGGATCGAGCCCATGCCGCCGATCACCACCACGGCGAACACGACGGCGATGATGTCGGCGCCCATGCCCGGGCGCACCTGGTTGATCGGCGCGGCGAGCACCCCGGCCAGCGCGGCCAGCGCGACGCCGAAGCCGTAGGTCAGCGTGATCATCCGCGGCACGTTGAGGCCGAAGGCGCGGGCGATGGTCGGGTTCTCGGTCGCGGCGCGCAGATAGGCGCCGAGCCGCGTCTTCTCGATGGCAAACCAGGTCGCGAAGCAGATGGATGCGGAAAATCCGATCACCCAGGCGCGATAGTTCGGCAGGAACATGAAGCCGAGATTGCGCGCTCCGGAAAGCTGCGGCGGGATCGCGTAGGGGAGCCCCGAGGCGCCGAAAAAGTTCTGGAACAGCCCCTGAACGACCAGCGCGAGACCGAAGGTCAGCAGCAGGCCGTAGAGCGGATCGAGACCGCGCAGGCGGGCGAGCAGGGTGCGCTCGAGCAGCGCGCCGAAGGCGCCCACCATCAGCGGCGCGACGATCAGCGCCCACCAATAGTTGAGGCCGAATTCGTGCAGCAGGAAATAGGCGCAGAACGCGCCCATCATGTAGAGCGCGCCATGGGCGAAATTGACGATGTTGAGCATGCCGAAGATGACGGCGAGGCCGAGGCTCAGCAGCGCGTAGAACGAGCCGTTGATCAGGCCGATCAGCAATTGCCCGAAAAGCTGTTGGATGGTGATGGCGTGGCCGAGGAACATGGTTTCACGCCCGCCTGGCCGGGGCGGAGCGCGCTTCACACGCCGAGGCGCACATGCAACTGCTCCATGTCGTTGGCGTCGAGATCGGCGTTGGCGAAGCCGATGGCGATGTGGCCGTGCTCCATCACGTAATAGCGGTCCGAGACCGTCCTGGCGAAATTGAAGTTCTGCTCGACCAGCAGGATGGTGAAGCCCTCGCGCTTCAGTTCGGCGATGGTCGCGCCGATCTGGCGCACGATGACCGGCGCCAGGCCTTCGGTCGGCTCGTCGAGCATCAGGAACCGCGCGCCGGTGCGCAGAATGCGCGCGATCGCCAGCATCTGTTGCTCGCCGCCCGACAGCTTGCCGCCGCCGCTGGCGAGCCGTTCGGCGAGGTTGGGGAAGAGCGTGAAGATGCGTTCGAGCGCCAGCCCGCCCGCGGCGACGCGCGGCGGCAGCATGAGGTTCTCGCGCACGCTGAGGCTGGCGAAGATCGCGCGCTCCTCCGGGCAGATGGCGACGCCGAGTCGCGCGACACGGTCGGACGACAGGCCGATCGTCTCGCGCCCGGCGAAGGCGACCGAGCCCGTCCGCTTGCCGACGATGCCCATGATCGCCTTGAGGGTCGTGGTCTTGCCGGCGCCGTTGCGCCCAAGCAGGGTGACGACTTCGCCCGGCCGCACCTCGAAATCGACGCCGTGCAGGATGTGGGATTCGCCATACCAGGCGTTCAGGCCGGCGACGGCGAGCGTCGGGGGGGCCTTCTCAGCCGTAGCCATGGCCGTCCCCCATGTAGGCCTGACGGACTTGCTGGTTGGCGGAAACGGCTCTGTAGTCGCCCTCGGCCAGAACCCGGCCGCGGGTCAGCACGGTGATGCGGTCGGAGAGTTCGGCGACCACCTGCAGATTGTGCTCGACCATCAGGACGGTGCGGCTGGCCGCCGCGCGCCGGATCAACGCGGCGATGCGCTCGATGTCCTCGAGGCCGAGCCCGGCCATCGGCTCGTCGAGCAGCAGCATTTCCGGATCGAGCGCCAGGGTGGTGGCGATCTCCAGCGCGCGCTTGCGGCCGTAAGGGAACTCGACCGCGACCGAACGGGCCCAATCCGCGAGGCCGACCTGATCGAGCAGCTCCATCGCGCGCGCGTCGAGCGGCCTCAGCGCCTTCTTGGAACGCCAGAAATCAAAATTGTCGCCGCGCTGGCGCTGCAGCGCGATGCGGACGTTCTCGAGCGCGGTCAGGTGGGGAAAGATCGCCGAGATCTGGAACGAGCGCACCAGGCCGAGGCGGGCGACGTCGGCGGGCCGCATGGCGGTGATGTCGCGCCCGTTGAACAGGATGCGACCAAAGCTCGGCGCGACGAACTTGGTCAGCATGTTGAAGCAGGTCGTCTTGCCGGCCCCGTTGGGGCCGATCAGCGCGTGAATCGAGCCGCGCCTGACCTTGAGATTGACGTCGCTGACCGCCGCGAAGCCGCCGAAGGTCTTGCCGAGCCGCTCGGTGACAAGAATATCGTCGCCGCTCATTGCCGCCGAACGTCCGCCCGCATGCGTTCCGCCCTTGCTGTCGGTTGGCGGTAGTGAAGACACGTCCGGGCGGGATTTGTAAAGCCCGACGAACGGCGGGCGGCGCCTAGAAATCAGGCCGGGCCGGGCGGGCCGAGGCGGTTGTGCAGCCGCCGCTCCCAGTCGAGCGCCTGGCGAACGATCGCGTCGAGGTCGTCGCGCCTGGGCCGCCAGCCGAGGGCTTCGCGCACCCGCTCGGCCTTGGCGACGATCGCCGCCGGGTCGCCCGCTCGCCGCGGCGCGTAGTTGACCTTGAAATCGACGCCGGAGACCCGCTTGACGACCTCGATCACCTCCTTGACCGTCGCGCCGTGGCCATAGCCGCAATTGCAGGTCAGGCTGTCGCCGCCCGTCCGCAGATAGGCGAGGGCGGCCAGATGGGCGTCGATCAGGTCGGTGACCTGGATGTAGTCGCGCACGCAGGTGCCGTCGCGGGTCGGGTAGTCTTCGCCGTAGACGTCCATGCTGGGGAACCGGCCGAGGGCGGTCTGCACGCCGCGCTTGATCAGATGGGTCGCGTTGGGCGTCGACTGCCCGAGCCGTCCCTGCGGGTCGGCGCCGGCGACGTTGAAGTAGCGCAGCGCGACGTATTTCAAGCCATAGGCGCGGCTCGCGTCCTGCAGCATCCACTCGACCATCAGCTTGGAACGGCCATAGGGCGAAATGGGCTTGAGCAGCGCATCCTCGGCGACCGGCTCGGCCGAGGTCTCGCCGTAGACCGCGGCGGTCGAGGAGAAGATGAAACGCCGGACGCCGCCCTCGACCGCGCAACGGATGAGGCTCAACGCCTTGGCGGTGTTGTTGTCATAATAGCCGAGCGGGTCGCTGAGCGATTCGGGAACGACGATCTTGGCGGCGAAATGGGCGATCGCGTCGACGCCCTTCTCGCGGATCAGGCGCGCCACCAGCGCCGAATCGCCGAAATCGCCGACCACCAGCTCGGCCGGCGGCTGAACCGCCCAGGCGAAGCCGGTCGAGAGATTGTCGAGCACGACCACTTTCTCGCCGGCGTCGACCAGGCCGAGCGTCATGTGGCCGCCGATGTAGCCTGCTCCGCCCGTCACCAGAACCGTCATCGTCCCCCGCGGCCCTTGCCGGTCCGCGCCCCCTTTTGACAAAATCAAGCCGATCGGCGATCCGCAGTTCCGCCGCGCTGTCGCCGAAAGCGGAATACACTTCGCCCGGCGGGTTGACTATAGGTTCTCAGACCGCTCGGCCCGGAGCCGCGGCGCGAGGCAACGAGCGAAAGGCTGTTTCCCGATGCGTAAGCCCATCCGCAAGGCGGTCCTCCCGGTAGCCGGGCTCGGCACGCGATTTCTGCCGGCGACCAAGGCCGTGCCCAAGGAGATGCTTACCGTCGTCGACCGGCCGATTCTCCAGCACGTCGTCGACGAGGCGCGCGCGGCGGGGGTCGAGAAGTTCATTTTCGTGACGGGGCGCAACAAGGGCGTCATCGAGGACCATTTCGACATCGCCTACGAGCTCGACGACACGCTGCGACGACGCGGCCGGCTCCAGGCGATCGAGGCGCTGAAGGCCGACATGCTGCCCGAGGGCGCCGCGAGCTTCACCCGCCAGCAGTCGCCGCTCGGCCTCGGCCACGCGGTCTGGTGCGCGCGCGATCTCGTCGGTCGCGAGCCGTTCGCGTTGCTGCTGCCCGACATGATCACCTCGCCCGGGTCCCGCGGCGATCAGTGTCTCGCCCAATGCGTGGAAGTCTACGAGCGCTTCGGCGGCAATGTCGTCGCGGTCGAGGAGGTCGCGCCGGACGAGACGCAATATTACGGCGTCGTCCGCGTCGGCGAGGACGAGGGTCACGCCTTCGAGATCAAGAGCATGGTCGAGAAGCCGCCGAAGGGGACGGCGCCGTCGAACTGGATCATCTCCGGGCGTTACATCCTGCAACCGGAAATTTTCGACTTCCTCGAAAACGTCGAAAAGGGAACCGGCGGCGAGATCCAGCTTACCGACGGCATGATCGAGCTTGCCAAGCGCCAGTTCTTCCACGGCGTGCGCTTCGACGGCCACACCTTCGATTGCGGCTCGAAGCTCGGCTTCCTCACCGCCAATATCGCCTTCGCGCTGATGCGCGACGACCTCGGCCCGCAACTGCGGGCGGAACTGAAGAAACTGCAGCTGTAACCCCTTCGTCTCGCCGCTGGCGGAGGGCGCTGAAGCGGCCGCCTCACCGTTGCAGCTTCAAGCCGAGCTGGAAGACGTCGGCGACGTAGTTCGAATTGGCGACGGTCGAGTTGTAGATCTGGCGGCTCGCGCTCGCCTTCAGCGCCAGCGCGCGCGACAGGTGGTATTCGGCGCGCAGGCCGTAGCTCGCCGTCGAGTCGCGCTGGGGGATGCCGACGTAGTCGGCGCCGGTCCAGCTCGCGGTCGCGCCAAGCGTGAAGGCGTGCGTCAACTCATGGGCGACGTCGAGCGAGAAGGTGCGCGACAATGCGCCCGAAGCCCCGGCGACCACCGCGTCGCCGAGCGTCGTCTGCGCCTTGGCGGTCACGGTGGTCAGCGGCGTCGCCGACCACGCGAGCGACGCGTCGAGCAGCGGGCCGCCGAAATTCTCGAGCCGCGGATCGTCGTAGGCGCGCGCGCCATAGCCGAAGCTCGCTTCGCCGGTGAGTTGGCGGGTGAAAGCGAGGGTCGCGCCGGCCACCGCCGTCCAGCCGTCGGAATTGCGGTCGTAGCCGCTGTAGTCGACCTGCGAATCGTAGCGCCGCGTGTCGGCGCCGACCTCGACGAACGGCGAGACCGCGTCGGTCAGCCGATAGGAGACGCGGCCGCGCAGCCCCCAGTCGTCGAAATCGTCGCTGGCGAGGTCGTCGCCGCCGACGCTCTGGTAGACGGTGCGATCGAATGTCGCATGCAGGGCGAGGGTCAGGTCGCCGAATTTCTGCGCGCCGCCGAGCGTCGCGCCCAAGGTCGAGACCAGCGGATGCGCGGTCGTCCCGCTCCCCGATCCGAGGCCGAGCGACGACAGCGTCTGCTCGCTGACGGCGAAGCGTCCCTCGGCGTCGAACGAAAGGTCGCGGCTGACGTCGTAGCGCCCGTCGAGCGTCCCGCTGCCGGTCGGCGTGTTGGCGTTGGGGTCGTCGAAATAATCGGTGTAGGCGCCCTTGATCTCGCCGCGCAGCTCGCTGCGCGACCAGTCGGATTGCAGCGCGGCGCCGACCTCGGTCGTCTCGAACGCGCTGCCGCGATGCGCGCCTGCGGTCTGGTCGGGATTGGAGGCCCAGCCGCCGTCCTCCTCGACGTAAGGGGTCAGCTTGAGATCGCCGAGCCAGATTCCGACCGGGTCGAACGGTTTGTCGTCGGGCTTGGGCTTGCGGCGCGGCGGCGTCGGCAGGGCGGCGACGGTCGGCGGCGGCGTCTTGGCCTGGGGGTTGTCGGCGGCACCGCCGCGCAGGCCGAGGCGTTGGGCGCCGGGATAGGGTTTGAGCGGCGGCAGTTTGGTCCCGTCGGTCTTGACGGCGTTGGCGTTGGCCTTGGCGTTCGCGCCGTCGGCGGGGGCGCCCGCGACCGGCGGGGCGATCGTCGCGGGGACGTTGGCGTCGGGCGTAGCGATCGGCGCCGGCTGCGCCAGCGGCGTCGCCGCGTCGGCGACCGTCTCGCCGCGCAGGCCAAGCGACGCCTCTTGCGCATGCGCCGGCGCGAGCGCGCCGCCGAACCCGACCGCCAGCGCGCCGAGGGCGCAGCAAACGCGGCGAAGCTCGACCGGACGCGATCGCACAGGGGCTCCTTTCGCCCGCGCGGCAGCGGCAAACAGGCGCTTCGAGGGTTAGGCCGGTATGGTTAATGGCCGCTTAAGCCGGCGGAGCCGAACCGCGACGACCGCCGGGGATGCATTGGCCGGCGCGGCTGTGGTAAGAGCGCGCATGACCAACGAAGCGATCGACCCGGTGGCCGCCGGACTGCGGACGATTTCTATTGAACAACAGGGTCTTACGGCGATGGCCGATGCGCTCGGCGCGCCCGGCGAGAACGGCCTCGGGTCAGCCTTCCGCCGCGCCGTCGAGACGATTGCGGCGGCGACCGGCCGGGTAATCGTCACCGGACTGGGCAAATCCGGCCATGTCGCGCGCAAGATCGCCGCGACCTTCGCCTCGACCGGCCAGCCGGCCTTCTTCGTCCACGCCACCGAGGCCAGCCACGGCGATCTCGGCATGGTGCAGAACGGCGACGTCGTCATCGCCGTCTCGTGGTCGGGCGAAACCCCCGAGCTGGCGGCGATCGTCACCTACGCCAAGCGTTTCGCCAATCCGCTGATCGCCGTCACCTCGAACTGCGACAGCGCGCTCGGCCGCGAGGCGGACGTCTGCCTGGTCCTGCCCGACGCCCACGAGGCCTGCCCCAACGGCCTCGCGCCGACCACCTCGACGACCATGCAACTCGTCATCGGCGACGCGCTGGCGATGGCCCTGCTCGAGCGCAAGGGCTTCACCGCCCACGATTTCCGGATCTTCCATCCCGGCGGGAAGCTCGGCGCCAGGCTCGCCTTCGTGCGCGACGTCATGCACCGCGGCGACCGCATCCCGCGCATCCGGGTCGGCGCCAGGATGGCCGACGCGATCCTCGAGATGAGCGCCAAGGGCTTCGGCTGCGTGGGCGTGTTCGACGAAGCGGGCGCGCTGGTCGGCATCATCACCGATGGCGACCTGCGCCGGCACTTGCGGTCGCACAAGATCGTCGACACGCCGGTCGAGCAGGTGATGACCCGCTCGCCGCGCACGATCGCGCCCGACGCGCTGGTCGCCGAGGCGCTCGAGCTGATCAGCCGCAAAATCTCGGCCCTGCTGGTGGTCGAAGCCGGCGAGGTGGTCGGCATCATCCACTTCCACGACCTGCTGGGGGTCGGGGCGGCGTAGTCAAAAGAGCGCCGCCGGCTTGCGAACCCGAATCGCCAGGCCCGGAGCCCCGGCGCGCGCGCCAAAGTGGCGCAGCCCCGACTTCGAAGGTCGCCCGCGCTCCACTCCGTTCGCGCGAACAATGGCCGAATTTGCCCTCGACCGGCCCCGAGCCGGGCGGCTTTCGACGGCTCGCCGTCCTTGCCTTGGCCGCCCCGCTATGGCAAAAGCCCCCGCGTCCGCCGCGGCGTTTTTCGCGTGCGCCAGCGCTGCAGTAGCTCAGTGGTAGAGCACTCCCTTGGTAAGGGAGAGGTCGAGAGTTCAATCCTCTCTTGCAGCACCACATAACCCCTTGATCATCCATATTAATCGTTTAGGCGGTCAATTCGTCGTTTGGCACGAATTGGCGAACGGAAGCGCAACCTCGCGCGACGACTCGTGCGAAGTCCGTGCGGTTGGTTCGGGATGCGTTCTGATCTGCGAAG
>Ga0182030_10004914_pt1 | contig 28518 bp, 22 predicted proteins | sample 812S3MmetaG_FD_121299 | JGI IMG/M metagenome (GOLD analysis project Ga0182030, IMG submission 121299) | Permafrost microbial communities from Stordalen Mire, Sweden - 812S3M metaG (Illumina Assembly) | ecosystem: Environmental > Terrestrial > Soil > Wetlands > Permafrost | place: Sweden... | reverse complement strand
GGCGGCGGAGTCATCCATAGGTTGACTCATATTCGCAGCAGCCACGCCAGCCCTTTCACCTGAGTCCTATCGTCGCAGGAGTTCAGCGGAATGAACCCATATCCCGGGGCGGTGAGCAATTACGCCGAAAGAATCGCGCCAAAACGCTTACCCCGTTGGATAGCCGTGCTTGGTCTTCGTCGCCCTTAGCAACCCTTCGGCGCGCAGCGAGTCGCCAGCGCTACAGGCCTGGTCGGCTTCGGCGACTTCGGTCTGGATTTGCGCGTAGACACCTTTATCGACATGGCCCATGGCCAGGTCATTGTCTTGGATGGCGCGGAATTTGGCGATGTCGCCCGCGCAGCCGCCAGCTTGCGGAAGATGGGTTTCCGGCGGCGTCACCCGCACATAGGCGGGACTGGCCGGCGGCGCCAGCTCGACGACCGGCGGCGCGCGATTGGCGTTGCAGCCGGCGAGAAGCAGCGCGAGAGACAAAGTGGCAACGAGGCGCATGAGCGGCCTCCGGGGTAGCGAATGACCATGCAGTGTCAGCCAAAGGCCGGCGCCGGTCAAGCGGCGTTCATCCCGCCCGCAACAGCTGCAAAGCTGATTCGCGCTCGAAAATATAGAGCAGCAGCCGCAGGCGTCGTCCTCGTTCCCCGGACAATTCCGGGTCCTCGGCCAGCGCGCGCTCGGCGTCGTCGCGCGCGGCGCGCAGCAGGTCGCCGTGAATGTCGAGGCGCGCGATCTTGAAGCCGGGCGCGCCGGACTGTCTCGCTCCGAGAACCTCGCCTTCGCCGCGCAGGCGCAAATCCTCTTCCGCGATGCGAAACCCATCCTCGGTCTCGCGCAGAATTTCGAGGCGCGCCTTGGCCGTCTCGCCGAGGGGGCCGGCATAGAGCAGGATGCAGGAGGATTTGGCCGAACCGCGCCCGACGCGGCCGCGCAACTGGTGCAATTGCGCGAGGCCGAAGCGTTCGGCGTGTTCGATCACCATGATCGTGGCCTCGGGCACGTTGACGCCGACCTCGATCACCGTGGTGGCGACGAGAAGCTTGGTCTCCCCGCCAGCGAAAGCCTCCATGGCTGCGTCCTTGTCGCGGCCCTTCATCTGGCCGTGCACGAGGCCGACCCTGTCGCCGAAAAATTTGCGTAAATCCTCCGCGCGGTCCTGCGCCGCTGCGAGATCGCTGTCCTCGCTGCCCTCGACCAGCGGGCAGACCCAATAGATCCGGGCGCCCGCGCCAATGGCCCGCGACAGGCCCGCAACCACCTCGTCGATGCGTTCGACGCTGATCGCCCTGGTGTCGATGGGCTGGCGGCCGGGCGGTTTTTCCCGCAGGGAGGAAATGTCCATGTCGCCGAAAAAGGCCAGGGCAAGGGTGCGCGGAATCGGCGTGGCGGTCATGGCCAGCACGTCCACCGCCGCCCCCTTGTCGGCGAGAACCAGGCGCTGGCGCACGCCAAAGCGGTGCTGCTCGTCGATCACGGCGATGCCGAGCGCCGCGAAGGCGATGTCGTCCTGCACCAGCGCATGCGTGCCGACGGCGATATGAACTGCGCCGCTCGCCAGCGCCTCCAGCGTCGCGCGGCGCTCGGACGCCTTGTCGCGCCCGGTGATCAGCGCGACATTGAGCCCCGCCGCCTCGGCCAGCGGCCTGATCGTCGCGAAATGCTGGCGGGCGAGGATTTCCGTCGGCGCCATCAGCGCCGCCTGCCTGCCGCTCTCGATGACCTGCGCCATGGCGAGCAGCGCCACGACGGTCTTGCCCGAGCCGACATCGCCTTGCAGCAGGCGCAGCATCCGCTTGTCGCCAGCCAGATGGGCCGAAATCTCCGCGATGGACCTCTTCTGGTCGCCGGTCAGCTCGAAGGGCAGGGCGGCCAGAATTTTTTTCCGGAGCGCGCCATCGCCATTTTGCGCGCGGCCATGCAGCGTCTGCATTTTTGCGCGCACCAACCTCAATGCGAGTTGGTGGGACAGAAGTTCGTCATAGGCGAGCCGCACCCAAAATGCGCCCTCCGGCGCGAGGTCCTGCGGCTGCTGGGGAAGGTGGAGCTTTTGCAGGCTGTCGGCAAAGGCGTTCCAGCCACCTCGGCGGAGAGCCTTCTCGTCCAACCATTCGGGCAGGGCGGGTAGGCGGGCGAGCGCGGCGGCAGCCGCCTTGGCGACGACGCGCTGGAAAAGCCCCTCGGTCAGCCCATAGACCGGCTCGACCGGCGGCAAGGCGGCAAGCCCGACTTCGTCGACGACCCGGTCAGGATGCACCATCTGGCGATAGAAATCGAAGATTTCGACAAGGCCCGACACCCAGCGGGTTTCGCCGATCGGAAGCAGCTTTTCGATCCAGCCCGCATTGGCGCGGAAAAACACCAAGGTGAGATCGCCGGTCCCGTCTTCGACCAGCACCTTGAACGGCCCTTTGCCGCGCGGCGGGCGGTGTTCGGTCACCTGCGCCTTGATCGTCGACACCGCGCCGAGGGGCGCCTGGGCGATGGTCGGGCGATTGCGCCGGTCGATCGAGGAAATTGGCAAATGCAAGAGCACGTCGAGCACCCGCGCCGGATGGCTCGCGTCGCCGAGCAGCCGGTCGAACAGTTTTCCTGTCTTGGGGCCAACGCCCGGCAGGGCGCTGGCCTCGGCGAAAAGGGGATCGAGAAGCGAGGGCCGCATGAACTTTGTTTAGCTTTCGGGCAGCCAGGCGGCAAGGCGCGCGTGAAATTCGCGAGGATGACGTTAGGAAGGTTTTGTCAATGAAACCGTGCGACAGTTGGACCTCTTGGCAAATAATCGCCAGTCCTCTGAAGCGACGCGAAAAATGGCAAAGGACGACTCCATCGCCGCCGATCCGGGCGCCGGCGCCAATCGGATCGTCGGCCTTGATGGCCTGCGCGGTCTGATGACGATTTTTGTCATCGTCTCCCATTATTTCGGCGAGGTTCCGCATGGAATCGCCGCGCTGGACCTGGGGTGGATTGCGGTCAAGATGTTCTTCGTCCTCAGCGGTTTTCTGGTTGGCCGGCTGATTCTCGAAAAGATGGATTGCGCCAATTTCTTCCTGGTCTTCTATGTGCGCCGCGCCTGTCGCACGCTGCCGGTCTATTTCTTCTGCGTGACCATCGTCTTTCTCTGCATGCGCCTGCTCGGAACGCCGAAATGGATGGTCGTCGAGGCGGAATTCCCGCTCTGGTCCTATTTCAGCTTCACCCAGAATTTCTTCATCATCGCGGCGAACAATTTCGGGCCGCACTGGCTGTCGCCGACATGGACGCTTTCGGTCGAGGAGCAATTCTATCTTTTCGCCCCCGCCATTTTCGTCTTTGCGCCGAGACGCCTGCTTCTGCCGATTTGCTGCTTCGCAGCGGCCTTCGCGCTCATCCTCCGCCTTGTTGTCTTCGAGGGCGGAGTTGTGTCGCCGATGGGCGCTCTGGTCATGCTGCCCGGCAATGCCGATTCGCTCTTTGCCGGAATGGCCGCAGCCGTTCTTTTCAAGACGGACGGCATCGACTGGAAACGTCACGAGACGCGGCTTCGACTCGTTCCGGTCGTGACGCTGCTGGCCGCCCTGCTTCTGCAATTGGCGGACGGCGAGAAGGGCGGCTTGCTGTCGACTTTCGGTTTCTTTTTCATCGCGGTCGGCTGCGCCGCATTCATACTCTGCATTGTCAACGGAACGCCCGAGGCGCGGCGCTTCGAGTCTGCGACGCTGCGTTTTTTTGGAGCCACGTCTTACAGCGTCTATCTCACACATCTGGCCGTGCTTGGCATGATGCACGGGTTCTTGCTCGGCGACAGGCCCGATATCGCCGACGCGCGACAGGTTGCAGTGACTTTTGCGGCCTTGCCGGTCGCCGTCTTCGTCGGTTGGGTTTTTACCCGAATCGTCGAGGAGCCAATCACGGCCTATGGAAGAAGCTGGCGGTGGAGCGCGGAAAAACGCGAGGAGAAGCTGCCTGAGCTGGCCGGCGTGTAGATTTGGCTTGACCGCAACGCCCGGGAGGGCCTCCGATAGGCTCCTCATGGCCGCGGAGGAAATCCCTTGCATCGCCTCGCTATTTTCCTGTTTTCGCTCCTTCTGCCCTGCCTGCCGGCGCGGGCCCTGGATCGCGTGACCATCGCCGCCAACTGGCTGGCGGAAGCCGAGCATGGCGGCTTCTATCAGGCCGTCGCCGACGGAACCTATGCGAAATACGGCCTCGACGTGACCATCCTGCCGGGCGGCCCGCAGAAGAACAACCGCCTGCTGCTCGCCGCCGGAAAGATCGATTTCTACATGGGCGACAATCTGATCGGCGCCTTTTCCGCCGTTCACGAGCACATTCCCATCGTCACCGTCGCGGCCATGTTCCAGAAGGACCCGCTGGTCTTCATGGCGCATCCGGGCGTCGGCCTCGACCGATTCGAGGACCTGCCGAAGGCGAAAGCTTACGTCGGCCTCGCCACGCTTACCACGGTCTGGCCGTGGCTAGAAAAGACCTTCGGTTTTTCGCGCGCCAAGGTCGCGCCCTATAATTTCAATTCCGCGCCCTTCATCGCCGACAAGGCGTCCATCCAGCAGGGCTATGTCACCTCGGAGCCCTTCGCCATCGCCCGCGAGGGCGGCTTTGCGCCAAATGTCTTCCTGCTCGCCGACCACGGTTACGAAACCTACGCGACCACCATCGAGACGCGCCGCGACCTGATCGAGAAAAACGCCGATCTCGTGCAGCGTTTCGTCGACGCCTCGATCATCGGCTGGCGCAACTACCTGCACGGCGATTCCGGCGCCGCCAATGCGGCGATCAAGGCGCGGAATCCCGACATCGACGATGCGCAACTCGCATTTTCCATCGCGCAGATGAAGGCTTTCGGCATTGTCGAGTCCGGCGATGCGGAAAGGCTGGGCATAGGCGCGATGGACCGCGGGCGCATCGAACGATTCTACCAGACTATGGCCGCCTCCGGCGTCGTCCCCGCCGGACTCGATCTTGCGCCCGGCTTCGATTATCGTTTCGCGAACAGAGGCGTCGGTCTCAAGGAAATGGGGCCAAAAAATTGACGGCTCTGCTCAGCCTGCGCGGCGTCGGCCTGTCCTTCGCCCGCGCCGCGGCGCCGGCGCTCGACGGAGTCGATCTCGAACTTGTCGAAGGCGAGACGCTTTGCCTACTAGGCCCTTCGGGTTGCGGCAAGTCCACGCTGTTGCGGGTGATCGCGGGACTCGAAACACCCGGCCTGGGCGCGCTGGTTTGGGCGGGCGGCGCGGCGCCGAAAATTGGATTTGTCTTCCAGGAGCCCAATCTCATGCCCTGGGCGGACGTCTGGGCCAATGTCTATCTGCCTTTGCGTCTGGAAGGAATCGGGCGGCCCGCCGCCGAGCCGCAGGTGGCCGCGGCGCTCGAACGCGTCGGCCTCCGCGAGCGGGCGCACGCCCTGCCGCGCGAATTGTCGGGCGGCATGAAGATGCGCGTTTCGATCGCCCGCGCGCTTGTCGACCGGCCCAAGTTGCTGCTGCTGGATGAGCCCTTCGCCGCCCTCGACGAGATCACCCGCTGGCAATTGAACGACGCGCTGCTCGACCTGCGCCGTGAAAGCGCGGCGACGGTGGTTTTCGTCACCCATTCCGTCTTCGAGAGCGCCTATCTGGCCGACCGGGTCGCGGTGATGCGCGCGCATCCCGGCCGGATCGAAGCGACGCTCGCCTTTGTCCGGGCCGAGCGACGGACGCGCCGCGGCCTCGCTTATGACGCGGCTTGCGGCTCCATCGAAGAAGCCTTGCAACGGGCCATGGGGCACGCAACAGAGGCGCGCGCGACAGAGGGGCGCGCGACAGCGGGGCGCGCGACAGGGAGGACCAACACGTGAGCGCGCTGTTTGGCCGGGTTGCGCCGCTGCTCGCCCTCGCGGCGCTGCTGGGGCTGTGGGAAGCGGCATGCCGGATTTTGACGATCCCGCCGACGCAATTGCCGGCGCCGAGCATGATTTTGGCAAGCTTTCTCGATAATGCGCCGCCGCTGCTCGCCGCGACCGTCACCACGCTCAGCGAGGCGCTGAGCGCTTTGGCGCTGGCCGCAGTGGGCGGCGTCGCGCTGGCGCTGGTCTTCGTCTGGTCGCCGCGACTTGAAAAGACCTTCCTGCCGCTCGCCATCGCCCTGCAGGTGACGCCGCTGATCGCCGTCGCGCCGCTGCTGCTGATCTATCTTTCGCCTGGCGGCGCGGTGCTCGCCTGCGCCTTCCTCGTCGCCTTCTTCCCGATTCTGTCCAACGCCTCGGCGGGGCTCAAGGCGACGGAACGCGGGCTGATCGAGCTTTTCCGCCTGAAAGGCGCCTCGCGACTGAAAATCCTGTTGATGTTGCGCCTGCCCTCGGCGCTGCCGCAAATCTTTACGGGCCTGCGCATCGGCGGCGGGCTGGCGCTGATCGGCGCGGTGGCGGCCGAGCTGGCGGCGGGCGCGGCGGGGCAGGGCGAAGGCCTGGCCTTTCGCATCGTGGAAGCCGGCTATCGGTTGAAGATTTCGCTGATGTTCGCCGCCGTGGCTTTGCTCTGCCTGTGCGGCATGGCGCTCTATGGAGCTCTGGCCGGGCTGGGCCATCTGTTGTTATCACGCTGGCGTGACGACAAGGATGTTTTTTGAACCATTCTAGGGAAAACTGATTCGCTTTTGCGCTAATCTTTTGGGCGGCGAGGTTTTCTTGGTCCGACTAACGGTCGGGAGGCCTTTCATTTCGGCCTGTTTTCCCGTGCTTTTCATACCACTGTCAAATAAATTTAACGTGATCCCTTATTTTTGCCTTGTTTGTCGCCTCTTTTCACCCTCGCTCAGAACGGCGTCGCTCTTGCTGCCCAGGATCGGGACGGCGGAAGGCGCGGGCGGTTCCGGCGGCGCAGGCGGCCGGGAAGCGCTAGATTTTTGTTTTAGCACATATTCTCCAGGGGAGGCGACAGCTTTTCCGAAGGATGTGATCTGCCGCGCGACGCCGCCACTTCGAGGCGTCGCCCTGAGCGCGGCGACTGGATCGAGCGAGAATGAGCAGGAATGATGCAGCATTCGGCGGAAGTCGTTAACAAGAATTTAGGTATATTTTGTTCTGCTTCAAGGACGCTTGCCGTCCCTCATGACAATTTGGATGGCGGCGTTGAGTCCCCCGGCGCCGCCGGATCGCCTGCCAGCGCCCAAACGCGCCCCGTTGGCGCATCCGAACCGCGCCAGCCGCGCGAGTGCCGCGAAATGTTAGTGAGAGCCGGCCAATGACATATTGGACCTACGATTCCAGCGAAACCGCCTTTGCGGATCAGGCAAGCGCGCCTCGCAAGATTTTCACGCGGACGGCCCCCGTCCTCGCGGCTTTCTCCTTCAGCGCCGTCGTCGCCTTGCGTCTGGCCGGCGGGCTTGCCGAACAACAGGCTCCGTCCTCGGCCCCTTTTGGCGCGCTGAAACCGCAAGTTGAAGCGAAGGCCCAGGTTCGCGCGACGGCGCAAGTTCAGGCCAAGGCGCAAGTCCAGGCCAAGATGCAAGTCCAGGCGTCGCAATCCGCATCCGACCAGAATCCCTTTGGCGCGCTGTTCGACCCCGAGGGCACTCTGGTTGGCGTTCCCGCCCTGTTCGCGCAGAGCGAGCCGATCGGTCCGGCCTTCTCGCCCTTGCAGGGCCAGCCGCTGTTCGCTTTGGTCGATCCGGCCCCGCAACTCGCAGAAAACGAGCCGCAGCCCCAGACGGCGGAGATGCAGCAAGCCGACGATCAAACAGCCGAGAGCCCGGAAGCCGCACCCGCGCCCGAATCTGCGCGGGCGTCAAGGGAGCCTGCGCATCGATCGGACGCCCGCATGCAGGTGGCCGAAACCGAGCCAAGCGCCCCGGTTCCGCCGGTTCGCCCGGCTGAACTCGCCGTGCAGCCGCCACGCGCCGTCGAGCCGGCGCCGCGCCGCCAGGTCGCCCGTGCGGCGCCCGGTCGCGAGCCGGCGGTTCCGGTCGCACAGAACGATCCGCGCTCCTTCTTCGACAAGCTGTTCGGCGATTCGCCTGACAACGCGAAGGGCAAGAAGGGCACGCAACTCGCTTATGCCTCGCAGGATACCGGCGGGCTCAATCTTTTCGGCGGCGGACAGTCGGCGAGCCCCTCGCCGGTCACGGCGTCGAACGGCACAGCCGTCTACGACATCGCCAACCACACGGTCTATCTGCCGAGCGGCAAAAGGCTCGAGGCGCATTCCGGCCTTGGCGCCTATATCGACGATCCCGGCCATGTGCATCTGCGCATGCGCGGCTCGACGCCGCCCGCCGTTTACAGCCTGACTCCGCGCGAAGCTCTGTTCCACGGCGTGAAGGCCCTGCGCCTGACGCCGGTCAGCGGCAGCATCTATGGCCGCGCCGGTCTGTTGGCCCATACGTTCATGCTGGGACAGCGCGGCGATTCCAACGGCTGCGTCTCATTCCGCGACTACCGCGCCTTCCTGGAAGCCTATGAGAGCGGCGAAGTCCGCCGGCTTGTGGTGGTTCCGCGCAAGAGCTGAGGCGCCCCTGGCCGGTCGGCGCAAGTTAGGCGCTGACAGCCTGCCTCTCCCCGCTTATAAGAGCCCAATCACGCCTGCGCCCCTCAAAAGAGGGCGTGGGCGATCTTGGCGTTTGCAGGGGAAGACGCATGTCGGGAACGCAGAGATCGAGCGAGGGCCTGGACCCGCGTCGGCGCAAGGTTCTGTATCGCTGCTGGCATCGCGGCATGAGGGAGGTCGATCTGCTGCTTGGCCAGTTCGCCGATGCGCGCATCGACAGCCTGAGCGAAGCCGAGCTCGACCAGCTGGAAGTCTTTATGGAGGCGATGGACGCCGACATATTTTCGTGGTTCGCGGGATCGAAGCCGGTCGATCCCGCCTATGACCAGCCGATCTTCCTGACGATCAAGGCGTTTCATACCCACAATTCCCCGGTGAATTTGTAACCATGGCTTCGCGCTTTGATCGCACGCCGAGGGATCATGGCGCCATTCTTCCAGCTGTCGCTCGCAATGACGGCTGACGAAAATACGCCTGCGGCCCGCAAGACGGGTCTGAAAAAATCGGGATTGACGAAACCTGCATGACTGAACTTCAACGCGCCCTGGCGGAAATCGACAAGGGTCGCTCGCTCATCCTCTCGCGTGCGCCGGATGGGTTCGATTCCTTCGTCGCCGCCGACTTTTTACGCGGCCTCGCGAAAGCCGGGGAGGGGCGGTCCTGCGCGCTGGTGCATGTCGCCCGCGACAGCCAGCGGCTGCGCGCCTTCCGCGACGCCCTGGCCTTCGCCGCGCCGGAAGCCGAAATTCTCGAATTCCCGGCCTGGGACTGCCAGCCCTATGATCGCGTCTCGCCCAATGCGGCGATATCGGCCCAGCGCATGACGGCCCTGGCGCGCCTGGCGCGCACGCGCTCCTCGATCGAGCGGCCTCGCCTTGTGGTCACCACCGTCGCCGCGCTCATCCAGCGCGTGCCGCCGCTGTCGGAAATGTCGGCCAAGAGTTTTTCCGCGGCGCCAGGGGCCTCCGTCGATCTGCACGCTCTGTCGCAATGGCTCGAATCCAACGGGTTTTTGCGCGCATCGACAGTGAGGGAGAGCGGCGAATACGCCATGCGCGGCGGCATCGTCGATCTCTATCCGCCCAGTCTGCCCGCGCCGGTGCGGCTGGACTTTTTCGGCGACATCCTCGAAACCATACGCGCCTTCGATCCCGAGACGCAGCGCACCACGGGGCAATTGCGGGCGCTCGACCTCGTGCCGGTCAACGAGGCGCCGATCACCACCGCGAGCATCAAGCGCTTCCGCCAGAAATACATCGCGCTGTTCGGCGCGCAGACGCGGGGCGACGCGCTTTATGAGGCGGTCAGCGAGGGACGCCGTCCCGGCGGACTCGAACATTGGCTGCCGCTGCTTTACGAGTCCATGGACAGCCTGTTCGACTTCATCGGCGACGCGCCCTTGCTGCTCGACGCGCAGGCCGCGGCGGCCGCGAGCGAACGCTTTGTTCAGATCAAGGAATATTACGACGCCCGCCGCGAGGTTTTCGCCAGGGATCCAGCCCATTGCAATTACAAGCCGCTGCCGCGCGAAGACCTCTATCTCGCGCCGGACGAATTCGCGTCGCGCCTGGCGAAGGCGACGCTCGCGAAACTGTCGCCCTTCGCTTCGCCCGAGAGCCGCGAGACTCTGGTCGATTGCGGCGGCGCGCCCGGCCGCAATTTCGCGCCGGAGCGCAATGACGAGAACGCCAATGTCTTCGAAGCCACTGTCGAGCATATCCGTGCGCTGCAGGGCGAGGGCAAGAAAATCATCGTGGCCGGCTGGACCGACGGCTCGCGCGAAAGGCTTGGCCATGTTCTCGCCGAGCACGGGCTGAAGACCATCGAGCCGGTCTCCTCATTGTCGCAGGCGCTGGGCTTGCACGGAAACCGCGTGGCGCTGGCGGTGATCCCGCTTGAGAACGGCTTCGTCGCCGGCGATCTCGCGGTGATCGGCGAGCAGGATATCCTGGGCGACCGCCTCGCGCCGCAGCGGCGGCGGAAAAAGCGCGCCGCCAATTTCCTGTCGGAAGTCGCCGCCCTCCAGGCCGGCGATCTCGTCGTCCATGTCGACCACGGCATCGGACGCTTCATCGGCCTGAAGCAGATCGAGGCGGCCGGCGCGCCGCATGATTGCCTCGAACTGCACTATGCCGGCGGCGACAAGCTGTTCGTCCCCGTCGAGAACATCGAGTTGATGACGCGCTTCGGCTCGGAAGAGACCGAGACGACGCTCGACCGGCTAGGCCATTCCGCCTGGCGCGAGCGCAAGGCCCGCCTGAAGCTGCGCATTCGCCAGATGGCGCAGGGATTGATGAAGATCGCCGCCGCCCGCATGCTGCATGAGGCGCCGAAATTCGTCCCGCCGGAAGGGCTTTACGACGAATTCTGCGCCCGCTTTCCCTACGACGAGACCGACGACCAGCTCACCGCTATCGAATCGACCCTGGCCGACATGGCCTCTGGCCGTCCGATGGACCGGTTGATCTGCGGCGACGTCGGCTTCGGCAAGACCGAGGTGGCGCTGCGCGCGGCTTTCGCCGCGGCGGTCAATGGCGCTCAGGTGGCTCTGGTCGTGCCGACGACGCTGCTGGCCCGCCAGCATTTCAAGAATTTTTCGCAACGTTTCGCGGGATTGCCGGTCAGGCTCGCGCAGATGTCGCGCATGGTCGGCGCCGCCGACCAGCGCGAGGCGCGCAAGGGTCTTGGCGAGGGCTCAATCGACATTGTCATCGGCACCCATGCGGTGCTCGGCAAGACGGTCAGCTTCAAGAACCTCGGCCTTGTCATCATCGACGAGGAGCAGCATTTCGGCGTCGCACACAAGGAGCGGCTGAAGGAGCTTCGCGCGGAGGTGCATGTGCTGACGCTGTCGGCGACGCCGATCCCTCGCACTTTGCAACTGGCTCTTACCGGCGTGCGCGAATTGTCGATCATCGCCACGCCGCCGGTCGATCGTCTGGCTGTGCGCACTTTCGTGACGCCGTTCGACGATCTCATCGTCCGCGAAGCGCTGTTGCGGGAACGCTTTCGCGGCGGACAGAGCTTTTTCGTCTGCCCGCGCCTCGAAGACCTCGAGGAGGCCACCGCCTGGCTGCGGCAGAACGTCCCCGAAGCGAAATTCACTGTCGCACATGGCCAGATGGCCTCCACCGAACTCGAGGACCGCATCGGCGCTTTCTATGACGGGAAATACGACATTCTCGTTTCAACCAATATTGTCGAATCCGGCCTCGACATTCCTTCCGCCAACACATTGATCGTCCATCGCGCCGACATGTTTGGTCTGTCGCAGCTCTACCAATTGCGCGGCCGCGTCGGACGCTCGAAGACGCGCGCCTACGCGCTCTTCACCACGCCGGTCAACCGCACCATCACGCCGCAGGCGGAAAAGCGGCTGGAAGTGCTGCAATCCTTGGATACGCTCGGCGCGGGCTTCCAGCTCGCGAGCCATGATCTTGACATGCGCGGCGCCGGCAACCTGCTTGGCGACGAGCAGTCCGGCCATATCAGGGAAGTCGGCTACGAGCTCTACCAGCAGATGCTGAACGAGACGATCGCCGCGCTCAAGGCGGGTGGAGCCGAAGCCGCGGAAGAGACCTGGTCGCCGCTGATCACTTTGGGCATGCCGGTGACCATTCCCGAGCATTACATTGAAGATCTCGCCCTGCGCCTGCAGCTCTACCGCCGTCTCGCGACCTTGAACGAGGATGCCGACATCGAGAGCTTCGCCGCCGAGATGATCGATCGTTTCGGACCCATGCCCGAAGAGGTGAAGCAATTGATGGCGCTGGTCGGCGTCAAGCTCCTATGCCGCCGCGCCCATGTCGAAAAGCTCGAAGCGGGGCCGAAGGGGTTGATCGTCGGCTTCCGCGCGAACTCCTTTGCCGATCCCGCCGGGCTCGTGCGCTATATCGCCAAGCAGGGCTCGGACGCCAAGGTTCGGCCCGACATGAAGATCGTCTTCATCGGCGATTTCGAGCGTGCGTCCGAGCGGCTGGAGGGCGCGCGAAAAATCCTCCGCGACCTCGTTCAAATTGCGGAAAAGAAACGTTGAAGCGATTACATAAGGCGCATGTTTCGAAGGTGGTAACGCTTTTTTGTAGCCAATGACGCCATTCGGCCATGTTTCCGCGCGTAACTCCGTATCGTAATTTACGTTGGTCAGTAACGGAGTAACGCGGATGGGCACGGAAACCAAAAAGCTCGTGGAACAGGCGCTGGTCGAGCTTGCCTTCGCGCAGGCGGAACTCGCGCTTAATGGCGGCCGGTCGGAAACCATGGCCCGAGTGCTCGGCCATATCCGCCACGCGAAGACATCCTTGAAGGCTTTGGCGCCGGACTATGAAGCGGCGCGCGGGCGGCCCCGCAAGGCGGCCTAGCTAGAGAGTATTCCAGCGAAGTAGACGGGGGTTCGCTTGAATAAAGCGCGTAATGCGGCCTGATCCGAATCAATCGGATCGGAAAAAGGCTCTACAGCATATTCCCGCAAAGCGTTTGCGGTTTTCGGACTAGAATATGCGTTAAAACGAAAGACTAGAGCCTGTTCGGTGAACCGGAGTTCACCGAATTGGCTCTAGTTGGCTTGTTTATGGGGCTGGTCGCCGTCGGAATCGACGGAGCGCCGCAGTGTCGTCATCACTGAGCCTAGCGCGCGAAGGGCGTTTTCAAGTTCGGGAAAGTCCGCGAGCGCGCGGAAATGCGATAGGTCGGCTGCGGCGAAACGCATTTCAATTTCCGCTCGTTGCAATTGAGCCAGCACCTGCTCGGCGTCCTGAGACCGCATGACCGTTTCCCCTCTCGCGATTTTTTGGGTCGCTTTTCCGCGGACAAGGTCTGGTACGCTTTTCAACATAACACACCTCGCATGCGGCCCGACGTGGGGGCTCAGAAACCGCCAACCTTCGCCGAATCGACGACGTAAATTATATTATAAATAGTTGTATATTCAGTAGCTTCCGGTCAATAAGGAATTCCGCTTACATTTGTTTGGCTTTTCATGGCCGCGTGATCGCCAAGGCGACTAAAAACCTGTCGTATCAGGCTTTTGCCGCCATATAGAGCTTGACCAGTTCTGAAACGCTTCTCACGCCGGATTTACGCATGATGCGGCCGCGATGGATTTCGACGGTGCGATGGCTGATCCCGAGCTCGTAGGCGATGACCTTGTTCTGCAGGCCCTGGACCAGCCGGTCGAGGACGTCGGTTTCGCGTCGCGTCAGCGAAGCCAGGCGCTCCCTGGCTTCGCCGGCGCCTTCGATCGGAGGCCGCGGCGGTTCGGCCATGGCGGCGCGAACGGCTCCGATCAGCGCATCGGCGCGGAAGGGTTTTTCGATCACGTCGACGGTGCCTTTTTTCGTGGCCTGGACAGCCATCTGAACGTCCGCGTGTCCGGTCAACAAGATCACATTGAGGGCGAGGGCCCTTTCGCGCACAAGCGTCAGCAGTTCGATGCCGGTCATTCCGGGCATGCGAACGTCGGTGATGAGGCAACCGGCGATATCGGCCGGCGCCGCGGCGGCGAAAGCATCGGCGGAGGCGTAAGTCTTCACCTCGAATCCCTCGGTGACCAGTAATTGCCACACGGACAGGCGGATCGCCTGGTCGTCGTCGACAATGTGGATGACCTGGTTTGCCGTCATGCGCCTATTCCGCTTCAATCAACGGGAGGGTCAGGCTGAAGGTCGCGCCGCCGGACGGGTTGGAACGGACGGTGAGGCCGCCGGAGTGGATTTCGGCGATCGAGCGCGACAGCGACAGGCCGATACCCATGCCCTTCGCCTTGGTGGTGGTCAGGGGTTCGAACAGCTTGTCCCTGATTTCGTCCGATACCCCAGGCCCATTGTCGGAAACGTCGATGCTGATCGTCTTGTCGTTGATCAGGCTACTGGCGATCTCGATCCGTGGCGACTGGACGTCCTGCATGGATTCGTCGGCGTTGCGAACAAGATTGAACAGCACCTGCCGGATCTGGACCTTGTCGATGAAGACATCGTCCCTGGGCGCCTCGAGCCTCAAACGGATATTGCGGTGGGCGCCATTGGTAGGTATTCGCATGGCGTCGCGCACTTCGCCGATCAGCGCATGCAGGCTCTGGGCGGTCTTGTCCGGCTCGCCGCGTGCGGCAAATTGCCGCAGCGCCGAGATGATTTCTCCGGCGCGGATCGTCTGTTCGATTGCAGAGTCGAGAACGTCTTCGATCCTGAAGGGGCGCTGTCGGGCCTTCATGCGCAGCAGCCTCTGCGCCGTTTCGACATGGGCGCCGATCGCCGCGAGCGGCTGGTTGAGCTCATGCGCCAGCGCCGCCGCCATGCCGCCCATGGCGGCGAGTCTCTGCGCCTTGAGCAGCTCCATGCGCGCCTCGATCGTCCGCCGCTCGGACAAGTCCCGCACGAAGCAGACGAACAGCGGCGCGCCGTCGATCTGCGTCTCCACTGTGGCGACCTCGATGGGAAATTCTGTTCCGTCCGCGCGCCGCCCCTCTGCCTGGACGCCTTGGCCGTTGGCGCGACCAAGCGGCGAATGACCGCCGACGATGGTGTCGGCGGGCGCCAGCTTCGTGGTCATGCAGACCGAGGCAATGGACTGGCCGATCAATTCCCCGCGCTCATAGCCGAACATGGCGGCGCCGGCCGCATTGATCGACTGGATCGCGCCGGCGCTGTCGATCGAAAGAATGCCGTCGCGCGCGCCGTCGAGCACGGCGTTGAGCCGAGCCTCATTGCGCGCCAGCGCAATTTCCGCCAGTTTGCGCTCGGTAATGTCCATCTGGACGCCGTGCCAGACCAGTGTTCCGCCTTTCATATGGCTGGGGCGGGAATGCATGCGAATCCAGGCGATCTCGCCGTTCGGTCGTCGGATGGGAACTTCAACCGAGAAGTCGGTATTCTCTTTCAAGGCCTTGGCCCGGGCTTCAAAGTACCTGTTGCGGTATTCCGGCAAAACCGGCCTCAACAATACGGCAGGATTGGCCATCACTTTTTCTGCGGGAATGCCGGTGAGCGTTTCGACGCCTGCGCTCAAATAGGTCAGATGCGGCGAACCGTTGTTGTCGCGCGTCAAAGTGTACACCGCGCTATTTGGGAGATTGTCGCTAAGTTCCCGCAGACGCTCCTCGCTCTCGCGCAGGGCGGCTTCGTATCGAATATTTTCGGTAATATCCTCGACAATGCCGCAGGAATATTGGGGGACGCCGTTTTCGTCCCGGATGAGGCTCGGCGTGATCCTGATCCATCGAAAAGAGCCGTCCTTGCGCACAAAACGCGTGCCGCGCAGCAAGCCCTCGGGATTGCCGGCGAAATGTTGGGCGCGCGCCTTAAGATAGCTCTCGTGATCTTCGGAAAATGTGAAGTCCGAGGCCTTTCTGCCGATCAGTTCCTCGGGCGCATACCCGCCCATTTCGCACAGGCATTTATTGACCTTGAGAAAGCGCCCGTCGAGATCGAGTTCGGCAGCGCCGAAGGCGGCGCTGTCGAAAAAAATGCGATAGCGTAGCTCGCTTTCGCGCAAGGCGGTTTCGGCCCTGATCTGCTCCGTCACGTCTTCGACGATCCCGCAGGAATAGATCGGGATGCCCTTGTCATTTGCAAAGATGGTCGTCTGAAGCCGGAGGTTGACCATGCCGCCATCCTTCCTGACGAAACGCCATACCCCCTCGATCGAATCGATTTTCCCTGCAAGATAGGCCGCGCGCGCGTCAAGGTAGCGTCGAAGATCGTCTGGATGAACTAAATCCAGCACTTTCCTGCCACTGAATTCCTCGGCGCTGTAACCGCTGATGTTGCAAAGCCACTTGTTGACACGAAGGAAGCGACCTTCAAGATCGGCTTCGACGGCGCCGAAGGCGCCGTTATTGAAGAATATCCGGTAGCGCTCCTCGCTCTCCCGCAAGGATGCTTCGGCCGCCAGGCGCTCGGTCACGTCCTCGACGATGCCGCAGCCATAGCACGGCGAGCCATTGGCGTCGCGGACCAGCGTCGCCCTGATGAGAACCCAGATGAGGCTTCCGTCCTGACGAAAGAAGCGCACTGGGCGATGGTAGGCTTCGGACGGCTGGTTGAGATAGGAAAAGACCCCGGCGACGAATTGCGCATGGTCGTCCTGATGCGCCAGTTGCGACGCTCTCTTGCCGATCAGTTCCTCAACGCTGTAGCCGCCCATCTCGCAGAGACGCTTGTTCACTTTGGTGATTTGGCCTTGGAGATCGAACTCGACCGCGCCGAAGGCGGCATTCTCGAAAAAGGCCCGGTAGCGCTGCTCGCTTTCGCGCAGGGCGGCTTCTGATTTCACATATTCGGTAATGTCCTCAAATATCCCGCAGGAATAGACGGGGGCGCCCTCCGCATTTCGAACCAGAGTTGGGGTTATCCGAACCGATATGACGCGGCCGTCCTTGCGGCAAAAAGGCAGCGTGTAGTTGGGAGTATCGATTTGCTCATTAACATAGGCGGAGCGTTCGGCGAGGAAATGCGCGCGGGTATCCGGAGGGATGAAATCTGAAGCCATCTTGCCAATCAGCTCTTCGGCGGCATAGCCGCCAATGTCGCACAGGCATTGGTTAACCTTGAGGATTCGACCGTCCAGGGCCGTCTCGGCGGCGCCGAAGGCGGCGTTGTCGAAGAAGACGCGATAACGCTGTTCGATCTGACGTTGCGCATCTTCGGCCAATTTTCGGGCCGTGACATTTTCGACTGAGACGAGAATGCCGTTGGGCTGGCTGGTATGGTCGGTCCAGGAATAGGCGACCCAGCGATACCATTGATGGTTTCCGTCGGGCTGCGGCCAAAGGTCTTCTTCTACCTTGAGCGAGGCGCCCGCGAGAACCTGCTGCTGGATATGCTTCCACTTTTCCCGCATGAAGGGCGGGAGATCATGGACGTTGCGGCCGTAATATTCGCCCTTCGGCTCGCCAAATTCCTTGCCCCAGCGCTTGGAGACAGCGAGATAATTCATGTCCCGGTCAAACATCGCTATGGCGACTGGCGCTTCGGCGACAATATTGCCCATGCCCGTCATGTCGATGCCTATGCCGCCGACATGTTTGGTTACGCCTTTGCGATCCCGGATCGGAAAGAGGTTGAGCAGAAGATGACGCGGCGGATGGCCCTCGATCTTGAGCGCCTCCATGATGGAAATGCCCTTGTCGCTTTTTGCTGCGCGCTGGTTCTGCTCGTTGCGCCTCGCGACCATGTCAGGCGGTAGCAGGCCTTCAGGTTTGTGGCCGACGATCTGGTCGACGGTGCGGTTCATCGCGAATGCGAGAGTCCGGTTTGCGAAAACATAGGTCCCGTCGAGATCCCGGATCCAGGCCCCGGCGGCGAGCGCGTCCATGAAGCAGGAAAAACGCTCCTCCGCGTCATGCAGCGCGTCGTCGCGTTTTTGCTGCTCCGCCTTGAGCCTTTGCAGGTCGCGGCGCAGCTGCGAGGTTTCGACGGCCTTGCCGATGGCGAAGGCCAGGCGCTCGCCCGACAGGTCTGCGTCGCCAAGGGCGGCCTCGACGTCGTAAGCCTGCGCCAGTCCCATCGCGGAATCGCCGCCAACCAGAACGATGGGCGTGTCAAAGCCCGGCGATTCCGCATGGAGGCGGGCGAGGAATTCACCGGCGTCGAGTTGCGGCGGTCGATGCGCCAGAACGATGCAGCGCAGTTTTTCGTCCAGGCAATGGCGCAAGGCGTCGCTGGTGTTGGCCGCCTGCAAAAAGGCGAAACGGCCGCCGACAGCCGTTGCTGTCAGGGCTCGTCCACAGGCGTGGCGGTCTTCGTCGTGGGAGTCGATGATCAGGATGCGAAATGGCGAGACGCTTTCGAGCATGGATCTGACGAGGCCCCGATGAAAATGACGTTGGGCGAGCTCCCGTTTTCCGTGTCTTGCCGCAGCTCGTCAATCTCTGGGTTGCGCAAAAGGCGGAAGGTTATTCGGGATCATTAATTTATTGGCTTTCTAATCGCAAAGATCCAGTATCGATTTGTTAAGGATCGTCCAAATCCGCGTTGGCGCCGTTGCAGAACGGCCCATCGCGAAAGCTCGAATATTCAGCTGTTTGATGCGGCAGCCCGGACGAAACGCGCGAAAGTCTGCAATTGCTCGCGCAGGAATTCCTTCGTCGGCTCGTCGGTCAGGTCGCCGGTCGTGTTGTCGCTCTTGCCATAGGCGCCGCCGATCATGGCTTCCGGCACGTTCATCACCCGCCCGTCGAGGAAAACGAAAATCTGCCGAAGGTGATATTGCGCGCGGGCGCCGCCGAGCGCGCCGGGAGAGGCCGACTGGATCAGCACGGGCTTGGCGGCGAAAGGCTGCGACGGAACTCGCGACAACCAATCTATGGCGTTCTTCAGCACGCCCGGCACGGAATAATTATATTCCGGCGTCACGACGATGACCCCGTCCGCGGCGCGGATCGCCGAGGCCATGGCGTCGACCGCCGCCGGAAATCCCTGCGCCTGGAGATCGGCGTCGTAAAGGGGCAGCGCGCCGACCGAGCCGAGCGCCGCGATGTCGACGCCTTCAGGAGCCAGCGCCGGCAGGGCGCGAGCGACGCCTCCATTGACGGAGGCCTTGCGGAGGCTGCCGAGCAAGGTGACGAACCGCAATTGCTTTTCGGACATGGAGCGCCTCCGCCTGGTCGCACGTTTCAAGCGGCAACGCTTCAGCCGTCGAAAGGTTGCGCCGGGGCCTCGTCGAAACTTTTCGCAGCGGCGTCGAGTTCCATCGCCGCTGGATCGTCGGACTGCTCGATCCAGGCGTTGGCGGCGGCGCGCCCGGCGTCCCGCAGGGACGAGATGAAGCTCCAGTCGAGATTGCCGGGACTGGCTTCGGCCAATTGCTCGACTTCGTTCTCCGCCGCGATGCGGTCGAGGCGCAGTTTCGCCCATTTGCCGGAGTGGTCGCCTGCCGCGCAAAGCGGCGCCAGCAGGCGTATCGCCTCGATTTCCCGATCGAGCGTCGAAGTGAAATTGATCTGGTCGATCCGATGCTCGATCTCGCGGCGGCTGCGCGGCACGGCCTGTGCGCGGGTCGGCGCGATCTGGATGACCAGGACGTCGGAGGCGTCGGTTTCCGCGACGAGCGGCGTCAGCGGCGGATTTGCGACATAGCCGCCATCCCAATAGGCTTCGCCGCCAATCTCGATTGTGTGGTGCAGCAGGGGAAGGCATGCGGAGGCGAGCACGGCGTCCACTGTCAATTCCTCGTTGCGGAAGATGCGCAGGCGGGCGTCGGCGACGCGGGTCGCCGCGATCAACAGCCGCGGCGCCGACGACGCCCTGAGCCTGTCGAAGTCGACATGGGCTTCGAGCGCCTTGCGCAGCGGATTGAGATCGAACGGATTGAACTGGTAGGGCGAAAGCGCCCGGGCCAGGAAGCCGAGCTGCAACGACACGGCTTTCGGCAGGAACAGGGTCGTCTGGCTGACATGCGACCAGAAATCGTCGAGATTTTTCCGCGCGCCCGCGCGCCCGTCCTGCGCCAGGCCGCTGGCCAGCAGCACGGCGTTGACCGCTCCCGCGCTCGCGCCCGAGAAAGCGTCGAAGGCGATGCGTTCGTCCTCAAGCAGGCGGTCGAGCGCCCCCCAGGTGAAAGCGCCGAAGGAGCCTCCGCCCTGCAGCGCCAGAGCGAGCAGGCGTGGCGGCCAGGTGCGGCGCGTCTCCGCGCGGCGCAGGTCCAGCGCCGCCTTGATCATGTCCACAGCTACTGTCTCCTCGACCCGCCCACCCAGCCAGAGTTAATCGGTGCGCGGGAAATGACAAGGGCCGAAGTCGCTCAAGTCTTTTGGAATTGTTCAAACCTATCTTTACCTTACGTTAGCGCCTTGACGTTCAAACTGGGGACACTCGAAGACGCACTCCAGACGGAGTATTCCCCTTGGCGTACCAGATTATCGCGGCGGTCGTTTTTGGACTCCTCGTCGGGCTTGACCGCCATATCGCCAACAAGCCCATGGCGTTGGCGAGACATATTGTGATCGCGCTGTTCGGCCTGTTTTTCGGAGCCGTCTGCCAGGCGATCGTCCTGGGCGCGGGCGGCGAGTTGGCCTTTGCGGGCGAAGGCCTGGCCGGCTTCGGCCTGTTCGTGCTTGTCGTCCGTGAATTCGACGGCGACGAAGAGGACCAGTTTAAAGCTCGGCCGCTCCAGCGCATCGCCACGCGTCTGCTTGATTTCGCTCCCGCCCTGGCGCTCGGACTCGCCAGCGCCTATTCGGCCTGGACCGTGGCGCTCGCCTTTCTGGCGGCGAAAGTGGCGTTCAACGGCTGGCGGCTGGCCCGCGGCCCGCAGCTTTCCGGGCGTCGCGCGCTTGATCCGGGCGGCGAAACCCGCGCGGACGATTTTTTCGGGCCCGCTCCGTCGGGCGGCGGCGTCGAATGGCTTGGAGGCGAGCCGCCAGCCTCCTTTGCCGCGGCCCTGCGCGGTGCGGCGGCCGGCTCTAATCCGGCCTATGCCAGAATGTTTCCAGAACATCGCCAAACAGAGGCTGCGCATAGTGTGGCAAGGATGAGGGATGCTCGATCCGCCGCCACTCCGCGACCCATTGATCTCGGCGGTGAAAAAGCGGAACACAATAGAAACCGGACAAAAGCACGCGATCCAGCGCACGGGCGGCCGTGACGAATTCATCCTCGCCGCGCGCCGCCTGCAGCGCGGCGATCATGGCGTCGATCGCCGGGCTTTTGGCGCCGGCGAAATTGTAGGACGCTTCCTGGCCGGCGCTTTCGCCGCCCCAGCGCATCCGCTGCTCATTGCCCGGCGAGGCCGACGCCTGCCATAGGCCGATGGCCATGTCGAAATCGAACCGCTGGCGGCGGCGCTGATATTGCACTTCGTCGACAAGTCGCACGCTGGCCTTGACGCCGATGCGGCGCAATTGCGCCGAATAATTGAGCGCCAGCCTTTCCTGCTCGCGATCGGCCACAAGGATTTCGAAAGCCAGCGGGCGCCCGTCGTGTTCAAGCGCCTCCCCGCTCAGGCGCCAGCCGGCTTCCTGCGCCAGCGCCAGCGCCCGGCGCGCCAGTTCGCGGTCGCGGCCGCCGCCGTCGCTACTGGGCGGCGTCCAGCGTCCCTCCATGACATCGGCCCGCACGGCGTCGGGAAAGGGAGCGAGCAGCGCCCGTTCCGCTGCGCCCGCCGGTCGGCCCGAACTTGAAAGCTCCGATTCGTCAAAAAAGCTTTTCGTCCGCGTATAGAGGCCTGAATAGAGGTTGGCGTTGATCCATTCGAAATCGAACAGGGTCGCCAGCGCCTCCCGCAGGCGCACGTCGGCGAAAACCGCCCGCCGCGTGTTGAAGGCGAAGCCTTGCATGCCCTTCGGTCCGCCGAGCGGCAGTGACTGGACCATGATCCGGCCGTCGCGCCTGGCTGGAAAATCATAGCCGCCAACCCAGCGAAGCGGCTCTGTCTCCTCGCGATAGTCGATCAGCCCAGCCTTGAAAGCCTCGAAAAGACTATTGTCGTCCCGGCTGTAGTCGAAGTCCACTTCGTCGAAATTATACAGGCCGCGCATGACCGGCAGGTCCTTCGCCCAATAATTTTTGTCGCGGCGCAGCACAAGTTTTTCGCCTGGCCTCACGGCGGCCACGCGATAGGGCCCCGACCCCAGCGGCAGGGCCAACCCTTCGTCGAAGCGCTTCTCGGTCATGACATGGGCGGGGAGCACCGGCATCAGCGCCAGGATCAGCGGCAGTTCGCGGTCGTCGGCGCCGGCGAGGTCGTAATGAACCGTATGGTCGTCCGGCGCGTCGATCGCCCGCACCAGCGCATAGGCGGCGCGATGCTGGGGCCGGCCCTTGGTCTTCAGCAGGTTGAAGCTGAAAACCACATCCTTCGCGGTGATCGGATGGCCATCCGAGAAATGCGCGGCGGGGTTCAGGCGAAAGGTTACGGCGTCGCGCGCCTCGTTGGTCTCGATCGACTGGGCAATCAGGCCGTAAACGGTAAAGGGCTCGTCATTGGAGCGCGCCATCAGGCTTTCATAGACGGGGCCGGCCAGCCCCAGCGCCGTCGATCCCGCGTTGACCCCGTACGGATTGAGGTTGTCGAAGGCGCCGAAAGCGCCGAGATGCAACACGCCGCCCTTCGGAGCTTGCGGATTGGCGTAGGGAAGCCAGGCGAATTCGGCGGGCAGCGCCGGCGTCCCGTGCATGGCTATGGCGTGAGAGGCGAGGGGGCTCTGATTCGCCTGTTGCGCCCCGACGGGCAAAGCGAGGAGCGCGAAAACCAGCGCCGGGAGCGCCCACCGAGCGTCAAGGGGGCGGAAATTGGGCGGAACCTGTGGGCGCATGGCCCATGCTAGAGCATTTTTTAGCGAAAAGAATAGCAGTTCGGCCCAAGAAAATCGGTTGCTGGGCAATTCCGCGCTGGCAAATGGGCTGCGAAGGCGATATGAAGTCGCCGTCAATTTGTCGCCTCAATTTGAGGCGAAGAGCGCGTCTCCTCGCGCACGGCTCTGCTAATAACGGCTTCGGGAATTCAAGCCCATGCCGCCGGTCGGGCGGAAAAACCGCTCAGTTGAAAGGATTTCGAATGTCGTTGTCTTCGTCCCGCATCGGCGCCGCATTGGTGGCGGGCGCTTTGGCCCTCGGCTCCGCGCCGGTTTTCGCGCAGCAGTCCCCTGCGGGTCAGCAAGCCCCCGCGGGTCAGCAAGCGCCTGCCGGCCAGCAGGCGCCAGGCCCCGGAGGCGCGCCGCAGGGCCCCATGAAGGTCGATCTGACGCCGTCGCAGGATAGTTGGACCAAGGTCTGCGGCCATGACCAGTCCGCGAACAAGGACATCTGCTATACGACTCGCGATTTCGGCGCGCAGAAGGACCAGCCGCCGGTTCTCGCCCTCGCCGTTTATGACGTGAAAGGCGACGACACCAAGATCGTGCGCTTCCTGATGCCGGTCGGCCTGATGCTGCGCCCCGGCTTCCGCTTCGAGGTCGACAAGGGTCCGGTTTCGGAAGGCGGCTTCGAAATCTGCTTCCCGAATGGCTGTTTCGCCGAAGCCAAGGTGAAGAAAGACGTCATCGAAGGCGCCAAGAAGGGCACGACGATGACCGTCATGGTCAAGAACCAGGCCAATGCCGAGGTGTTGTTCAATCTGCCGCTCGCCGGCTTCGGCAAGGCCTTCGACGGCCCGGCCGTCGATCCCAAGGTTCTGGAAGAGCAGCAGAAGAAACTCGCGGCGGAATTGCAAAAGCGCGCCGAGGAAGAGCGCAAGAAGCTCGAAGCCCAGCAGCCCGCCGGCGGCGCGCCGGCAGCGCCTGCGCCTGCGAAGTAATCGCGCGTCAGGCTTATTCAGGAAAGTTTACGCGCGCGGGAGGTTTTCCGCGCGCGTTTTCATTGGTTCATGCGCCTCGGCGGCCAAGCGCCCTCAGCGCCCGTTCCCGGCTTTTCGCCGCCATTTCGCCGGTCGTCAGCCGGGCCATGCTGAAGGCGTCCACCGGTCCATCGTCGCGGCGTAGAAAATCGCGGTGGCGCCCCTCGATTTCGAAACCGAATTTTTTGTAAAGGCGGATCGCCGGTTCATTGTCCGCGTAGACGGTGAGCTGCAGCCTTTGCACGCCGGCGAGCACGTCCGCCGCGCCAAGCAGCGAATTCATCAGCAGGGCGGCCGCGCCGCGCCGCTGGTGTTTTTCGCGCACGCCGAGGAAAAACCAGCCGATATGGCTTTGGCGGTCGGAGAGGATGTAAAGCCCTGCGAAACCGGCAAATTCGACGCCGCTTTCACAGACGATCTCGAACCGGTCCGGCCCCAGTCCGGCGAGCCAGTTGCGCATGTCCTCGACGTCAGCGAAGGGCCGCATATGCGTGGCGAAACGCTGAAAACACTCCTCGTTGAACAAGGCGAGGAGCGCCTCGTCGTCGGAATTTTCGCGCATGCGCGGGCGAAAGACGCTCGCGCGGAACTCAACCACTGGCGGCGGTCGACCCACCGGTCGAGGCTTTGTTCGACGCGGTGGACGTGGGCGCCGTGTCGTTGAGCGCGTCGAGGACGAATTGCGGGAGACCGCCCACGGCTTGCGTCTGCCCGGCGGACGCCGTCGGGTCGATCAACTGGTCGGTGGTCGGGGTCAGGTCGTCGCTGTCGCCGCCGCCGCCATGATGATGGTGATGGCCGTGCGCGCCCGCGACGCTTTGGCTGGTCGACGAACCCTGGAGATCCTGGATCAGCGTCTGCGCCGCCTGCTTTGCGCTCGCGGCGTCGCCCGATTGCGCGGCGCTGAGCAGAGTGTTCAGGGCGCCGGACAGTGGATTGGTCGATGCGGCGTTGGTGAAGCCGGAAAAACCGGCCAGGTCGTTTTCGACCTGGGTTGCCGAGGATTGCAGGGAAGAGGCAGACGTCGACGCGCTCCCCAGCGCGGCGTTGAGCAGGGCGGTGAGGTCAGATTGCAGGCTGGAGGCGGCGACCGTCGAAGACGCCGTCGCGGTCGATGAGGTCGTTGTGGCCTGCGTTTGGCTCGTTTGCTGGAAGGCGGCCAGATCGCTCTGCGCTGCGGCGAAATTGCCGGCCTCGGCGTCCGTGTCGAGCTGCTTCAGGGCGTTACGGCGCTGCTGCAGCGCCGCCGTCGCGGCGGAATCGCCGCTGATCGAGGAAAGGGACATTTCGGACTCCCGGAAAAGGATCTGCGCGCTGGATGATGGCGCGGCAGGCTTGCCCAGGGCTGATGCGCTAATTCAGGATGGGCGCCTTCAGGAAATAGCGGCCGGCGTCGCTGCGGGCGAAAACCTGGTCGATCTGCGGATTGCGCAGTGGCGCACCGCTCTTGTCGAGTTCGAGATTTTGCTCGGAAACATAGGCCATATATTCGGTTTCGGAATTTTCGGCATAGAGATGGTAGAAAGGCTGGTCCTTGGCGGGCCGCACTTCCTCGGGAATGGATAGCCACCATTCCTCGGTGTTGGCGAAAACGGGATCAATGTCATAAATGACGCCGCGAAAGGGATATTTTCGGTGCTTGACGACTTCGCCGATCGAAAATTTTGCCGCGCGAGGTTTCATTCTGGCCCCCCGGTCAATTTTCAAAGCATTTTCAAGCGAAGTGGAGACCCCGCGCCAAGAAAATGCGTCAAAGAGAAATCTGGAGTCCCGATGCGATTTGATCGGCTCCGGGCTCCAGCAGGATAGAAAGGTCACACAGCGCGGCGCTCACGTCAATTGTTTCGCGGGCGAAACCCGCGAAACCATTCAAAATCCGTAGATTGCGGCATAATCCGGGTCTTTCGCCGCAACTTGGCGGGCCAAGTCGACCATGACCTTCGCCTGTTTCCAGGTGGCGTCGTCCTGCATTTTGCCGTCGATCATGGCGACGCCTGAGCCGTCGGGCATGGCTTCCAGGATTTTTTTGGCGAAAGCGACCTCGGCGGCGTCGGGCGAAAATACTTTTTTCGCGATGGCGATCTGGTTCGGGTGCAGCGACCAGGCTCCGGCGCAGCCCATGAGGAAGGCGTTGCGGAACTGCACCTCGCAGGCCGCGAGGTCGGAAATGTCGCCGAACGGGCCATAGAAACTCTTGATGCCGGCGGAGGCGCAGGCGTCGACCATCTTTGCGACGGTATAATGCCAGAGGTCCTGCTGGTAGCTCGGGCGCGCTGCTGCGGCGTCGGCCGTCGCGTCGGCCAGCACCTTGTATTCCGGGTGGCCGCCGCCGACGCGCGTCGTCTTCATGGCGCGCGAGGCCGCGAGATCGGCCGGGCCGAGGCTCATGCCGTGCATGCGCGGCGACGCCAGAGCGATCTGTTCGACATTCTTGACGCCTTCGGCGGTCTCGAGAATGGCGTGGATCAGAATCGGCTTTTGCACGCCATGCCGGGCTTCGAGCTGGGCGAGAAGCTGGTCGAGATAATGGATGTCCCAGGGCCCCTCGACCTTGGGCAGCATGATCACGTCGAGTTTTTGACCGATGGCGGCCACGATCTCAGTCACGTCGTCCAGCAGCCAGGGGGAATTCAGGCAGTTCACACGTGTCCACAGGCCGGTCGAGCCATAGTCATGGGCGAGGCCCATCTCGATAAAGCCCTTGCGCGCGGCTTCCTTGGCGTCGGCGGGGATGGCGTCCTCGAGATTGCCGAGGATGACGTCGGCCTTCGGAATGGTCTCGCCGATCTTGGCGCGCACCTTTTCGAGATGCGGCGGCACGAAATGGATCATGCGCTCGACGCGGACGGGCAGTTCGCGATAGGGCGCGGGCGCGCCGATGGCGAGGGCTTCGAAAAATTTGCGCGGGCTTTTCGTCATGGGTGGGCTCCATCATCTTTCCCCGCCTCTAGGATAATTCCGCACGCGCCGCAATTGCACAAAGACCGAGCCTGGCCCAAATTCGCGGAATGAGCGCGCCCGAAAATGATCCGATCGAATTGCTGACGCCGGCCGAGATGGCGCGGACGGATGCCCTAACCATCGCCGCGGGGACGCCCGGCTACGCGCTGATGCTGCACGCCGGGAAAAATGTCGCCGACGCCGCGGCCAGAATGCTGCGGGCGAAAAACGGCCACCGCGTCGCGATTTTCTGCGGTCCCGGCAATAATGGCGGCGACGGCTATGTCGCCGCGCGCCTATTGCGCGAAGACGGTTTTGCAGTCGAAGTCGCCTGCCTCGGCGATCCCCGCTTTTTGCGCGGCGATGCGGCCCAGGCCTTCTCGGACTGGGCCGACCAGACGTTTGCGGCGCAGGACCTCGATCCCGCCTTAGCGGATCTCGTCGTCGACGCGCTGTTCGGAGCCGGGCTGACGCGGCCGCTCGACGGCTTCGCCCTGCAGATTGTCGAAAGGATCAACGCCAGCGGAAAACCGGTTCTGGCGGTCGACGTGCCCTCGGGAATGGACGGCGCCAATGGCGCGGTCGGGTCCGGCTGCACCAAGGCGGAAGAAACCGTTAGCTTCTTCCGGCTGAAACCCGGACATCTCCTGCTTCCAGGGCGTCTCGCCTGCGGTCTTGTCCGGCTCACCCAGATCGGCATTGGCGAGGAAGTTCTGGCCGAAATCGCGCCGCGCGCCTTTCTGAACGCGCCGGGGCTCTGGCTGGGCGCCATGCCCACTCCGGACATTGATGGGCATAAATATGGGCGCGGCCATCTACTCGTCGGTTCCGGGCCAATGACGAAGACTGGGGCGGCGCGGCTCGCCGCCCGTGCGGGACTGCGCGCCGGCGCGGGCCTCGTGACGCTGGTCAGTCCTTCGGATGCGCTGGCTGTCAACGCCGCCGCGCTCACCGCGATCATGCTGCGCCCGGCCGATGGCGCGGAAGACTGGCGGGAGCTTCTCGCCGACCGGCGCTTTTCGGCCTGCGTCATCGGGCCGGGCTTTGGAATTGGCGACGCCACGCGAAAAATCGTCGAAACCCTGCTCGCCGCCGCGCCTAAGGGAAGCGACCGCGCGCTCGGCCTCGTGCTGGACGCCGACGCCTTAACGGCCTTTTCACCGGATTGGGATAATCTGGCCTTACTGATCCAGGCGAGCCGCAGCGAGGTTGTCCTGACCCCGCACGAGGGAGAATTCAACCGTCTCTTCAAGAAGATGGTTAATAAACCTCAACCTCAACTGGAAATTTGCGACCAAGCTTCAGCAGCAACTTCCGAAGTTGTGGTCCAGCCGGCTGATTTCACCTATAAAATTGATCGTGCGCGTGCGGCGGCCGGGGCCGTCGGAGCGTGCATTGTCTACAAAGGGCCTGACACTGTCGTCGCGGCGCCCGACGGGAGGGTCGCCATCGCCCGCAACGCGCCGCCGACCCTTGCGACGGCAGGCTCGGGCGATGTCCTGGCCGGGCTGATCGGCGGGTTGCTGGCGCAGGGCATGCCCAAATTCGAGGCCAGCGCCTGTGCGGTCTGGCTCCATGCGGAGGCGGCCAATCTGTTCGGACCCGGTCTGATCGCTGAGGATTTGCCGGAGGTCTTGCCGCGCGTGCTGGCAGGTCTCGCCGAGCACGGCAATAAATTACGTATACCCCGACTCAATCGAAATCCGGCTGAAGAGGCTTCCCAAAATCGGGAATTTGGATTCGACTGGGGGATGATTCGTCGGAATTTTCTTTCTCTTGAGGACCGCGCCGATCTGATCGCTTT